>Ga0209278_1000026_pt1 | contig 338484 bp, 262 predicted proteins | sample JI81BgreenDNA_FD_187504 | JGI IMG/M metagenome (GOLD analysis project Ga0209278, IMG submission 187504) | Wastewater effluent complex algal communities from Wisconsin, to seasonally profile nutrient transformation and Carbon sequestration -... | ecosystem: Engineered > WWTP > Effluent > Algae... | reverse complement strand
TTAAAAAACTCTAAGGCTTTGTCTAAGTCCCCTTTTGTCGTATAGATAGTTCCCAGATGTTGGTAGGAAATAGCCAAGCCATCAGCAAAATCTACATTATTAGGTTCTAATTGGTAAAGTTTTTCACATAATTCATTATACTTCTTAAAAAACTCTAAGGCTTTGTCTAAGTCCCCTTTTGTTGTATAGACAGTTCCCAGATGTTGGTAGGAAATAGCCAAGCCATTAGCAAAATCTACATTATTAGGTTCTAATTGGTAAAGTTTTTCACTTAATTCATTAGATTTCTTAAAAAACTCTAAGGCTTTGTCTAAGTCCCCTTTTGTTTTATTGATAGTTCCTAATCTTTCATAGGAAATAGCCAAGCCATTAGCAAAATCTACATTATTAGGCTCTAATTGGTAAAGTTTTTCACGTAATTCAGTAGATTTCTTAAAAAACTCTAAGGCTTTGTCTAAGTCCCCTTTTGTTTTATTGACAGTTCCTAACCTTTCATAGGAAATAGCCAAGCCATGTGTAAATTCTACACTATTAGGCTCTAATTGGTAAAGTTTTTCACATAATTCATTATACTTTTTAAAAAACTCTAAGGCTTTGTCTAAGTCCCCTTTTGTTTTATTGACAGTTCCTAATCTTTCATAGGAAATAGCCAAGCCATGGGTAAATTCTACACTATTAGGCTCTAATTGGTAAAGTTTTTCACATAATTCATTATACTTCTTAAAAAACTCTAAGGCTTTGTCTAAGTCCCCTTTTGTTGTATAGGCAGTTCCCAGACGTTGGTAGGAATTTATTAAGATATTGACAAAAGAAATATCAGTTGGCTTTAATTGGTAAAGCTTCTCACCTAATTCATTGCCTTTTACAAAATATTCTAATGCGTTGTCCAAGTCCCCTTTTGCTTGATTGACAATTCCTAAGGTTTGATAAGACGATTCCAAGAAATGAGAAAAATAAATATTAGTTGGTTCTAATTGGTAAAGTTTCTCACTTAATTCATTGCCTTTTACAAAATATTCTAATGCCTTATCCAAGTCCCCTTTTGCCATATAGACAGTTCCTAAGAGTGGGTGGAACAAATTCAATATAGTTATATAAGAAACATTAGTTGAATCTAATTGGTAAAGTTTTTCACTTAATTCATTGCCTTTTACAAAATATTCTAATGCCTTACCTAAGTCCCCTTTTGCGGCATAGACTCCGCCTAATTTGGAGTAGGAAATTGCAAAGTGTTCTTGATAGAAAGTATCATTTGGGTATTTTTGAGCTAATTGGGAATATTTTTGGGCAAAAAGTTCCGCATTTTCCAATGCATTGTTCAAGTTGCCCCATTCCATATAAATTGCGCTAATAAAACCATAAGTATTTGCTATTTGCCATTCCTCCGCTTTTGGGTGTTTTATGATATTTGAAAAAATTTGAAGAGCATTTAGATAGAAACGATTTGTATTAAAAAAAATACTTGTTTCCCATAAAATCTTCAAATCTGTGCTGTCTAAGGCATATAGTCCCCAGTACAAGGTTTCGGCTTTGTCCCTTTGTCCGTTAAGGATATAGAGTTCGCCGTTCAGTTTTATCAGGTCTAAGTTTTCAGTAAAACTACGTTGGTTTTGCTCCTGCCAAGCGGCTAATTCCTTGCCTTCTTTTTGTATGCGTGCTTCTTCTTTGAGGTGCTTTACTACTTTTGCCGCAGGGTTTGTGCCTTCCAATACGGCAAGGGCTTGGTCTATCTTGCCCGCCTTAAAGAGTTCGAGGGCTTGGCGGTATTCGGCACTCACATCATCAAAATTCACTTCCGCAAATCGGCTTGCCAAGTCGTCCAAACTTTTTTGCTGTCTTTCGTATTCCTCGTACAGGGCTTGTGAGGCTTTGGCGTATTGGGCATTGTCAAGCTGTTTTTGGGTAAATTTTTGTTCCAATTCTTTTCTTTGTCGGCTGTAGGTGGCGGTAAGTTGCTTGTCGGAAATGTCGTAATATTCCCTTTTGGCAAGTGCCAATTTGCCTGCCTCTGCCATAATAATATCCGTGCCTAATTGGTCGCTGTGGCTGATTTTGTTGTATTCAAAGGATTTTTTATTGACGAGTTCATAGCCTTCCTTGCGTATGGTTTCCATAAAAACCAAATCCCCCGCCTTCTTATCTTGGAAGACAAGGCTAAATTTGCCTGCATTGTCGGAAGTAGTAGCTACCGAACTTTCAAATTTGATTTGTACGCCTGCTAAGGGCTTTTTTCCCGAATTTTGCATACGAACCATGCCGTTTTGTACGGTTTTTTGGGCGTAGGTAGCAAACGTGATACCCACACACGCAAGGGTAAATAATAATTTTTGCATAAGTGTAAAGATTGTACCACACCCTTTAGGGTGTAAGGTCTTGGTGGTAATTTTTTAACTAAAAATGCTTATTAGTAAGTTTGAAATCACCCTACACCCTGAAGGGTGTGGGTACATTGGATATTATGCCGCAGTTATTAGTTTTTTACTAAAACAGCTTGTATTTCTGTTCCCAACACAGGATTTTCATAGTCCCAAACGGCATATCCGTTTTTGTTTATTCTGATACGTTGTTTTTTACGTTGTTTTTCCAACGGTATTTTAAATTCAAATCTTCCGTTGATGTCCGTTACTACGGTCAAGTCTTGTAGGCTTACCGTTGCGTTGGCTACTGCTTGTTGTTTGCTATCTGTTACTATACCAAACACCTTCTCTAAGCTATTGTCCCTACGAATAGACAACTCTAAGGCTTCGGAGGCTAAAAGAAAATCGTAGTCTTTGATAGGCACAAATCCATCACTTTCAAAATGCAGTTTGATTGTTTTGTCCCTAAAATTTGCAGGAATACCCTTAAAGTTGAGTTCTTCGCCTTTGGTAGTTTGTGCTTCGGTTTTATCGCCATACACAAGGGTTACTTTCCCACTCTCAAAAGGCAAATTAGGGTTTTCCGTTTGGTTTTTGAGCCTAACAGTCAGGTTAAGAGGCTGTTGTAACTCTTGGTACTTCCACCCAAAAAAAGCCAATGCAATAGCTAACAAGGGTACGAACACATACAAAAACAACTTTAACTGTTGGCTTGTTTTACTTTCAGTGTTAATTGTATGTATAGTATTGGCATTTATTTGATTGCCTTTGATTGTTACATTTTGGTTAGTAGCATTTGTCCCGTTGCTTTTTCCTTGTTCCTGATAAGTGGTAGGTGGCGTATAGGCAGTAGGGTTTGCCAAGTATTTTTCCGTTTCTTTGGTAAACACGACCAACTGTTGGTTAAAGTCCCAAGGCTTATTGTCCGTCATAAACTGTTGTTTATAGATAGAGAGTTCTGTTTTGAGGACAGACGACAAGGGTAGTTTGTCCATTTCTTCAAAGTAGCTTGGAAAATTAGCTTCTTCAAGGCTTTCCAATGCTTTTTGGATAGTAGCTGTGTGCATAAATAGTTGGGGATATAATGAAGTAAAAATAATATTTTGGGGATAAAAACTTACTAGGATATAAGAATTATTCTATAAACAACTAGTAATAAACTATAAAAGTTAGAAAAATTATCAATTTACCTTCTATATTTATTAGCTACATTGTATATCATCCACAAATCTTTTTGCCCTTGCTATTTCTTTTCTGTAGGATTAAACTAACTTTGCCCCACCAAATTCATAGCTTTATTACGAACAGTACCCATGAAAAAATATACGTTTACCGAAAAAAAAGACACACGTTCTGGTTTTGGGGTAGGATTGCTGGAGGTAGGTCGTCAGAACTCCAATGTGGTGGCATTATGTGCCGACTTGACAGGCTCTCTTAAAATGGACGCATTCAAAAAAGAGTTTCCTGACCGTTTCTTCCAAGTAGGCATTGCCGAAGCCAACATGATAGGTTTGGCAGCAGGCATGACGATTGGCGGAAAAATACCGTACACAGGTACTTTTGCCAATTTCTCTACAGGCAGAGTGTATGACCAAATCCGTCAATCTGTGGCGTATTCGGGCAAAAACGTAAAAATTTGTGCCTCTCATGCAGGTATCACATTGGGCGAAGACGGAGCTACGCACCAAATCTTAGAAGACATCGGGTTAATGCGTATGTTGCCACACATGACTGTCATCAACACTTGCGATTTTAACCAAACAAAAGCTGCCACTATAGCCATTGCCAACTATCCGCACCCTGTTTATTTGCGTTTTGGTCGTCCTGTAGTGCCTATTTTTACTCCTGCCGACCAAGTTTTTGAGATTGGTAAGGCGTGGAAAGTAAATGATGGTACAGATGTAAGTATTTTCTGCACAGGTCATTTGGTTTGGGAAAGTATCATTGCTGGCGAAATGTTGGCAGAGCAAGGCATCAGTGCAGACATTGTGAATATCCACACTATCAAGCCTTTAGACGTAGAGACGGTACTTACTTCTGCCCGCAAAACTCGTTGTGTGGTTACAGCAGAAGAACACCAAATCAACGGAGGTTTAGGAGATTTGATAGCTAACACTTTAGCACAAAACCTGCCTACACATATAGAAATGGTAGCCGTACAAGACCGTTTTGGCGAAAGTGGTACACCCGACCAACTTATGGAAAAATACGGTTTGAAAGCCAAAAATATTGTAGAGAAAGTTCACAAGGTAATTCAAAGAAAAAAATCTTTATAACATTTAGTTTAATCTAAAAAAATCTTAAAACCTATAAGGTTTTCAAAACCTTATAGGTTTGCTTACTATTATGTCCAAAATATTCATTACAGGTTGCAACGGCTTAATTGGTAGTTTTATTGCAAAAAAACTATTGAAGGCGGGGCATACCCTTACCGCACTGAAACGCAGCCACAGTGATTTGAGTGAGTTGGCAGAGGTGCAAGGGGCTATTCAGTGGTATGAAGGTGATATTTTAGATGTAAACAGTTTGGCAGATGCTATGCAAGGAGCTGATTATGTGATACATACGGCAGCCGTTGTTTCTTTTCACGAAAGAGATTGGGAAACCATGAAAAAAGTGAACATAGAAGGTACGGCAAATGTGGTGAACATAGCTTTGCAAAAAGGTATTCAAAAATTCATTCATGTTAGTTCTATTGCTGCTATTGGAGCTACGCAAGGCGTGGTGTTGAATGAAAAAACAGCTTGGGACAAGTCTGAAGTGCCTTCGGTGTATGCACAAACTAAGTTTTTGGCAGAGGTAGAAGTATGGCGTGGCGTGGCAGAAGGACTTACTGCTTGTATTGTCAATCCTTCGGTGGTCTTGGGTACAGGAAATTGGACAAAATCAAGCAATCAGTATTTCAGTTATGTAGCTACCGAACCTACTTTTTATCCTTCGGGCTACTTAAACTGTATAGATGTTCGGGACGTTGCCGATATTGTAGAACAGTTGCTTTTGCAACCTATTGAAAATGAAAGGTTTATATTAACCGCACATAAAATTCCCCACAAAGATTTTTTGCAACGTATAGCCACCTTATTAGGTAAAAAACCACCACATAAAGAAGCTCAACTATGGCATTTGTACGCTGCCTACTATTTGAGCAAAGTAAGGCAATGGTTTACAGGAAAGCCCAACCCATTGAGCCACGAAATTATTAGCAATTCGCAACGCAATACACAATATGACAATGCTAAAATTCAGAAAACCCTGAATTTTACTTTTCGCCCTCTGGAAGATACTTTGCAGTGGACTGCGGAGTATTATAAACAAAAGTATTTAAGTTAAGATTTAGGTTTTAACTTTTTAGTAATTACTTTTTTTAGTAATTTTCTTAGTAACTCTGCGTATAATCCATAAAATTCCAACAGTCGAAAATACTAAAAATCCAATTTGTAGGCTAAAACTCAAAGGATTTTGATTCACTCTTTGCCAGTCCAGCGTAGCTGCCGTACTGCCTGCCCAAACCAAGAGCAACATTCTTGGAAACATGCCTATTACACTTCCCATAAAATACTGTTTTTTAGTTACTTGCAAAGAATACAAGACTTGATTCATTACAGCAAAGGGCAGTAGAGGAGATAAACGAGCAAAAAATACTAACCAAGCCTCTTGTGCTTGTAATTGCTTGATAGCAAGTAAAATACGAGGGTGTTGTGAAAGACTTTGCCAAAATGTGCCACCGTCTATTTGGCGGGCTATGTAATAGCTCATCAACAAAGCCAAAGAGTAGGAGAGGAGCATCATAGGAATAGCCCAAAAAGCTAAAAAATACCCACCCAAAAAAGCTAAAAATGTATTGGGCAAAACAGAAAAAGCAACTAAAATACTTGCCAATCCATAACCTATTGCCCAATAAGCAAAAGGTAGCTGTTGCAAAAAACTTTCTTGTTGTAAACAATATGCCACAATGGAAGACGTACAAACAAACTGCAATACAGTAAGCCCACCCAAAACGAGAAGTGTTTTTTTATTAGCAAAAATAAGATTGAACAAAGCCGAATGTTAGTTAGAAAGTAAAGACTGAAAATAGCGTAAATAATTGTCTTTTTGCGAAGTAATTGAATAATGATTTTGTACTGTTTGTCTGCCTGCTTGTCCTATTTGCTGCCGTAAATCGGGATTTTCTATCAACAAAGAGAGTTTTTCTACCCATTCTTCGGTGCTGTCTGCCAAATAACCATTTAGTCCTTCTTGTATAATACTTGTGTTTACACCCACAGGCGACATGACCGCAGGTATTGCCAAACTCATGTATGTAAGCCCTTTGAAACCGCATTTGCCTCTTGTCCACTGGTCATCTGGTAAGGGCATAATCCCAATGTCTATACTACTTAAATCTTGTACTTCGGTGGCAGCTTGCCATGCTATCCCTTGTACTTGTAGTTGTGTATCTGCAAAATTTTTATCACCAATTACTTTAAATGCCACTTTATCTTTGTACTTTTTTTTGATAAGGTACAGTGCCTCTATTCCAAAACGCAAATGTTCTATGGTGCTAAAACTACCTGTCCAGCCTATTTCTACCACACCTTTTTTGCCATTTGCTTCATTTACAGTTGTTTTGGGTAAAAATTTATCAGTATCTACTGTCGTAGGAATGATTTTTACATTATCATTAAATTGTTTGGCATGATGAGCTAAATAGTCATTTCCTGCAAAAATCATTTTAGCTGCTGCAATAATTTCATTGGTTTTGGCTGCATTTTTTAAAAAACTAAACTTTTTATTCCCCTCAGAAATTACATCTAACCATATCGCATCATCAAAATCAAAGACTAAGGGGACATTTTTAGCATACATTTTCTCAAAAAAAGCAGTACCCAACATCAAGGCTTCTCTTTGCACAAAAACAATGTCATAGTCTTGAATACGCCACCAATCTTGTAGGCGAATCAAGATGCTTTTCGTTAAAATCCATGCTTTGTGTGCATAGTGTCCCGCAGCGTAAAACGCCTTGTCGTCTGCCTCATTTATAAGAAAAGAATGATGACACTCAAAACCATTTTGTGTTAAATAAGGAGTGTATTGTTCATACCTAAACCGTTGTGAGCCAGAACGGTTAGCTCGGTGTAAGTCTGCAAATAAAATTTTTGGCACGTTATCATTAGTTTATAAGCAAAGTTAGTATTTTATATCAAAATTCCGAAACCTATCATATATGCCTACTAATTATCAAGAAAGATACTTGCGTACCTTAGCCCGCCTACAATCCTTGTTGTTATTGGAGGGAGATATTCATTTTGTACTACAAAAAATTGCGGAAACTTTGGGGGAATTAATACAGCCAGCTACTGTTTTGGTTTTTGAAAATACTTCAAATGAAGTTACGTTGCGTTTTCGGGGTAGTTGGCTTGCTACAGGTGTAGATGAACCTCAAGCTATTTTTCCTTTTTTGACCGTAGTAGCTAAAGATTGGGCTAAGGCTTTGAAAGGAGGTGTATTAGTGGCAGGTAATACAAGTGATTTACCTTACGAAAATAATTTATTTGTAAAAAATAATTTTAATTACTTTTCTTTATTGCCTATTAATACAAAAGAGCAACTAAATTATATTATATTTTTATTACACAAAGAAATGAATAGAGGTTCTGCCATAGAAACAGATTTTTTGCATACTTTGTCTTATCACTTGTCTGTATTTGCGACACGCAAAAAAACCGAAAACCAGTTACTTTCATATAAAAGAATTTTCCAAGAGTCTAATTTAGCTATTTTTGTGATTAACAAAGACGGTTATCATATAGAAACTAATTATAACTATCGTAAGCTAGTAGGTTATGATACAGACGAGGAACTTTCACAGATTAGCCCTGTCGTTTTATTAGCTTCGAAATACGTGGTGTGGTTTCGAGAACTTCGTAAAAAGGGTTATCATGAACAGGAGTTTGATTTGCGACATTTGGGCATAGTAACATTGCTTTCAAGCTATGCTATTTATGATGCTGATGGTGAGGTCGTTGCTTATATCAATTTGGCATACGATATTACGCAACGCATTACTGCCGAAAAAGAGATGAAAAGTTTGTTGGAAAGGTATCAACGCATGAACAATGAACTACAAAACAGCAAGCAAGAACTACTTAAACGGGAACAACAGCTCAAAATGTTAGCAGAAAACTCTTTTGAGATGGTTACTTTGAGTGATAGCAACGGAAAAATTATTTATGTGAGTCCTTCAGCAGAAAAAATAACAGGCTATACGCAAGCAGAAATGTATGCGATGAATGTAGAAATGTTTTTTGAAAAAGGAGATATAGCCGATATTACGCATCAAGTAAAAGCTATTTTAAGTAATCAAAGTAAAGAAATTAGGGTAGTTCATCCTCTTAAAACAAAAAATAAAAAAATAATTTGGTTAGAAAGTTTTATTAAACCCATTACAAGTCCCAATACACAGGAGGTTAATTTACAAACGTCATCAAGAGATATAACTGAAAGTGTTTTGGCAAGTAAAGCTTTGCAAGAGTCTGAACAAAAGTTTAAAAATTTGTTCAACAAAAGCTATGATGCAATATTAATCTATCAACCTCAAAAAAATGGTAATTGTCCTATTACAGAACTCAATGAAATAGCTTGTAAATTGTTGGGCTATCCTAAAGATATTTTATTAGGTAGAAATATTGATGATTTTTTAGTGGATAAAGACTTGATTATCAGGGATACGATTTTGCAAGAAGGGCAAAACACTTTTCAGCAAACTGTCTTGCATAACTCACAACACGAGGCTATTCCTGTAGAAATAGTTTTTACACTTTTGTATGAAAAAGAAGGTTTATTTATTCAGTTGGTTGTCAGAGATATAACAGAAAGAATACGAGCCGAAGAAAGCCGAAAAGCCCAAGAATTAGCCGAAAAGTTACTAAAAGTAAAAACAGAGTTTTTAGCAAATGTTAGCCACGAGATTCGTACCCCTATGAACGGGATTTTAGGTATGACACATATTTTGTCAGGCACAAAATTAGACGAAAGGCAGCAATATTATGTGCAGACTGTTCAGAAAAGCGCAGAAAATTTACTATTAATTCTTAATGACATATTAGATTTATCTAAATTAGAGGCAGGAAAAATGTCTTTAAAACCTACAAAGTTTTGTTTACGACAGACACTACAGCAGCTCAAAGATTTGTTTAGCACAACCATTCTTCAAAAAAATCTCTACTTTTCGGTGCTTGTTCCAGATGATATTCCGCTATATGTGATGGCAGACGAGAGTCGTTTGGTACAAGTGCTAACCAATTTGGTAAGTAACGCAGTGAAATTTACGGAACAAGGCGGTATTACTATTAATGCAAAAAATATTTTATATTTAAAAGATTATTTAGTCATAAAAATTACTGTTACAGACACAGGTGCGGGTATTCCTAAACAGTTTTTGGGACAATTATTTGATAAATTTTTTCAGATAGATTTACAAAATACAAAACAGCAAGGTACAGGTTTGGGGCTTTCTATTTGCAAACAGTTGGTAGAACTTTGGGGTGGCGAAATAGGCGTAGAAAGTCAGATTGGTGAAGGTAGTAGCTTTTGGTTTACAATTCCTATGCAAGTACTGCCAATGCAACAGTTAGAAAGTCCTACATTTGCTACACAAAAAATTGATTTTCAGCTTATTAATGTTTTATTAGTAGAAGATGTTGTGGTAAATCAAGAAGTTGCCAAAATTATGTTAGAACAATTAGGCTGCGAGGTAGAATTAGCTAATCATGGAGAAGAGGCGGTAAATAAGGTAAAGCAAAAGGACTATGACCTTATTTTTATGGATATTATGATGCCTATTATGGACGGTGTAGAGGCAACTTCTATCATTAAAAAATTAAAACCGCATACGATTATTATTGGTTTAAGTGCAAATGCAATGGAAGAAGATGCTCAAAAATATATAGATTTAGGTATGAATGACTATTTGGCAAAACCCATAGCTCCCCAACAAATTAGTGAGAAAATACTTAAATGGTTACCTCACAAAGTCAAGTCATTAGAAACACAAAATTTGCCAACGATAGCACAATACCAAACTTCTGATTGGCTCAATCTGAAAGTAATAGAACAATTAAAAAATTTTACAAAAAATAATTCTAGTAAACTAAAAATAATTGCAACTTCTTTTGAAGAAGATGTGGCAAATTTACTGCAAAGTATTAAAGAGAATTGCATGACTGGGCAATATACAGTAGTTACAAATCATTTGCATACACTCAAAGGACTTACAGCTACCATCGGGGCAGTAGCTTTGCATGACCTTATTAAAGAATATTATGAGGCTGCGAGGCAGCAAAACTTTGAAAGAATTTTGAAAGAGCAAAAGCAGTTATATACGCTGTTTGAAAAGACAGTAGAGGCACTCAAAAAGGAGATAGGAGTGTAGTTATACAAGAGATTATTTGAAAATCTGGCGTGCTATCTGTCATCAGTACATAATAAGACAAAATAAAAACATTATATAGTATATTAATAAGTATTTGATTATCAATATATTATGTGATAAAATCTATCCTGCACTTATTGTTCTAATTACATAATTAAAATTTAATCGTTAAAATAAAATGCAAAAAAAACAAGTTATCAAATCAACTTTAAAAATTTCTAATGCTAGCATCCTACTTATTGGAGGTATTGGAATGTTATTAATAGCTTATTACTTGGTTTCAATAGCTTTAGAACCTGAATATCCCCAAATTATTTGGCTTATTTTAGGAGCTTTTTTTGGAATAGTAGGCTCTCTTTGTTTATTTTCATTGTTAAACTTAGAAATATTTGAATTAGATGATGAAAAATTAGTTATAAAGTCTATTTTAAAAATCCCTAAAAAAATATTTTTTTTACGAGATATTGTTGGCTACAATGAGATTCAAAAAGTAAACAAATATGGGACTTGGCACGATTTAACTATTTTTACAAAGAAAGATAAGCACCTATTGTCATCAAGTGTCATTTTCAATTATGAGGAATTTAAAGAAATTTTGATAAAGGATAAACCAAGAAATTTTGAATCTGAAGAAACATGGGAACAGCAAACTAGCAGAAATTTCGGTATTGGATTCATAATAGTTGGCTTGTTATTTTCTTATTTTGCTTGGCTGCTGTTCAATAAAGAAGTTACAGTGATAAAACCTGCTGACTTGACAACTATAAAGGCAACAATTAGTGATAACCTATCTATCAGTAGTAGTAAAAGTTCTCGCAGCGTACACATACATATAGACGAACACCCTAAATTTAGTTTTGATATATCCTCAATGAATTTTGGTGCTACTTATGCCGAAGAATTGGTGGCTGAAGTGAGAAAAGGAGATACTGTTCAAATTGATTTACAGACTGATGATTATACAAAGAAAATTTCTAAAACAGCACCTCTAACTTTCTGGGATAAGACACTTAGTTATAACCATATAGAAATTTATGGAATTAGACAAGGTAATAAGAATTTTGTGAGTTTAGAAGCACTAAATAAGATATACCAAAATGAAGCTAGTTATCGTTGGGTATCTGTCTTAATCTTTGGGGGATTAGCATTTTGGACAATATATTTTGGAATATTTTTGTTAAAAATATAAGGAATAGCAATAGAGTATTTTACTTTTTAACATAACTCTCTATCTATTTAACACTTTGTTATATTGTTTTACATTTTTATCTATCGCAATGAATCACAAATTCCCGCATAAAACTTTAATAGGTGCTGTCTATAAAACAGCCCTAACTTTAGTGTTTTTAATAGCTATATTTCTTATTTTTTTGCATCATATTAGTGAATTTATGAAAGACAATGACAATAAAGAGTCTTTATCTGCTAATACGTTGGTAGCTTTAATGGGAGTAGCTGGCTTGTTCTTTATTTCTCAGGTTGTTCTTATAGGTTTAGCAATCAAGGACTTACTAAAAGTTTGGCAAGTTTATAGTTTTGATGATACTTGTATGAAAATAGCCGTACTGTCCATAAATTTAAAAACCATACTCTATAAAGATGTAACGAAAATAGAAATTAAAAATTCTTCAAGTAATGAAAGTTGTAAAACCTATTATCAAACAAAGCATATCACCATAGATAGAGATGCTTTACATTATTTAGACATGAAATTATTATTGCTAAGTCAGTGTGAAAAGCAGAGCTTATAGAAAATTATGTTTAGCTAAAAAACAATTTTCACTATTGCTTTTATTTTCACTAATATTTATGTCCCCCCTTTGTCCATAGCTTCAGCAGAAAAACTCTAAAAAATACGAATAACGTGTTTTAAAACTATTTGATTATCAGTTGATTGAAAAAATATTATATGAGGAGTTGATTCTCCATAAGGGGTTTTCTTGTCGCTGGTATTGTTTCAAGAACAAGGGTAAATTATTTTTGCAATTCTGTAGAAAGTTTTGCAACAAATACTTTGCTTCTTTTACCGTTTTGAATTAAAATTTCCGAGCTATTGGTAAATTTAGTGATAGTATCACCTTTTTGAACGTAATTATACAAATCAGGGATTCCAAGTAATGAAAGGTCTATTTTATTAAAAGCAATATTCTTACCTGTAAGAAGCTTTTCCCAAACACAGATATTAATAGTTTCATGTGGTAGTCGTTGTATGTAAATGATTTGATTAGTACCATTTCTAATAAAAACAGTTTCTGTAACAACTCCCTTGTAACTTTCTCTTACAAATAACTCTTCCCTACTTGGCTCAAGGAACAAAGCATAATAAACATTCCCGAAAATAAAGCCAAATAATGCAATTAGAAAAGAATAACCTATGATATAGCCGAGTAATTTTTTGATAAATTCCATATTAATAAACTGTATCTATGTTGTATTTAATTTTCTTTTCATTTTAATAGTGCTTTCAAGTTAAGAGCTAATTCATTGATTTCCAAGAGTATCTTTACTTTAATAAAAATAAAAAAGGCTTTCAAAGGCAGTTAAAAAGCAGATAATAAAAATTTCGTTGATTGTGTAAATTTTGATGAAAACTTCTTAGCTTAACGGTGATATTCAGAACTAAAATAAGCTCTGTTACCAAGATATACTTCATGTATTTTTAGGTCAGTTGCTGCAAATAAAAATCCGTCTGTTATATCAGCTACATACACAGTAGTTAAAACTAAGTTTCTTACATCACAATTACTAAAGCCCAATAAAATGATACGAAATATTTTATATATTCTCCTTTGTTGGACGTTACTTTCAAACACATTATTTTATGCTCATGCTCAAAGTCTTAAATTTAGGCATTTAAACGCAGACCAAGGGCTTTCGCATAATACCATCACTTGTTTTTTACAAGATTCACAAGGTTATTTATGGATAGGGACACAAGACGGACTGAACCGTTACAATACTTACACCTTCGAAATTTATAAGCACGACACCAAAAACTCCTATACTTTAGCAAATAATTACATCAATGCTTTAGCCGAAGACCAAAATAAAACGGTTTGGGTAGGTACGGCAGGCGGCGGTTTGCATCAATATGACCCACGCTATAACCGTTTTGTAAGAAACCAAGAAGTTGAGCAAAAAATGGTTCATGCCTTGTGGCAAGACAGCGAAGGTGTATTTTGGGTAGCTGCGGGAAATATTTTATACTATTTCGATAAAAAGACACAAAAATTTACGTCTTATCCCAAATTCACAGATTGGGAATTGATGTGTATAGAGGAACTTTCGCCACAAGAATTACTGATTGGTTCTTTTGGTGGTGGCTTGTTTCATCTGAACCTAAAAACCAAAAAAATTCAACAATACGAATACCAAGAAAACAAACCCGAAACTGTTTGTTACAAAAATATCACAAGCATTTCTAAAGATTCAAAAAACAATATTTGGGTAGGCACAGAGAGAGGTTTAGATAAATTTTTGCCCGAAAAAGGAGTTTTTGAGCATATTGCCATCAAAGAAAACGCAAACCCCAAAGTAGTTGTTCCATTTGTAAAATCTATTCTTAGCAAAGGAAATTCGGTTTGGTTTGCCACAGAAAATATGGGTTTAAACTATTTAGATTTAGCAACTATGCGTTTTCAGTCGTATTTGCCAAAGACTGATGATGCCGAAAGTATCAACGATTTTAGTGTATGGACATTGTACGCAGACCGACAAGACAGATTGTGGGTAGGTACATTTTCGGGTGGGGTAAATATTGTAGATAAATATTCAAAGAAGTTTTCAAAATCTGAGGTAGTTCTCAAAAACCAAACTGTAAATGCCCTATTGAAAGATAGTAAAAATCGGCTTTGGATTGGTACAGAGGTCGGTTTGGCGGTGCAAGATGGCGACAACATCACTTACTATACCAACGACCCCACAAACCCAAATTCTTTAGGCAATAACCCTGTTTTGGCAATTTATGAAGATAACAAAAACCGCATTTGGGTAGGCACTTGGGGGGGACAAGGTTTAAGTGTTTTTGATGAAACGAAAAAGCAATTTCGCAATTTTAAGACTCTTCCCAACATATTTTCAATTAGGCAAAGCCAAGAAACTGGGCAAATGCTCATAGCTTCGTTTGGTGGTGGCTTCAATATTTTGCTCAATGAAGAACCTGAAAAGTTTGAAACTTTTACTACAACTACAACAAAAAAGCAAGTCCTTAGTAATGATTTGGCTCGTGTGATTTATGAAGACAAGCAACATAACATTTGGATAGGCACAACTTTGGGACTAAATAAATTTGATATAAGTACCCAAAAAATTACGCAATTTATTCACAATGAAAAAGATACGACAAGTATTAGCGACAATACGATTAACTGTTTTTTAGAAGATAGTCAAGGAAATTTTTGGATAGGGACAAATGACGGACTTAATTTAATGACTGAAGGTAATAAATTTCAGTCCCATATCACTCGCAATATCTTGCCAAGTAAGAGTATTAATGGACTTTTAGAGGACAAAAAAGGCAATTTGTGGATAAGCACTAACAAAGGTATTGTCGTTTTTAATCCGCAAACTCTTGCATTTAGAACTTATGATAAAAGTGATGGTTTGCCAAGCAATTTATTCAAACCACACTCTTTTTGCAAAAGTGCTGATGGGGAGTTCTTTTTTGGTGGAACAAATGGCTATACGGCTTTTTTTCCTGAAAAAATTAACGAAAATCCACATCTTCCGCCTGTAGTGCTTACGGGTTTACGACTTTTTAATAAGCCTGTGCAAATAGGTGCAGCAGATTCCATTCTCAAACAGAGCCTTAGCCAAACCCAAGAAATTCAGTTTACACACAAACAGTCCGTTTTTTCTCTTGATTTTGTTGCCTTGAATTTTACGGTTAGCGAAAAAAATCAATATGCTTACAGACTTGAACCTTTCGAAAAAGACTGGAATTATGTAGGCAACCGTAATGAAGCAACTTACACAAATTTGGACGCAGGGACGTATATTTTTCGTGTAAAAGCCGCCAACCATGATGGTGTATGGAATGAAGAAGGTGCAAGTATTACTGTTACTGTTTTGCCTGCTTGGTGGGAAACTTGGTGGTTTAGAACTTTCGCTATTACTGCTTTTCTGCTGAGTGGTATTATATTTTACAAAGTGCGAATGGGTGTAATCAAACGACAAAATCGTATTTTGGAGGAAAAAGTTAAGAGCCGTACCAAAGAAATAGAGAGGCAAGCCGAAGAATTGGAAATAGCTTACAAAGAAATTCAAGTTACCAATGAGGAACTACACCAAACACAAGAAGAAATTACGACACAAAGAGATTGGGTTTTGCAAAAAAATGTAGAATTAGAGGCATATCGCCAAAAAATATCAAAAAGTATTGAGTCAGCTTTGTTAATTCAGAAAGCTATTTTGCCAACAAAAGAGAAATTAGATTACTTGCTCAAAGACTATTTTATCCTTTATCGTCCTAAAGATGTGGTATCAGGAGATTTTTATTGGGCAAGCAAAATTGATACATTTAAATTTTTGATTGTAGCTGATTGTACGGGTCATGGTGTTTCAGGGGCATTTATGACGATGATAGGTTCGGCACTTTTAGACAGAATTATTAAGATGTTAAAAATTCATGAACCACATTTAATTTTAGATGCTTTGCATGAGCAAATCCAAATCGTATTGCAACAAGAACAAACCCGCAATACAGACGGTATGGATATTTTGGTGGTGAAATGGGAAGAAAAAGAAAGTGAGATTGTAATGGATTTTTCGGCTGCTAAACGTCCTTTGTACCTCTATAATTTTGCACAAAAACAAATACAAAAAATCAAGGGTTCTCGCAAATCTATAGGTGGAGTAATTGAAAGCAGTAAAAGTTTTGAAAAAATAAGCTTGGTTTTGCCTCAAAATACAATTATTTACATGGGTTCAGATGGTTACGCCGACCAAAATGATAAAGAACGTAAAAGTTTTTCTGAAAAACGGTTTGAAGAGATGTTAGCGGATATTCAAGACAAAAATCTTGAGGAACAAAAAGCCTTTCTCGAACAAACTCTCGATACTCACAAGGCAGAAACTGACCAACGGGACGATATTTTGGTAGTGGGGGTGAGGCTGTAGGAACAAATTTACGTTGCTGCCTTAAAAAATCATTATTAGAAAATTTCAAAGTCTTTGATGCCTAATATAAATTTTGCACTATTGACAAGGGTGGAAGACCTTGACAATTAGTGCAAAAGATAATAACAATTTATAGCATGAGCCTATTATTTTGTTAGAATAACTATTTGGCTCTGTTAGCATTTTCTTCAATCACAGTTTGCAAAAAGTTAGGAGCTATTTTGAAGTTTTTGAAGTCCGAAATATAATTTTGGTCTTCTAAGATAGCATCTCTTTCTATCACATCTTGTAAGAAGGTTTTAGAGATTTTAGTTTCAAACAATTCAACATCTTTTTCTAATAAAGCATCTGTTTCTATCAAGTCATTCAAGAAATTACTTGACATTTGAGCTTTTGTAGTATGAAGTATAGCTTTATGGGCTACTTTGGTACTGTCATGGTTGGCAAAAATAACTTGGTTAAGACTGATTGCCATAGCGAAAATTAATGCAAGAGTTTTCATAGTAGTAAATATTTTTGTTTTGTTGTGGATTGTTTTATTTTTTTCTTGCTATAAAGACACCTAAAGTTTTAAAAGGGTTGCATAGCAAGAATTTTATTTTTTAAAGTAAGGGAGTTGGTAATGTTTACTTAGCTTGGTTGCTATTTTCTTCAATTACATCTTGTAAGAAAGAAGCAGCTACTTTTGTATGTTTCCAATCCGAAATATAGGCTTGGTCTTCTTGTCTTGCATTATTTTCAACTACTTGCAATAAAAAGTTTTGAGACATTTGTGTTTCAAATAACTGAACACCTTGCTCTGTATTTGCGTCTTCTTCTATTAAATCTCCTAAGAAGTTAATGTTAATATGACTAGTAGGAGGAACTTTTGCAGTATTGTTAGTAGTAGCAAAAGACAATGTATTTATAGAGAATGTGATGGCGAAAACTAAAATCAATGATTTCATATTTTTAAGTATTTATGTTTGATTATTAGAGTGCCAACTACGTGCCAATCTTATTAACTATTTGTTTATCAGATAGTTAATAAGATTGTTCTTTCTTTAACTGTTCGTAATAGAACAGTTTTTAGCAATAAAGTGAACACTTTGAGGGTTTATTTTTTCAAAGGCAGCAAAATCCTAAAAGTTGTGCCTACATTGATTTCGGAACGAAGCACCCAGATTTTTCCTTGATGGTATTCTTCTATGATACGTTGGGCTAAGGTCAGTCCCAAGCCCCAACCTCTTTTTTTGGTGGTAAACCCTGCTTTAAAAACAGTTTTGATTTGATTAATAGGAATCCCTTTGCCTGTGTCCGTAATGTCTATTTGTATCATATTTTTGTCTTTTGCCTTCTCTACCGCAATAAAAATACTGCCTGCACCCGTTGGCATTGCATCTACGGCATTTTTACAAAGGTTTTCTATTACCCATTCAAACAAAGACTTATTTAGTTGTGTAACAAAATTTTCTTGGTGGTCATAGCTAATCTTAATTTTAACTTTTTTAGAAATTCTTTTTTCCAAATAGTTCATTATACTGTCTATACTCTCCGCAATATTTTCTTGTTTCAAGATAGGAATAGAACCTATGCTCGAAAATCTGGCGGTTATCATTTCTAATCTCTGCACATCTTTGGCTATTTCGGTAGCTACACTTTGGTCAAAGCTATCGTCTGCTCGCATATACTCTACCCATGCCATTAACGAAGATAGCGGTGTGCCTAATTGGTGGGCTGTTTCTTTGGCTAAACCTACCCAAACTCTGTTTTGTTCGTCTTTGCGGGCTGCCGAAAACACCATGTAAATAATACCGAACAAAACAGCTATAAATGACAACTGTATATAAGGAAAATAACGCAGTTGAGAAACTAATTTTGAATTTTTATAATAAATGTATTGCTTCATATTTTCACCCAAATCTACTACAATGGGTTTTCTTTCTGTCTGCATTTCCTCTATTAACTCTTTTAAATACACTTGCTTATTCGCATCTTCGGGAATTTCTATGTTCCGCCAACTGATAGGGTTGCGTTTATCGTCTGTCAAAATCACAGGAATAAAGTAATTGGCATCAACAAATTCCGTTACCAAGAAAGTTGTATTTTCATTAGAGTTTACAACAAAAGATTGTACTTTGGCAAATAAATCTACTTGTTTTTGTTCTCTATTTACCAATCTTTCTACTAACATATTGGTATAGACAATAGACACAACACCAATTAGTACAGCAAATGTAATGATACCCCAACGGATAAGTGGGTTTTGTGGTGCAAAAGAATATTGAGGCATAAAGAATAAAGATTGTATGAAACAGCAATAAAGTTTCAAAGTAATGTAATTACGCTGAAACTCTATTGGGTGAGTAGTTAAAAAAAGTAGCTGACGGGATTTGTATTGGTGTTGGCTATCTGAATAGGCAATTCAGTAAATTTTTGTTGTAGAAAGTCTGCCAATAAATCTTTTGTAAACACTTCACTTTCATAATGTCCTATGTCTATGATTGTGATTTTGTCTTCGGCATCAAAAAATTCGTGGTACTTATAATCTGCCGTAATATAAACATCAGCCTGTGCCGATAAAGCATTTTTTAGTAAAAAACTGCCCGAACCACCACAAACAGCCACTCTTTTAATAGGTTTATCAAAAAGTTGCGTGTGTTTAATTACTTTTAGTTGCATGGCTTGTTTGAGGTGCTGCAAAAACTCTTGGGGGTACACACACTCTCGTAGTTCTCCAAGCATACCAGCCCCTACTTCTTGGTTTTCGTTTTCCAAACTATGCACATAATAAGCTACTTCTTCGTAAGGGTGGTTTTTTCGCATAGCATTCAGCACTTGTCCTTCTAAATAAGATGGAAAAATGACTTCTATACGAGTTTCTTGTACTTTTTCAAGTGAGTTAGCTGTACCAATATGCGGATTAGCTTTTTCATTAGGCTGGAAAGTACCTTCGCCTTGTACTGTAAAACTGCAATTTGTATAATTGCCGATATTGCCTGCACCCGCTGCAGACAAAGCCGTTAGCAGTTTTTCTGTGTGTGCAGTAGGTACAAAAGTTGTTAGTTTTTTGAGTAATTGTTTTTTAGGAGCTAAAATGCGAAGATTTTGCAAGCCAATTTTTTCCGCAATTTTTGCATTTACTCCATTCAAAACATGGTCTAAATTGGTATGAATGGCATAAATAGCAATGTCATTTTTGATAGCCTTGATAACAGTTCTTTCTACATAGTTTTTCCCTGTCAATCTTTTTAGCCCACCAAAAATAATAGGGTGGTGTGCCACTACCACATTGCAGTTTTTGGCAATAGCCTCGTCTATCACACTTTCCACACAGTCCAAACTACACAAAATACCCGTTACGGTCATGGCAGGGTTGCCTACTAATAAGCCAGAGTTATCATAACTTTCTTGGTACGCAGGCGGGGCTATTTGTTCTAAATATTGTGTAATTTCTCTTAATTTTATTTTCATTTTTAGAATATTTTTTCAAAACTATTTGAGTAATTCTTTTAGCAAATATACTAAAACTTATTAGAGTTTATGAATAATTTTTTGCTAAAGCCCCACCCAACCCTCCCTACAGGGAGGGCTAAAAAGGAGTTATTCATAAACTCTATTTTACAGAAAAAATGCGTGTATTTGTTAAAAAAATTGCCCCACCGTTCCATTTTAGTAGTTTCTCTATTTGGAGAGGGGTGAGGTCATAAAATGTTGATTCAACATAAAAAAATCTACCTACCTTCTCAAATCTTACCAAAGCTACTACCTTTGCAGCCCTAAGCACGTTATTAATTGATGAAGAAAATAAGCTCTTTGTTGCGAATTTTATATCCTTTGGCTGCCTTGTACGGAGGAATTAGCACTTTACGCAACTACCTTTACAATAACAACTATCTAAAAAGTTATACGCCGCCTATTCCTACGATTATTGTCGGCAATTTGATTGTGGGCGGAACTGGCAAAACGCCACATATAGAGTACCTGATTAGGTTATTAGCAGAACAATACCAAACCGCCACTTTGAGTAGAGGCTACGGCAGGGCAACTAAAGGCTTTGTGCTGGCTACTGAACAGACAATTCCGCCTACCTCTTTTATCCAAACTAATCAACCCACCGCCAAATTGATAGGCGATGAACCCATGCAGTTTTTTAGTAAATATGCTGCAAAAATAGCTGTGGCTGTTTGTGAAAAAAGGGTAGTAGGAGTAAAAAATTTGCTTAAAATATTTCCTTCTTTACAAGTCGTTTTGTTAGATGATGCTTTTCAACATCGCAGCATTACAGGTAGTTTGCAAATCGTATTGACGGATTACCAACGGCTTTTTTACAATGATTTTGTGTTGCCTGCGGGTTTGTTGAGAGAAAGAAGGATAGGGGCTAAAAGAGCTGATATAGTGATAGTTACGAAGTGTCCAATAGGTTTGTCTTTGGAAAAACAAAAAGATATTACAAACAAATTACGTCCATATTTACAAGAACAAACCACGATTTATTTTACTACAATCAAGTATAAATCTTGGCAACCTTTGTTATCTGATACGACTTTTAATTTACCTCAAAAAGCCAATATTATTTTGCTAACAGGCATTGCACAAGCCGACCAACTTTTAGAAGAATTACAAGCCAACTCAGACTGCCAAGTGCTTGAACACCTGCGTTTTAAAGACCATCATACCTACACTGCACAAGACATAGAATACTTAAAAAAAACTTATGCGAAGTATGAAAATGTATCTAATAAGGTGGTTTTAACAACAGAAAAAGACATGGTAAGATTGAAAGAGGCAGATTTGATACCTTTATTAAAAAACTTACCTATTTATTATTTGCCAATTACCATAGATTTTTTGGACAAGAAAACTGTTTTTGACAACCAAATAAAGGCACATATTCACGAGTTTTATGGAAAAATAAGATAGTAAGTAGTGAAAATCAATAAAATATAGTTTACAATTTTTGCTAACTATTTGTAAATGAACTACAAGGATACAGGTTTACTAAGAAAATAATAGAGTTTATGAATAATTTTTTCTTATGACCTCACCCTTCCCTCTCCATTTGGAGAGGGTTTTATGGAATTATTCATAAACTCTAATGAATATTTATTTTTTCTTGTTACTTAACTTACATCTACCTAAAATTTAATCCGTCAAGAAAATAAATCTACAGCTTTAGTTTTAGCTTTGCGTGATTTTTGCAAATAGCAAAGTAATTTTAACATGAAATACATGAAAAATCTATTACATTACTTACCTGTCTTGGGCTTAACTTTGGGCTTAGGCTTGCCACAAATGAGCATGGCACAAGTACAAGTCGTTACACATAGCAATTACCACCCACAAAAAGAAATTCCTGTAGAAAAAAGAATGTCTGCCAAAAAACCTAAAAATATTATATTAATGGTAGGTGATGGCATGGGATTAACACAAATTTACGCAGGCATGACAGCCAATCAAGGCAAATTAAACTTCGAATTATGCCCTGTGGTGGGTTTGCACAAAACTTATTCTGCCGAAGGTTATATTACCGACTCCGCAGCAGGGGCAACGGCTTTTTCTATTGGTAAAAAGACTTACAATGCAGCTATTGGTGTAGATAAAGACACCGTTTCGCAAGAAACTATCTTAGAAACAGCCGAAAAAAGGGGTTTAGCCACAGGTTTAGTAGCTACAAGTTCGGTTACACACGCCACGCCTGCCTCGTTTATAGCTCACCAAAAACACCGCAAAATGCAAGAAGAAATAGCTGTAGATTTCTTAAATACAGACGTAGATGTAGTGATTGGTGGCGGTAAACAGTTTTTTACGAAAAGAAAAGATAATAAAGACTTATTAGTGCAATTACAAGCTAAAAAATATACTCTTTTAGACAATATTGAAGCTGTAAAATCTACAGACAAAACCAAATTTGTGGCGTTGTTGGCAGAAGACGGAATGCCTAAATATAGCGAAGGACGTGGTGATATGTTGTCTATTTCTACACGCAAAGCTTTAGAGATTTTGAAGAAAAATGGCGGAGATAAGGGCTTTTTCTTAATGATAGAAGGTTCACAAATAGACTGGGGCGGACACGACAATAACTTACAATATGTAGTTGATGAGTTATTGGATTTTGATAAAACGATTGGTGAGGTGTTGGAGTTTGCTGCTCAAGATGGCGAAACGTTGGTAATTATTACCGCAGACCACGAAACAGGCGGTTTGAGTTTAGTCGGTGGTGACATTCAACAAGGGCAAGTAGAAGGCAAGTTTTCTACAGATTATCACACTGCTGTTATGGTGCCTGTTTTTGCGTTTGGTGCAGGAGCTATGGAGTTTGCGGGTATTTATGAAAACATTGCTATTTATGAAAAAATGATGCGACTGTTACAATTAAAAAAATAAGTTAATTATTGAGTTATCTTTTGATTGTTTAACTTCAAATCCCTAAAAGTTTGCTAACTTTTAGGGATTTTTATTGATGACTTATGCAAGACATATTCTTAAAAATAGTTTATTTTTTTGTATTTATTTTATTATTTTTTATTCGTATCTATGGCTTAAATCAGATAGGATTAGCGGAATATGACTCTGTTTTTAATTTTCAGGTCATACAAGCTATGGACAAGGGAAATTGGCAGCAATTATTCCAACATGGTAGCCCCACATTTTTTATTTTCTTTTATCTATGTTATCAACTATTTCCTTCTTATTTATTCCTTGAATACGTAAATTGTTTAGTAAGTGTCATTGCATTAGCTTATTGCATACGTACTTTGGCACAAGCAGCCCAATATGACCTATTTAAAGAAATACTTTTACTGTTTTTTGCAGGCTTTTCTGTTTTTTTAGTGTATAGCACAAGGTCTTTTGCTATAGAAAGCCTTAGTTTATTGTGTTTTGCCTTGCTGTTTAAACAGCTATTACTTAATTATATTGATAAAAAAGACCTATTTTTTACTAAAAATTATTATCTTTTTTGGTGGATTTTTACTATTTTCTTAACAATCAACTACAAAATAATTTTACTCTTACCCATTTTTTTCTTACTCATTATATTTAAAATTCACTACTACTTTGGTTTAAAAAAAATTATCTCTTTTTTATACTATCAAACCACTTATTTACTAAAAATCATAGCTATATTATTCGTACCATTTATACTTTATACATTTGTAGGCGTAGTGATAGGCTTAAAATGGACAAGTTATATTGGGCATTGGGTATATGTGTTAGTGCTTCGCAAAAACCTGAACCCTTGGAAAGCTACTTACACTTTTCACCCAGACATTGACTTTTATTTTCAATACCTTATCCAATACGAAAACGTAGTATTATTAGTAGGAATTATTACGACTATTTATTATTGTTATCAATTTATTACTAATTTTAAAAGAAATTTACTTAAAAATAACATATTTTTAATAGTTTCTGTATTCGTCATTTTTACACTCCTTTCTATGTCCTTTTTGCCCAAAGCCCCCAGAGCTTTGTTGTTTATTTTTCCTTTTTTATACTTTCTCTCTTTTCATTTTTTTGTTGGTTTTTTTACAAAGTTCATTCAAAAAAAGTTACTACAATATGCAATGCTACTATTTACTTTAGTCAATGTGATATTGCAACATCATTATTTATACGAATACATTTATCGATATACAAAAACCTCTTATCCATTGATAATTAAGTATTTACAAGTAAATAAAATTGAAAAAATTGCGGTAACAGTGAGTTTAAATATCTATCCATTTTTACCGCCAAGTATCAAAGCCAAACAGATTTTGCGTTTAAAAGAAGTACCTCAATTACAAGCAAATGGTTACGAATATTATTTGTTAGATGACTTTACAAAAATAGTGGGGGCAGTGGGTTTTGAAGATTTAGTAAATAGGCATATAGTCGTTTTATCTTTGCCAGAGCCTACATTAGTTGCTCCTATTGTCTATTTTGAACATTGTGAATTTAATAATTACACATTTGAAGAAGCCCAAAAAGTACAACAAAAAATGTCCACACAAACAAACCATTTAACCCTTATTCGCCTTAGAAAAGAATAAACTTTTTGATAGCTTTATACTTAGAAAATTGAAAATCTTGAAATAATAGTTTAAACTTGTTACTCATTCATTATTAATGACTTATGAATATTTTGAGAAAATCTTTGTTACTGTTCGTATTAATTTTTCTTTGTGGCATATTGAACTTGTCTGCTCAAAGCCTTACGACTATTCGCAAGCATTTGGCAGAAAAAGAATTTGGAAAAGCTAAGGAAAAAATCAGTAAATTATATGAAAAAGGCGAATTGTATGCAGGTACATATTACTTGAATAGCCTTTATTTTTTGGATTCTGCTAATGTGCATAGGAACGTAGATAGTGCGTATCTTTATACCCAAAAGGCTATGGCTCTTTATGACAAGCTCCAAGAAAGTCATAAAGAAGAAGGTAAAATCAAGAAAGAATTGAATGAGTTGGGGTGGACTTCGCAGTTTTTTTCACAGCAAAAAAGCAAGATAGAAAAAGATATTTTTGATTTTACGACCAAAAAAGACGACAGTGTACTAGGTTGGCAGTTGTTTTTAGATAAATACCCAACGGCTGCCCCACAGTTATTAGTCAATGCAGAGAAACGCCGTAATGAATTAGCTTACCAAATTGCAGAAAAAGAAAATACTTATTTAGAATATCAAAGATTTATTCAAAAATTTCCTGCTGCCCAACAAGTACCTGCTGCTAAAGAAAAGTATGAATGGTTGTTGTATCAGACTGAAACAAAGGTGGGAACATTGGAGGTGTATGAGAAGTTTTTGCAGCAATACCCCAATACACCTCACCGAAAAATGGCAGAAGGTCATATTTTTAGGCTATATATTACAGAATGTTCACCAGAAATTTACCAACAGTTTTTGGCTCGTTACCCTAATCACTTTATGGCAAGTGTGGCGTGGTCTTGGATTTGGAGTTTGGCAGAAGATAAACGTGAGTTTCTCAAAAAATATACGCAATTTCCTTATAGAGAGTACGCAAAAAAATACAATAAATTTTTAGATATTCCACTGTATTCTGTGTTGGAAAACAATAAAATCAGTATGATAAATGAGGAGGGACAACTGCTAATTAATACACCATTTGATTTGATAGGCGAAGATGATAGATGCAAAGTGCTTGAAAATGAAATGATTGTAGGGGCAGTAGGCGAAAAAATAGGTGCAGCGGACAGAACAGGCAGATTGGTGATGCCTGCCGAATACGATTGGGCAGAATACATAGGGAAAAGTACGTTTTTGGTGCAAAAAAATAAGAAATGGGGGGCATATTTTGCGGGTAATATTGTAGAAAACGACCTTGCAGAGCAAGAAAAATTAGTGATACCTTGTAAATATGAAGATTTAGAGGCAATGGCAGAAAATAATGTCATTAAATTTAAAGAAAAAGAAAAATACGGCTTGTATTTTTATAATGGTATTAGGCTTTTAAATCCTGAATTTGATGACATTGCCAGATTTAGAAATGATACTTTGTTGATTACAAAAGACGGAGAAAAAGGTTTTTATACGCCTCAGCAATTATTGGATTGGTACAGAACTAAAACTAAAAAACTGCCTTTGCCTTTAAAAGAATACACACTGTCGCATAAAGTTTTTTTGAAAGTAAAATATGGCGAAAGCTATGGCATTAGCTTGTTGAATGGAAAAGAGTTGATTAAAGCTGATAAAAAGCAAGTGATAGAATCTAAAATAGGTTGGACTGTTGAGGAATTTGATGGAGGTTGGAATTTATATGATTTTTCGGGGAAACTTATCACTACTGAACCTGTCCAAACAATGCAAATAGCTTTGCCTTACATTCTGTTCAAGAAAAATAATAAGTGGGGTATTATGACTACGCAAGGCGAACAGGTATTGGTAGCAGATTATGACAAAATTACGGTTAAACAAAATTATTTTATTGTAGAAAAGCAAAAGAAAAACTTTTTATGGTTTCATGCCAATAAACCTTTGATAGACACTACACCGTTTTTGAAGTATGAAGTGGCAGTAAGTTTATTACCTACACATGAAATAAAAGAAGGCTATGTTATTTTTCAGGATAAAAAAAGCAAAAAATTTGGCATGATGAACACAGATGGCAAAACTTTGGTAGCTCCAAAGCAAGAACAACTGAATTTTATTCAAGATGACATTTTATTGTTTTCACAGAAGAAACTTAAAGGCTTGATGAATAACGAAGGGAAAATTACTCTGCCCGCTAAATATGAAAAAATTACGGCTTTAGCACCACAACAATTTTCGCTGTTTGCAAAGAAAAAGTTTGGAATTTTTATCGCCAACAAGAGTTTCTTAGTAGAACCTCAAAGTTTGACTATTTTAAGAGCATTTGGACAAAATAATTTTGCTTTATACACTACTAAAAACAATCAACTGCAATTTACAGACAAAAAAGGGCAGCCTAAAACCAAAGAAATTTTTGATAATATACAACATTGGACAGACTCTTTGGCGTTGGTTAAGACGGGGCGTTATTGGCGTTTGTATGATTTGGTCAATCAAAAGTTTACGGTTGATGAGTTTAAAGAATATGATATTTTCTTTGATACGCCTTATGAAAAAATAGCTATAGTTACAAGTGGGGCAGGTAGAGGGGTGTTTAGCAACCGTAGAAAATATATTGTGCCAGACGAATATTCGTATGTTCGCAACCTAAATTCTAATGAAAATCCGTTTTTCTTTGTGGAAAGGTATGTAAGTCAAGCCAATTTGCACATTATTTTGTATATAGATAAACAAGGTAATGTAGTAAGAAAACAAACTGTGCCGGATGCAGACTACGAAAAAGTATTGTGTGTAGATTAGTATTTTTTATAGCAAAATTTTTCAAAAAAATAGTTCTATAAAAGTTAATTACTTTTATAGAACTATTTTAATTTGTGGAACTAAGTTTTTTAAACAGCTTTTACTGCTTTAATAGTAGGTATAGCTTTCAAAATAGCTTGTTCTATTCCAGCTTTCAGTGTCATGTTAGACATAGGACATTCTCCGCAAGAACCTTGCATTTCTACCTCCAATATGCCTTCTTGTGTAAGGTCTAATACTTTTACATTGCCACCGTCTGCTTGCAAATACGGTCTAATAGTATCTAAGGCAGACTCTATTTCTTGCAATAAGCCTACATCTATTTGCGTTTTCATGGTGTTGTGTTACTAATGTAGTGTAAAACTCTTATGAGAGCCAAAAAGTTTTGTTAAATTACCTTTTTTACTGATGTATTGACAAAAATATATAAAAAAGCATTGTCAAACAGTAATATTATGCTTATTTTTTATATTTGCTCATACCGTTTTTGATTTTCAAGCCTATGTCGCACTATTTAGCTCCTATTTTATCTTTTTTAGCAGAACTGAAAGAAAACAACCATAGAGAATGGTTTGAGGCAAATCGTAGCCGTTATGCTGCTATTCGTGAAGAATGGATTGCATTTTTGGCGGGTTGCCAAGAAAAAATCATTGTTTTTGATGCAGACATAGCCGATATGCAGCCCAAAGATGCCGTATTTCGGATAAATAGAGATGTCCGTTTCAGTAAAAATAAAGCACCTTACAAAACACATTTTGGGGCATATTTTGCGAAAGGAGGCAGGCAATCCGATTGGGCAGGCTATTACATTCACATAGAACCGCAACAGTGTTTTGTGGGGGGAGGTGCGTATATGCCGCCGCCCAATTTGTTGAAACAGATACGCCAAGAAATAGACTATAACAGCGAAGATTTTTTAGCAATTATTAATAATCCTCAATTTAAAAACACCTTTGGCGAATTACAAGGAGAAAGTCTTAAAACAATGCCAAAAGATTACCCCAAAGACCACCCTTTGGCTAATTATTTAAAACTCAAAGGTTTTTTTGTAACACACCCTTTGGAAGAGGACTTAACGGCTGTTGCTTTGCAAAATGAAATTGTCAAAGCTGCACAGTTATTATATCCTTTGAACAACTTTTTTAACAAAGCAATGGAGATAGGGTAATTGAAAACAAAGCTGTTTGGGCAAAATCAATAGGTTTTAAGGATTTTTTTCGTTAGCTTTGCGACTTCATTTAAAAGACCAATAAAAGTGGCAAATATAGTAGCAATAGTAGGACGACCTAATGTCGGAAAATCTACTTTTTTTAATAGATTAATAGAAGACCGCAAAGCTATTACAGATGACGTAAGTGGCGTAACCAGAGACCGCCAATACGGACAAGCTGAATGGTTGAATACGAACTTTACGGTAATAGATACAGGCGGTTATGTGAAAGGTTCTGAAGATGTTTTTGAGGCAGCTATTCGTGAACAGGTAGAGGTGGCTTTGGAAGAAGCAACCGTAGTGTTATTTATGGTTGATTTACAGGAGGGAGTTACAGATTTAGACAAAGATTTTGCGAATGTGGTGCGGAAGTCTAAAAAGCCCGTTTATATTGTGGCTAATAAGGCAGATACACCTGCAAAATCTAATTATGGTGGAGAGTTTTACGCATTAGGTTTGGGCGAAGTCTTTACGGTGTCGGCTCAAAATGGTTCGGGAACAGGTGAGTTATTGGACAAAGTGGTGAGTCATTTCCCACAAAACGACCCCGAAAACCCCAACGAAGGCATACCAAGGATTTCTATTTTGGGTAAACCGAATGTAGGCAAATCTTCATTGCTCAATGCCTTAGTAGGTTATCAACGCAGTATTGTTACAGATGTAGCAGGCACAACCAGAGATTCTTTGGATACGCATTACAAAGCCTTTGGACATGATTTTATTTTGACAGATACGGCGGGGATTCGCAAAAAAGCCAAAATCAAAGAAGACATTGAGTTTTATTCTATCCTTCGGTCTATCAAAGCCTTAGAAGAAAGTGATGTGTGTATCATGATGATAGACGCAACTAAAGGCTTGGAAACACAAGACCTTAACCTCTTGAATTTGGCTCACAGATACGGTAAAGGTATTGTGTTAATGGTTAATAAGTGGGATTTGGTGGCTAAAGACTCTAATACGGCAGCCAAATTGGAAAAAGAAATGCGTGATAGATTAGGTGTCATCAACTATATGCCTATTATTTTTGCGTCTGTTGTGAACAAACAGCGTATTTTTCAGGTGGTAGAAAAGGCGGTGCAAGTGTACGAAAACAAGAGCCGTAAAATAGCTACATCTGAACTGAACGAAAAATTATTGGCTGCTATAGACGCATATCCACCACCAGCCTTGAAGGGTAAGTTTATTACGATTAAATACGTTACACAATTCCCTGCAAAAACACCAACTTTTGCGTTTTTCTGTAATTTACCGCAGTACATCAAAGAACCGTATATGCGTTATTTGGAAAACCGAATGCGTGAGTTTTTTGATTTTGAAGGCACACCAATTAGGCTCTTTTTTAGAAAAAAATAATATAATTTCAAAACCTATAAGTTCATCAAAACTTATAGGTTTTATTATCTATCTCTAATATGCTTGAACTAAGTTTTACAAGAATGACTTTTGGTTATTTTTCAGTATAAAAACCTTGTCAATAATTTGATAAACAATAAATAGCATATTTTTAATTTAAAATTTACTAATTAATAATTGTGCATTAGTATTTATGACTAAATTAAGTGTGAATGTCAATAAAATAGCTACCCTTCGCAACTCCCGTGGGGGCAATGTGCCGAATGTAGTGCAGGTAGCCAAAGACTGCGAAAGATTTGGGGCAGACGGTATTACCGTACACCCTCGCCCAGACGAAAGGCATATTCGTTACCAAGATGTATTTGATTTGAGCCAAATAGTTACTACAGAGTTTAACATAGAAGGCAACCCTTTAAAAGGTCGTTATTTGGAAATTACCTTGCAAATAAAGCCCACACAAGCTACTTTAGTACCAGACGGCGACAATGCCATTACGTCTAATGCAGGTTGGGACACGATTACGCATGAGGCGTACCTCAAAGAAGTTATAGCAGAGTTGAAACAAAAGGGTATTAGAACCTCTATTTTTGTAGACCCTATAGAAAAATTTATAGAGGGAGCAGCCAAAGTAGGGGCAGACCGTATAGAACTTTACACAGAACAATATGCCCATGATTATCCGAAAAACCCTGAACAAGCCGTAGCAGAGTACCGTAAATGTGCTATTTTAGCCCATGAATTAGGCTTAGGCATTAATGCGGGGCATGATTTGAGTTTAGTTAATTTGAAATACCTTCGCCAACAATTACCGCATTTGGCAGAAGTTTCTATTGGTCATGCCCTTATTGCAGATGCCTTGTACTATGGATTGGAAAATACGATACAACTCTATAAAAGGGCTTTGATTGTTTAAAAATGCACTTATTTCTAAAAATGCCACAAATACTTGCTTTTCTCCTCTTTCTTTCCCAAATTGTAAAAATCATATTTTTGTTCTTTTATAGAATAATGGTTAGTATTGAAGATGTAATCTTTTTAAAAGATTACATCTTCAATACTAACCTCCAAAATTACTTTTTTATCAACCCATCTTTTATATGCTAAAGTCCTTTTATTTTTTAATTGTTTGGCTGTTTTTTTGCACTTTTAGCTACGGACAAAGTACCGCAGATACGATTGCTTATTTTTTTGACAAACACCCAAATTACAAAAAGTTGGACATAGATGCCAATGATTTGCAAATAGTAGCTTCTGTTTTTCGCCAAATAGATGAAAAAGATACAGCTTGGGCAGAAATAGCTTTGAAAGTAAGAGAAAAAAGGATAGTAGATTTGAGCATTACGGGCTTGAACAAAACTTTTTTGCCTCCACAACTCTATAACCTAACGGCTTTGGAAGGTTTAGTTATCAAAGGTTGTTATTGGTACGAATTGCCGAATTTAAGCCGTTTTAAAAATTTAAAATACTTGGGCGTATGGAGTAGCCGTTTACGTGGAGAAATATACATAGATGAAAGTTATGCAAATTTAGAGGTTTTTGGTATTCATCAATCTAAAATCAACTATGTACGTTTTGCTAAGGGCTTGCATATCAAGACTTTGTATTTAATAGATGCCCAACTGAAACACTTAGATAGTTCAATAGAAAATCTCAAAGACTTAACAGAAATTCATTTGGGCGGAAATGAATTGACGGATTTTGAGTTATCGGCTTTGCCTGCCCTCAGAAAAATTAATTGTTACAAAAATAATATTCAAGTCGTATTGCGTAAAAAACTACGTACAAAGCACAAAAACATAGAAATTCATTTTGATGAATATTAATTTAATTACGAATTAGCCATTATGAATTACGAAATTGTAATCAAAATAATATTTATAGTTTCTAATTAGTAATGGGTAATTCGTAATTTGTAATTGAACAAAACATTTCACTTTTTCGTTTCAATGGTATGTTAGCACAAGAACTCATCAATCCTCTGATACCTCCGTTGCATACTACGGACTCGGTACAAAAAGCCCTGAATTGGATGAGCCAATTCAGAGTACACCAACTGCCATTGGTCGAAAACCACACCTACAAAGGTTTGATAGGAGAGGAGGTTTTGTATGACCTCAATACGCCTAATGCCTATATTGGCGATATTTTACCCGATTATGAAGATGTCTATGTAACTGAAAATCAGCACTTTTATGATGTCCTCAAAGCTGCGGAAGCCTATCATTTGCCTTTGGTGGCGGTGTTAGATGAGGAAAAACATTTTAAAGGTGTTATCACAGTCAAAGACACTGTAGCAGCTTTTGCTCGTAGTTTTTCGACTCAACATACAGGCGGAATTTTGGTGGTTTCTATGCGTGAGTATGACTATTCTATGGCTCAAATTGCACGTTTGATAGAAGAAAACCATGTGAAAGTTTTGAGTAGCTATTTAGAAGCAGACTCTTATGACCCTACAATGGTTAAACTAACCTTGAAACTCGACAAAACAGATTTGAGTAGGGTAGTGGCTACCTTAGAAAGATTTGGTTTCAATATTATTGCAAAATTCCAAGATACAGAAGCCCCCGATTATGACAAAGATAGATTGGATATGTTGTTTAAGTACCTTAGTTTTTAATTTTCGTTGTTATCAAGATAAGTTTTTACTCTAAAATACTTCTCAACTGTGTTTTATGCTTTTGAGGTTGTATATTTTCTAAGGGTTTCAGTTGAATATTGCGGTGCATGAAAATACTTGTTGTGTTGGTACAAAAACGCATTGCTCCTAGACCTACAAAATCAACTTGAATAAGCATAGGGTTGCTACGTAAAATTTTTGCAGATTCAGGAAACAAATCTGAATTGTCTAAAATAATCATACCACCTTCTGCTAAATGCTCTTGAGCTACTTTGGCACAAATTATTCTACTTTTTTGAATACCATCTATGACTATAATATCAAATTGACCAAATGCTTTGATTTGATTAGCATATTCATTGATGTCTGTAGAAGACAACAATAATTGAACATTAGGTAAATTCATCTTTTGTACTTTTTCAAGCCATTTTGCATCACTTTCTACGCTAACAACTTGTTGTACTCTTTTTGACCAATAAGCAGTAGAAGCCCCTGAACCATATTCAAATACTTTTTTATCACTTAGGTCAAACTGAGCTAAGTAGTCTATGGCGGGATAGGTAATGTATGGAAGGTAATTGCCTGTTGCATCTACAGATTCTTTTTGCTGCATACTACGCAACCAACCATAAGAATACAACAAATGACGGTTAATAATCCACCAAGACCGCAGAGTGCCTCTGCTTCTAATAGTTTCAGGAAGAAGTTTTTTGAGTAAGTTAATAACTTGCATAAGGTAGTAAGCAATAAGAGATGGTAACTTATTATCTATTAATTCTTAACAAACATACTATAAATTTGATTAGTACACACAAAAAAGTTCTTATTTGTGTGTACTAAGACTTACGAATTAGCAAAGCCCTAACACTTGAAAATGTTAGGGCTTTGTTAAAAGATTCATAAGAAGTTGAACAACAAAACTTAAACAACTTTTTTAAGTATAAAATCACTTTAAAAATCTGCACCGCCGCCGCCTTCCATGCCGCCTTCGTTGCCTTTAGAGTTTTTACGTCTTGACGGAGCAAAATCTTTGCTACCAAATTTATAGGTAAAAGACAAAGTAGCTACACGACTTTCACGTTTGCGAATAAAGTCTGCATTGAAAGTAGAAGTTGCTTGATTCACACCAAATTGTCGCCAATCGAAAATATCACTTATATTGAAGGTTACTGTTGCTTTCGAGCTAATGTCTTTTTTGAAACCTAAATCTATGGCATAAAACGCAATAGTTTTGCCTTGTGGTGTAGCAAAAGGAGCATTGTAAGAACCTGAAACTTGTAAACCTGCGTTTTTCCAGAAACGAATGTTTGATAAAACTTTTCCGTTCCAAGTAAACGTACTGTTGTTCAAATCCGCATCAACATTAGAACCATTAATGGTATTCTGGAAAGTATTACCACTAATTGTAATATCCCACCAATTTGTAGGTTGTACTCTGGCTACCAATTCTATCCCGTAACTTTCGGCTGTGGTTAGGTTGTTAAATGTAACCGTAGAAACACCTGTATTATCTACGGTACGAACTCTTGAAATTACATTAGACGTATTGCGGTAGTAAATAGTGCTGTTCAAAGACACTGTTTTCCAACTTTTATTGTAACCTATTTCATACGAATTGATGTATTCAGGCATTAATTGCGGATTCCCCACACGAATATTCAAAGGGTCTGAATAATCTATGAACGGATTTAAAGACTGTACGTTAGGTCTGTTAATACGTCTGCTAAAAGACACAAAAACCTCTTGTTCTTTGCCCAAATTTCTGGTAATATATGCCGAAGGAAAAATATTAAAATACTGGTTATCAAAGGTTTTGTCTATACCTGCTGTTTTGGACGAAGAAAAAGTTTGTTCTCCTCGTAAGCCTACTTGATAAGAAAAGCCTTTCCATTCATTAGACATCATCACGTAGGCAGCATTGACACTTTCGTTATACATGAAACGGTTGCTTAACAACAAGTTTTTTTCCCATTGGTTATTGGCATAATTGAAGTTAGCAATAGAAAAATCTGTGTCTATGTTCCTAAAAATAGACTTGTAACCCATTTCTACTTTCCCTTTTTTGCCCACAGGTTGCGTAAAATCTGTTTGTACGGTCAATAAATTGACAAAGTTTGCCCCTGTATTAGATTGTTGCAAAGGTTTTTCGGTGAGGCGAGGCGTATTGTTCAAATTATAGGTTTGTTGCGAAAACTTACCGTAAGAATCTCCTTCAGACCTTGAATAAGTAACGTCTGCTGTCCATTCTTTTTGTGGTTTGTCAAATGTTTTGCGGTAGTTGATAGCCGCATCTATGTTGTTACCATTGTTTTTGTTGTAATTATCACGATAATACAAACTATCCAATAGTTTTTCGGCTGTCAAAAACTGGTATTTGAGCCTTTCATCTTCTATACTATTTCGGTTACCATAACTTACAGAGGCACTAATCGTATTTTTTGGATTTAAAAAATAGTCAAAACCTATTTTACCCAAATGAAATTGTGGCTTATTTTCGCCGTAATTATCTTGGTTTAAGTGCCAAGTTGTATCTGTAAAAATATTTTGGCGGTTGCTGTAACCTTCGCCATATCGTTGGTCAAAACGGTAGCTGTAATTACCAAAAACATTGAATTTTTTAATTCTGTAGTTCAAATTTGCAGACGCATTGTACTTATTGCGTGTGCCTACGCCTACGGTTGCATTGCCGTTTAGTCCTTCTAATTTATCTTTTTTCGTAACAATATTGATAATGCCCGACATACCGTCTGCGTCATAACGTGCCGAAGGGTTGGTTATTACCTCTATTTTGTCCACCGCACTTGCAGGCAACTGCGAAAGGGCAGCTTGGCGGTTAGCTCCTGTCAATCCCGAAGGTTTGCCATCTATCAAAATCGTAACATTAGAACTGCCTCGCAACGCCACATTACCGTCTATGTCTACACTTACAGACGGTACGTTTTGCAACACATCTGTAACAGTCCCCCCTGTGGCTGTTATGTTTTTGCCCACATTAAAAGTTTTTTTGTCTAAATTACTTTCGTAGGCAGCTTTTTCACCAACAACTTCTACGGCTTGTAACTGTTTAGCATCTACGCCCACTTGTATTTTTCCTAAACTATGTTCTGGGGTACGGGGCGTAACCATCAGTGTATCAGAGAAATAGGGCTTGTAGCCTATAAATTCTATTTTCAAACGAAAACGTCCTACTTTGACTTGTTCCAATAAAAATGTTCCTTTATCGTCTGTAATTACACCTGTTTCTAATTTGGTGCTGTCGCCCCGCATCAAACGAATCAAAGAAACAGTGGCAAACTCCAAAGGTTTTTGGGTTTGTTGGTCTATGACCGTACCGTAAATTTTACCGATAGCAGGCAAACTATTTGGGTCAAAATTTCTACCACCGCCGCCTTGTCCCGTAGGTCTTTGAGCAAAAATAGTAAATGAAACCGCCAAAAAAAGCAGGGTAAAAGTGTAATTTTTCATGTTCAATAGAGATTTAAAAATTAGTTAGCATAACAATTAATGATTTTGAGATGTTTTTGTTCCCTTTAAGTTTAATTTGTTAGAGGGGTTTAACATCTTTTAACCAAGCCTTACCTAACTTGTGGGAGTTTTTAACGTAAAGCCAAAATTTAGCCTACTATCAAAATAATTTTTAACGGCTTTTTGTAAATTTGTTGAAAACGTATTGTTACTTAACCCACAACAACCTCATGCTTAACTATTACAATACAATTAGTATCAACACTTCGGCAAGACAAGGAGCAGACACTTCGGTTTTGGTGATTTATACAGGTGGTACGATTGGTATGGACTATGACCCTTCGGGAAAATATTTAGTACCCTTCGACTTTTCGCAGGTGCTTCATAAAATACCAGAACTGCATCGTTTCGAAATAGAAATTACAGTCTTATCGTATGAACAACCGATAGACAGTTCAGACATTAAAATTCATCATTGGCTCAATTTGGCTCGTACCATTTACGACTTTTACCGTGATTTTGATGCCTTTGTCATTCTACATGGCACAGACACAATGTCGTATTCTGCCTCTGCCCTTAGCTTTTTGTTAGAAAATTTGGGCAAACCCGTAATTTTTACAGGCTCACAACTGCCGATTGGAGCAAGAAGGACAGATGCAAGAGAAAATTTTATTTCAGCCTTAGAAATAGCAGCCAGCAAAGACGCATTGGGTAGGGCATTAGTACCAGAAGTTTGTATCTTTTTTGCTAACAGTTTATTGAGAGGAAATAGGTCGAGAAAAGTACAAAGCCTTGATTTTACCGCCTTCGAAACAGCCAATTATCCTGCCTTAGCTACGGCAGGTATTCGCATAGACTATCATTTGCCGAGCATTATGCAACACCCCGAAAGAGAATTTAATTTCTTTACACGCATGGACGGCAATGTGATTTCTCTCAAAATTTTCCCCGGGCTGCCTAATGACTACATTCGTCAGGTCTTGGCTATTGAAGGATTGCGAGGCGTAGTCTTAGAAACTTACGGTTCGGGCAATGCACCTTCCGAAAATGGATTTATTGTAGCTTTGGAAGAGGCTATACAACGAGGGATTCATGTTTTCAATGTTTCTCAATGTATGGGAGGTTCTGTCATTCAAGGTATGTACGGCACAAGTCGCCGTTTGCGAGATATAGGCGTAATTAGTGGAGGAGATATTACGGCAGAGGCTGCCCTTACAAAATTGATGTTTTTGTTGGGAAATGCCCATGACCATGATTTTATTAGACAAAGATTAGCCGAACCTATGCGGGGCGAAATGGATTCTCAAAATAAATAACTCTAAAAAATCAAATGAACAACCTACGAGTAACTTTAGTACAAGCCGACTTACATTGGGAAAATCCTACGGCAAATTTGGCGATGTTAGAAGAAATGTTGTGGACTCTCAAAGCACCTACAGACATTATCGTACTGCCCGAAATGTTTACGACAGGTTTCACCATGAACACGCAACAATATGCCGAAGTCCCACAACTTACTACATTTCGTTGGTTAAGACAACAAGCAGCTCAATACAATGCGGTGGTCGTAGGAAGTTATATTGTCAAAGAACAACAGCAATATTTTAACCGTTTGGTGTGGATGCAGCCAGATGGTACGGCTGATTTTTATGACAAAAAGCACCTGTTTAGAATGGCGGAAGAAGATAAATTTTTTACGGCAGGTTCGCAACGTATCATTAAAACGTGGAAAGGTTGGAGAATTTGTCCTTTGATTTGCTACGATTTGCGTTTTCCTATTTGGAGCTATAATATTGATAATCAAGGCAATATAGCCTATGATTGTTTGCTATACATTGCTAATTTTCCCGAAGCCAGAGCCACCGCATGGAACAGTTTACTCAAAGCAAGGGCAATAGAAAATTGGTCGTATTGTGTAGGCGTAAACCGCATAGGCATAGACGGCAAGGGTATTAGTTACGTAGGCGACTCGTCTGTGATTACACCCAAAGGCTCTATTGTTTTTCAGGCAGACAATGAAGCCACCGTACAAACCATAGAATTAGATGCCACTGAATTGTTGAGTTACAGAGAAAAATTCCCTGCTTATTTAGATGCAGATAGGTTTCAATTATTGTAGTTTATTTAATTTTTAATTTTATTTAAACCTATAAGGTTTTTTAAAACCTTATAGGTTTATTTTTATACTACGTTTGCTAAAAATCACTCAATGCTATGTTATCTAAGGCTATTTTTTCTTTGGCTATTTGTCAAAAAATAGGGTTGTTAGTGCTGTTGGGCTTTTTACCCTTCGCCCTATTCGCCCAACAAATCAATGTAACGGGCAAAGTTGTTACAGACTCTTTCCCTAAAGGCTTACAAGGCGTAAAGGTAGTGGTCAAAGAAACCAACGCCACGACCACCACCAACAAAAACGGAGCTTTTCAACTGAAAATTAAGGGCAAAAAAGCTACTTTGTTCTTTTCTTTGGAGGGCTACCAAAGCCAAGAAACCACTGTTTCGGGCAAAAAAGTAAATTTGACCATAGATTTACAACGGTTAGCAGCCAATTTGCCCGATTCTGTGCGGTTACAAATGGCTTTTACTGATACAGTAGAATTGCCTTACCAAATAAAGACAAGCAAAAGGGCATTGACGCAAAGTATAGCAAGCACTTCAACAACACAAAGTCCATTTGATAATTCATTGCCTCTTACTTTTGACCAAACTTTACAAGGTCGTGTGGCAGGCGTACAGGTTACCCAAGCCAATGGTTTGTTGGGTTCGGCGGTGCAGGTGCGTATCAGGGGCAATACGTCTTTGGGCAGTGGTGGCGAACCTTTGTATGTGATAGACGGCATTCCCTTTGCTTATGAAGACTTTAGTAACCGCAATGGAGCTACTAATGCCTTCAATCTCAACCCTTTGGCAGTGATTAACTCCGCAGAAATAGAAACTATTACACTCTTGAAAGACGCAAGTATGGCATTGTACGGAGCAAGAGGAGCAAATGGCGTAATATTGGTAACAACTAAAAAAGGTGCAAATCGTAAAACACAATTTTCTTTGAATGTTTATACAGGTGTTTCGCAAGCTACTAACAAATTGTCTATGCTAAATGGTGAGCAGTGGCTACAACTGTATAACGAAGCAAGGGCAAATGATGGCAAATATGGCAGGTATTCTACCCAAGAAATTGCATTGGGAACTGATGGTTTACCTTTAAAGGCTCTTACGCCTAATGAACAAACGACTATCAATGGTATTACGTTTACTCCTTCGCAAGTGGCAGGTATAAACACGAATTGGACAGACGAGTTACTACAAAATGGAAGTTTGCAAGTAGTTGATTTTCAAGCAAAAGGAGGCAATGAAAAGACTAAGTTTTTTGCAAATTTAGCCTACAGAAACGACAAGGGTTTTTTGAAAAACAACACTGCCCAACGCCTCAATGGACGAGTGAACCTACAACACCAAGCCACCGAAAAGTTAGATTTTTCGGTTTTGTTGGGCATGACGTACTTCACTTTGCAAACACCACAAACTTCTTTTAATGGTGGTTTAGGTTTGGCTCAAAGTGCAGCCTTGCCCATTTTTGCGGTGCGAAACGCCAACGGTACATTTTTTGGCACACAAACCGCCAACGACAGCATTAATCCTGTGGGGCAGTTGAGCAATGAATTTAAAAATACAACTTGGTTTAATACAACTACGCTAAGTGCCAATTACAAATTTTCGGAGGCTTGGCAGTTCCGTTCTACTGTAGGCGTAAATTTGCGTTACCAAAACGAAACAGATTATTTTTCGCCTGCCTATAACTTCTTTTCGGTAGGTAATTCGAGAAGTTGGTTGAACGAAAGAAATTTGATAAATACCTCTTGGACAACTTCTCACGTCCTTACATTTGATAAAAAACTACAAACATGGAGCAACCTACAAGCCCAATTGGGTTTTGAGGCACAAGCCAATAACACCAATGTTTGGGGACTTTATACCGCCAACGGTGCAGGCTTTTTGAACAACTATTTCACTTACTACGCCAACCCTACAACTATAGGCTGGGGCAACGGCACAAACGGCGTAGGTTTGCCTGTAGGTGGCTATAACGACAAAGATTATTACCGTTTTGTAGGTTGGTTTGGGCGTGCTAAATATTCGCACAAAGACAAATATTTTGTAGAAGTTTTGGCAAGATTAGACGGTTCTTCGTTGTTTGGAGCAAACAAAAGGTATGGCGTTTTCCCTGCCTTGTCCGCAGGTTGGACAATTTCGGAAGAAGAATTTGCTCAAAAAATGGCGTGGTTGTCTTTCCTCAAACTTCGCAGCAGTGTGGGTTTGGTGGGTGGTGCTAACTTGCCTACGTTTACGTGGTTAGGGGCATTTTCTCCTACAGTTGGTTATTTGGGCAATGCAGGTATTCAGTACAGCCGTTTGCCGAACCCCGATGCAGCGTGGACGCAGACTTTGCTAACGGATTTTGCGGTAGATTTTGCGTTATTACGCAACAAAGTTTGGGGAACTATAGGCGTGTACCAAAAAAATATTAGCAGTCCATTTACCGAAAGACAAGTGCAAGTATCGGCTACGGGCTTTAAAACGGTGCAACTGAATGACCCCGATATTACGATACGCGAAAGAGGCGTAGAATTGGACTTGGGCGTGCAGTGGCTAAGAGCCAAAAAAACAGGGGATTTTGCATGGCAAACGTCTTTTAATATCACACATAGCAGAAACATAGTAACGAGTACAGGCGGATTAAGTCCCGATATTTTGGTGGGTAATCTGCCTACAGTGGTGCGAATTGTGGAGGGCTACCCCATAGGAACGGCATTTGTGGCGAAGTCTTTGGGCGTGGACAAACAGTCTGGCGTGGAGCAAATAGAAAACCCTGCCACAGGACAGCCCGAAGGCATTACATTGGCAAAAAGTACGGCATACCGCCAAGCTATGGGCAACCCTATTCCTGATTTTTATGGCGGGTTAAACAACAGTTGGCAGTTTAAAGGGTTGGAAATCAATGTGTTATTTACTTTTGTGTATGGCAATACGATTTATGATGACGCAGCCCGTTACCAATTAGGAGCAGTGGGACAGTGGAATCAACGCAGCGAAATACTGAACCGTTGGCAAAGCCCTGTGGAGGTGGGAGATGGCAAAACACCTCGTTTGTCGTTGGACTATGGCGGTGTGTTGGGTGGGGCATTGCCTACCAGCCGTTTCTTGTTTGATGGTTCTTTTGTGCGGTTGAGAACGGTGTCGGTGGCGTATAATTTGCCAAAAAGTATTTGCCAAAAAGTCAAACTGAGCAACGCCAAAGTGTATGTCATGGCTTATAACCTCATGACTTTTTCGGCATATAAGGGCTGGGACGCAGAGGTTTTGCGGACTTCTTTTAGTGCTACCGAAACAAATTTGGCTTCGCAAGCACCGTTTTTAGCCACACCACAGGCGAAAATGTGGGCGGTGGGCTTGCAGTTAGGCTTCTAAACTGTAGCTACGGACTTCAGTCCGTAGAACAAATAGGAATTTGTTGTAAGGTAATTCAAAATAGCATAAAACTACTGTAGCCTTAGCTTTAAAATGTTTAAATTGCCTGAAAGTAAATGCTTGGTTGTTCTACGGACTGAAGTCCATAGCTACAGTAGTTATTTACATACCATCATTTTACGAAAAACCAAAACCCCACAAGCACATGGAACTCTTATATATTTGGATAGAAGACTACAAAAATATTCATAGACAAGGCTTTAATTTTAGCCCAAAGTACCGTTTTGAGTTTACGCCTACGACAAATGAACAAAATGAAGTAACAGGTGGCGAATTGACTTGTAAGGAAACGGATTTTCCTGATAACTTTTTTGGTAAAGGAATTAGCAATGTTACGGCTATTGTGGGGGAAAATGGGAGTGGGAAAAGTACGTTGTTGGAGTTTATTAAGAAAATTTTTTTCAATTCTGTTTTTGAAAAATCCGATAAAATTATAACTATTTTCAAGTCTAACTTAGAAAATGAAAAATACAAAATCTATGGATATAATACTTTCTTAGAAAAAATAGACTTTAAAAGTATAGAAAATAACTCTGAAATATGTCGTATGGAAAAAAAAGAATCAGATACTCTGAAATCTGGTTTTAATATTCCTTTTGCAAAATCAGATGTAATAATAAATTCATTAAATCCACCTGTAATTTATTTTTCTAATATATTTGATGGTACAGATGAAAAATATCTTGGTGATAGCCCCGAAGAGGATAGGGATATTTCTATATCAAGCAATTTTTTGTTATGGAAAGAAGGATTAGCTAAGTATAAGTCGCAAGAAATATTGCGACAATTAAACTTTATTCAAAATGCTCATAAACTAAATTTTAGTAATAATATAAAGATACCTCAATATCTGACTATATATTTAGATGAGGAAAATTCTTTTAATAGTTGTATAAACAAATTTGAACAACATAAAGAGCTTGTAAAAATATTAAAAAATTATAATGAAATATTAAGTAAATCTATTTTTTTTGAAGAAACCTTAATAAAAGTATTATTATATAATTTCATAGGTGGTTTCAAAAGTTCTGGAGATTACTGGATAACTAAACTTATCACTATTCTTAACAGACACTATAACAGTATGGTTATAGGTGATAAAGAAGAAACCTTGTATTCAATAGCTAAAGAAATAGCTACTCCCGATACAAATACTTCGTACTTAGATTTACCCGTTTTATTTAGGGAAAATATTGTTAATGGTGTTTTTACGCAAACTAAAAGGTTTATTTCTCGTAGCTCACCCCTTGTTATTGATATAAATAAGTATAGTGAAGTTATTAAAGAACTAATAAGTAAGTATATAACTTCTATTAATTTAGTTCCCTATATAAATTTCGAGTGGCAAGAACTAAGTAGTGGAGAGAAAAATTTATTGAACTTATATGCAAGATTTTACTCTATTAAAGACACAAAAGATAAGTTAAATGAAATTATTATACTTATCGACGAAGGAGAACTTGGCTTGCACCCCCAATGGCAAAAAGAATACTTAAAAAATTTGATAGATGTTTTGCCAGAAATCTTTGAGGGCAAACAAATCCAAATCATTTTAACCTCTCATTCACCATTTTTGGTGTCGGACTTGCCGAAGGAAAATATTATTTTTTTGGCAAAAGGCGAAAATGGCAAGTGCGTAGTCAAAGACAGCCTGAACGAAATGAAACAGACCTTTGGGGCAAATATCCACACCTTGCTTACAGACAGTTTCTTCCTACACGACAAAGGACTGATGGGCAAATTTGCAGAAAGCAAAATCAATGACGTGATAGATTGGTTGAACAAGGGCAGCAACGAAAACATTGCGAAATTAGCCAAAGAACAAGAGGGAACAGCCACACAAGCCGAAAAGGAACTAAAATTAGTAGAATGGTTCATCAAACAAATTGGTGAGCCGATTATCCGCAACCAACTACAAAAGATGTTGGACAGCAGGAGATTGGCAAAGGTAGAAACGCATGATGAACAAATTGCGAAATTGGAGGCTACCGTTCAGATTTTGCAAAATGAAATAAATAAATTGAAACAGCAATAATTTACCCTGTAGAACGGACTTTAGTCCGTTTCGCCACCTACACATAAAAAAAACGGACTAAAGTCCGTTCTACAGTTATGATACAGATAAAACGAAATAATTTGGAGGAGTTGGCTGTCAAATTTTTTGACGTACTTAATCCTATAACCAAAAAAAATAAATACCATAAGTCAGAATCTTTGATTTGTCATATAGAAGATGAAATTAATAATTCAACCAAAGATTTAAAGTTGTTTTATGAATACATTTTAGATAAACCTAATCAATATGCTTTACTAAGAAGTATTATTAGTAGTAAACCACAAGTTCTATGGGAAAATATTGTTAATCAACAAGTTGGAGAAAAATATAAAACTCTAAATACAAGTGATAAAAACAGCGTGAAGGAATTTTTTAAGAAAAAATATGAAAATTTAAGAGAAAACTTAAAAGGATATTGGTTAGCTTCTCATGTAAATGTAAAAGTTTGTTCTTATTGTAATCGTGAATATACTTTTCATTATATCAATGAAAGTAATGAACCTAAAATTTTATACGATTTTGACCATTTTTTTGATAAAGGAACTTATCCCTATTTAGCACTTTCTTTTTATAACTTAGTACCTTCTTGCTCTATTTGTAACAGCAGATTTAAACATAGAGAGCAATTTACACTCACTAATCATTTTCACCCATATTTAGCTGGTTTTGAAAAAGAAGTAGTTTTTTCTATTCAATTACGTAGTAGGCAAGCTATTAAAGAATACCTCGAAAAGCAGAAAATTAAAGCTACAGATGAGGAAATTAATAAACATTTTGGCGTTGCTTTTTTTCGTGGAGATGTAGAAAGTTTTGAAATAGATTTGAAACCCGCAGCAAACCTCAATACAGAACAAAAAGAAATAGCAAAGAAGGCTTTAAAAGAGGGTAGTAATATAGCTGTTTTTCAGTTGAAAAATGTTTACAACCAATATAAAGACATCGCCCTCGAACTCCTCCAAAAATCCCAAACCTATTCAGACAGCTACATAGACGAGTTGTTTCGGCAATACGAAGGGACGTTGTTTAGGAGTAGGGAAGACGTTTTGCGGTTAGCACTAGGCAATTTCGTAGAAACAGAAGATTTTGAGAAAAGACCTCTGGCAAAACTCACCCACGACATAGCCAAAGAGTTGGGTTTGTTGTAATGCTGCTTGTCTGCCAAAAAAACACCCTAAAAGTTTTAGCAACTCTTAGGGTGGGGGAGAGGTACATATTTAGTATAGCTGAAGATAATACCAAATATGTACGCCTGTTGTCAAACTTTGTGTGCTATAAAACGGTAAATAACCAATACCAGAAGTAGCAGAGGCTAAAAAATAAGAGTCATTATGGTACTGAAAACCAGTTAGATATACTTGTATAAAATACTTGTGCCGTTCATATAACGTACCCAAAGCCCCCAAACTAAGCTCTATACCATAAAACTGTCGGTTAGCTTTAAATGGATAACCCTTTTCGCCCCAATAGTCAAAACTGTTTGAAGGAACATTATTTAATGACCAATAGCCTGTTTCTTGTGTTTGTGATTGCAGAAAATTAATGCTACCTACAATGGCTTTATAACCATTGAGGTGCATTTGGAAATCTTTTTTATAGGAAATCCCCACATTAAAGTGGTAGCCTTTACTTTTATATTCCTTAGAACCCTTTAAACCCATATTTGCGTAGTTAGCTATGCCTGTACCTATATTCAAACCGAAATTTTTATGAAAAAAGCAGAAAATATTGGTAGATGCACCGTAACCGCCAAAAGCAAAGGTAAACAAGGGCATAGAAACATTTGTGCCAATCATTAAAGTTGGTTTTTTTAGTTTACTTACCTTCAATGAGTCTTCTTGTGCTATGATGAATTGAGTATAAAAAAATAAAACTCCAAATAACACTAAACGAAATCTATTTTTCATATAAAATTAATTAATTTTAATAGTATGAGGTGGTTTAGATGTATTTTTAGCAATTTTCCAATCTCTAATAGAGAGGTAAGCTCCACAACCTTGTTCATACTCAACTTGTGTTTTGTATGTTATCGTGATGGTATCTTTCGTTATCTTTTGTTGCAGATTGGTGTATTCTACCACAATGGTAGAGGAAGTATCTACAACATTAACAGAAGGTTCAAAATAAAATACGGCACTATTATTATAGTAATTGTTGTTTTGCGAGTAAACTAACTGTTTCTTTTCCAATGCTTTACCTTCTTTTAACCCATACATAGTAATAGTATTTTGCTTTGGCAAAGAGTCAATATATATACTTAAACCTTTGTGGGTATTCAAGTCGCAACAAGCAGACAAGTAAAAAGGCAGTAGCCCTACTAATGGCAAGATAATTTTATTTTTCATATTGAGAAAAGTAGTTTTTTTCTTTACGCCAAATAGTCAAATATAGTAACAGTTGGTGCTGAAGAAATTATAATTTATCAGCTAAAAGTTTTAGTTATAAATAAAATTACTACCCCAAAATACAGTTATTGCTATATTTTTGGGTAGTAATTGTTGCGATTTTACATTGTACTGAATGATTGACTATTACTTTTTCTCTGTAATCTTAATATCCGTACAAGTTTCTGAATACAAGTGTTTTTTGAGGATTAAGGTCAAAACACTTTTCTTTTCAAAGGTATCTCCCATGCCTATTTTTATTTCTTTGGCTTCTACACCCGGTAGGGCATTTTCTCTTAGGAAAACACCGCCATCTTTGTCCCAACGGTAGGCGTATTTGCCTGTTTTGATAATCCGTTCTTCGTTGATTTTTGTAAACTCAAAAGTTGTGAGGTCGGTGTCATACGTTCTGCCGTTAGGTATGGTCGTTTTGGCTACGTAGTCGCCTGTGCCATCTCCGTAGATTTCGCAAAGACAAGCCCCACGTAGTTTTTCATCTTCTATGTTTACAATAGAATATTGTATGATTTTCCACTCTCCAGCTATTTTTTTGTAGGTTAGTGTAACAGTTTCATTGCCTTTAGACCAACTTGTGCCGTTTTTTTGCACGTCATATTCTACTACATACACTACTACGCCTCTTTCGCCACTTACATAGACACGAGGCACTTTGGCTACTTGGTATTTTATCTGTAAACCTTGTGTATTAATCAATTTGTCCATAAAAGACGAAAAACTTGCGTAGTCGCCCACAATCGTATTTGCTCTGCCACCTATATAAAAGTACATGATAGTCGACTGCACGTCTTTCGCCAAATATTTGAGGACAGCCGTTTTGTCTTTGGTTTTTTCTAAGTTAGAATACGCGTCAATAAATGTTTCAAAATCTTTGCGGAGAGTAGCCTCATCAGCAGGCACTTTGGCATCTTGTATCTTTTGGGCTTTGTTAGCACTATCCGCCAAATGGTCTATGCCATCTTTGGGCTTATCAGTCTTTTGTGCTACCAAAGGCATATAGCTCAATAGCCCCAAACAACAGGCTATCATAAAGGACAATGATAGGTTTTTCATGCGAAAGAATTTTTAGTTATACGGTGTAAAAATAAAGATAAATTTGAAAAAACAATAAGCACTAACTGATAGTCTTAAAGATGTAGTGTTATAGATGTAATCTTTTCAAAAGATTACATCTATTTTTCTTACATAATTTAGTATTATCTACGAATATTCATTAATTCCTTGTATCTAAACCCCAATTCAATTTAGCTCTAAGGGTTTTCAAGAAACTTTCCCCCGAAAACTTAATCAGTTTTGCTTTAAAATCTGCCTTGCGAATAGCCAACTGAATACTGGCATCTACGACCATAGACCTCGAATCTAAGGAAATTAAGAAGTTTTTGCTACGCCCAGAAATCTCAAAAGACAGCACACCACTGTCCGAAACAATCAAAGGACGTACATTCAAATTGTGCGGACTTATCGGAGCTATGATAAAATTGTTGGTATGTGGGTCGACAACGGGACCTCCCACACTCAAACTGTAGCCTGTAGAACCTGTAGGTGTGGAAACAATCAAACCATCTGCCCAATAAGAATTGAGGTAGTCGCCATTGAGGTACGTATTGACAATAATCATAGAGGCGGTATCTCGTTTCATAATCGTAAACTCATTCAGCCCAAAATTAAGGTCGCCAAATAAATGTGGCTCACTTTCCAAACTGACCAAAGTCCGTTCCTCTATGTTGTAAAAACCATTGAACACTGCCTCCAATGCTGGTTTGATTTTTTCTTTGGGAGTAGTGGCTAAGAAGCCCAACGTACCCGTATTTACGCCCAAAATCGGAATGTTTTGGTTGCGTACCAGCGTAACACTTTCCAAAAAAGTACCGTCCCCACCTGCACTTACCATAAAATTCACCCCATGCAAATCTTTGTGATTGCGAAATACGCCTTGATGTGGTACTTTAATTTCGTATTTTTCTAAATGTTGGTGCAAGTCTTCGGAAATTACCAAATCAAATTTCTTCTTCAACACTTCATCTATTATCTGCCTGATATACACCAACTTATGAGGTTCAAATGATTTGCTATGTAGGGCTACTTTCATGTAAGAATGTCGTTAGGTTGTACTAAAATGCTTGTAAATAAACAAAAAAACTGCCAATAGTAGCCCTACCTACGCCTATTATTTGCTGCGTTTGCTAATATGATTACCTGAAACGTGGCGTTGGCGAGAACACTTGAACCTGTCTGATGCTACTCCTTTTTGGGCGTGTTTGGTGCTACGCCCCGCCATTCTTTTTCGCCACATACGAAAACTCGAAGGCTGCATTTCTTTTCGCATCAAGGCTATTACGTCTTTTTCTTGTAAACCAAATTGGCGGGCTATAGCCTCAAAAGGAGTACGGTCTTCCCACGCCATACCAATAATTCTGTCGATGTCTTCGGCGGTTAAATGTTCCATGATAAATACAGTAAATACACTTTTTCTAAAAAATTGACGATTTCATTTTACTTCAAACAGATTCTTAACAATTAAGTTTATTGAGAAAGCTAAGAATTTGTACGGCAAAAGAGTTAATCTTTGCAAAAAGTTGTATATTTGCCCTCAACTATTCCACGAACAGATATGAAATTTTTAAACTTTTTCAACAAAAATAAAGAAAAAGAGAAAGAGGAAAAAGAGGCTCTTAATAAAGGTTTGGAAAGAACAAAACAAGGCTTTTTTGACAAGTTGAGCAAGGCTGTAATAGGCAAGTCCAAAGTAGATGAAGAAGTATTAGACGAGTTGGAAAATATTTTGGTAGCATCTGACGTAGGGGTAGCAACGACAATCAAGATTATTCGCCGAATAGAAGAAAGAGTAGCCAGAGATAAATACACGACTACCAAAGAGTTAGACCGTATTTTGAAAGAAGAAATTACGACCCTCCTTACCGAAAACAAAACCGAAGATTTGCAAGGCTACGTATTACCTGACAACATTAAACCGTATGTAATTATGGTGGTTGGGGTAAATGGTGTAGGCAAAACAACTACGATTGGCAAATTGGCTCATAATTTCCACCAACAAGGTTACAAAGTAGTTTTGGGTGCTGGTGATACGTTCAGGGCAGCAGCCGTAGAACAACTTAAATTGTGGGGACAAAGAGTAGGCGTACCTGTGATAGAACATGGCATGAACACAGACCCTTCGGCTGTGGCTTATGATGCGGTGAAACAAGGCGTTGAAACAGGAGCAGATGTAGTGATTGTAGATACGGCAGGACGTTTGCACACCAAAGTAGGCTTGATGAACGAATTGTCTAAGATTAAAAGAGTGATGCAGAAAATAAGCCCAGAAACTCCTCACGAAGTTTTATTGGTCTTAGACGGCAGCACAGGACAAAATGCCTTTATCCAAGCCCAAGAATTTACCAAAGCTACGGAAGTTACGTCATTAGCCATTACAAAATTAGACGGTACAGCTAAAGGCGGTGTAGTTATAGGCATTTCTGACCAATTCAGAATACCTGTAAAATACATAGGCGTAGGCGAAAGAATGGAAGATTTACAAGTATTTAACCGCAAAGAATTTGTAGATTCTTTGTTCCAAAATTCAGAAGAATAAGCATTGCAAAATCCCCTGATAATAGGGGATTTTTTTTATTAATTTTGCTATTATTCTCATTTCAAATTGATTATGCCTATTTCATTAGTTGCTGCCCAAAAATTATTGCTTGAAATACGCAATGGTAAATCTTTAATAGAAGACGACTATTATGCAGGTGAATGCCGTACTTTTGGGTATGATGCACAAAAAGGTGAATTTTATTTACAATGTATTGATACTGTGGTAGGTAGTTACAACGATACTTATTATTTCAACGAAGAAGAATTTTTAAAGATTTTACAGCAATATGTACTTGGTACTTAGTTTTTTACTAAATAGGGTAAATAAAAACTAAGTATTATGAAAAACAGTATTCAAGCAGCCCTTATAGGCATGGCTGTAGGCGATGCTTTGGGCGTACCTGTAGAATTTATGAGCCGTAGCAGTTTAGATAGAACTCCTGTAACTGATATGAGAGAATACGGCACACACCACCAACCCAAAGGCACTTGGTCAGATGACAGTTCTTTGGCTTTTTGTTTGGCAGAAAGTCTGTGTAAAGGCTACGACACACAAGACATGGCGGAGTGGTTCATAGCTTGGTACTTTGAGGGAAAATGGACACCGCATGGGCGTGTATTTGATGCAGGTGCTATTACGATTGGGGCTATTCGCAGACTAAAAAGTGGTGTAAAACCCACAGAGGCAGGCGGAGGCAGCGAAGACGATAATGGTAACGGGGCTTTGATGCGGATTTTGCCTTTGGTGTTTCACATACAGAATTTTACAATGGAACAACGGTTTTTGTATGTAAAAGAAGTGGCTTCACTTACCCACAAACATATTCGTTCTGTGGTGGCTTGCTTTATTTACATAGAATATGCGTTGAGTTTGTTACAAGGTAATAGCAAGGAAATAGCCTATCAAAATGTTTGTAAAGAAGCTGGTTTTTTCTTGAAACACATAGCTATTTCAGAAAAAGAACTTAGTTACTTCAAATATATTTTTAATGGTGGTTTGCCTACTATGCACCGCCAGTTGATTCATTCTTCGGGTTATGTGCTACATACCTTAGAAGCTGCCCTTTGGTGCGTACTTACCAGCAATTCATACAGTGAAACAGTGTTAAAAGCAGTCAATTTGGGCGAAGATACAGACACTACCGCAGCCGTAGCTGGTGGTTTGGCGGGCATACTATACGGCATAGACAAAATTCCTCATGAATGGCAAACTGTTTTAGCTAAATATGAACTCATTATAGATTTGGCGAATAGATTAGAACAAAAACTAAATACAAGTTATTTGTAGATTTTTGATAGGGGCTGTCCAAAAAGTGGTGTTGTAACATAGGCTTTAGCCTGTGAACTATTGATTTTTGCACAAACTATAAAGTCTATGTTACAATTTTTGAATTTATGGACAGCCTCTATGAAAAGATAATTGTTTGATGAATAATGTAACAAGATTATTTATGTAACCTTTGTTTCCACTTACTTGTCTTAGTTGCCACTTCGTTGTTATTCGTAGCTTTTGGTTGTTGGTGTTGTACCAAATGATTGACCAATAAAGCCCCCACCGTAGCCTCTTCTTCTGTAATAGTTTGCTTAATGTATTCAGGCTTAAAGTACAATTCAATGAATTTGGTATCAAAATCTCCTGAAACAAACTTTTCGTGCTGCATCACAAATTTACAGAAAGGCAATGTAGTAGGAATCCCCGTAATTTGGTACTCGTCTATAGCCCTAATCATACGAGCTATGGCTTCGTTACGGTCTTTGCCGTAGGTAACCAACTTGGCAATCATCGAATCATAATAAATTGGAATTTCCATGCCTTGCTCAAAACCGTCATCTACTCTTATCCCAATGCCTTGTGGAATTTTGTAAGTTGCCAATTTGCCAACTTCGGGCAAAAAGTTGTTCATCGGGTCTTCTGCACACACACGAATCTCTACGGCGTGTCCTTTGATATGTAAATCTTCTTGGCAAATAGGCAATTCCTGTCCCTCTGCCACCAAAATTTGCAGTTTTACCAAATCCAAACCTGTAATCAATTCAGTAACAGGGTGTTCCACTTGCAAACGGGTGTTCATTTCCAAGAAGTAAAAGTTGAGTTCATGGTCGACAATAAACTCTACTGTACCTGCTCCATGATAGTTACAGGCTTTAGCTACATCTACAGCACATTTGCCCATAGCTGCACGCATCGTGGGGCTTACCACTGCCGAAGGTGCTTCTTCTACTAACTTTTGGTGTCTGCGTTGCACCGAACATTCTCTTTCAAACAAATACACTACGTTGCCGTGTTTGTCTGCCATCACTTGAATTTCTATGTGGCGAGGCGACAACACATATTTTTCTATGAATACAGAACCATCTCCAAAAGCCGAAATAGCCTCACTTACAGCACGTTGCATTTGTTCTTCTATTTCCGCCTCACTATATACCACACGCATACCTTTGCCACCACCGCCTGCACTTGCTTTGATAAGCACAGGATAACCTATATTTTTAGCTATTGTTTTGGCTTCGTTAATGTCTTTGATAGCCTCTTTTGTACCCGGTACTAAGGGAATGTTGTAGTTGGCTGCTGCATTTTTTGCCCCAATTTTACTGCCCATGACCTCAATAGAAGCTGGTGAAGGACCTATAAAAATAATGCCTGCCTCCTCGCATTTTCTCGAAAAAGTGGCGTTTTCAGACAAGAAACCGTAACCGGGGTGAATAGCATCTGCTCCTCTGTCTTTGGCTACAGCAATGATTCTGTCCATCTGTAAATAAGACTGTGCCGAAGGTGGCTCACCTATACACACCGCCTCATCTGCATATCTTACGTGGCGGGCATTGCGGTCTGCGGTACTGTAAACGGCTACAGTCTTGATGCCCATTTCTCTGGCGGTACGCATCACTCGCAAGGCAATTTCGCCTCTATTGGCAACTAATATTTTATGTATTTTGGGCATAGAAAGATAGAATTTGATAGTTGTGAGTGTTGTACTGTAGTGTGGATTATACTAAAAAATGTAACTTTCCATTAAGAAAATTACATCTTTTTTTGTCCATTACAGAGTAAAAAATCTCTATAGTTTTTATGTACTAAAAGTAATTCTGTAGCATAGACTTTAGTCTGTGTTTTTAATATATTGATAACCAATTCATTAGTTCACAGACTAAAGTCTATGCTACAGAACTTAACAATCTCTATTTAATAATTACCTACGAGGCTTGTTTCACAGCAGATTCCGCCAAAATAATCACGTTATTATTTAAAACCTCAATAACGCCAGAGTCTATGGTATATAACACATTGCTTTTACCATCAAAAACTCTTACAGTACCTTGTTCTAATGTACTGATAATAGGGGCGTGGTTTTCTAATACTTCAAAAGAACCTTTGCTGCCCGGTACTTGTACGCCTTTGATGTCGCCTTCAAAAACTTTTTGGTCTGGAGTGATAATTTCTAAGTGCATATTACAGATGAGTTAATTTTTTCCAAAGGTAAAAGATTGATGGAAATTTTCCAAATCTATGTGGAGGTAGCCTTGTGTTTTATGAAATCCCCCAAAACAGGAATTTTGTTTATTAAAATTTATGTTTAAATGTTTAAAGTTAACTATAAACTTCACAATTTGGGTGTGCTTGTTTAAATTCTTCTATTTCTTCTTTGCTTATTTGGTTGCCTTTACAACTCAGGTATTCCAACTTTTTCAGTTCTTTTAAAGGTTCTAAACTGCTAATTTGATCTTCCCACAAAGATAAATCTTGTAAATTTTGTAGTTCCCTTAATGGCTCCAAACTGCTGATTTGGTTTTGTCTAAAAGATAATAATTGCAAGCTTTTTAGCTCTCTTAATGGCTCTAAATCACTGATTTGAGTTTGACCAAAAGATAATGTTTGTAAATTTTTTGCTTCTTTTAATGGTTCTAAACAATTGATTTGAGTTTGACCAAAAGATAATGTTTGTAAATTTTTTAGTCCCCTTAATGGCTCTAAACTACTGATTGGATTACCATGAGAAGTTAATGCTTGTAAGTTTTTCAGTTCTATTAATGGCTCTAAACTACTGATTTGATTGTAATCAAAATATAAATGGTGCAAATTTTTAAATTTTTGCAAGGGTTTTAGTGTAGAAATGCCACTATTAAGTAACCATAAGCTATTAATTCTATAGATTTTTCCAAGCTGTTCCTTAACTCTGTTGGCTGTATCTTGCTCATATATTTTATTAAATTCTTGTTTATAGACTTCAAAACAGTTTCCATTCTTGTATCTATTATAGCATATAACATTGTAATTTAAATCAACGCCCTTTTCCCAAAAAGCCAAATGCACCAAAAAAATATCCTGCCAAGTGTATTGTTCTAAACCTTCTTTTGTAAGGTTTCCATATTGCAGTAGTCCGTCCCACCATTCCATAGTGAGGGGGCATCTTTCTGTCAATATTTTTTGGGTAAGTGCCAGTGTGTTAGTTAGCCTTTCTAAACTGTTTTGAGTAGTTACAAGGCTGTTGTTGGGTGGTGTTTCCATAGTTTTTGCTTGTCTGTAGAATGGACTTTAGTCCGTTTTTTTCGTACATACATCATAAATGGACTAAAGTCCGTTCTACAGACAATTTTACAAAAAATAAGATGAATCGTATAATTTTAGGTGGGTTTTTGTAAGTTTGTTTTTTAACTATATGTTATGCAACCCCAAGTCCACTTCGAAATAGGCGAATATATATTTCCAAAACTAACTATTTTTCAGGCATTTAAACCTTTCCCATTTTTACGTATCTAAGCAACAACCTTTTCATTCTTCCCAAATGAACCGAAAACTATTATTACTCTGTTGGTGGCTTTTGATGAGTGGCTGTACTTTGTACCAACTCTCTGCCCAAAACGTAACTGCTATTTCCACAGAAGGAAAAGAATTTTATGCAGCTTTTCTCAATATCATTCCGAATCCGCCCAATACCCTGAGGTTTGTCATTAGCTCACGTACAGGGGCATCGGGTACAATTACAATGCCCAGCAACCCCAGTTTTACACCCATTTCGTTTAGTGTAGGGGCAAATGCTACGTTTCAAAGCCCAGATATTTCTTCTATTTATACGGCAGGCACAAATGAAACGGTAGAAAACAAAGGCTTTTATATCAAATCTAACAACAATGACATCAGTGTAACAGCCATCAACTTATCGCCTAACCGTACCGAAGCCTCTATGGTATTGCCTTTAACGGCATTAGGCACTTTGACTGAATATAGAATTAACACTGTTCAAAAAGGTACGAATAATGGTAGCTTGTCTGAATTTGTCATTGTGGCTACCGAAGACAATAGCATCATAGAAATAACGCCAAGTGCCAACACTTTTAGAGGTAAATTAGCTAACACACCATTTACTGTAACCCTACAAAAAGGGCAAATCGTACAGTATCAAACTACTGAAGATTTTACAGGTACACGCATCAGGAGTGTGGCGGGCAACTGTAAAAAGCCCTTTGCAGTATTTGCAGGGACAAACACTGTGTCATTGACTTGTTTCAATGGAAGCAATGGCGGTGGTTCTTCACAACACGTTTACGAACAACAGTTTCCTACACACACATGGGGAACAGAGTACATTGTAGCCCCTTATGCGGGTTTAAATGGTGTTTGGTACAAAATTGTAGCCAGTCAAGATAATACAACTGTAAGTATTAGTAATAATTCTACAACCAATACCGTAACGGTTCACAGTTTACACGCAAGATTGGAGGCAAGTAATGTGCCTGTATGTATTAAAGCCGACAAGCCGATTAGTGTTATACAAATTAGCCAAAATTCGGGCTGTAGTGGTTCTTCAGACCCGTCTTTGTTAGTATTAAGTGCCTTGAGCCAAATGACTACACAAGCTACTTTTAACACTATAGAGTTAGGAAATAGCGGAATCCATTATATTAATGTGATTATGAAAACGTCAGATATAGCCCAACTTCGCATGAATGGACGCACTACAGACAACAATGGTACACCACTTACTCAACGATTTACACCTTTGGCGACTTGCAATGCCTATGCCATTGCTGCCATTCCTATTGGTACAGGACGTACAGGCTTATTTACCACCAACCTAACGGCTACCACAGGCTTTTCTGCCTATGCTTATGGTTATAGCAATGTAGATATGTATGCGTATGCAGTGGGGTCAAGTTTTGAGAATTTAGAAACAAATTTTACTGTAAAAGGTACGACCACTATTTGCAATAAAACTACTTTGACTTTTAGCGGTGTGGGTACAAATGTATCAAGTTATACATGGGATTTTGCAGATGGCACAACACCATTAAAAGGGCAAACCGTAGAAAAAACATTCACTCAATCAGGCACTTACAAAGTAAACATGACTGCCGAATTTTTTGGTGGTACAGGTTGCACTGCCACTACGGTAGTGAGCAAAGAATTTGAAGTAACCGTAATTACGCCAAAAGTAGTTACCGCCAAAATAGCCAATGCTCGTACTCCGTTTGAAGTCTGCGGATTGAGTGATACATTGGTCATAGAACCTGTAGCAGGGGCAAAGTATCAATGGTTACTAAACAACCAAAACATAACAGGAGCTACCAAAGAAAAATTAGGTATTTCACAATCAGGCAATTATGCTGTAAAAGTAACCTTAGATAGCTGTTCTTTTGCTACTTCGGCAATACAAAAAGTAGATTTTTTGAAAGTAGTTGCCCAAATGCAAGGAGATAGTGTAAGAAATGTTTGTGAAAATACAGTTTTGCATGCTACCGAAACAGACAGCACTCTTTATTCTTACGAATGGCGGAGAAATGGCGAAGTATTGCCTACTAAAACGCCTACTTTGGCTGCAACACAAAACGGCAGCTATACAGTAACTGTCAAAAGGTCAAGCTGTAGTGCTACGTCTAAGCCTGTAGTCGTAAATATTACGCCTAAACCTACGGCACGTATTGTACAAAACAGTCCTTTGAGTGTGTGTGATAGTACAGTGTTGGAGGCGGAAGCAGTAGAAAATGCGACTTATAGTTGGACAAAAGACAATGTAATTGTAGCCAAAGACTTGAAAACCAATGTATTAAAAATCAATACTTCGGGTTTATATACAGTTACGGTCAAAATAGGCAGTTGTACGGTGGTTTCAAAACCTGTTTATGTGCAAGTAACCAAAACGCCTATTGCCAAATTTATCCAGAAAAGCCCTGTATTTTTCTGCAAAACAGCCAAAATTACGGCACAACGCCAAGACAGTGCTACGTATTCGTGGTGGTGGTACGGAATTTTGCAAGCAACAACCACCATACCTGAATATACGGCTACGCAGTCGGGCATTTATCGAGTAGAAGTACGAGTAGGCAACTGCGTAAAAGTTTCGGATACACTGAATTTATTGCCTAATCGTATCAAAGCTACGATTATCCAAAAAAGTCCGATTGAATTTTGTGAAAAAGGTGTTTTACAAGCCGACTCAACTACCAATACCAATGACGTAACGTATGAATGGTGGCTCAACGGCAAATTAGTAGGCACAAAAGCCTCTTTAAACGTAAACAGCAGTGGCAACTATGTGTTAAAAGCTAAACAAGAAACTTGTGTGGACAGCACCAACATTGATGTAAAAGTTAATCAATTTCCTACAAATTTTGCTATCACAGCAGCAGCCAGCAGCATTTGCCCTGACTCAAGTACGGTTTTAGGCATAGCCACTTTGCCGAATGCCACCTATGAATGGCGAAGAAATAATGTAGTTTTACCTCAAAATACGCCACAAATTACTGTTAATCAGATAGGTACGTACAGCGTAAAAGTAAGCATTGGTGAAAATTGCAGCAAAACAGCTACTACAGAAATACGTAATTTTACGCCTATTCCTTTGACACTGAAAAACACACCAACAACTTTTGATATTTCGGCAACAGAGGCGTATCCCAACCCTGCTTTAGACCAAATTACGCTAAAAACCAGTGCCAGTATGGGCGTAACCTTGAGCATAGACAACGGTACGCAGTGGAAAAATATTACGTGGTGGGCAGACAACCAACAGCTACAAGGGCAAAACCAAAGCAGTCTATTTGTGCAAAAAGCAGGGAATTACCAAGCCAAAGGCACAGACAGCAACGGCTGCCCGCAAAATTCGGCAGTTTTGCCTATTGTGCTACCTAATTTACCTACCTTGCGTTGTGTCGTAGTCAATAGTTTGGGGCAAGTAGTGGGAGAAAGTACACACAATTTGAAAGCAGGAGAACCAATTAGTTTTTCTTTGTCGTACTTGTCGGCTGGGGTGTATTGGTTGCAAATCAGTACAGACACTGCGGTAAAAACGGTGCGAATTGTGAAATTGCAGCCGTAAGTTTTGAGCTATAATTTTTAAAACATTGACAACCAATACCTTGGCACTTTAAAATTGTCATAGTATTGGTTGTTTTTTAGGGCAATACTTGTTTGTTTTGTTCTAGTAATGTTAGCTAACGTTGCTTGAAACTTACTGTTGTTTCTTCTAAGTGAGAATTATGCTATTTATCTAACTCATTATTATTTGACAATTATTGCAAAAGTATTATTTTAGTGTGAATTATGGTCTGCTTTTAGCTTTGAATAGTATTATTCTTCTTTTAACCATGCAAAAATACCTTTTACTGTTCTTCTTATGTTGTGTGCAAGGTCTGTATGCACAAAACAAAATGCTATTGGACAGTTTACAGAAAGTATATAAAAATACGACAAGCCACGATACGACAAAAATATGGTCATTGGTAGGCATTGCCAATGAATACCGCCGAGCCAAGCCTGATACTTGTATTATTATTGCACAAAAGGCACTAGAAAGTAGCCAAGCTATTAATTTTAAGAAGGGAATTATCAAAAGTTTTCGTTTATTAGGTTTAGCACATCACTATCAGGGTAAGTATGAAACAGCCTTATCTTATTTTCAAAAAGGCTTGAAAATTAGTGAAGAAATTAACTATGAACCCTCTTTGTTGTATAGTAATATAGGTAATACTTATTCTAATTTGGGCGAGTATCCTACAGCTTTGGAGTATTTTCAAAAGAGTTTAGTGATTGACGAAAAGAATAAAGATAAAAGAGGCATATCTTCTGCCCTTAATAACATAGGAAATATCTATGTCAATATCAGTAACTACCCTCTTGCTTTGGATAATTACCTGAAAAGTGTAAAAATAGATGAAGAATTAGGCGATAAAGAAGGTGTAGCTATAGGACTGAACAATATTGGTAATATTTATGGCAATATGAATAATTTTACAACAGCATTGGAGTACTACGAAAAGAGTTTGGCGATTAAAGAAAAATTAGGTAATAAACGCAGTATTGCAGTTACATTAATAGGTGTAGGCAATATGCAAACCAAGAAGGAAAACTATGATGTAGCCTTAGAATATTACCAACGTGCCTTGAAGTTGCAGGAGGAAACCAAAGATAAACGGTACATGGCAGGTAGCTTAAATAATATCGGGCAGGTATATGCCTTGCAAAGAAAAGATAGTTTGGCAACTGTGTATCTGAAGAAAGGGCTTGAAATGCGAGAGGAAATGAAAGATAAGTTGGGTATTACGGAGTCCTATAAAAATTTGGCATTATTAGCCCAAAAACAACAAGATTATGACAATAGCATTATGTATGCTCAAAAAGGGGCTGCGGTTGCCCAAGAAATCAAGAATCTTATTACTTTAGCCAGTCTTAGCGAAGTTTTGTATAAAAGTCATAAAGGCAAAAAAGACTGGGAAAAATCTATTTTTTATTTGGAACAGTTTAAACAACTACACGACAGTATTTTTAACTTAGAAAAAGAAAAGTCTGTTGCTAATTTAGAAAGTCGTTTTTTGGTAGAGAAGCAAAGTAAGGAGTTAGAATTATTAGCTAAAACCAACGAAATGAACAAGTTAAGTTCTGAGAAAAAAGCCAAAGAGTTAGAAATTACCAAAAAAGAAGCCGAAGCACACCGCCTTTTTGCTCTTGCTCAAAAAGAAAAAGACCAACGCAAACAAGATAGTTTACGGTCTTTGGCACAAAAAAATCAGTTGGAGGCGGACAAACTCAAAATAGAAAATGAAAAGAAAACCTTAGAGGCTTTAATCGTACAAGAAGAAAAAGAATTACAACAAACTATCAATTATTTGATTGGTGTACTACTTCTAGTAGCTTTATTAGCTATCGGAAGTATTTGGCAAAACCGCCGAAAAATACAATTAGCTAATAAACAATTAGCAAATGCCAATGAAGATATTTTACAAAAAAATGAAGAAATTAATCAACAAAAAGAAGAAATATTACAAACCTTAGAAATTGTAGAGGAACAACGCAACGCCATTAACAAACAAAACGAAAACACAATAGCCTCGATTCAATATGCCAGCCGTATTCAGACTGCCATTATTCCTAGAGAAACTGAATTGCAAAAACATTTAAACTGTTTTGTATTTTTCCGCCCTCGTGATATAGTTTCAGGAGATTTTTATTGGTTTGCAGAAAAAGGCGACAAAAAAATTTTAGCTGTAGCTGACTGCACAGGGCATGGGGTGTCTGGGGCTTTTATGACCATGATTGGTAATGATTTATTGAATCAAATTATTCATAATTTTGAAATCCATGAGCCTCATAAAATATTAGAAATGATGTCGGCTTTGTTAGCAAAAACCTTAGCACACGCCGAAGGAAAAATAAAAGACGGTATGGACATTGCAATTCTTGTCATACAACCAAAAAGTAATGAAAACCTGAGGTGTACTGTAGTGTACGCAGGGGCTATGAACCCTCTTTATTATGTGCAAAATGGAGATTTTAAGGAAATAAAAGCTGATAAAATACCTATTGGTGGTGGAGAAAGGAAGGAAGATGCTGTTTATACGCAACATATTTTGCACTTTACAATAGATAGTGAACAAGTAGCTAATCACGAACTACTTACAGCAAATACCCATAACTGTATGTTGTATTTGTGTTCAGATGGCTATCAAGACCAATTTGGTGGAGAAAATGACCGCAAATTTATGGTCGGTAATTTCAAAAAATTACTACAGCACATAGCTCCGCAACCTTTGCCTACACAAAAGCAAACCCTTGCACAAACTTTCGATACTTGGCGAAGTGGTCGAAAACAAACAGATGATGTATTGATAATTGGTATTCAACTATAACATAGTTTTGTAATAACTGAATTAAAAAAAATATGGCAAAGATGAGAGTTTATTTGATTAAAATATTTTACTTTGTAATTCAAAGAACTTTTAATTAATTTAATAATGAATACTCTTGCTCGTTTATTTACGCAAAAACCACTTTGGGCTTTATTGGCATTGTCCATTACGTTTAGTTGTTGTATGGTAGCTGTTCGCATAGCATACATCAGAGAATTAGATTATATTTTTTTGGTCTGGAATCTTTTTTTAGCAGCTATACCTTTGTTTATCAGTAACTTATTAGCCCAAAAGCATCTGAATATTTCTGCCTTTTCCAAGTTCCTATTAGCAGCTATTTGGCTGTTGTTTTTCCCTAATTCACCTTATATCATCACAGATTTTGTGCATCTAAATTGGTTGGGCTTACATACGCCTGTTCCGTATTGGTACGATATTTTGATGTTAATGCTTTTTGCTGCCAATGGTTTGGTCATGGGACTTTTATCTCTCAACATCATGCAAAGCATTATGGAATATTATTTTTCACCTTTGGTGGTAAAATTTGCTGTTTTGAGTTGCTTGTTCTTAGGTAGTTTTGGTATTTACTTGGGGCGTGTGTTGCGTTGGAACAGTTGGGACATTTTGACAAATCCTTTTTCTTTGTTATATGATGTTTTGCACCATATTCGCCACCCTTTTCTTCATTTTCATGCGTGGGCTATGACTGTTTGTTTTACAGCTTTTTTACTTTTAGCATACTTAACTGTTTATTTTGTAAAGGAGCATAAAAGTATGATAAACAATTAGTTACCAACTAAATGGCTATCAATTTATTGCACACCTTTCACTGTAAATTTTGTAAGAGTATTTCAAAATAATGTAACAATTAAATGAGAAGTATTCAAGAACTTTGTAGTGTTCATTGAATTATAACACAAACCAAGTTTTCAACCATGAATAACGACAATAAAGTCTTGAAATTTAAGACCAATATTAAATGTAACGGCTGTGTAGCACAAGTTACGCCTTTTCTGAATGGGATAAACGGAGTAAGCCAGTGGGAAGTAGATACTACCAATAAAGACAAAATTTTATTGGTACATTCCGAAAGTGTTACACAAGAGGAGGTAATTAAAAAAGTAACAGAGGCAGGCTTTAAAATAGAAGTTTACATATAAAAATCAGGGGAAAAACTATTGGCAGGGTCATCAGACTCCTGCCAATGTTTATTTACTTCCATTTCACTTCATCAAAAGTTTTTACCGCATCAGCATTCAGTTTTCCTAAAATACTTAAATCCAATGTATCGGCTTTGAATTTACCGAAACTTTCTAAGGTAGCTGAATAAGGAAGACCACCTCTAATTGGGTACTCTTGGTTTGCCTCTGCATATACTTTTTGGGCTTGTTCACTGCTCAAAAACTCTATTAATTTCACCGCATTGTCTTTATTAGGAGAATATTTGCAAACACCTGCACCGCTAATATTGGTATGTGTGCCATATTTGGCTTGGTTAGGAAAAATCACACCTACTTTTGCAAATGCTTTTTGTTCAGCTTCTTCTTTTGAGTTTGCCATTTGTCCCAAATAATACGTATTGGCTACAGCTACTTCGCCTTCACCTGCTGCCAATGCCAAAATTTGGTCTTTGTCGCCACCTTTTGGCTCACGAGCCATGTTTTTTACAATACCTGCTGCCCATTGTTTAGCTTTTTCTGCTCCTTCGTGGTGAATCATCGCAGCTAATAAAGATTGGTTGTAAATATTTTCAGCACTGCGAATCAACACTTTACCTTTCCATTGTGGTTTAGTTAAGTCTTCGTAAGTGCTTAATTGTGAGGGTTTTACTTTCTCTTTGTTATATATAATTACTCTGGCACGTTGCGTTAAACCAAACCATTGGTTTTCTGTATCTCGCAAGTAGGCAGGTACATTTTGGTTCAAAGTTTCGCTGTTAATAGCCTGAAACAAGCCTTTTTGTTTGATAAGGTACAAAGCCCCTGCATCTACCGTAATCAAAACATCGGCAGGAGAACTTGCTCCTTCTTGCTCTAATCTTGCCAATAATTCGGCAGCTTTAGCTTGCACTACATTTACTTTAATGCCTGTTTGCTTAGTAAATTCATCATATAACTGTTGGTCGGCAGGGTAGTGGCGGTGTGAATACACATTCACAACTTTTTCTGCGGTTTGGGTGCTGTCCACTTGTGCAGTACCTTCATTGCTTTGGTTAGCTCCACCTTTGCAACCTACCAAAAGGGCTAAAAGCAAAGAAAAGTAACCTACTAAAAGAACTTGTTTTTTCATGATTTATTATTATTTAGACTAATTAAAAATAATTGTGCAAATATTAGTCTTTTGTAAGTAGTTTCAAAATAGTTTCAAAATTAAAATTTGTTTAGAAAGGATTAAAGTTTATAGTAAGAAGTTGATAAGTCTTGTAGCATAAGTTTAAAATTTTATGTTAAAGTATTGATAGTTAATTAGTTTAGTTATTATGCCTATTAAACCTTGCGATGAAATATTCTATCAAACATATGGAAAAAACTATGTCTTAATTTTTAAGAGAATTAAAAATATTTTTTACAATTATATTGTATGCAATGTAATTTTTTACAACCTTTGTGCCATGAAAACAGCCACTACTTTTGAAGGACTTTTGATAGACAATCAACTGTGTTTTCCGTTATATGCACTTTCTCGCAAGGTAACGCAGTTGTATCAACCTTATTTGCAAGAATTAGATTTGACTTATCCTCAATACCTAATTTTGTTGTTTTTGTGGGAAACTCCAAAGGCTACAGTAGGCGAGATAGGAGAGAAGTTGCATTTAGACACAGGTACACTTACACCTTTACTCAAAAGAATGGAGCAAAAAGGCTTACTGACTCGCCAAAGAGATACACAAGATGAAAGAAAAGTGTGGATTATATTGAGTGAGACAGGTGAAGCTATGCAAGAAAAAGCTAAGGAAATTCCCCAAAAAATGTTTTGTGCCTTGCAACTCAATCCAGCAGATTTTGAAAATTTACGCAATGTCTTGAATAATATGCTCAAACAATTATAGTTGCTTTTAGTCCTTAAAATCTACAAATTTTTAAATTAAATAATTGATTATCAATAACTTTTAATATTTACTAACTCAACATCATTACAAACATGGAAATTTTATACACCGCACAAGCTACGGCTACAGGCGGAAGAAACGGAAAAGTGCAGTCTTCAGACGGCGTGTTAAATTTAGAGGTACGTATGCCTAAATCTTTGGGCGGCGGTGGCGGTGAATACACCAATCCCGAACAGTTGTTTGCGGCGGGTTATGCAGCTTGTTTCGACAGTGCCTTAAATTTGGTAGCCCGTATGCAAAAAGTGGCGGTACAAACAGAAGTTACTGCCAACGTAAGCATTGGCAAAACAGCCACAGGCGGATTCGGTTTATCTGCAAAATTGGAGGTGAAAATCCCTGATATAGACATAGCCGTAGCCCAAAAATTATTAGAGGCTGCCCACCAAGTTTGCCCTTATTCTAATGCAACCAGAGGAAATATAGAGGTTACTTTGGTGTTGGTATAATTGAACAGCCAATAAAAAGATTATATCAAGAGCTATAAGATATTGTTAATCAATACTTTATGGCTCTTTGTATTTACTAAGCAACCTTGAATTGCCAATTACGTTATTTTAATCATCTTACTTTTATGTTTTAAAAAATTATAGGTACATACCTTGTAGTTTTTATCGTACAATTTTAATAGTAAAAATGTGTATTGTGTTTACAATATAAGTTTTTACCTCAAAACTAAACGACACGACTTTGGAAAAAGACGAATTTATGACGCTAATTAGGGCTGGCGAATCCGAAACTTTAGACTTTAAACAGACCATTACGGCACAAAAAATAGCCCGTACTTTGGTGGCTTTTGCCAATGCAAAGGGCGGAACTATTTTGGTAGGTGTATCGGACAAAAAACACCTATTAGGAATAGATGTACCAGAAGAAAGTTATGTGATAGAAGAAGCTGCCAACAAATATTGTGTACCTCCCGTAGAAATATTTTTGGAGGAATATGAAGAAGACAATAAAACAATTTTGGTGGTGCAAGTAAAAGAAAGCCCTAACAAAAACCACCAAGCCCAAGACACACATGGTAAATGGCATTTGTATATTCGAATGGGGGACAAAAATATAGCCTTGAATAAAATTTCTTGAGGCTACCGTTTGGTGGAGGTTGGAAAAGCTATTAAATTAAAACCTTTATTTTATTGGCAAAATAGCTATTTATAGATTACTTTTGGTGTATAGGGTAGTTGTGGTTAATTAAAATGCTTAATGGCGAAAATTATCTTATATAATTTTAAACTGGCTTTTGAAAAGTCCACAGTTTAACAATTTTAAAACCCAAGTAGCAAAAAGTGATATTTATTAGACCAATAAGGTAATTTTTCATTGATGCACTTCCTTCTGTTATTTTTATGCTTATTTTTTCCTTTTCTCACCCAAGCTCAAAATACTAAGGCATTGGATAGTCTGCAATCTGCCTATGAAGAAGCCAAAACAGATACCAGCAAACTACTCATTTTGTTAGCTAGAGCCAAACAACATCAAGCAGATAGTTGCTTATATATAACGCAAAGGGCTTTGGCTTGGAGTGAAAAAATGAACTATTCAACAGGAGTTGCTAAATCGTGTGTAGTGTTAGGGGGTATATATTTTCGCAAAGGTGATTATCTAAAAGCCTTAACTTTTTTGCAACAAGCCTCCGCAATACAAGAAAAACTTAACAATAAACAAGAGCTTACCTACTCTTTGGGTAATATTGGGCTAATATACAATAAACAAGGTGATTACCCACAGTCTATAGCATATCTTCAAAAAGCCCTGAATATACAAGAACAGATGAAGGACTATCAGGGTATGGTACGTACTTTTTCTGTTTTAGGGATTGTGTATGACAACCAAAAAAAGCCTGACGTGGCTTTGATGTACTATCAAAAAGGGTTAAAAATTTTAGAAAAAACCAATGACAAACAGTCTTTGGCTAATATTTTAGGTAATATGGGTGTTATTTATGAAAATCAACAAAAATATGATTTAGCCTTAGCTCATTACAAAAGAAGTCTTGCTATACATCTGGAAATTAAGGATAAAGCAAACACAGGGATTGATTTAGACAATATAGGGGCTATTTATCAAAAGCAAAATAAGTTACCCTTAGCCCTTCAATACTATGAAGAAGCTATGCTTTTGCAAGGAGAAATAGGAGATAAATGGGGACTTACTTACTCCTTGAATGGTATAGCTCAAATTTATCAAAAACAAAAAGACTACGCTAAAAGCCTAAAATATGCTTACAAAGGAATGGCTTTAGCCCAAGAAATGCAGGTTTTGGCTGAAATAAAGATGTTGAGTGAAACTTTGTACCATACCTATAAATTGCAAGGAAACTATCAAAAGGCGTTGGAACACTACGAAACTTTCAAGAAAGTGAATGATAGTCTATTCAATTTAGAGAACACAAAAACTATTGCTAATCTTGAAGCAAGAGCAGATTTGGCAAAAAAAGACAAAGAAATAGCTGTACTTGCCAAAGAAAATGATAAAAAATTAGCCGAAAAAATACGTTATATTTATCTTGCTTTAGCTGGGTTGGTCGTTATGACGACTATCATATTTTTTGTTTGGCGTAGTAATCGCATACAAAGAAAACTAAATCAGCAACTTTCTCAACAAAAGAAAGAAATAGAAATTAAAAATGAAGAACTGCTGGCAAGTGAGGAGGAAATTCGACAAAATCAGGAAGAGTTAAAATTACTTAATACGCATTTAGAAACTTTGGTAACAGAAAGAACACAAAAACTTTTTCAGACCAATCAAAAACTTATTGAGTATGCTTTTTTTAATGCACATAAGCTACGTTCTCCTATTGCTACTATTTTAGGACTATACGAAATCTTGCCTATGGAAAATACATTGGCAGGTAGGGAATTTATCTTTGAGAAGATTAAGGAACAGATTATTCTGTTAGATAATGTAGTACGGCAAGGGCAAGATATATTAGAGGATTTGGAGTAGAGTGTTTATATAAAGTAATGACACAAGTAATAAAGTGAGTGATGCGAGCCTGCCATTTGTGCTTTAATGAAATGAAGAAAATATTGTAATCTTCTTGAAAGATTACAATATTTAAGTATCTGTATCAGCGGAGCATAGAAGATTTTAGTATTTTTATTTTGTTTTACTTCTTCAACTCCAAATCTGCCAACAAACATTCATACATAGCTTGTTGGTAATTCATTTCGGCTTCTTTCAGTGCGGTAGCAGCATTCAGTAAATCGAGGTTGCTGTTTGTACCTTCTTTGTACTTTACTTTGGCTACTCTTAAAATTTCTGTGGCTAATTTGATGTTTTGTTCGTACATTTGTAGGCTCAGTTGTGCATTTTTGAGGCTTGTGCGGGCTTGTTTTTGTTGTAGTTGTGTGGCATTTTTGAGTAAAACCTCTTGGTTTGCCAATTTTTGCAACTGTAGTTTTTTCTCCTGAATTTGGTGTTTTTTCAATAAACCATCAAAAATAGGGACTTGTAGGCGTAGCCCAACTGCCGAAAAATTGTACCAATTTGTAGGATTGAATACACCACCCAATGTAGTTGTACCTGTATTTGCCCCTAATGTCCCAAATAAATATGCCGAAGGATAATAACCTGCTTGCAAAGTTTTTATCTCTACTTCTTGCATTTTTTTCTGTAAGGCTAAGACCTCAAAACTAATAGGGTTATGATTTTCTGTATTTTGATTTGCAGAAATATTACCTATAAAATCGGCTAATTTGCCTGTGATACTAATATTTTGTTCTTGTGGGGCATTAAGCTGGAATTTGAGCAAAGCCACACCTAAGTCATTGATTTGCAAGAACTTTTCTTTTTCTATTTTGGCATTATTCAGCAAAACTGTAATTTTATCTACGTCCAATTTTTCGGCTATGCCATTCTGAAAAGCTGCCTCCGTATCTTTTAGTGCCTCTGTAAGTCGTTGGATATTCGCCTCTATCAAGCCCAATCTTTCTTGGTTCATTAGCACTGTGTAATAGGCTTTGCTTACGTTGAGTGTGATTTCGGCTTCAGTTTGTTGTTGGTTTTTGCTGTTCAGTTCCGTATAAAGTTCGGCTGCTTTCGTGCCTATCAAATATGTTCCATTGAAAATTACTTGGCTGGCATTTACTTGTAAAAAACCGCCATAAGAGGTTTGCAGACTCCCCACATTAACATTGTTGTCTGTATTGTTGGGCAAAAATAAGTTGGGTTGAAAAAAAACTCTTTGCAAATTAGGATAAAATGCTACTTCTGCTCCAGCATTAATTTGTGGCAAGTTACTGGCTTTTGCAGCTCCCATTTTAGCTTTCAAAATTTCTTGGTCTATTTTAACATTGGCTATTTGTGGGTGATTCGTCAGGGCATATTGAATAGCATCTTTAAGGCTAAGAGCCTGAAAATTAGTGCTTTGTCCAAAAGAGAAATGTGTACTTATAATAAAAAAGGCATAGCCTAACAATAGTTTTTTCATATAATAAAGGTTATTAAGATTTGTAACATAGATTTTAGTCTTTTTGGTTTAACTAATTAATTATCAATTTATTAACCACAAAGAATAAAACTGTATATTTGCCTTTAGGCGAATTTTTTGTTATTAAAAGCTGCCAAATTCGCCTAAATACGAATTGTCTTGTTTGCTTCACTTATCGCAACAAAACTACATAAACCTACAGGCTTTCACAAACCTTAGTGTTTTTACTTGCAACTTTCCACTAAAACCTTGTATCTTTGGCACTTCAAAATTAAAACTACATCTGAACAGTGAAAAAGATTTCTATTGTATTAAGTGGCGTGGCTTTGGCTACCGTTATGGGCATGGCTACATCTTGTAATAACGCAGGTACGCCAGCAGCATCAACTTCTACATCTTCAACAACTTCTGTAGCAGCAGGTGATATGCCGATTGCGTATGTAAATTCTGATACTTTATTGGCTAACTATAAATTGTTAGATGATTTACGTAAGAGTTTGGAAGAAAAACGTGAAAAAGCAGAAAAGCAAATGGCAGGACAAGGCTCAAAGTTAGAAGAAGAAATGGGCAGTTTCCAACGCCGTATGCAAGCTGGTTTGTTGTCTAATAACGAAGCAAAATCTCAACAAGAGGCTTTGTTAAAAAAACGTGATGACTTAATGAACTTAGAAAAAACTTTGACAGCTGGTTTGATGGAAGAAGAAAAATTAATGAATGCACGTTTGTATGATTCACTAATGAGTTTCTTAAAAGACTACAACAAAGACAAAAAATACAAATATATCTTGAATTACACTAAGGGTGGTTCTATTTTCTTGGCAGACGAAGCCTTGAACATTACAAATGACGTAACAAAAGGCATGAACGAAAGATATGAAGCAAGCAAAGCAGCTAAGTAATTCTTTTTGAGCTTCTTATACAAAACACACTATTGAAAATCAATCTTTTCAGTAGTGTGTTTTGTTTTTATTAGCTATTAGACATTATTAAGTTCTGCGTAGCATAGACCTTAGAGCAATTTTATTCGGCTAAGAAAAGTATTTTTTTAGTGCCATAGGCACGAAATATTTATAGTAATGCCATTTTTTCTCTTTCCAAGTGCCGTTAGGCACGATATATTTATAGTAAAAAATAGTACTGACTCCTTCCAAGTGCCGTAGGCACGATATTTCGTGCCTACGGCACTTGGAGGGGAAATAAAATAACATTGCTATAACTATTTCGTGCCTAATGGCACTAAAAAATAATTTCTTAGCTTAATAGCATTGGACTAAAGTCTATGTTACAAAACTTCATAAACTCTATGTTTTGTCATACGTTAAACCCACTACACCTGTACTTTTAAAATGCTCTACGTGAGTAAGTTGCCAATTAGTTGCCAATGTTTTTTGAGGAAATAGAGGTATGCCTTCGCCTAATATAATAGGAATGACCGACAAAATGATACGGTCTAAAAGTTGGTGTTGGACAAAGTAACTCACCAATTCGCCACCGCCTACTAACCAAATATCTTTGGCAGTAGTTTGTAAAGTTGTTTGGATAAATTCGGGTAGATTTTCAGCTAAAACAAAGGTAGCTGGCGTATTTACTACATAGTTTTTGTTGTGTGTAACTACGTAAGTGTTTTTGTCTGCATACATCCAATCTAAACCAAAACTTAGTAGTTTTTCATACGTAGCCCTGCCCATGATAATTGTGCCTACAGTTGCCAAAAAATCTTTGTAGCCGTGGTCTATTTGGTCAGGATTGGGTAAATTATCTAACCAATCTAAGTCCCCATTTTTGCGAGCAATAAAACCGTCTATACTTGCTGCAATGTATAAAACTACTTTTTGCATATTATATAACTTTTTAATGTAAAATATTTTACCACAAGCACACAAATACACAAGAAAAACTTGTGTGCTTGTGGTAAACCTAACGATACATAGACAACTCTGGACACAAACTTGCTGCTTCTTGGGCTGTTTTTGTGCTGCCCGTTTCTTGCATCAATCTTTGCAAAGGGCTTTGTGCGTCTAACTTAATGCCTTCTTCCCAATGCGAAGCCAGCGAAGTTTTTAAAGCAAAACCTTGACTATATAAAGCCTTAGCTATCAACTCTTTATCTTTGGCTACGGCAGCAGCTTTGGCGTAGTATTGGGCTGCCAACGTAGGCACACAATAGGTACTGACAACGTGCATTTTTCTGTTATGAAAATTCGTAGCAAATTCCGTATTGACATTAAACGGATAACCATTGGGAGAACTATCCCTGAAAGCCCCTAACAAACCGCCACACTGCCAAATAGCTGCATTATACAACCAAAACGGCGAATATAACATACCATTTGCCATACTGATATAGGCTTGTGCTTGTTCATCTTCACTACTTGACTGGGCTTTTTGGGCTAATTCTGCCAATTTTTCTACCACCTGCACCTTTGTTAATTGCTCAAACTGTGGATTTTCCAAAGGACTTTGTTGGAAAGTTGTTTTGACATTCGGGCATTCGTCTGCAAAAGAATATACCATACTACTACCACCCAAACCATTTTCACTAATACCCAACATCAATGAAGCCCCTGAGTTCCAAAGAATTACCTTATCGGCTTGTTTGGTCGTGTCATTAGGATTGTAGGCTTTGGCAGGGTCGCCTTTCCAATAATTGGCAGCAATGTCTTTGTATTTGGCTGCTGCCTCTACAAATTTGCCTTCTCTGCACAGTTTCGTAGCTTGTATGTCTTTGATAAAGTCTAAACGGTAGGCTTCGGACATTTCCAAACTGCCCACCAATAGCTTTTTCCATGCTTCCGAAGGTTCTCCTTTTACATAACTTGCCAAATTGTCCAAATCTCCTTGTGTCATGTAAAAATCCATGAGCATACCTGCCACATCTGCCTGTTTGGTGTACTGAAACGTAAGCACAGCCTTTGTTAAGTCGCCTTGTGCCAAATATTTACGCCCCAACTCACTGCACAACAAGAGTCTTTGCCATGAATTATTGTCTAATTGTTTATTTTTCCACAAAGTAGGCAATACCGCAGCCAGTTTGTTTTCATGTTCTTCTGTAATGGTTTCGGCTTGCAAAACCATTTTCAACGCCTCCAAATACGCAGCTTGTTGCAAAAGTCCTTCGTTGTCTTTGGCGTATTGGCGAGCCAAAGCTAAATTGTCATCTACTAAACCGTATGCTTTTCGCATAATTTGTAAATACACAGCCCCCAAATAAAATAAAGAAGATTTGTGTTTTTCACCAATTTTTAAAGCAACTTTTTCCAATTCCTTCAAGGCATAATCATTTTCTACATCAATAGCTTGATTAGGTGTAACTTGTGCATACAAAACTTTATGCTTAGTAGCACTATTCAAAGAACCTTTGTTCCCTCCAAAAAGGCTTTTGAAAAAGTTGATGATTGAATCCCAAATTCTACGGAAAAAACCTTTTTCTTCTACCACCGCATCAGTCGCATTCCATTCGCCATAAGTCAATTTCGCACTGTCTAACGCCACTTTTTGTTGCAAATAAGGCAAAAATGTGTTGCTTTCGGCTGCTTTTACTTGTCTTAGTAGCATCACTTGTAGCTGTTCTTCTGAAGCCCCTAAGTCTAAGGAACTTTCCAATAAATTTGCATCTATTTGACTGTAAGACGCAGAACGTAATAAGAACAAAGCTGCACGCAATTTTTCATCAGTTGTATTTTTTAAGGTTGCTTGCCATGCCGTTTCATCAAAGTTGCTGTACCTGTCTGTTTCAAATAATGCCATGTTTTTGAATGCCATACAACTCAAAGAAGGTTCATTTGCAAAAACTTCGGCAAATAGTTGGTTAGCTCCTGCCTTGTCTTTTAGTTTTTTAAGGGCAAAAGCCTTGTGCAACAGTGAACGGTAATAGATGTAGTTTTTTGTATTTTTATCGGCTAATTCATCAAAATATTTGATACAATCATTTGGGCTAATTTGGTAATACGCCAATCTGATGATTTGAAAAGTCAATCTTTGTTTGATAAATGCGTTGGACGTACTTTTTAATTTTTCTAAGCCTTCTTGTAATAAGGCTTGTGCTTTTTGTGAGCTTGTATTTTTATTGGCGTTTTCTTCTGCTTCCCAGCCGTATTGTTGGCTTACTAAAGGTTCGCAGGCTTTGGCAAATAACAAATATTGTAGGGCTTCGCTATCATTTTTTTCAATCAAAGCCTTAGCAAATGGATTATTGGGCAATGGATTTTTCTTTGTACTTAGGGCTTCATACAAAAAATTTAGTTGTTTAAGGTCTGCTTTATAGACAATTTCGTGAAAAGCCTGTAAGTCCGTAACAGAAGGATACAATTTTTGCCATTCTTCTATGTTTTTTTCATTACCGGGGAAACAAGCATCTTCGGCATACGGCGAATTGTAGTAGTAGTTGCTAAGAGCAGAGTTGCCCAAAAGATTAATACCAAAAATATATACGTTTTTATAGTCTGTAAAAACACAAGATTGTGTTTTACTGATAGGTAGCACACTTAGCCCCGTAGCAAGGGCAGTACACACCAAAGGCTGCACAAAAAGTTTACGTAGGATTTTCATTGAGCAAAAAAATTTTAACTACTGTAAACTTAAAGTTTTTTGTCAAAATAACCCTATTGATGGGTAAAATTTTATAGGCAAAGCACTTCGTTAAGCAATAAAATAAAAACCAGTACATTCACTCAAAGGCAAATGTACTGGTTTTATCTTGTTACTTATTTATACTATTACTCTCGTTTATTTCTTAATAATTACCGTTCTGCGGTCAAAAACCAAAGACGTAAATACGCCAGTGCCATCTCCCTTTATATTTGTAATGACTCCAGACGGCAAGGCAAAAGGATTACCGTTGGCTCTGGCAGCATCTCTTGACGTATCCAAAAATTGGTAAAACTCTTTGTCTATATGGTACAAAGATACTATCAACGTATCGTTGGCTTTGTAATTATAGCCTGTTAGTATGCCTCCTTGTCCTGCAAATAGACGGTCTGTAAAGAAAAAGTCTGTTTGTGGGCGTGTGCTGATATTGCTTTTGTGTACTGTAAGTCTGTAGTAATTGTCTTTTTTAGGATTGTCTTTAAACTTAATCAATAAATAGGCTTTGCGTTGAGCCTCTGTTTCATTTTCTTTATTACTAAAGTTCCATTGAATTGTGTCTATGGGTACTGGGGGCAAAAAACGGGTAGTTGCCTCTAACTGCCTACCTTTGGTATCACGAATAAACAGTTGGTAACTATTTACTGTGTCATATTCTACAGGCACAGTGGCTTGATAATTATAGACTTTGCGAAGGGTGTCTAAAACAACAGGTCTGTATCGTAAAGTATCTGCTAAACCATTGTGTTTGATAATGACAGTTGCATTAGGTACATCTGGCAACCTTGCTCCTTCAAAATAGCTTACACTTTCAGACAATAACAAACGGTAGTTACGCCCTTCTTCCAAATAGCACTCTGCCACTAATTTGTTCTCGTAAGGTGGCAAAGGTACGGTAATTACTTTTTGGAAGTCGCCACACGCAGTACACAACATAGCAAGCAGCAAAACGGAGGCATACAAATATTTTTTCATAGAGGTTTATTTATCTTGTTGTCAAACACTTATTTTAGCAAAGATGTTGCAAAGTTAAAGGATAGATGACTTAAATAATTCATAAAAAATCATAAAATCTTTGCTATTTTATTACCAAAAACTACGTTTGACATGAAAACTTCGCAAACAATCATACCTACACAGCATTTATTTTCGATACTTGATAATTTGTTGATAGACGTTTTGCAATCTTTAAGTCCCACAGATTGGCATTTGCCTACTGTAGCACCTCTTTGGCAAGTGAAAGACATAGCTGTTCATTTATTAGACGGTAATTTACGCACCTTGTCCATGCTACGTGATGCGTATTTTGGTGAAACTCCTCCGCCTATCAACTCTTACCAAGACTTAGTACACTTTCTCAACCAACTGAATGCCGAATGGGTAAAAGCATTTCGGCGTGTAAGCCCAAAAGTTTTGGTAGAGTTACTACAAATTACGGGGGTGCAAGTGAGTAGTCATTTTGCTACCTTGCCTCCTTACGAAAAAGCCTTGTTTTCGGTGGCATGGGCAGGCGAAGACGAGTCGTATAATTGGTTTCATGTAGCCAGAGAATATACCGAAAAGTGGCATCATCAGCAGCAAATCAGGTTGGCAGTACACCAAACAGCCCCTTTGTATAGCAAAAATTTGTATGAACCTTATTTGGCAACGTCTATGCGTGCTTTACCGCACCATTATAGAGATATAAAAGTACAAGAAGGCAATAGTTTAGTAATTAAAGTGTTGGGAGAAGGTGGCGGAACATGGGCTATTGAGCAGCAACAAAACCAATGGATTTTGGTAGAACACGCAGTAGCCAACCCTACAAGCACTGTAGAAATAGCAGGCGAAGTAGCTTGGCGGATTTTCACCAAAGGCATCAGCCGAAAAGAAGCACAAAACCATGTGAAAATTAGTGGAGAGGCAACTTTGGGCGAAAAAATTTTTGATATGTTGGCGGTGATGGCGTAGTTTACTGTTGTGATGTGTTTTAATTATTTGATAATCAATTAGTTTTAAAAACACATTACACTTTTTTAGTTGTTTCTATTGATACTAAGAACAACAGAGGAAAATAACCTTAATTACTTTTCTTTTCTAACTTCCACGCCTGCTTCCAACATTTTTCGTACTACATAATCATAACTAGCATCAAATTCTGGAAAAGTATATATTTTTAGAGGCTCTTTTTTATTCCTAATAGTATATCTTTCTTCCATATAATTCACTAAATAGTAATCTTTTTTATTAGTAGTCCACATATACCCGTATTCTTTATCATAACTTTTATAGTTACTTTCTTTTGCTTTTAATCCAAATGACTGTATATTGTCAATAAGAGTCTTGACCTCTTCGTCAGATAAATCCAAGCAAATAAGTATTTCATTTTTGCAAAAAAGCTTTTGCAAAAAAGTAAGTATTTTTTTAATTATGGCACATTTATAAGGGTAATTAAATAATATGATGTAATCATCTGTTGGTTTCATTATAAACCAATCCTCTATGTAGAATTTTGCAAAATTTTGCTTTTGCTCATCTGTCAAAACCACGTCTTTATAAAATAAATCAACGTAAAAAAGTGAAAAATCTTTTAAATTAGCATTACGTTTTATCTCAATAATAATGTCTCTTTTCATAAATTGTAAACAGACTTGGTAAGTAACATATTAAAAGGCTATTTTAAAATTCAACAAAAATCTATTCTTTAGGACTGTCTTGCAATAAATATTTTCTCCGCAGTTGGTTGAGTAAATAGAGTTTTTGCATAGTAAAACTGTCTTCATGTAACTGCTCGAACAAATAATTGAACTCCTCATACCGTTGAGGTTCGGCTGCTTTGAAAAGTTCGGAGTTTATTTTTTTCTTTTTTAAATACAATTCAAAAGCTGTTTCTTCCATAGTACATATTAAAAAATAGACTTACTTTTTAGCTTTTCGCCAAAAGGTTCTTATAAGTAAAACCCTATAAAGATTTTTAAGCCTTTATAGGGTTCAATTCATTCAACACAAAAATTATCTTGAATGTTTTTTATGATGACCACCGCCACCACCACTGTTATTATTACTGCTTGGGCTTGCTACAAAACCTTCTGGTTTTGGTAACAATACTTTGCGAGAAAGTCTGAATTTGCCCGATTTTTTGTCATATTCTATCAACTTCACCTTGATTTCTTCGCCTTCTTCTATTACACCTTCCAACGAATCTAACCTTTCCCACTTCACTTCCGAAATATGCAATAAACCTTCTTTACCTTTCAAAAACTCTACGAAAGCACCATAAGGCTGAATAGACTTCACTACACCGTCATACACCGCACCCACTTCTGGTTCTGCCGTAATATAACCAATGCGTACAATAGCTTTTTCTAAGTTTTCTTTGTTGTTTGCAAAAATATTCACAATACCACGCGTAGCATCTTCTGTAATGCTAATAGTCGTTTGTGTTTCTCTTTGCATTTCTTGAATCACTTTGCCACCCGGTCCAATTACCGCACCAATAAATTCTTTGGCAATGTAAATCGTATGTACTCTTGGTGTTTGTGGTTTGTAATCTTCTCTTGGTTGGCTCAAAGTTTCTGTCATTTTGCCCAAAATGTGCAAACGACCACGTTTAGCTTGTGCCAAAGCATTTTCCAATAGTTCGTAAGACAAACCATCTATTTTAATGTCCATTTGGCAAGCCGTAATCCCCTTCGCCGTACCTGTAACTTTAAAGTCCATGTCGCCCAAGTGGTCTTCATCTCCCAAAATGTCCGACAAGATAGCATATTTGCCTGTTTCGCTGTCCGAAATTAAGCCCATCGCAATACCTGACACTGGAGCTTTGATTTGCACACCTGCGTCCATCAATGCCAACGCACCTGCACACACCGTAGCCATAGAAGACGAGCCATTAGATTCCAAAATATCTGAAACGACACGAATCGTATAAGGCGTATCCATAGGTACAACTTTTTGCAAAGCTCTATGTGCCAAATTACCATGACCAATTTCCCTGCGTCCCGGTGCCCTATTAGGCTTTACTTCGCCTGTAGAAAAGCCGGGGAAGTTGTAATGTAAAATAAAACGGTTAGAACCTTCAAACATAGCTCCGTCTATCATTTGTTCATCTTGCGAAGAACCTAATGTTACGGTAGTCAAAGATTGTGTTTCGCCTCTGGTAAATACTGCCGAACCATGTGGCGTAGGCAAACAATCTACCTCGCACCAAATTGGGCGAATTTCCTCCAAAGTACGACCATCTAAACGGTATTTTTCATTCAAAACTAAGTTGCGGGCAGCCTTTTTATACAAATCGTCTAAGTACATTTTTGCCAAAGACTTGCTTACAGTTGTGTCTGCTGGCAAACTTTCCAAATATTCTTTCTTAATAGCTTTTACGTTAGCACTGCGTTTGTCTTTATCGGCAGTTTTAGAAGCTGCAAATTCATAAAATCTTTGATAATACTTGTCATACAATTCCTTGAACAAGTTTTCATCATGGGCAATGTGGTTTGCAGGTCTTTTTTCTTTGATTTCTGGTCTTACTACAGCTACTTTTTCTGCAAATTCCAATTGGGCTTTGCACTGTTCACGAATAGCCTCATGTGCCACTTTCAATGCCTCCAATACGTCCTCTTCCGAAGCCTCATTACATTCTCCTTCCACCATCGAAATATTGTCGTAAGAAGCAGCCACAATAAGGTCTAAATCAGCTTTTTCAAGCAGTTCAGGTATTGGATTGATGAAATATTTGCCGTTATATTTGGCAACTCTTACCTCAGAAATAGGTCCATTAAACGGAAGGTTAGAGATAGTAAGAGCAGCAGACGCAGCTAAACCCACCAAAGCATCAGGCAATACGTTTTTATCTCCCGAAATCAACCACAAATTCACTTGTACATCAGCTAAAAAGTCGTCTGGAAACATAGGGCGAATAGCTCTATCTACCAAACGGCTTATCAATACTTCATAATCTGATAATTTACTTTCTCTTTTCAAAAAGCCCCCAGGGATACGTCCCACAGAGTAAAATTTTTCTTGATAATCTACCGACAAGGGGAAAAAATCTTGTCCTTCTTTTACATCTTGTGAAGCACAAACTGTAGCTAAAATCATGGCATCTCCCATGCGGACTACTACAGAACCGTTAGCTTGTTTTGCTAATTTACCTGTTTCAATCGTAATTAGCCTGTCGGCTTCTCCGTCAATACCTTTGAGAATAATCTCTTGTTGAATGGGTGTTGGAATCATTGTATAGTTAAAAATTATTTTTAGATAGAAAACAATCACAAAATAATCCAAAAGATATGGGTGCTGGCTGCATTACAAGTACACTTGTGGAAAGTAGCAAGAGAAGTATTGAAAAGTCTTTTAAGAGGAGAGAATTTCCGTATTTTTCTACTTGTTGGGGTTTTTCCGCTTGAGAACCACCTATCTTTGACCTTATTTTGTTGCAAATTAGTAATAAATAGTTGTTTATCAAATTTATTACTAATTTATTTTATGGAGTTAAACTTAGGATTCTTAAATTTAACATTGTACTCCATGCTTTATAGTTGGGTTTTGGGTTAAAGTATCAAATACTAAGTTTGGTTCTATTATTGTTGCATAAAGTTTTATAGATATTCTTAGTAAAAAAGCAGATGCAGCGCTACTTTTTATCTATTAGTTTGCTAATGACAATCTTCATCAATTCTTACCTAAACTACTTAAAACTCTTATTTTTATAAGAACCTCATCATTTTCTAACTATTATCTCTTATGTTCAAACACACTTTGTTATTGGCTTGTCTAACAAGCAGTATCTTTTTATCAACTCCTTTACAAGCTCAACAAGCACCTACTTGTGGAGCTACTGAAGTGAACGAAGCACGCCGTAAAGCTGGACATTTACCTAAAAAAGAGGTATTTGAAAAGTGGATAGCAGAAAATATATCCAAGTTGGAATTGGCTCGTACCGAAGATGGCACAGGACGTTATATTGTACCGATTGTCTATCATATCATACATACGGGAGAACCTGTAGGCACTGGCTACAATATTTCTTACAACCAAATACTTTCGCAACATAGAGTCATCAACGAAGACTTTAACCGCCAAAACCCAGACTCAACGAATACATTACAGATTTTTAAGAGCAGAGCTGCAAATTTTGGGATAGAGTTTCGTTTAGCGGAAATAGACCCCAACGGTAATCGGCTGGCAGAACCCGGGGTAGTAAGGCACAATATCAGTGCTTTGGGTTTAGATGCCACAAAACTTTATTCAGACGATATAGACAAAAAAATAGCCCCATCAAGAGTTTTTCCGCCTAATTTTGCTATCAATCAGTTTGTTGTGCCTTCGGCAGCTTTTCCACCAGAAAATCCCGGTGATGACCCTACACCCCTACATGGCTACGCAAGTTTCCCTGGTGATTCGGGCAATAAAGGTGATGATAGTCCATCTGAAGTTTCTCTGTCTGTTACTGTTTATACTTCTTTTGGCTCTTTGAAAGATGGTAATTTTAATGTAGGTAGTGATGTGGACAGAGGGAGAACAACCACACACGAATTAGGGCATTATTTTGCATTAATGCACATTTGGGGTGATGAAAATGAGTGTGATGCAGATGATAACTGTGATGACACCCCAAAACAAGCCAAATCAAATCAAGGTTCTAATGAGTGTGGTAAAGTAAGCCCAAGTTGCGAGGCTGGACTGCCCGAAATGCGTCAAAACTACATGGATTATACTGATGATGTGTGTCTAAACTTGTTTACAAACGACCAAAAGAAAAGATTTTTGGCAGTAATGAAAAACTCTAAAACTCGTAAAGATTTGCCTTTTTCGGAGGCAATTCGCCCACATATTGCACCAAGTAATTTAACCGCAACACTTACCAGCAATAACGAAATAGAGTTGAAATGGAAAGACAATTCGGACAATGAAAAAGAGTTTGTTTTGGAAAGAAGTGAAGATGGGAAACCTTTTGAGGCATTGCCTAAGTTAATGGCTAACAATGTATCTTTTGTAGATAATAGTGGTTTGGGCGTGGACAAAAAATATACGTATCGTGTAAAAGCAGTTAATAGAGCTGGTGAAACAGCTTATAGCAATATTTCAAATGAAGTTACGGTGGGTGGGCTTACAAGTTTTGAGAGTGAACTTATAAGTAATAATTTAAACATTAGCCCTAATCCTACTAATGGTCTTTTGAAGTTGCAGCTTAGTTTGTCGTATAGTTCTGAACTTAAAATTACAGTGGTAGATTTGTTGGGTAAGGTGGTAGCAAGTTCACAAACAGAAAGTAATACAGCACACCACCATACAATAGATTTGTCTAAATTGTCGCAAGGTTTATACCTTATTAAGGTAGAAACACACAAAGGTTTTGCTACTAAAAAAGTTTTATTGCAAAATAAATAAGTGTGTGTAAAACCTCAATCACTGTAAAAAGTACGAATGCGAGGTGCATAAAAAAAGTGTAATCTTTTCAAAAGGTTACACTTTTTTATGTGCCTATTAAGGCTACTATTTTGTTATTGATTGATTCAAATAATTTGAAAAGCAATGAATTTTTTACCTCAAAAACTTAAAAAACAACGCAGTAAACAACAATAACAGCACACACGCAGCCCCTACAAGTAGCCATTCATTTTGTTCATTTTCTTGGTCAATTTCGCCTATACGTATGCCCTTATCTTTGTTTTTTTGAATAAATTGTTGTTGTTCTTCTGTATTGACTGTGCTTGTTGGGGTAGTTTGGAACGAAGGCAAAGAGTCTGTTACTTGGTAACTTGTTAATACGGTATCTTCTAATGCAGCAACTTTTTTAGGCATTGGAGTTAAGTCAGGCGTTTTGCGAGTTGTTTTATTGCCATAAATACTAAAATTGATACGAGATTTATCTAAAAGTTGTTGGCTTTTTTCCAATACTTCATATTTTTCGCCTAATTCTTTGGTGGTGGCTTTGTCTGTTACTGCCCATACTGCATACTGCCCCGCCAAATCTTGGGCATCTTCACTTTCTATAGTCTTTGCCAATTTATGGAGTGTACCTGTAGCCATTTTGCCCAAACTGTAACCTACATAAATATCGGGTGCATTTTTATTCAACTCTGCACACAAAGCAAACACTCTGCCGTAGCATTTTTCATAGGGATTCAGGTTGCAGTAGGTCGTCTTAGTAATGAGCATATTTTGGGCTTTGTTTACCTTAGACACCAAAATAGTCCCTGTTTCTAACTTTACTGCAAAAGTTTCATTCGTATTATTCTGAATACGTACATCAACACATTTGCCATAATGGGCACTTGGTAAGTCGGGTTGAGCTATGTTCGGATTGTACGCACCACGTGCCATAAACACTATTTTGCCTTGTTCTGTTGCCTCAAAAATGCTTAGTGTGTCCACTTTGGTAGCCCAAGCAGTGGCTATGGGCAAGAAAAAGCAGCATATTGACCAAAATAGTTGTTGTTTGAAACCGTCCATAAAATCCTGTGTTTGTTTGAAAATAATACGATAATCTTGCCAAGTAGTTAATACCTCTGATTGGTTTAACAGCCCATTAACAAGTTACTATTTATTTTTTCGAGTTGTTAATAAAAAAGAGAGATGGCATAATTAAGCCTCTCTCTTTTTCAGAGTTTTACTCTAAATTTACTTCTATATCTTGCAGTTTATCCACATTCGCCTTGTCTGGGTCTGTACTTCTGTAAATTTGCCCCATTCTCTCATAGTCTGGCTTTCTTTCTGGCTCTTGTTCTATGAGTTTGGTGATAATGTCATGAATTTCGTCCAATGTATAGCTTTCATCAAAGTAAATCGGCTGTTTGAACTTGATACTTAGCGTTGTACCTAATTTCTTCAAACGCAAACCTTTTTTGTCAAAAGCCCTGCGGAAACCGTCTATTACTACAGGCACAACGATTGGATTAAACTGTTTGATAAGGTTAGCCACACCCTTACGCACAGGAGCATAAGGTTTCGTAGTTCCTTGTGGGAAATTCACCACCCAACCTGCCGATAATGCCTTGCGGATTTTGTCAGGTGCTTCTGTATCTACTCCACGTTGTACGTCTGTGCCTTTTGCACGCCAAGACCTGCGTACCGTAACAGCCCCAGCGTAGGCAAATAATTTTGGCAGCCAACCACTGTCTTTAATGGTTTCTTCGGCTGCTACGTAGTAAGTTCGGCTGTTGGGTGTTAAAAAGTACAAAGGATTGTTTAATCTATCTTTGTATTGCCACTTTACACTACAAAAAATGTGGTACAAAGCCATTACGTCTGCATAATAAGTTTGGTGGTTAGACACAAACAACACATTCGTAGGTGGTAATTCTCTCAAATGGTCTAAACCCTCGATACGCAATTTGTTCAAGATGTTGAAACGGGCATACGTAGCCAAGCCCAAAACACTGATAAGGGCTTTTTTAGCCAAAATGAAGTTCCCAAAAGTATCTTTCTTGATTTTGGGTGTAGTTACACTTACTTTTTTAGGCGTAATTTTTTTTAGCAATTTTTTGAAATCCATAGTTGTTGTATTGGGTTGTTGTGTGTTGGAAAATGAAAGTTCAAGAATTATTTGATGATTAGCAAATTTTAGCCCTTAAAAATATCGATGCTATACTATTGCATTGTCTAATGCCTGTAGTGTGGGCTTTAGCCCACACTTTGGTTTATTTAATGCTAAAAAATTGTTGTTTATAGCTAAATGTGTGGGCTAAAGCCCACACTACAGACAAATTATATATTATGCCTCGCCCACTGTGCCTGTGAAGTTAAGAGGATATCGTTGTGCTTCTTCGGGTATGCGTATTTTGCCAAAACTTGCCTCGTATTTGTCCACGTTTTCTTTGAGGGCAGCCAACATACGTTTGGCGTGTTCGGGGGTGAGAATAATCCGAGATTTTACTTTTGCCTTTGGGACACCGGGCATTAGGCGGATAAAGTCCATGACAAACTCACTGTTAGAGTGTGCCACCATGACCAAATTGCTATAAACTCCTTCGGCTACTTCTTCAGACAATTCGATGTTGATTTGATTGGGGTTTTCGTTTTCTTCTTTCATGGGTGAAAAATAGTGCTTTTTGATGTAATCGTGAATATAGGCAGATTTATCAGAAATTTGCAAGAAAAATAATGATAGTTCAACAAAAATAGTTTTAGTAATAATTTATGTTTTCAACCTTTTACCACGTACAAGCTAAAAGTTATACGGCATTTTAGAACTTCTTTTGTCAAAACTCCATTTTCTCTGCCCACGCCAAACCTTCTGGCAAGTTGCAATTTGAAAATTCTATATGAATGACCCGCCTTTGTTGTTGGTTGGTAGTTCTGTTAGAACTGTGTAGTAGTAAGGGTTTCATTAGCATTACACCACCTTTTTTTACGCAACAGTTAGTGGCGGTTTCTTTTGTCCAATCTATGGTGCTGGGTTGGTAGATTTTGTTGAGATGAGAACGAGGAATTACTTGCAAAGCCCCGTTGTTTTCGTCTGTATCGTCCAAATGGATTCTAAGGGTTACAATGTTTTCTAAAATTTCTATGGGAGGTTGCACCGCAAATTGGTTTTGCTTGTGTGTCCAAGCCGTAAAATTTTCAAGGGCTATTTTTCTATCTACTGAAATCGTAAGGTCTTGATGATAAGGCACATACCAATTAGATGAACTCGGTTTATCAAAATAAATGCTTTTGACCACAAAAAAATCACTCCCCATTACTTGCGAAATAAGTTTTCTTAATTGAGTATTGAACAGCGTAGTAAAAACGGCGGGTACTTCTTTTAAAAACTGCCTAATTGCAAATAAATCTTCTGATTTTCTAAACGTATCTTTGGAGGTATCGGCTTTTGCTATTTGTGCAATGATGCTATTGATTTCCTCGTCTGCATACATTTCATTGATAATACCAAAGCCATTTTCAGAAAATTCTTTGCTTATTTTTGTTAGCTTATTCATCATTATTGTATAAATTGTCGGTGGAGGCAATAAAATAATTTTGTTGGTAATTTCGTAATTTCTTTAAACCTAATTTCTCGACAAACTGTTCTTGCTTAACTACGTAGTTTCTGTAGGAAGGGTTCAGCCCACACTACAGCAACTAACCTTTGTGTATCTGCACTTAATTTCCCTTAGCTCATGTTGATAGATGCTATTTTTTTCATGTTGGCAGTTTCTCTTACACTGCCTTTAGTCGGAGGACATTTTGCGTCTTCGCGAGGAAGGTCATTTTGGATGGGCTTTTGGTTGTGCTTATTTTTGCCTGTTATTGGCTATTTTATTTTAGTTTTGTTGCCAAACAAAGCAAACCCATTAGAAAAAGCATTGGAAGAGATACGTATTCAAAACAAACTCTTAGGCATTAATCCCAAAGCTCCCGACCAAAGAACAGCCCCAAAAAAGCTACGTAAAAAAGCCTAGTTTTTGTACTTTTCTGGTCTAACATTAATCAATATTGTGAAAGTATTTTTGAGAATTTTCTAAGCCTCTTTTTTAGATTTTACCTATAAAATATTGATTATTAGCCAAATAAGCTATTATTAAGGTTTTTTAACTCAATTTTGCAAGCCATTTTTTAGGATATATTATTTCAAAGTCGTGCTGTTAAACTGTGTTAAATAAAGAAACCCGTTGCTACGTCTTACGTACTTTTGCGTAATGACAAAACAGACTCCATTGATTTATGCAGGATACTAAAATATTATTGTTAGAAGATGACGAAAACTTAGGGCAGATATTAAAAGAATATCTTGACGTAAAAGGTTTTCAAACTACGCTTTGTCGTGATGGCAAGTCGGGCTTACAGACTTTCAGAAACGGAAAGTTTGATTTGTGTATTTTTGATGTCATGATGCCTATTATGGACGGCTTTACGGTGGCAGAGGAAATTCGCAAGACAGATAAGCTAACGCCAATCATGTTCTTGACTGCAAAATCTATGAAAGAAGACACTATCAACGGTTTTAAAGCAGGAGCAGACGACTATCTTACGAAGCCTTTCAGTATGGAGGAGTTGCGTCTAAGAATAGATGCTATTTTACGCCGTACAAAAACCCAACTCAACGGGCAACAAAATGTCCCTGCATTGAAAAGCTATACATTAGGACACTTTAAGTTTGATTATGATTTGCAAACTTTGAAAAGTTCTACTGAAGAATATCACTTAACTTCAAAAGAAGCTGATTTGCTCCAAATGTTGTGCGAAAGTAAAAACCAAATTTTGGAAAGAAGCATTGCCCTCAAAAAAATATGGTTAGACGATAACTACTTCAATTCCAGAAGTATGGACGTTTATATCACAAAACTCCGCAAGTACCTCAAATCTGATGAAAGATTGCAGATTATCAACGTACATGGCACTGGTTTTAAACTAATAGAGATAACAGATAATAAAGTAAGTTTGTAAGAAATTTCTTACTATCAATTTCCTTTGTAGTCGGTAGGGTCGTAACTCTACCGATTTTTTTGTTGATAAAACTCCTTACATACTATTAAACAGTCTATTATGTTAAAAATCAATCACTTTATCACTACCTATCCAATTATCACAAATAGTGTTTTATCAATTTTATGTTTAGTTTTACTTTTTATAGTTTGCTATCTACTTGAATATTATTTTCCTAGTTTTTTTACTTTTACAACTAGTATTGATGGGGAAAATACTTATTTTGTTTTAAATTTCTCGTATCTATTTTATGTATTTTTAATCATTATTTATGGGTTTTTGTGTATATATTTATTAATTTCATCTAAAACTGATGTGCTTTATTATCTACCATTAGCCCTGATTAATCTACTATTAGTCTTTTTAACAACCTATTACATCTACGAACTAGCTTCTCTTCCCATAGCAAAGCCACAAGGCGGTTGGACAGTTTACCCACCATTAGACATAGAAGAAACAATGAATGACACGCACTATACAGCTAACTATACCTATGCCACCTTTTTAAAAATAATCTCCTGCTTATTCGGTTGGCAATTTGTATTGCTAATTTCACTTGTCATGACGTCTTTTAAATTAGGCAAAATAATATCATAAAAATAATTTACAACCTATTGAAAATCAATAACTTATTTCCTTAAAAAAACCTCAAAAAAACCTTGCTAAATTTCATTTTACCCGTAAAATTACCTACCTTTGTCATTCAAAAAATTCAATCTTTGAGGTAAGCCATTGGTTTGCTGGCAAAGTCTATTTTTAGCTTATGACTTCCGAAAATATCATTCAGATTAACATAGAGGACGAAATGAGAGCTGCCTACATCGACTACTCGATGTCAGTTATCATTGCTCGTGCCTTGCCCGATGTGCGAGATGGGCTAAAACCCGTACACCGCCGTATCCTATTTGCAATGGACGAGTTGGGTTTGCAACACAGTAAGCCTTACAAGAAATCTGCCCGTATTGTCGGTGAGGTTTTGGGTAAATACCACCCTCACGGCGACAGTGCAGTGTACGAAACAATGGTGCGTATGGCACAAGATTGGTCTTTGCGGTATCAGTTGGTAGATGGACAAGGAAACTTTGGTTCGGTAGATGGCGACAGCCCCGCAGCCATGCGTTATACAGAAGCAAGGCTCAAGAAAATAGCCGAAGAAATGTTGGCAGATTTGGGCAAAAATACGGTGAATTTCCAACCGAACTTTGACGATAGTTTGGAAGAACCTACCGTTTTACCCGCCAAAATCCCTAATTTATTGGTCAATGGTACGTCTGGTATTGCCGTTGGTATGGCTACGAACATGGCACCACACAACTTGGCAGAAGTTTGTGATGGTATCATGGCGTATATAGACAACCGAGAAATTACGATTTTGGAATTGATGCAGTACATCAAAGCCCCAGATTTTCCTACAGGTGGTATCATCATGGGCTATCAGGGCGTAAGGGCTGCCTTTGAAACGGGTCGTGGACGTATCATTATCAAGTCAAAAACCGAAATAGAAACGACTAAACAGGGCAGAGTGCAAATTGTGGCTACAGAATTACCGTACCAAGTGAACAAAGCCCAAATGATTGCCCGCACTGCCGATTTGGTGAATGAAAAGAAAATTGAGGGCATTGCTACGCTAAGAGATGAAAGTGATAGGGACGGTACGAGGGTAGTATATGAACTAAAACGTGATGCCAATGCACAAGTTGTGTTGAACCAATTATTGGCTCATACGTCTTTGCAGGTGTCGTTTAGTATCAATAACGTGGCGTTAGTGAAAGGCAGACCGATGACCTTGAACCTCAAAGACATGATACGCCACTATGTCGACCATCGCCACGAGGTAGTGGTTCGCCGTACACAATACGACTTGAACGAAGCCGAAAAACGTTGTCATATCGTAGAAGGTTTGTTGCGTGCCTTAGACCACATAGACCAAATCATTACGATTATTAGAGGTTCTAAGGACGCAGAGGCAGCCAAACAAGCCTTGATGACAGGCAAATTTGCTGCGAAATTGCGTGAAGGACAAGAGGCAATTTTTGCACAGTTGGCAGACAGACCAGAGAGTTTCAGCGAAGCCCAAGCCAAAGCTATTTTGGAAATGAGGTTGCAGAGATTGACAGGTTTGGAAAGAAACAAATTGGAAAGTGAATTTGCAGAATTATTGAAAGAAATTGCGTATTTCAAAGAAATTTTGGCAAGTGAACCTTTGAGAATGAAAATTATCAAAGATGAATTGACAGAGTTGAAAGAAAAATATGGAGATAACCGCCGTACAGCTATTGACATGACACAAGACGAGGGTTTTGTGTATGAAGACATGATAGCAGACGAGGAAATGGTCATCACGATTTCGCATGAAGGCTACATCAAACGGACACCATTGACCGAATACCGTACACAAAGCCGTGGCGGTGTAGGCTCAAAAGGGGCTGGTTCTAAGGAAGACGACTTTACAGAACACTTGTTTGTGGCTTCTATGCACAGTTATTTGTTGATTTTCACGCAGTCTGGTACTGTTTTCTGGCTCAAAGCCTACGCCGTACCCGAAGGCAGCAAAACCGCCAAAGGCAGACCTTTGCAGAATTTGATACAGATAGACAGGGACGACAAAGTGAAGGCGGTAATTGCGGTGAAAAACTTGAATGATACGGACTACATCAACAATAACTATTTGGTGATGTGTACCGAACAAGGCACAATTAAGAAAACTACGCTGGAGGCTTACTCTCGTCCACGCCAAAACGGTATCAACGCCATTAACATCAACGAAGGCGATACGTTGTTAGACGTAAAATTGACTTCGGGCAATGACCATATCGTATTGGCAACGAAAAGAGGCTATGCCATTCGTTTCGAAGAAGCAAGGGTTAGACCTATGGGCAGAACAGCCACAGGCGTAATTGGGGTGCATTTGGAGGAAGAAGGCGACAAAGTGGTAGGTATGGTTACTTTGAGCAGAGCAGATGCCCAACTGTTGGTAGTGTCTGAAAATGGTTTTGGTAAGAGGTCTGCCATAGACGAGTACCGTATCACGAACAGAGGCGGGAAAGGTGTACGCACCCTCAACGTAACCGAAAAAACAGGGCAGTTGGTGAGCATTTTGGAGGTTACAGATACAGACCACCTCATGATTATCAACAAGTCGGGTATTACAATACGTATGACGGTGGCACAGTTGCGTGTGGCGGGACGTGCTACGCAGGGTGTCCGCCTGATACGCCTCAACGAAGGCGACAGCATCTCGTCTATCACCCGAATAGAAATGACAGAGGGCGAAGAAGTGGAGCTTACGGATAGTGATGCAATCATTGTAGATGGAGAGGAGGCGTAAGAAATCCACAAACTTTTGGCGGTAAGAACATAAACTTTGGCAGTGGTTCGCAGAACCCTGCCAATAGTTTTTTAGTAATTTACCAACATCACTTTACTTTGTTTGCACAAAACCAAATGATTAACGTCTAAACACGATTTAGTATAGCAAAAAGAATAAAATTGGTTTAGATAACAAAATTAATTGTTAGTTTTTGGTTTTAAATAAATCTTCACTAATAGGAAAGACTTATTTTTTAAAATTTTACCGAAATGCTAAAAGGATTTATCTTATTTACTTTCTATTGCTTGCTTGCTCAATCTACTTTTGGGCAAAAAATAAACACTCTCTATTTAGACGGGGACTATATTGGGTATATTCGAAGAGTTTGCATAGTTTTTTAGCATACGTTTTCTATCTATGTAAAATTGAAAAAACAGTTACAAATCACTATCATCATGACAAAAAATCAAATCATATACGGAACTGATAAAAGTGTTTAGCTTAGAGTATTCGGACTTCATTTTTGAGTAATAAAATGATTTTATCAAAAAAACATAAAATTATGAAGTTATGAATAAGAAATTCACTATTTTGCTAAAAAAATAAATAATATGTTTGAAGGTAGTTCTCCACAAAATTATGAGCAAAAATGCTTGTGTGTTTTAGTTTTAGATATTTCTGGTTCTATGCAAGGTGAACCTATTAATGAACTAAATAAAGGTTTGCAAGAATTTCATCGAGAAATTAGTAATGATATTGTGGCTTCACAAAGGCTTGAAACAAGTATTGTTACTTTTGGTAGTTCTGTTCAGTGTATTCAAGAACCTGCATTAGTTCATAATTTTCAGATGCCTATACTCTCAACAAATGGGAGTACAAAACTGGTAGATGGGGTTAAAATGGCTATGGAATTGATAGAAAACCGAAAGAATTGGTACAAAGAAACAGGGCAAAATTATTATAGACCTATGATAGTGCTTATTACTGATGGAGAGCCAGATGTCGACCAAGATATTAATGGATTATCAAAGGAAGTTGCCTTTGGTATTGCAAATAAAAAATTTACATTTTATTCTTTGGGGGTTAGCGGTTATAATCATCAAAAACTTGCACAAATTTGTTCAAACCCATCTCCATTACCTCTTAATCGGTATGAATTTGCACAATTTTTTAAATGGTTAAGTAGTAGTATTAGTGTAATTACAAAATCAAAAGAGGGTGAAGTTTTACAATTACCTTCTATTAGTGGTTGGACACAAATTACAGTATAAAATGCAAACAACAAATTGGGTTTATGCTTTTGCCTCTACCATTGGCAATAGTCATATAATGGAAAATATCCCTTGTCAAGATTTTTGTATGGTGCAGAACTACAAAAACTTCATGATTTCTGTAGTTGCTGATGGTGCAGGTTCTTGTAAAAATTCTGATAAAGGTGCTATGCAAGTTTGTAGTTTTGCACTCTATCACTTTGAAAATGCAATTACAAAACAGAATTGGCTTATAAATAACGAGTTACCAACAGAGGAAAATTGGCACAAATTAGCAAAACAAACTTTATTTGAAATTAGGAAAGACTTAGATAGATACAGTATGAGTAATGATTTAGATTTTAAATCTTTATCTTGTACTGTTATTGTGGTCATTGCATTACAAAATGGACTTTTAGTTACACATATTGGAGATGGAAGAGCAGGATATTGTAATCAAAATGATGAATGGTTCTCCATGATGATACCTTTTCATGGACAAGAAGCCAATGAAACTGTTTTTATTACTTCTGAAATTTGGAATGATAATGTTGTAGATAATTATATTGAAAGTCGTGTAATAAGTGAAAATGTTAAGGCGTTTTGCTTGCTTTCTGATGGCTGTGAAAAAGCATCTTTTGAGTGTAATCTATATGATGAAGAACAAGAAATTTATTACGACCCCAATATACCTTTCAAAGATTTTTTTCACAAAAATATAAATTTGCATTTACCTAATTTGTATAAACAAAATAAATCGCAAGAAGAAATAAATAATCTCTGGAAAAGTTTTTTGACTTCGGGAAATGAAAAGTTAAGGATAGAACCTGATGATAAAACTATTATTTTAGCAGTGAAAATATAATCCAAAAATTTTATAATGCCTCGCCAAATACAGCTTAAAAGTGGAATAACTTTAACAATAGAAGATAAAGCCTTTGCAAGTGGTGGCGAAGGTGATTTATTTCGCATTATTAGCCCTGAAAATTTTATAAATCAAGTTGTAAAAATTTATTTTCCTGTAAAAAGAACAAAAGAAAAAGAGCAAAAAATAGATTTTTTGATAGCAAATCCACCAAATTTACAAAACCAAAATGGACATCATTCTGTAATTTGGGCAAGTCAAACAGTTTATGAAAATGGCAAATTTATAGGTTTTGTAATGCCACTTGCAAAAGGTGAAAAATTAGAAATTTTATGTTATCCAAAATTGCCTAATAGCCTTAATCATGAATGGAAAAAATTTGATTATCAAGAACAAAAATCTATTGAATTACGTCTAAAAGTTTGCTTTAATATTGCTGTTGCTTTGTATGAAATACACCGTTTAGGAAATTATGTTTTAATGGATATGAAGCCAGAAAACATAATGATACAAACGAATGGCTTAATTTCTATTATTGACATAGATAGTTTGGAAATATCAAAAAATGGGCAAGTTTTATTTCCTGCACCTGTTACTACGCCTGAATATACACCACCCGAATATTATAAGGGAATAAAGTCTTCCCAAAGTAGTGTATCTGAAAATTGGGATAGATTTAGTTTTGCGGTAATTTGTTATCGTCTTTTGTGTGGAATACATCCGTTTGTTGGTAGTTGCAATATTCCATTTGATAAGTGTAATGATTTGTCAGAAATGGTCAAAAATGGATTATTTCCTAATGGCAAAAAAGCCTCAATATTTAAAGTCATTCCTCCACCACACAACAATTTTAAAAAATTAGACAAGCAAATACAGGAACTTTTTTTGCGTTGCTTTGATGACGGACATAATTCACCTGATTTACGACCTTCGGCAGAAGATTGGTGCAGAATACTATCTCCATTACCTACTGTTGGAATTAACAGACTTTTACCTTCTTCCTTCGTAAAATTACCAAATTATCAATTAGCCCAAAAATTAACTTTTGAAGTAAGTACGTCGATAGAATTTCCGAAAAAGGAAAGAACCAACACTTTTCAAACTTTGATAATTAAAATGTTTAGTTTTCTTGATAAAAAAGGATTGATAAGTGATATGGAATTGCAACACAAGAAAATAAAAGACATGGAATTGCAACAAGTGGAATTTCAAAAAGCACTTCAAAATATTATTGATAGATTTAATGAAAATCAACAAAATATACTTAATAATGAAATAAAAAAATATACCGTTTTAAAATCATTGTTTCAAAATGATTTATCAGAAAGTGATAAATTAGCAGAAAGTCTATCTATTTTAGAAGTTGCAAATCTAAAAGATTTACAAACTCAGTATGCTGTTATTTTACAAAATTTAGAAACTAAACTACAAGAAAATTACAAGCAATATATTTTACCTTTGCTGACTTCTTATGAACAAGAAAAACAAAAATTAGTAACCCAACAGTACGTTTTAAATGAACAAAAAATAAAAGAATATGAGAAAAAGATTAAAGAAATACCAAATAAACTATCTCTTTTCAAAATAGCTCCAAATATTGAGAAAATATTTGGAGCTAAGTTATCCGCTGTTTCCATTGAGTTGCTACTAAATAATTTCTATACAGCAGCAGATTTTATAGACATAGCGAATGATGGAAGTTTACTAGACAAAAATAATAAATGGACAAAAGTTAAAGGTGTTAGTTATAAAAGAGCATCAGATTTACTTAGTTGGCGTAATAATTTAATAGCAAATGAAACTGAATTAGCAAAAAAAGAAATTGATAAAATATTCAATACTCAATTAACAGCAATTTCACAAGAAATTATACAAATTACAGGTTCATTTAATAACTTGATAGAACCACACAAGAACCAATATGAACAACAAAAAAAAATTTTGACGAATGAGAAAAATGAAATAATTAGAAATTTTGAAACTAAAAAAATAGAACTGATACAGGCATTTGATACTAAACACAACAATATAAAACAAAAAACACAGCAATTAGAAAGTTTATTTAATTCTAAATTGTTCGAATTAAATAAAATAACAAATGAAGAATTAAGTGATAATCTTCAAAATAGTAAGAGTTTATACAGTCAAAAAATTAGAGAGATAGAGGAGTTTATAGAAATATATGTGAAAGAAATGGAAACATTAAAGCAATTACAGAGAAAATATACAAGTTTTCTCAATAGATTTTAGAAACAAGCTATTGTAAGGGTTTTTACACTTAGTTCTAACGACCATTGCCAACGTAGTTTTTTTTATATATTTCGTAATTTTAAAAAAACTCAAAAACTATGAAAGCCAATGTCATTCCCTTAGAAGAAAACAAATTCTACCATAGCTACAACAGAGGCATAGACGGTTGTGCGATATTCAAAAACGAAGGATATTACAGTAAATTCTTAGACAAATATGCTTTTCATTTGTCAGCCCTTGTCGAAACGTATGCCTACTGTTTGTTAGGCAATCATTTTCATTTTTTGGTGCGTATCCAATCGGCAGAAAAAGTATTTGAAGTTTTGCCTCACTTGGCACACAAAGATTTTTCGCAAATAATGGGTTCACAATTTGCTCACCTTTTCAATGGTTACGCCCAAGTTTTCAATTTACAAACAGACCGTACAGGTAAATTATTTGATTATCCTTTTCGGCGAATAGAAGTAAAAGACGAGGCATATTTCAGTCAGTTGATTTACTATATTCACCACAACCCACAAAAACACGGTTTCATCACAGATTTTCGGGATTATCCTCATTCTTCTTATCACAGTCATTTAAGCAAAGGAAAAACTAAATTGCAAAGAGAGGCTGTTATTGATTGGTTTGGTGATAGCCAAAGTTATAAGGAGTTTCACAACCAAAAGCAAGATTTACAAGCTATTCAGGATTGGATAATTGAAGTGGAATGAGTTTTTTCTCCTCTCGCACCAATATTTTGATATTCCTCAAAAATTTTGTAACTTTGCTTATCACACAATTACGATTATGGCAAAAAGCAAAAAAGTTACTAAGCCGACTATTGAGTTGTCCGAACCTTTATTGGCTCGTACTTTTGGTTTGCACCGCATTTTTAGCCCTACAAGCATACTCTCTACTTGGTTGTCGGTCAGTTGTGAATTGACAGATGCCGAGATGTATTTTTTGGAAGCTGCCCGTCAAGACCTCATAGAAAATACCGATTATTGGAATGAAGAAGAACTAAAAATGCACTTTATTAGTGTGATTATGCGAATAGTACGGTTTCAAAATCCTTTTAAGGTCTATTACAACCGAGAAATAGAAGCAGAAAAAGGGGATTTTCTGATTAAAACCGAAGCAGATATGTTAGTATCCAAAGGTATTGGAGATTTGATAGAAACACCCTACTTTTTCCTTCACGAATACAAAAGAGAAAAAAAATATTCAGGCGACCCCATTGGGCAAATGCTGGGCGGAATGTTAGTTGCCCAAGTCCGCAATAATGACGAGAAACCTGTGTATGGTTGTTATGTGCAAGGTCGTTTTTGGTTTTTTGCGGTCTTGCAAAGTGATAACTATGTGATTAGCAATGCCTTAAATTCTACAGAAATGGAAGATGCTAAACAAATTATTGCGGTGCTGCGAGAGATACAACAGATTTTTAAACCATAAGGAATACAAACCCACTTCCCCACAATGAAATTCAGCGACTTTCATACCATAGCCGACTTGCTTAGTTATTTTAACTTAACAGTACATACCAATAGATTTATTGATTTTGAGGCTGTTACACCTTTAGAAGTCCCCAATGCTTTGAAAGAAGATATTGATTTTGTACTTGCAGAAAGAGGTGATACAGATATGGAATTTTATGCTTGCGAGTTCCTCATTTCGCCTTTATTGAAGGAGGCATGGAAACGAAATCCCAAAGCCAAACTATACAGCCACCCACAAATCAAGTACGAAGATTTGGTTTTAGTGCCAGATTATGTAGTAGCCCCAAGAAATAAGACAGGAGTAAACATCTTTGCAAAACCCTTGTTGGTTACGGTAAAAGCTAAAAATGATGATTACGAAAAGGGTTGGGCAGATGTTTATAGGCAATTAGTGGTAGCTCGTCTATTAAATGAAAACCAAGCCATTCCTATTTATGCCATTGTGAGCATAGGCAAAGGCTGAGAGTTTGGCAAGTTAGATGGCAATATTATCTATAAACACCCGTTGAGCATAGGTTTAGACAATGCCAATAAATTATTAGGAGTTTTGGACTTTATTTTTGCCGATTGTGTGAAAACCGCAGAGAAATTTAATTTGTATTAACAAAAGATGTATCAACCTTTTAGGCAATTTAGGGGTTATTACAAAAAAACTTATCCTTTTTATCCCATGAAAATTCAAATGGCAATCATAGCTATTTTGGCAGGTACTCTAACAGCTTGCCAAAAAGACGAAAAAACGACAGCCACCGCAGGCACTATTACCATTACCGTAGAAAATACCGTTGATGGGCAGCCTTTACAATTAGAAACAGGCACATACAGCCAAGAAGGAAGACAATATTTGATAAGCCGTTTTGACTATTATTTAAGTAATTTTCAATTTAAAAATAGTAATAATACAATTTTTTCAGTACCCAACAGCTACCACCTTGTTCGCACCCAACGCAACAACAACAAAACTACCCTCACCATTAAAGATGTTCCTATCGGCTCTTACAATGAAATCAACTTTGCGGTGGGTGTAGATAAAAACCGCAATACGTCTATCGTACAAGTCGGAGATTTAGACCCGAACAATAACATGGCTTGGGACTGGAACACAGGCTACCGTTTTGTGGCATTGGAGGGGAAAACCAAAGACAATTTGGGCTTAGTTTTTCATATTGGCACAGACGAAAACTATCAAACTTATACTATCAAATTACCTAAAAACATAGAAATTACGGCAGGAGCAACGGCAAACATTCGATTAACCGCCAATGCAGCCGAATTATTCAGAACTCCCAATACAATTAATTTTTCAGATATAAATGATGTAATGGGCGGAGATAATGCTAAAAAAATATCGGCAAATTACAAAGATATGTTTAGCCTAACAGTGGAATAATGATATAAAAAAACAACTTCGGCAGTGGTTGAAAACCCTGCCGATAGTTATGTAGATTGGAAATACCTAAAACTTACCCATTTTCCTTCCTTCTGCAAATTCCTTCGCAAAATACGACAAAATTACCTTTGCCCCCGCCCTTCTGATACTCAACAAGATTTCATACATTGTTTTGTCATTGTCTAACCAACCTTTTTGGGCTGCTGCCTTCACCATTGCATACTCACCACTTACGTTGTAAGCTGCTATGGGCAGGGCATAATTATCTGCCAAAGTCTTGATAACATCTAAATACGACAAGGCAGGTTTCACCATTAGAAAATCTGCCCCCTCAAAAAAGTCCAAATCAGCTTCTATCAAGGCTTCTTTTACATTGGCAGGGTTCATTTGATACGTTTTTTTGTCGCCATGCCTTGGGGCAGAGTCTAAGGCATCTCTAAAAGGACCATAAAAAGCACTTGCGTATTTGGCAGTATATGCCATGATAGCCACATTCGTAAAACCTTGTTCGTCTAAAACAGTGCGAATGTGCTGCACTCTGCCGTCCATCATATCAGACGGAGCAACTATGGTAGCACCTGCTTGTGCTTGTGCCAATGCCATTTTACCCAAAACTTCTAAGGTTTCATCATTCAAAATCTGCCCATCTTGCACAATCCCGTCATGTCCGTCTGAACTGTAAGGGTCTAAAGCAACGTCTGTAATGATGCTTACCTCTGGAAAATGCTGCTTAATCTGGCGAATTGCCTGCAAATACATATTGTCGGGCTGGTAACTCAAAGAACCGATGCTATCTTTGAGTTCTTCTTGGAAGTGCGGAAACAAAGCAAAATTGAGCAAACCTAAGTCCCTACATACAGCAATTTCTTCTAACAAAAGGTCAGTCGAAAAACGGAAAATATTAGGCATAGACTTAATTTCCTCTTTTTTGTTGCTACCTGCGGTGAGAAACAAAGGAAAAATAAAATCTTGCACATTCAGCGTAGTTTCTTGTACTAACTGGCGAATAGCTGCCGACTGCCGATTACGTCTTGGTCTTCGTAACATTTTTAATAAAGTTATGAGTAATATTTCTAATACAAACTTGGAAATCCCTTAGTGGCATTATTTATCATCTACTTCTCTCCCGAACCATAAAATTACTTCAAGCAAAGCATGGGCAAGTGTAATTACAGTATATTTACTGGGCAAAATGTCTTTATTTCGTGGATTATGGCTACCATAATTGCTGCCCACCTTTTTAATAAGATGTCCAGAAAATTGTAAAATTAAGTCTGGTTGTTTAAAGTTAGGTTTCTTATTCGATAATTCTTGTATAATAGTTTCGTTTATTGTGCGTATGAGAGCTAAATTTCTGCAAATTTCTGCTATTTCTACCTTTTGCATTGTCTTTAAAATGCTCAACAATTTTTGTTTTACGTCATTTGTTAGATAGTTTTTAGCAAAAACAGCAAACACATCAGGATATTGCCTTTCTATTTTATAGTTTTCAATATTTTCAATACGTACTATTAATTCGTTAAAAAGTTCATCAGGGTTTGTCTTTTCCTTTTGAAAAATTTTGGCTTGTAAAGCAGTTAATTGAGGCAAGAAATGCTTGGCTGCAAAATCTCTGCCTGTACTTACCACCATTGGCAAGTAGTTTTGCGTTATCGTTTCATATTCTTGCAATAATCTTAAACCTTCACTAAGTCCTTGCTCAGATGGTTCTGCTTCCTCGTCTTGTTCTTGTTGCGTTATCCAACATTTGGCATCAAAAATAAGTCCGTTAATGGCTGGGTTTGTTCGCAACTCTTTAAAACCAGCTTCATAATTTTGGTAGTGAATTAAAGCTAAGTCTTTTTGTAACTTTGCATTATTACACAACGAAGTTGCGTAAGGGATATCATCATCTATCAAGAGTAGGGTTATCATTTTTAAAATTGTTTTTGAGGTAATAAAAACTCCATTTCAATAGGAAAATCTAAAGAGTTATCATATAAGTTTATGGCATTCCATTCGCCTTTGTGTAAATCTACTACTTTTTTTATCCAATAACCGCCAATACCTGCCCCTGTACTTGTAGTTGATTTTCCTGCTAATTTCTTATATTCATCAAAAGAAAATCTTTTGTTAAAAGCCTTTCCATTATTTTTGTAATTAATTAAGATGTATTTTTCACCTTTTTGCGTTGTTTCATAGCAAGCAATAACTATTTTATATTCACGTTTTTTGTCTGCAAAACCATGATTGATAGCATTTTGAATAAGATTTTGAAACAACTCTTTCATTGCACTAGTGTCTATTTCTGCAATAATCTCATCTCTTTCCATAACAATTTCTATTAAAAAATCTTTATTAAGATACTCATTTTTTATCTCCTCCAAAAATATTTTCATAGATGTTGCTTGCTTTGCAATACTTCTTTTTTCTAAAATACGATAGGTATTATTAAAAGTATTAGTAGCTTCGTCAAGTTTTTTGTAGAAACTATTAAGTATTTCTTCTGCAAATTCACCTTGAATACCTTGTTGAATTATTTTTTTCAGGCTATCAAAATCATTGCGTAAAGCACCAAATTTATTATTCAAATTGTGCGTCATCACTGCAATTACATTGTGTTCTAAGTTCTGATTTTCGGCTAAGGTAACTTTTAGTTCTCCCAAAACCTTACCTTCATTGTGCAGCAATTCATTTAAGACGGTTTCGGCAGGAATTTTTTTGTCTTTTACTAAATCTATTAAAAACTGTAATTGTGCAGGTTTTCCTTTGCTATAATTGTAAATTCTTTGCAAATAATTATCTGAAAATTGGGCAAAAAAGCCATTTAAAAACAATTTACTTTCCTCAAAAGACAAAGGCAAAAGTTCTTTAGCTATAAATAATTTTTCGCCAAACTCAAAAAAGGTAAATTCTTTACTAATACTTTTTCTTGTCAAAACAATAGAAAGAATAGGCGGAACTTCGCTATAACCATAAATACCTTGGTAAAAAGTTTCGGATAAAAAATAATAAAAATCGGTAGTATCTAAGTCTGCTAACAAAACAATAGGTTTTAACTCAGCAATTTGTTGGAGATTAAAAGTTGCACTATGCAAGTTGTTTTTAAACTGTCTTTCATTTTTTGCACTTTTATAGCTAATTAAATTCAAGCCTAAGTTTGGCGAAAACTTTTGCTTTTTTATGAATTGCGTAACTGCATTTAAAAATTGTGTACTTGCTGCATTACGATTTGTTTTGTCAAACAAATTGATAAAAAAGAAGTCAGGGTATATTTTAGTTGCTCTTATCATCAATTCATTAGCAAGAGTTGTTTTTCCTACACCACTTTCCCCATAAAAATTAAGAATTTGAGGCAAGTTTTCATAGATAGTTTTTCCCCTATTTTCAGGTAAAATGGAAGTAAAGCACTTTTCAAAAAGTGCAATTTCAAATTCTCTACCAACAAATTGTGGGGAAATGTTCATAAATAAAATATGTTAATTTTTAAACCACAAAAATCTTTTAAACACTAAGAGTTTTAAAACCCTTAGTGTTTAATGAAACTAATACAAACTTGGAAACCTCTGCGGATTTACCTCATGCATCATTGCATACACCTTATCAAACACCGTTTCGGGGTTGGGTTTGCTGAAATAGTCGCCGTCTGAACCATAGGCTGGGCGGTGGTCTTGTCCCGAAATACAAACAGGTTGGCTATCTAACCAACGGTAAGCATTTTGCTCGTCCAACACTTTCGCCATCATAAAGCCTGTAGCCCCACCAGATACGTCTTCGTCTGCAAAAATCACTCGGTTAGTTTTTTGGATAGAAGCCAAAATGCTGTGGTGTACGTCAAAAGGCAATAAAGTTTGTACGTCTATCACTTCTACAGAAATGCCGACTTCCGCTAATTGGTGGGCTGCCTCCATCACAATTCTACACATAGAACCGTAAGTTACAATCGTCAAATCTTCGCCCTCTCTCAAAATTTCTGGCACACCAAACGGCACAGTAAACTCTGCTAAATTGGCAGGTACTTTTTCTTTTAAACGGTAGCCGTTCAAACATTCAATCACAATAGCTGGCTCGTCTGCTTGCAACAAAGTGTTGTAAAAACCTGCTGCTTGCGTCATGTTGCGGGGGACAGCTACGTGCATACCTCTTACAGTATTCAAAATCATGCCGATAGGCGAACCACTGTGCCAAATTCCCTCTAAACGGTGTCCTCTAGTACGGACTATCAAGGGACATTTTTGTCCGCCTTTGGTGCGGTACTGTAAACAAGCTACGTCATCAGACAAAATCTGAATACCGTACAACAAATAATCTAAATATTGAATTTCGGCAATAGGACGCAAACCACGCATCGCCAAACCTATAGCTTGTCCCATGATAGTTGCCTCGCGTATGCCTGTATCCGAAATACGCAACTCGCCATATTTGGCTTGCAAACCTGCAAAACCTTGATTTACGTCCCCAATTTTGCCTACATCTTCGCCAAAAGCTACGACTAAGGGATTGGTTTTGAAGATATTATCAAAAGCTGCATTCAATACCTCCCGACCATCTACCACAGGGCTGTTCTCGTCATAAACGGCAGGTATTGTAGGTACACTAAAAATATTTTCGTCTGATTGACTGTATAAATGTGAGCTAAATTTTTCTCTGTAATCTGCCTCTACATTTTTCACCCAATTCGCAATAGGCTGTTTTAATTGTGGCTCAAAACGCAATTCACGCAAGGCTTTTTTCATTACTGTCATGCCGTCTGCACAAGTAGGCATCACAATTTTCTCCAATTCTTCTTTAAGAGTTGTCAATTTTTGGGCTGCCTTACTTTGCGGAATCACTTGATTAAGGGCTGCGATTGCCGTTTGAATGTCGAGTTTAGTGCTATCTGCAAAGGCTTTCCATGCACGACTGCGGGCATTGTTTACTGTCTTTTTGGCATCTTCTTCTATCACGTCCAACTGTTCGGCAGTAGCAAAACCTTCGGCAATAATCCAGTTTCTAAATTGTTTGATACAATCAAATTCTGCCTCCCAAGTCAATCTTTCTTTTGATTTGTACCTTTCGTGGCTACCCGAAGTAGAGTGTCCTTGTGGTTGTGTCAATTCAATGATATGCACTAAAACAGGTACGTGCTGTTCTCTACAAATTTGGGCTGCTTTTTGGTACGTTTCGCAAAGAGCTACATAGTCCCAGCCTTTTACTACCAAAATTTCATAGCCTTCTTCGGTGGCAGTGCGTTGAAAACCCGCCAATGCCTTAGAAATACTGTGTTTAGTCGTGTGGTGTTCTTTGCCTACCGAAATGCCATATTCATCGTCCCACACAGACATTAACAAAGGCACTTGCAATACGCCTGCTGCATTAATAGCCTCATAAAACAGTCCTTCAGACGTAGAGGCATTGCCTATAGTACCAAAAGCTATTTCGTTGCCTTTGTCAGAAAAATTTGTAAGATTATGTAAATCAGGGTTTTGTCTATAAAACTTAGAGGCTTGTGCCAAACCTACCAAACGAGGCATTTGTCCTGCTGTTGGCGAAATATCGGCAGCCGAATTTTTGATTTCCATTAAATTTTTCCACTTGCCGTTTTGGTCTAAACTGCGTGTAGAAAAGTGCGAGTTCATGCAACGTCCTGCACTGCTGGGGTCTGCCTCCAAGTCGGGGTGTGCATAAAGTTGGGCGAAATATTGCTCCAAGTTCAACTCATTGACAGCAAACATGAAAGTTTGGTCACGGTAGTAGCCAGAACGAAAATCTCCTTTTTGGAACACCTTTGCCATCGCAATTTGCGGAAGTTCCTTGCCATCGCCAAAGATGCCGAACTTTGCCTTTCCCGAAAACACTTCTTTGCGTCCCACAAGGCTGGCGTGGCGACTTTCCAAAGCTATTTTGTAATCTTGTAATACGTCTTCTGCCTGAAATGCAGTCGTTTTTGTAGTTGGATTTGCTATAGTTTCTGTGTGTTGCATGGTTACGCAATTTTTTGCAAAGGTAGCTGAAAATTGCTAAACAATAGCACTACTTTTTACAAAAAGGTGTTTCTTTTTGCATAAATTGGTACATCATACACAAGGCTTTTTGCGTAATTTGATTGGTAGGTTGTGCCAAATGTGCTTTTTCCAAATAGGGAATAGCTAATAAAAATAGTTGAACTATGGCGTGCTTATCTTCCAAGACTAACTCTTGTGCCTCGTCATACCTTGCTTGTTGAAATTTTTTGATGCCTAAATTGTAATAGTAAGCCCCTAAACTATAATGCCCCTCCACATTTAAAGAGTCTAACTCCAAGACTTTTTTGTAAGATGTTTCTGCGGTCATAAAATCTCCACTCAATTCACTAATAATTCCTGCATTTAACCACAAAGGCGTATAATTAGGATAGGCTTTTAATAAGTCTTTGATATTGGCTAAGGCTTGTTCGGGTTTTGCAAAACGCAATAAAAAGTCTGTTTCAAACGATAAAAAATGCTTATTAGCAGGAAATAATATACGAATCTGCCTAATAATTTCAAAATTCACCCATGTAGCCTTATTTTGTGTACTTAACCATTGACAATAGTTTTCATAGAAAAAAGTATTTGTATAAGATTTTTCCAATAGTTTTTTTGTATAAAAATTGACTTTTTCTATGTCTATATTCGCCATAGCAGCCGAATGTGCATAGTTAAGAGCCGTAGTGTCTTCGGGTTTTACTAACAACGCCTTTTCAAAAAAAGTAAGAGCCATACTGTATTCTTTGCGTTGGTAAGCATTGAGTCCATCATGAATACAAGTGGTAAACAATAACATAATTCTTTTATGCGAATTGTTTGCATAAACATTCCCAAAATCTTTGGTGGCTACGGTTTTTTGGTAGGCTGTTAGGGTTTCTACAAAGAAGTTTTCCTCTATTTCCCCATATTTTTTCCTATATTCCATTAATAGAGCCTCATAAATAGCACCTTTGTAGTACCAAACATCTGCATAGTCAGCTACATTAGGGCTGTTAAGGGCATCATCTATGAGAGTTTTGGCTTTTTTATAGTTGCGTTTTTCATAATGAAATTTAGCTGCTTCTAAATCATCATTTTGGGCATATACATTGGATAGACACAGTTGTAAGAGTAGTAACAAACTGTACTTCAATAACTTCTGTCGAGGAGAATGTTTCGACAACAACGGGACTCCGTCGGGGTACATAGTTTAGATTTTTGGTAATTAAACGCAAAGGTGGCAAATTTGTTTTGGTTTTGAAAATACAAATGCAAAAAAGCTATAACGACTTTATATTAACAGTTAGCCAAGAGTTAAACAAACTGATAGTCAGGGTTATTTTGCTTTGAATAAAAAGAATCTTGTTTGCAACTTTTTATTTGAATATAAAATAACAAACTCCTAAAACAGTTTACACTGTAATTTAGGAGTTTGTACCATAACCAAAACAACAAACCGATTAACTGCACTTTAAAAAAGTGGGCTAATCACTTTCTATAATTAATTGAAAAAACTTGCAATCTTTGGTAGTCTGGCTACCACCTCACACTGTTTTTAGATAAAAACAGTATGAGGTTTTGTCCTTTTAGATTAGAAAAGACAAATTCTTATTGAGCCAAGAAAGTAGAGAAATGGTATCTTCCTTCTGCAATCATGGCATCTGCAATACTACGGCGTAATACAGTCGTGTTCACAGGATTTAATTTTGTGAAACGTTTTAAGCCCATCAACAATACTTTGTGCTTGTCGCCTTGTGCGTAAGAGTTGATAGCCTCACGACCTGCTGCTTCTAATCTGTCCACAGCACCTGTCAAATATACCTTTGTCATGTTGATATACTGTTCGCAAGCTGCTTCGCCTTTGATAGCTGCTAATTTTTCTGTACGCAAAATAGCTGATTCTACGGCATATACCTCGATAACCATATCTGCCAAGTTCATCATCAACTCTTGTTCAGACTCAAATTTTTCGCCCAAAGACTGTAAAGCATCACCCGCCACCATCAACACTGCTTTTTTCATATTTTTCAATACTTGTTTTTCTTCTGCAAATAATACAGATGAATCAATAGTTTCGAAAGAAGGCACAGAAGTTAATTCTTTTGAAACTGCCATTGCAGGAGCAAACATATCTAATTCACCTTTCATAGCACGTTTTACAATCATACCTACTAACAACATACGGTTGATTTCGTTAGTACCTTCGTAGATACGAGAGATACGTGCATCACGGTAAGCTCTTGCCATTGGAGCATCTTCAGAGAAGCCCATACCGCCATAGATTTGTACGCCTTCATCTACTACAAAGTCCAAAGTTTCAGAACCATGTACTTTTGCTATAGCACACTCAATCGCAAATTGTTCTACACCTCTTAGTTTTGCATCTGCATCACTCATTGTTTTAGACAATTCCGCAATGTTATCATCAATGTTTTGACCTGCACGGTAGCACAAAGATTCTGTAACAAAAGTCTTCGCAGCCATTTCCGCTAATTTATGCTTGATAGCACCGAAGTTAGCAATCGGCGTATTAAATTGTTTGCGTTGTTTTGCGTATTGAATAGCCGAAGTCGTAACCATACGAGTACCGCCCAATACACCCACACCTAATTTAATACGACCTACGTTCAATACGTTTACGGCAATTTTGAAACCGTTACCTCTTGTAGAAAGCATATTTTCTACAGGAATTTTGCAATCATTGAAGAACACTTGGCGAGTAGAAGAACCTTTGATACCCAATTTTTTCTCCTCTTCGTTCATTGTGATACCTTCATAAGTTCTTTCTGCAATGAAAGCCGTTAAGTTTTTATCGTCATCAATTTTCGCAAATACGATTAACAAATCGGCAAAACCACCGTTTGAAATCCACATTTTTTGACCATTGATAATATAATGTTTACCGTCTTCAGACAATTTTGCTTTTGTTTTACCTGAATTAGCATCTGAACCTGCGTCTGGCTCTGTCAAACAGTAACACGCCATCCATTCGCCTGTAGACAATTTAGATACATATTTTTTCTTTTGCTCCTCGTTACCATACAATAAAATTGGTAATGTACCAATGCCTGTATGTGCACCGTAAGCTGTTGAGAATGAACCACCTGAACCCACGACATCGGCAATCAACATAGATGTATTAAAGCTCATACCCAAACCATTGTACTCTTCGGGAACAGATACGCCCAACAAGCCTAATTCACCAGCTTTTTCCATTGCATTACGCATGAATTTGGTGTCTTTAGTGCTGTCCATCTCCTCTACTTTTGTGTGAATTTCTGTACGCAAGAAATCCTCACAAGCCTGTGCCATCATGCGTTGCTCTTCTGTAAACTCCTCTGGAATAAAAATTTCGTGTGCTTCTGTTTCTCTTACAAGGAATTCGCCTCCTTTGATTGCTGCTTTTTGCTCTGTTGATACCATAGCCGTAAGTGTTTAAAGGTTGTTTTTATATTTTGTGATAAAATTTAACAAAGATATGTTGCAAACGTAATTACTATGCTTGCATAGTATTACAACGCAAATATACAGAAAAAGTTTACTATGCAAGCATAGTATTTTATTTTTTTTTAGTTTTTAATGTGTTTTAAAACAACTTGCTGATAATCAATTTATTACAGAATATAAAAATTATATAGCTAAAGCATCTTTAAGTCTTTGTGGCAAATAATATAGTTGAACTCTATTATTGATGTCATATTTTTGTTATTTAGCACCTCCGACAAAAACATTAAAATACCTTATACTATTGTAAAATAATGCAATCTGTATTTAAGTAGAATGTATGTTTAGGCAACACCGTATTTTTACAAACAACAACTAACCATAACACATGAATTTTCCTTTTATCCAACAAAATAATGTCTTGGAGGCTGGCACTACTTGTTTAGCCATGATATTCAAGCATTACAATTTATATAATTCCAGACACTTATTTAATCAACTTTCTGATGCAGATACGCAAGGTTGTTCTTTGTATTTGATACAACAAATCTCTGAAATGTTTGGTTTTCAGACAGATAACTATCATGTAGGTTATGAAGGGCTTGCAGCTTTGCAGTTGCCTTGCATAGCTCATTACCAAGCCAATCATTTTGTTGTAGTTTATGAGTATTCAGCAGAGGCGGTGTGGGTGGCAGACCCTTTGGCAAAAGACAAAGAGAAAATAAGCAAAGCAGATTTTTTAAAACTCTGGAATGGTAGCATTGTTACGCTTACTCCCACCAAAGAACTACAACGCAACCAAAATGCTTTAGAATTAGCAGCCCAACACAAAATCAGGTTTCAGGATATAGCCAAACACTATTATTATGATGTCATCTACAAGATGAAAGGGCTTACCTTAGAGTTAATTGGGGCTAATTTTTTATTAGAGTTTTTGGGTTTAGGGCTACCTTTTTTTACTCAAATCATTATAGATAAAGCTATTGTCTATCAAAATCGTAAGTTATTATTTGGTGTTTTGTTAGGTATGCTTATGGTGTTAGTGGCACAAGTGTTACTAACCTATGCAAGGAATACATTATTGGCTCAATTTAAAGTACAATTTGAGTTTGACTTTTTTACTCGTTTCTTTGAGCATTTCATTCATCTTAGACAAAAATACTTTGACCAACATAAAAAAGAAGACATTATTAATAGATTTAAAGAAGCAGGTTATTTTAGGCAAGCTCTTTCGCCTTCAGCAGCACAAGCTACCATGGAAATATTAATGATGTTTGTATATAGTTTGGTCTTGTATGCCTATCAGCCTTTATTGGCTTTTATAGCTAATTTCTTTATGGTCGTTTCCATTGTGAGTATAATCATTGTTAGTCAAAAACGTAACGTATTGATAGACAAGATTTTTATGGAAAACAGTAAATCTATGGGTGAATTTATTGATGCAATTAATGGTATTCAAAATCTAAAACTATTAGGAGTAGAACACATACGTTTGTGGCGTTGGACAAGCCAATACCGCAAAAACATGAATGTCGTATTAGACTTAGAAAACTTAGATAATTATTTGGTGGCTCTCATGCGGGCTTTGTACTTTTCCTCATTAGTTGCGGTGTATTGGCTGGGGGCTTATTTCACCTTTGAAAAAACAATGACCATTGGCGAATACATAGCTTTTAGCTCCATTTTCTTTATTATTATGACCAATTTGAGCAAAGTTGTTGTACTATCCACAGTTTTTGGTCAATTATATACAATTATTAAAAAAATGAATGATGTTTTAGTACAACCAAGAGAAACTAATGATTTTTCCGCAGAGAAAGTAGAGGTGATTGCCCCCGAAATTACCTTGAATAATGTTTCTTTTGGTTATTTAAACAAATATGCTTCTGATAAGAAAAAGCTCATTTTAGACCAAATTTCACTCACGATTCCCTATGGTTATTATGTAGGCATTGTAGGGCGGAATGGTTCTGGGAAAACGACTTTAGTAAAACTACTTTCCAAGCTATATGATGACTATGAAGGCGAAATATGCCTGAATGGTGTGCCTATACAGAAGATTCACACCTATTTTTACCGCCGAAAAGTCGTTACCATTCCACAACAAGTACATATTTTTAATGACACCATCAAGAACAATATTTTGTATGGCAACCCCGAAGCAACAATGGCAGACGTGATAGAGGCAGCTAAAAAAGCTGATATTCACGACTATATTATGTCTAACTCTCTTGGCTATAATTTGCGTGTAGGAGAAAGTGGCGTGAAACTATCAGGAGGGCAGCAACTCAAAATAGCTTTTGCAAGGTTGTTTTTGATGAACCCAGAGATTATTATTTTGGACGAGGCTAGTAGTGCATTAGATGTACCTACGGAACAAAAAATAATGCAAAATTTAAGAAATCATTTTAAGGGGAAAACTATAATTTCTATAGCCCACCGCCTGAATACCTTAGTAGCAGCAGATTTGTTGTTAGTGATAGATAACGGCAAATTAGTAGAGCAAGGTACGCACACAACCCTAATGGAAAAAGATGGTATTTATGCCCAATTTATGAAAACATACATTAATTTTTAAACAACTAATTACCTTATCTTTGGCACAATACCATGAATATAGAGAAAATTAAAAACCCAGATGCACTTCATTATCAGCAATTTACGGATAGTGATGATGATAAACCTCTTAATGATTTACGGATAGTAGCACGCAGAAAATTAGCCTATTGGGGTATGGGTTTGGCGGTGCTTTGTGTAGCAGCCTTTTGCTTACTGAAAATTCCTATTGAGCAAAACTTTCAGTTTACTTTAAAAGGTAAACGCCAAGAGAAAATTTATCGTTTTGCCAATATTATTCATGTAAATGAAGTATTTGTGAAAGCTGGCAAGAGAATACGAAAAAAAGCACCATTAGTAAGTATTACTTCGCCAGAAATAGTACAATTTATTTCTGAATACCAAACAGCTCAACGCAATCTGAATTTATTTTATGCACATGATACATTGATTTTTCATTCAGAAAAAACAAGTTTGGAGTTACAAATAGAAGAACTTAATTTGTCTATTCAACAGCTATTAGCAGAAAAGACACACAAAGACACTATTTTTAGAACAGAAAAAGCACATTTACACTTTAAGGAAACGGAGGCAATTCGCCGTTTTGAGGTCAATCAGCAACTCTACAAAGAAAAAGCAATAGCTGAGTTTGAATTAAAAGACAGTGAAACCGCCAAAATTGCTGCCAGCACACACCTAAAACAGTTGATAGAGCATTACAAAAAAGAAGTACAGAATTATCAAACTACATTGGGTAAATTAGCTATCAATAGGAATTTGTTGGTGCAAGAATTAAATAAATTGGAGTTGGAAAAAGGAAAAAAAGAAGCAGATTTATTGCACACCACACAAATAGCCCAAGAAAAATTGGCTTTGGGGTTTGGCGAATTTGAGATAAAAGGACAAAACGTGATTTTGAAAGCTGAAAATGACGGAGAGGTTGCCTATATATTTGATGGAAGTAAAGAAGTACCAACCAATCAGATTTTGATGAAAATAATGGAAGCTAAACACCCTTTATATGCTTATGCAGAAATCCCTCCCGACAAAGTAGGATTTATTAAAGAAAGACAAGAAGTTACATTAAAAGTAACAACCTTTCCGTATTATCGTTGGGGAGTTTTGCAGGGGAAAGTACATCATTTAAGCCGAACTCCTGCTGCCAATAGTCATTATCCTTTTGAAGTAGCTTTAATGGACTTGGGTAAATTACAAGGCAGATTACAAGTGGGTATGACAGGTGAGCTAATTATTATGACAGAGGAGAGAACAATGGCAGAATTGGTTTTTGAAAAACTGTATGAAGTAAAAGAAAAAATAGTCGGTTTTTAAATACATTAAATCATAAATATTTAAATATTTTTGAATATCATATTTCATATTTTAATTATTTCCATGAAAAGTTTAGCAAGTGATAATACTTCGGGCATACACCCCGAAATATTGGCAGCTATAACGGCTGCAAATTTTGAGCATCAAGGGGCTTATGGCAATGATGAATATACGCAAAAAGCCATTCAGTTATTTAAAAAACATTTTGGACAACACGCAGAAGTTTTCTTTGCTTTTAATGGGACAGGAGCAAATGTGTTGAGTTTGGCTGCTGCAACGCAAAGTTATGGTGCAGTAATTTGTGCCAATACTTCACATATTAACGTAGATGAAAGCACCGCACCCGAAAAATTTACAGGTTGTAGGCTTGTGAGCATAGATACACCTAACGGAAAATTGACCACTGCACAAATTGCCGAAAAAATTAAAGGCTTGGGTGTAGAACACCACCCACAACCACAAGTGATTTCTATTACACAATCTACGGAATATGGTACGGTGTATAGTGTGGAGGAAATTAAAGCTATTTCGGCTTTGGCAAAACAACATGGCTTGTATTTGCACATAGACGGGGCAAGAATAAGCAATGCTGCTGTAAGTTTGCAAAAAGATTTTGCAGCTTTTACAACAGAGGCTGGCGTAGATATTGTGTCTTTTGGCGGAACTAAAAATGGTTTATTGTGTGGCGAGGCTATTGTTTTCTTGAACCCTGTATTGGCTAAAAACTTTAAGTACATTCGCAAACAAGGTATGCAGTTGTTCTCAAAAATGCGGTTCATTGCTGCCCAATTCATAGCTTTTTTGGAGGGAGATTTGTGGTATCGCAATGCTCTACACGCCAATACAATGGCACAAAAATTAGCTGCGACCTTACACCAATATCCACAAATTCAACTTATACAAGAGGTACAAGCCAACGGAGTTTTTGCTATTTTACCACCTACTTGGATTCCTTTATTACAAGAAGAAATTTATTTTTATGTTTGGAATGATACGCTGTCAGAGGTTCGTTTTGTCTGCTCATTTGACACGACTGACGAGGATATAGCTAAAATAGCTAAAAAATTAGCGGAGCTTACAGAAGACAAGTAATACAAGATAATTAGGTAACTTACATTAGTTAATCAAATACTCCTTGCTTAATCCCTTAGATTTAGCAAGGAGTATTTGATTAAATTTTACTTTGCATGAATTTTATGTGTAAAAAACGTACCCAAAGGCACTAAGGAAGCCAAAAAGCCTACGAACAATTCCCACAAAGTCCATTTATATTTAAAATAAACAATGCCCAAATAAGCAAGGTACAGCACAAACAAAACACCATGTGCCAAACCAATGACTTTGTTGGGGAGGGGCATAGCTGCAAAATATTTAAGAGGCATACCTATTAATAACAACAAAAGATACGAAATACCTTCTAAAATACTTACCATTCTAAATTGCCTAAGAACTGCGTCTGTCTGTGTCATATTAAGCTGAAGCTACGTTTACTTGTGGGCTTATTTTTTTCACCAAACCTTGTAAAACTTTGCCGGGACCACATTCTACAAATAATGTAGCACCGTCTGTAGTCATTTGAGCCACAGATTGTGTCCAACGCACAGGGGCAGTAAGTTGTGCGACTAAATTGCGTTGAATCGTAGCTGCGTCTGTGTAGGGTTTTGCATCTACGTTTTGGTAAACAGGGCAAATTGGCGTTTTGAAACTGGTGTTTGCAATAGCCGTAGCCAATTCTTCTTCTGCCATTTTCATCAAAGGAGAGTGAAAAGCACCGCCTACAGGCAATACTAGGGCTCTTTTTGCTCCTGCTGCTTTGAGTTTTTCGCAAGCTGTAGCCACTGCCTCGTGTGTACCCGAAATGACCAACTGACCATTGCAGTTGTAGTTGGCTGGTACGACTACGCCCTCTACTTCTGCACAAATTTGCTCTACTACGGCATCGTCTAAGCCCAAAATAGCTGCCATTGTAGAAGGATTGGCTTCGCAGGCTTTTTGCATAGCCGTTGCACGTTGGGCAACCAAACGCAAACCGTCCTCAAAAGACAAAGCCCCTGCTGCTACCAAAGCCGAAAATTCGCCTAATGAGTGTCCCGCCACCATGTTTGGTTGGAAATCGGGCAAAGTAGCTGCCAAAATAACGGAGTGCAAGAAAATGGCGGGTTGCGTTACTTTGGTTTGTTTCAGTTCTTCGTCTGTGCCACTGAACATGATGTCTGTAATGCGAAAACCCAGTATTTCATTAGCTTTTTCAAATAATTCTTTGGCTTTGGGATTGTTTTCGTACAAATCTTTGCCCATGCCTATAAACTGCGAGCCTTGTCCGGGGAAAACGTATGCTTTCATTGGTGTTGTTGGTTATTAAAAATTATTGGTTTTTGAATAAGGATTGTATGACTAAACAAAATCTTACCACAAGCCTACAACTACACGAAGGCAAAGAATAATTCTTGTGTAATTTGTGTGCTTGTGGTAAATAAAATATACAAAACTTTTAGGTTGTATTTATTTTAATTGCTGAATAATATCCGTTACCGTCAATTTTTCTTGCTGCCCTGTGGTCATGTCTTTGAAAGCTAACAAACCTGTAGCCATTTCGTCTGACCCTACGACCACTGTAAATGGAATATTGCGTTTGTTGGCGTATTCAAATTGCTTTTTCACTTTTGCCAAATCGGGATAAACTTCTGCGTTAATTCCTGCTTGGCGGAGTTGCTGGGCTGTGTTGAGAGCATACAACTGCGAGGCTTCATCAAAGGAAATGAACAAAACTTGTGTGGTGTTATTCTTGAAATCAGGATATAAACCCAATTCTTCTAAAACATCATAAATTCTGTCTGCCCCAAAAGAAATACCCACACCCGAAATGCCTTTTAGCCCAAATACGCCTGTGAGGTCATCATAACGACCACCACCGCCAATACTACCCATTTTTACGGGGTTTTCATCAGAAACTTTTACTTCAAAAATACAACCTGTGTAGTAATTTAAACCACGAGCTAAGGTTACATCTATTTCAAGTGTGTTTTCTGTCGAGCTATTAGAAGCATTACAATAAGCAAGTAATTTTTCTAATTCTTCTACACCTTTTAAACCTATTTCAGAAGTTTGCAAAAACTTCTTTAAATGACTAAGAAGATTATCAGGGTTATTATCAGTAGAATGAATAAAATTATTACTACTATCATTTAGTGCTGTAATATCTTTATAGGGTTCTATATTTAAAAAAGTAAAAGTTTTATCGATTGCGTCTTGCGAAAAACCTTTATTTTTTAATTCATTCTCTACACCACCAGCCCCAATTTTATCCAACTTATCAATCGCAATGGTAATGTCCATCATTTTGTCGGGACAGCCCAAAACCTCTGCCAAACCTTGCAAAATTTTGCGATTATTAACCTTAATCACTACCTTAAAGCCTAATTTGCTGAATACTTCATCATAAATTTGTACCAATTCTGCTTCATTCAGTAGAGAGTTAGAACCTACTACGTCTGCATCACATTGGTAAAACTCACGATACCTGCCATGTTGGGGGTTGTCGCCACGCCAAACAGGTTGTATTTGGTATCTTTTGAAAGGCAAGGCTATTTTGTCATGGTTCATCACTACATACCTTGCAAACGGAATGGTGAGGTCATAACGCAAACCTCTGTCTGCTATCTGAAAAGCTAATTTTTTGTAGTTGTCCAAATCCTTTGCGTCTTTCAGGAAGTCGCCGTTGTTAAGGACTTTGAACAAAAGTTGGTCGCCTTCTTCGCCATATTTGCCTGTCAAAGTGCTTAGTTTTTCCATAGCTGGCGTTTCTATCGGCTGAAAACCATAACGTATAAATACTTGGCGAATGGTGTCGAATATATAAGTACGTTTGGCTACTTGTTCGGGAGAAAAATCTCGTGTGCCACTGGGTATGCTTGGCTTCATATTGTTTTTTGTTTGGGGGCAAAAATAGTGAATTTTGGTAAATGCACAACTGATTAAGCCTTATTACCTTCATTGTTGTTAATTACCTCCAATGCCATATCAATAGATGTACTTATTTCTGTTGTTTCATAATAAGCAACTCCTTTTAAGAGTAACTTCTCATTATCTTTTACCCATGCTATTAGAGTACATATAGTTGCTTCATTCAAATTAAAATTTGTATAATCATCTTCCACAAGTGTATCCGAAAAATGATTAATATTCTCTAATAGCTGTAATTTTTTATTCAAATCACTATAAAAATAAATTATGAAATTTATATAATGCAAAAAACCATTGCTACTTATTTTTACTTCCCAACGGTCTAATAGAGGTTTTGGTGTACCAAGAGTTTCAATTAAATCTATAAATAGATACACAATATCACTTTTATCGTTATCACTATTGACTAATTGCGTCCACCAATGCAATAAAAATTGTTCAATTATACTTTGTTCTTCAATACTCCAACTTCGCCACTCAGCATATTGAAATCTTTTGACGAACATATTACAAGTAAAATCTATTGGATTATTGGGTTGCAAAAATAGCTCAAATATACGTGGTAAATAATGTTTAAAGTCACTTACCTCTCCCCAAGTCGTGATAGCTTTTGAAATATACTTTGATAAATTAACCATCTCTAGTTCTCTCAAAGGCTTTTCCAATAAATTATACTTATCCATCTCAGAAACAGTAATAGGAGAACCTTCTATCAATGGATTGAAAGGATAAATAGAAAAAACTGCATATAGTTGCTCTATATTGACAGTGGTTTGCATAGTTCAAAAGTGTTTTGTTTGAAAGTATTATTATTAAATTCTTTATTTTAGGTATAATTTGTCATTGAACTTGTTTAGTTGAACAATAATTTATCAAATTATACCCATTTAGCCATTTTTATCGATAATAAAATCAAAAAAATCTGTGTTTTATCTGTGAAATCCGTGTCATCTGTGTTCCAATATGACTCGATACAAAAGCAACGAAACAAGTCAATTAAAAAAATAAACTCTACAAAGGTGTTGCACCTTTATAGAGTTTTACACTTAGATGCTATTTAAGTTATTTATTTTCCGTAGGATAGGGTTTGCAAACCCTATCCTACGGAAAACTATTTTATAGTGTCTTTTCATACAGTTAAAATAACTCAAACAGCTTCTTTGTTTTGCAGGTATCATTATATCCAAATCTTCCCCTCCAAATACAACACACATTTGCCCGACATTTTCACTCTTTCGCCTAACAACTCACAAAACAATTCGCCTTTGCGAGCAGAAATTTGGTAGGCGTGTAAGGTGTTTTTGCCTAATCTTTTTGCCCAAAACGGTATCAAAGAACAGTGGGCAGAACCTGTTACGGGGTCTTCGAAAAGGCTGGCTTGTGGGGTAAAGAAACGAGAAACAAAATCAACCGTATTGCCTTTTGCCGTTACAATCACGCCACCCGTACCCAAGTTTACTCTTTGTAATAAGGCTGCATTGGGGGCAATTTTTTGGATAACTTCCTCATTTTCATAGACTAAGACATAATCTCTTGCCTTCAAAACTTCTTGAGGAGTTACGCCTATAGCCTCCAAAATTTCTTGGGGTAAATCGGCAGGTTGTGGCTCACGAGTAGGAAAATCTAAGGTCAATAAATCTCCCTGACGACTCACTATCAAATCTCCACTCTTTGACTGAAACGTGATTTGGTTTCCTGCATAGCCCAAACAAGTAAACAAAACGTGGGCAGTGGCTAAAGTGGCGTGTCCGCAAAGGTCTATTTCCAATTCAGGTGTAAACCAACGCAAGTGAAAACCTTTTTCTGTAGGCACAAAAAAAGCTGTTTCCGCCAAATTATTTTCTTGGGCTATTTTTTGCAAAATGTCATCTGCTAACCACGAAGACAAAGGGCAAACCGCCGCAGGATTGCCCCCAAAAACTTTGTCTGAAAAGGCATCTACTTGATAAATAGGTATTTGCATATTTTTTAATATTGGAAATTACAATGATTTGGTAGCATAGATTTTAGTCTAATGCTATTAAGCTAAGAAATATCAAATTAACCCCATAGTCTGTGTATTATTTTAATTGCTTACAATGTTGTTTTCACCGTTTGCAAGGCTGTTTCAAAAGCCGTTTTGAATTCTGCATTCGTAATGCCTGTTGCAACATCAAAGTTTTCTTGGAATTTTGGTAAGGAAAAAGTAGCCAAAATAGTTGCTCCATGAATAGGGAAACGAACTTTTGCTGCGTCCATGACACCTGCACCACCTCTGGCACCGGGGGCTGTAGATAACAAAAAGAGTTTTTTACCTTCAAAAAATTTTAATTTCACTCTTGAAACCCAATCAAAAAGGTTTTTAAAGGCTGCGGTGTATGAACCATTGTGTTCTGCCAAAGAAATAACCAATAAGTCGGCTGCCTCTATTTTAGCCAAAAAATCGTGGATAATGGCGGGGTGTCCTATGGCTTTTTCGGTATCTACAGTAAATAAAGGGAGTGGATAATTGTTTAAATCTATTACTTCAACCGTTGCATTATCGAACTGTTGGGCTGCAAAAGTTGCGAATTGTTTGTTGATAGAGGCTTGACTATAACTTGCCCCAAATGCCAAAATTTTCATGGTACTGTTCTTAAATGGTTAAAATTAGGTAAATACCATTGTCTAACATGGTTGTTATGCTATAAGTTCATAGGAAGGCAAATCATACTTTGTGTATTGAGAGAACATAATAAAAAAACGTCATCTTTGGAAAGATGACGTTTTGACTTAAATATAACTTATTGTAAGTATTTGCTTAACAAGCAGTTACTCTCTATTTACGGCGTTTTGGTGAATGTACTTATCCATAAATTTTTTGTGCAGTCTTTTCTGTTTGTTGTCCAAATCTATGATACGACCTTGCACTATAGCCAACGCAACATGGTTAGAACGAATATCTAAAATATCACCATTCGACATTACCAAATTGGCATCTTTGCCTTTTTCCAATGTGCCTGTACGGTCATCAATACCTAAAATTTTGGCAGCATTAATTGTAACGGCAGAAAGAGCCTTTTCTTTGTCCAAACCAAAACCACAAGCCATACCAATAGCAAAAGGTAAGTTACGAGAGTTACGCACAGACGCATCTTCGGTATTGTACGCCATTGTAAACAAAACGCCAGCTTCTTGCAACATTGCAGCATTTTTGTAAGGAGATTCTACGGAGTCGTCCATTCTATCGGGCAGTCTGAATGCCTGATTCAAGACTACAGAAACATTATTTGCCTTTAAAAAATCTGTAATTCTGTATGCCTCTGCACCGCCAACAATCGTAATGTTTTGTATGCCAAATTTTTTAACCATTTGTACGGCAGTCATCATGTCTTTGGCAAAATTTGAACGGATATACAATCTTTTTGTTCCTTCAAATAAGCCTTTCATAGCTGCCAACTTGTGATTAACTGGCGAAGGTTGGGCTATTTTACTGTAATTGAGGGCATCTTGTAAAAAGTTTTCTATCAATTTGTATTTTTCTTGGATAGCCTCTACTCTCCGTACATTTTCGCCACCTTCCCAACGTCCAACGCCTATCACAGACGAAGGAAAATCTACATAAATGCCGTCATCAGTTTTGTAGGCTGCGTCTTCCCAATTCCAAGCATCTAACTGCACTACCGAAGAAGTACCCGAAAAAATACCACCATGCGGGGCTACTTGTGCCAATAAAATACCATTTGAACGGGTAACGGGAATTAACTCGGAATCGGTATTATAGGCTATTAAACTGCGTACATGCGGATTAAAGTCACCAACTTCTTCGTTATCTTGGGTAGCTCTTACAGATTCTACTTCGTTAAGTCCTAAACCAGAATTCATTAAAATAAGAGAAGGATAAACGTGCTTACCAGTAGCATGAATCACCTCGTAATTTTCTACTTTAGTAAGGTCAGTAACTTTTGCACCTATATAAGTGATTTTGCCATTACTGATTTGAATTTCACCATTTTCAATCACTTGTCCGTTGCCAATATGCAAAGTAGCTCCTTCTATAAGTATAGGCAACTTTTGTACGTGGGCAGGCGAAGGTGGTTGTGCGTAGGCGGTAGCACTTACGCCACACGCCAAAAGGAAATTGATAAATTTTTTCATGTTAATAGATAAGTTAATAAGTGTAATAGACATTATTTAGATTTGTAGCATAGCCTTTAGTCTGTGTAGTCAATTTTTTGAAAATTGAATATTTTACACAGACTAAAGTCTATGCTACAAATTTTATATAAATGGTTAAAAGGTTTGTAAATAAATTTTACCAATCAGGCTTAGATTTGTCTTGTTTTTTGGCAGCCTTGCGTTGATTTTGTTGCAAGTATTGCACTTCGCTACTTTTCATAGCTTCCAAAATCATTTTGGCTTGGTCTTCTGTCATATTGATTTGTTGAAGACGATTAGCCTGCATTTTTTTCTGTTCAGACTCTTTTTCCTTGCCTTTTTGGGTGCTGTTTTCGTCCCTTTCGGCTTGTTTTTTATCACTGTTATTTTCTTTATTTTCGCCTGTTTGACTTTCTTTTTGTTGTTGTTTGTCTTGTTGCTGTTGGTTTTGTTTGTTTTTGTCTTGCTCTTGTTTGTTTTGTTGTTGTTTTTCTTTTTCGTCTTGTTCTTCTTTTTTGTTTTGTTGTTGGTTCTGTTGGTTTTGCTGTTGTTGTTTCTTTTGTTGCTCCAACATACGTTTGATGACCTCGTAGTTTTGCCTTGCTCCTTCGTTGGTAGGTTCGGCTTTCAAGGCACTTTTATAATGTAACAAAGCCGATTCAAGGTCTTTGGCTTTTACCCTTAAATTGCCCATTTGTTGGTGAGCCACCGACTGGATAGATTTATCGTTAGCATTGGTCAATTCGCCATAGTACCGAAAAGCCTGCGTAGTATCTTTGGCATAGTAACACGCATGAGCCAAATTCAATTTTGCCCTTTCGTCTGTGTAGCCTTCTTCATAAATCAGTTGCTTGTATTTATTGGCAGACACATTGAAAAATTTACCTTGAAAAGCCGTTTCAGCCTCTTTTTTCAGTTGGTTGATGGTGGCTATTCTCGTAATTTTTGGAATAGGATTGATGGAAAGAAATATCAATAAAAACAGTGATTTCATAGTAAAATTTTATATAATACTACAACCTATAAGGTTTTTAAAACCTTATAGGTTTGCTCTTTAGAGCTAATACGGTAAAATTACGCAAAGCATTTAAAAGCCCCAAAAAAAACGAAAGGGCAAAATTCAGAAAAAATGTTAATTTCCTAAGTTTCTATAGCTTGTGTACTCACAACCACCCATTCATTGGGAGCTGTGGGCAAAACTATGTGAATCAATGCCACTATATCGTAGGTTTTGTAAACCAAAAGTTGTGGAAACTGGCGGAGGTATTCGTACAAAGCCTGATACCTTGCTACTGTAGCTTGTTGGGCAGGTGTATGCCAATCTTTGGGCGTACAAGCACGTTGCAGCAAAGCCTCTAAAGTAATGGTCGTATTGGGCAAGTGCAAAACGGCTAAATCTGTTACTATTTTTACTTCAAAAGGATAGTCCGATTCACTCTGAAAAAGTAAACCTTCGGTTAATGTTTGTAAAGTAGTATAAGTGTTTGTGGTAGTGGGCTGCATAAGAAAAGTTTTTGGCAATTTAAAAGTTTTTGTAAGAACCAACAATTTTTACTACCTTAAACCAATCAAAACCTTTTAAGCACTTTTACCACATTTAGCCAAACAAAACATGAAAGCCATTACTTCTTCGGGTACAAAACTTGTGATTAATGACGCTGCCGAAATACACAGAGGAGGCGAAGGGCGTATTGTCTTGCTCAAAGAAATGCCCCAGCACGTAGCCAAAATTTATTTGCCACACAAAAATCCCATAGCACAAAATCAGCTAAAAGCCTTACAAGTATTAGACAGTAATTTTTTTGTAAAACCCGAAGAATTGATTTTTGATGCCCAACACACGCAAGTTATTGGTTTTACAATGCAATATTTGGGCAATGATTTTATACAGTTGGCAGCATGGTTCAATCAACAGTTTTGTAAGAAAAACCAAATAGATTTTAAACGTAAGTTACAGTTAATCAAAAACTTAGCCGTAGCTATTCAACAAGCCCACCAAGCCAATATTGTGATTGGCGATTTGAGTGGGTTGAATATTTTGGTCAATTCACAAGACGAAATTAAGTTCATAGACGTAGATTCTTATGAAACTCCCGCCCAACCACATTCGGGCATATTGTTAGATGAAATTCGAGATTATTATTTGCAAGGTACAGTTTCTAAAGCCACAGATGCCTTTGCTTTTGCGATTATAGCCTTCAATTTATTGACTTATACGCACCCATTTAAAGGGATTCATCAAATTTACAAAAATTTGAATGAAAGAATGGTGCAATTATTACCTGTCTTTAAAACTGATAAAAATTTAATAGTTCCGAAATGTTATGAGCCAATTCCCTTAGCACCTTTGCAACAGCAGTTTGAGGAAATATTTGCACAAGGTAAAAGATTTGTATTGTCTTTGCAGTTTTCTACGGGGCTAACACCACAACCTGTGGCAGTCTTACCTACCACTATTTCTCAAGGAGAATTAACTGTGAAAAGTATTTATACCCCTGATAACCAATGTATTGTAAAAGAAGTTTTTGCCCTCAAAAATAGGCTATTGGTTAAAACTACACAAGGCTATGCGGTATATGATGCCAGCAATTACGGTTACACAACATTAGTACACGAAATTAATAGCTATACAGACGGAGATGTTTTTATAGGACACCACCATATTTTAGCCAAAAAAGGAACTATTTTGTATGTCTATAACAGCCAGCAACAATGGGAGGCAATCCAAAATTTCACATTTTCTCCACACAGTCGTTACGTACAGATTCAAGATATTTTAATAGTGATAGAAGATGAAGTAATGAAAATGTTATATTTAGACCAAATCAATCAAAATATTATTCATTTTCAACAAACACCTGTTTTTGGTCAAGGTATGCACATTCAACAACAAACCATTTTGCAACAAGCAGGAGGCAAACAATACGTATTTTACCATTCGGGCAAAAATATTTCTTCGGTACAACTGCCACACATAGCTCACCAAGTTTTTATCACAGAAAATCAAGGTGTCTTGAGCTACAAAGTACAAGGCGGGCAAGAGGCAGCACTCAAACACGAGTTTTTTAGTTTGCAAGACCTCAAATACAAAGCACAAGGTACTGTTAATCAACTCAAACACTTTGCAGTAAAACCCACACAAGCCCAACAAGGCATTGTGTTTGAACCTATGGATAATGAATTGATTATCAGGCGGACGGAAGACTATGCGGTTTTACAAAAATTACATTGTGATTTACTTTCAGAACAAACCCAGTTGTTCAATACACAAGCAGGGATTGTGGCAATGGAAAAAAATGGTGTTTGGTTGTTGAATAAAAGGTAAGTAGAGATTGCTAAAGTCTATCCACCTTTGGGCGAATATACTTTTTTATACGTTGGCAATGGTCGCAGACCTTGACAATCGTACCTAAATAGTTACTTTTTTTATTATTAATAAATTAAACTAAAAATGAATGAAAAAAATAACATTGCTATAGAAATAGCTTGGACGTATTTGATTACCAATAAAAAAATGACAGGCGTGGCAGCTTTGGGTGTTACTTTGGGTATAGCTGTTTTTATTTTTATGAACTGTATGATGGCGGGTTTTGAGGTTTGGTCAAACGAGGCTGTTTTTCGGTCTTCTCCGCACATTCGTATTTATAGAGATGCGGAAACCAGCCGTTCTCTCTTGCCCACAACGCCTACAGGCAATATTCCAATGATAGTAAACCCCAAAGTTGTGCCTGAAAGTAATACCATTATTAATCCTTTTGCTTTAGTAAAAATGCTTCGCCAACAAAAAGACGTAACTGTGGTGTCGCCACAAATTACGGCAAACGTATTTTACAATAACGGAAAGTCGCAAATTAGTGGACAGGCTTATGGTATTTTATCGGAAGAGGCTAACCAAATGTTTGACATTAAGTCGTTTATGGTAGAAGGAAATTATGATAATTTGAAGGCTGTACCCAACGGAATTTTGATAGGGGTGGGCATTGCAGACAAAATGAGTGTGCGTACAGGCGACAATATCAGTTTGACTTCCTCAAAGGGTATTACCAAAGTAATGAAAGTGGTGGGTTTGTTTCAAAGCAATAATTCTTTGGTGGATAAATCAAAGTCTTACATCAATTTGGCTTTTGCCCAGCAACTTTTGAAAGAAAACAATACCTACATCACAGACATCAACGTAAATATTACAGATTTTAACCAATCTAAAGAGGCAGCACAATTCTACTCACAAATTACCAATTACAAGGCGGAAGATTGGCAAACCGCCAACGAAACTTTGGTGGCGGGCAGTCGTATGCGTGCCATTATTATTCGGGCAGTGTCTTTGGCTATTTTATTAGTGGCAGGATTTGGTATTTACAACATTTTGAACATGACTATTACGCAGAAAATCAATGACATAGCTATTTTAAAGGCTATGGGTTTTAAGGGAAAAGACGTAGTAAAAATTTTTGTTACCCAAGCTCTTTTGATTGGCGTGTTGGGCGTAAGTGTAGGTTTACTATTGGCTTCTTTGTTAATTCAAAGAATGTCTGCGGTATATGTTGGCGGAGATATTGGTTTTTTCCCCATTACTTTCGATGCGTTTCAGTATATCAAAGGTATTGTTTTTGGCTTAGTTATCACGTTTTTGGCGGGCTTCATTCCTGCACAAAGAGCTGCGGAAGTCGACCCTGTGGCTATTTTTAGGAAATAAGTTTTGAGTTCTTCTACCAATTTTCAAACCTTGCCGTTTATCAATAGCTTTTTGTTTTATCTTTGTAAAAAAATAGAAAAGACATGAGCATAGGTTTTCTGGGGCATCTGTCCGTCATTACATCTTTTGTAACATCACTGATAGCTGCTTTTTCTTACTTCAAAGTTACACAATTTGCCCAAAACGACCATTCTTCAGACAAAATGGCGTGGTTGCGTTTTGCACGTGGGGCTTTTTGGGTACATGGTTTGGCGGTTTTATTGGTCATTTTGTCGCTGTTTGCCATTATTTATACGCACAGCTACGAGTATCATTATGCGTGGAGTCACTCCTCTAACAATCTGCCTGTTTATTACATGATTTCCTGTTTTTGGGAAGGGCAAGAGGGTAGTTTTTTGTTGTGGACTTTCTGGCACGTTTGTTTAGGTTTTATCCTGATGCGTACCGCCAAAAACTGGGAGGCTTCGGTCATGGCAGTTTTTGCTTTTGTGCAGGCTTTTCTTACGTCTATGATTTTGGGCGTAGTGTTTTTTGATACTTTAAAAATTGGAAGTTCACCATTTTTATTGCTCAAAGAGGCAATGGCACATTTGCCTGTGTTCAAAATGCAGCCAGACTTTGTACCTAAAGACGGCAACGGTTTAAATCCTCTGTTACAAAACTATTGGATGGTCATTCACCCACCTACCTTGTTTTTAGGCTTTGCTCTTACCTTAGTGCCTTTTGCCTATTGCATTGCAGGCTTACAGACTCGTGAGTTTAAAAATTGGACAAAACCAGCTTTGTATTGGACAGTCATTGCTGCGGTAGTCTTGGGTGTAGGTATTATGATGGGGGCATATTGGGCTTATGAAACCCTCAATTTTGGCGGTTATTGGAATTGGGATCCTGTGGAAAATGCCGTTTACGTGCCTTGGCTAATTTTGGTAGCAAGTATTCATACCCTAATGGTTTCTCATAAAAATACGGCTGCTCTTAAAACTTCTATTGTCTTGGTTATCAGTGGTTTTATTTCAGTCTTGTATGCCACTTTCCTAACAAGAAGTGGTATTTTGGGCAATGCTTCCGTACACTCTTTTACAGATTTGGGGCTTTCTGGGCAACTTATTTTGTATGTAGTGGCATTCATTGGTTTAGCTGCTTTTTACACTGCCAAAGCATGGAAACATTTACCTACCTCGTCAGAAGAACTACAAATTTACCATAGAGAATTTTGGATTTTTTTGGGAGCAACTACCTTGTGTTTGGCAGGTTTTCAGGTTTTATTACCTACTTCTATTCCCGTTTACAATTCATTTTTGGGGTTTGTAGGCATTGAATCTAATTTAGCTCCGCCTTCAGACCAAGTAGCTTTTTATACCAAATTTCAGTTGTGGTTTGGGGCAGGTGTAGCGTTGTTGTCTGGCACAGGTCAGTTTTTTTGGTGGAACAGCCTACAACCAACTACCAATGAAGAAAAATCTTGGACAAGTAAGTTATTAGATACCGTTTCTATTCCCTTGACAATCACTATGTTAATAACGGCTGCTATCATTTTAGTAGGCAAAATTAATAATTGGCAATACATTGTTCTTTCTACGGCTGCAGTATATTCTGTAGTGTCCAATGGTTTTGTATTGGCAAGGGTCTTAAAGACAAAGCCCAATTTATCGGGTGGGGCAGTTACACATATTGGCATTGCGTTAATGTTGTTAGGAATTTTGTTTTCGGCAGGTTATTCTACGGTCATTTCTCAAAATACAACGGGCTTGATGTATAACAGAGAATTTTCTGATGAAATGAACAAAGAACATTTGTTGTTGTTCCGCAACCAACCGCAATACATGAAAGCCGTACAAACAGATGGCGGTTCTAAATACGAATACTCCTTGACTTACAAGGGTTTACGTATGTTATCCAGAGATTTTCCTGCGTACATAGACAAAGAAATTTTGAAACCTACGGCAGAGCCTCACCGCATGGTAACTACCGAAGATTTGGTACATGAAGGCAAAACGTACTTTACCAAAGGCGACACTTTGCAGGTTTACAATGAAAATACTTACTATGAAATTGAGTACGAAAAAGCTACCAAAGAAAAATTTGTGTTGTACCCACGTATTCAGACTAACGAAAAAATGGGTAATGGTGTAGTACCAAGTCCAGACATTGCAATTAATTGGAAATCAGACTTATATACGCACATTACAAATATCCCAGACCCTGACAAAGAGAAAAAATGGAGCAAGGCAGAAAGTTATACTTTGTCCGTTGGCGATACGTTTGTAATTAATGACTACATAGCCATTTTTGATAATTTGGGGGCTGCCAACAAAATAGATGACGAAGACGTAAATGCTACAGCAACAGTTCGTTTATTGGGCAATAATAAAAACTTCGAACTCAAACCTGCTTACCTTATCAAAGGCAACATGGTGCGTAAAATACCCGATACTAACGAAAGTTTGGGCATCAAAATCAGTTTAGAAGAAATAAAACCTGATGCAGGCAAAGTTACTTTTGCCGTAAACACTACACAAAAAGATTGGATTATTCTAAAAGCCGTAGAGTTTCCGTTTATTGGTTTGTTGTGGATAGGTACGATTGTGATGACTTTGGGTATGTTATTGTCAATTTTTAGACGACATAAGGATAGTCAGGAGGTAGTTAGTACACCTACCAAAAATAAGCAAACAGTAGTGAGTTAGTTAGCATAAAAATTACACAAAAGCCTACTTTCTAAGTTTTAAAACTTTAAAAGTAGGCTTTTGTATTTTTACAACTAATTAATATTCAACTATTTATCCACAGGAGCATACCCACCACCAAACAATTCAGTTTGTGTAATAGCTGTACCATCTGTAGGTCTTTTGAGAGTCCAAAACAGCCAATTACCGCCAGATGTGCAAGTTACTACGTCCCAACCTTGTGAGCCTAATTGCGTCAATAGATTCACCACTTCAGCATAGCTCCCTGTTGTTTTTGTTTCTTGGTTATTGGGCAAATTAGCTCTTAAATTACTGCTGTCCCAAAGCCACTCTACTGTGGCGTATTCATATTTGATAATCATATTTTTATTGGTCTAAGTAACACAAAATTAGTTATTGTTTATTGTATTGGGCAAAAGTCTGATACCCACTACCGTAATGTCATCTGTTTGGGCAGAGGCTTTTTTCATCCATTGTTGAATGGTGGTAGCAATGTGATGTTCTTGTTCTTGCATAGGTAGTAAATGGTATTGCAAGAATATTTCTTTCATTCTTTTTGTCGAGAACTTTTTATCTTTTTCACCACCAAATTGGTCTTGATAGCCGTCTGAAAATAAGTACAAATAAGTAGGCACATAATAAGTGATTGTATGTAACTGAAAATCTTGTTTTTCATCTTGAATAATCCCACCTATCATATTACGACTTGCTTTGAGTTCGTATAATTCTTGGTTTTGTATGTAAAACATCTGATTCATTGCACCTGCATACGAAAATTTTTGCTGTTGTTTATCTATTTGTACTACCGCAATATCCATTCCGTCATACGTTTTAGATGTATCTTGGTGTAGGGCATAAATAATTTCTTTTTGTAGTTGTTTTAAAATAATATCGGGTGAAAATGTTTCTTTCATTATCACTATTTCTTGTAAGAGTTGTGTACCTATCATACTCATAAATGCTCCCGGTACACCATGCCCTGTACAGTCTGCCACTGCAAAAATAATTGGGTGATTTTGCGTAGCTTCTTGGCTACCTTCATAAAGCCAATAGAAATCTCCTGAAACTACATTGCGAGGTTGATAAAAAATAAAGTAGTTGTTTTTTCCAAAAGCTATATCCAGTCGTTGTTCAAAGGGTAAAATAGCTTGTTGGATTCTTTGTGCATAGGTAATACTATCTGTAATTTCTTGGTGTTGTTGCTGTAATTCATTTTTCTGTTCACTTACCAACTCTAAGATGGCTTGTACTTCCTCGTTGTTTTGGCGTAGCTCCTCGTTTTGTTGTTCTATGAGTTGTTGTTGGGAGTAAAGCATCAAATTTGCCTTTTGTGTTTGTTGGCGTGCCTTATATAGACTTATGGCTAATGCTAAAAAAATGACTAGCACAATCAAACCAACAATAATTACAGTGTCTTGTTGCTCAATAATTTTCTTTTGTAGTTCAGCATCTTTTTTTAGGAGTAGATTTTCGGCTTCTTTTTTATCTACATCATAAATTGTTTTCATGCGGTTTATTTGCTCCGACTTATCTTTACTATCTATGCTATCCAACAAGGTTACACTTTTTTGGTATTTGCGAAGAGCCTCTAAATAATTTCCTTTTACAGAGTCTATTTGTGCATCAATAGCATAACACTCGGCTACAGTAGCCATTTCTTCATTGTGCAAAGCAAAGCTTAGGGCTTTATCTGCAAACCATTTAGCCTGCGACAAATTATTCAAATGCAAATAACAATTTGCTACTTTAATGTAATCCATAGCTATATCTGCGGTTGCCCCTGTTGCCCCATAAATACGCATAGATGTTTTGAAAAAAGGCATGGCTTTTTCGTATTCCTTCATTTGTAGATAGGTATCACCTTTATTATGAATTGGATATGTCATACCTAATGAATCATTCAACTCTTTGTATAGTTGAATAGACCCCTCAAAATATTCCATAGCTTTACTATGCTGCCCTTTAGAATTATAGACATTACCTAAATTGTTCATGAACAAAGCCTTTGTACTTTTTCCTTCTTCATCATTCACATCTCCCAAAATATCTATGGCTTTCTGAATATATTGAATAGACTCCTCGTAGTTTTCTTGCATATAATATACTTGTCCTATCATTTCATGTCCTATTGCAAACTCCACTCTGCTATTTTGAATATAAGGAAACGAAACAAATTTCAAACTGTATTCCATTGCCTTCACATAGTTACCCATCACCCTGTAAATGTATGCAATGTTGTAAAAAGAGTAGGTATAGGTATATTCTCTGCGTTTTTTTACTTTTTCATAATGAGCTATAGCAGCTTGGTATTTCTTAATAGCCTCAAAATGACTACCCCTTATGAGGTGTAAGAAATAAGCCAAAGTATATTCACAATCTCCTTGTTGGGCTGGCATAGCTAATTGATTTGCCCAAAGGTTAGCCTCTTGGTAATATTGCCAAAATTTTGTGGTATCAGCACTTCGATAATGTTCTGCTAATTTTAACAACACATTGACCTTTGTTGTATCTTTAGTCGTTGGTAATACTTTTAGTAAACTATCTAACTGAGATGTATTTTGAGCATGACTAAGCAATGTTGCAAAAGAAAAAAAGCAATAACACAAAAGAAACTGTAGGTAACGTCTCAAAAAGGAGGGGTGGAAAAATGAAATTATCATAGATTGGAGAGTAAGGCAGTAGCAAAAAATATCAATAGATGACTGTTTTATGCAATCAACAATCAGTATTACATATTCAATATAATCAATTATTTTGCCATAGCCCTAACAAGCAACCTAAATAGTTTTTTAAAGTATAACAAAAAAAACACCCCTTATTATTTGGTTTAATAAGGGGTAAATTGAAATTAAAACTTAAAGTTATACGTAACCGAAGGCAAAATAGACCCAAATACCGAAAACTCTACGGCTTGCGTTTCGTTCAGGTTGTCTGGGTTTTGGCGGAAGTACATAGAGAACGGATTACGGCGACCATAAGCATTGTAAACAGCAAATACCCAACTTCCTTGCCAACGGCGGTTTGGTTTAGGTCTGTCCCATGTCAAAGAAAGGTCTAAACGATGGTACGGCGGTATGCGGTAAGCATTACGGCTATTGTTCACATTGTTAGGCACATAACCAATATCACGCAAATAGAACTTGTCTGTAGGGAAAGTGGCAGGCGTACCCGAACTAAATGTAAAATTGGCAGATAAACTCACGTTTTTAGAGAGTTGGTACATTGCCACTACGTTCAAGACATGGGGCTTATCGAAACGATTAGGAAACCAGTCAGCTTTGTTAATGCCTTCTACCAATCTTTCTGTGCGAGAAAAAGTGTAGCTAACCCAGCCTGTCAATTTACCCGAATTTTTCTTTACATACAACTCCAAGCCATAAGCACGACCTTTGCCCGTCAAGAGGTCTTGTTCCAAAAATTGATTCAAGAACAAGTTTGCACCATCTATATAATCAATTTGGTTTTGTAAATCCTTGTAATACACCTCTACAGAAGCCTCATAACTGTTCTCTTTGAAGTTACGAAAATAGCCCAATGCCACTTGGTCGGCTATTTGTGGTTTAATGTTATTCGTGCTGGGTGTCCATACATCGAGAGGCGTAGCTGCTGTGGTATTAGAAATAAGGTGTAGGTACTGTGTCATGCGGTTGTAACTTGCCTTTACAGAACTGTTATCATTGATGACGTAGGTAGCCGAAAAACGAGGCTCAAAATTGCCAAAATCTGCTATTTTTTCCCAAGAACCATAGTTTTTGCTGCTTACAAACGGCTTGCGAATACCTGCCGTTGTGTCCTTGAAAGTGTACGCCAAACCATCTCCCATATAACGGAAGTAAGAGTAACGCAAACCATATTGCAAAGACAACTTAGAGTTAATTTTTTGTTCATTACCCACATAAACGGCTGCTTCCAAACCATTTTTATCGTCCAGCCCTACAATTCTTGTGGTTTTATCTACTGTTACTTCGCCTGTACCCGGTTTAAAGGTATAAAGGGTAGCTTGTCCACCAAAAGTAATGGTGTTTTTAGGATTGACGAAATACGTAAATTCAGGTTTTACACTATAGTTAATGATGTTAGAAGTCCATTTAAAACCATCTCCCTGTGCATTTGTGCCGTCTGTTCCCAATAAATAGTCATAGTTGCTATAAAAAAGAGTGACATTAGAGAATAACTTATTGCCATAAACGTGATTCCAACGCAAAGAAGTCGTAGCATTGCCCCAATTAAACTGAAAACCAGCCCCAAATTTATCTCTACCAAAATAGCCCGATAAAAATATTTTGTCCTTACTGCCTAATGTATAATTGGCTTTGGCAGTAAAGTCATAAAAATAAAAAGCACTGTTTTGTAAATTACTTGCCAAAAAAGGCTTTGCCAAAACGTCTATGTAAGAACGGCGAGCAGCTACTAAAATAGAACCTTTGTCTTTTACGATAGGTGCTTCTAAGGTCAATCGACTGAAAATCACACCAATACCGCCTTGCCCTGAAAACCTTTTGGCATTCCCTTCTTTCAGCCTTACATCTAACAAAGATGACAAACGACCCCCGTATTGAGAGGGAATACCACCTTTAACCAATTTTATGTCTTTTACCGCATCAGGATTAAACACCGAAAAGAAACCGAATAAGTGCGAGGAATTGAAAATAGGAGCTTCGTCTAATAAAACCAAGTTTTGGTCGACATTACCACCCCTTACGTTGAAACCTGTAGCACCTTCTCCCACAGAGCTAACGCCGGGTAAGAGTTGAATACTCCGTATCACATCTACTTCGCCTAACAAGGCAGGCATTTTGCGAATGGTCGAAATATCCACTTTGTTTACACTCATTTCATTAGAGAGTACATTGTCTTCAGCTTTTTGCTCTGTTACAACTACTTCTTGCAACGAAGTTTCTTCTGCCGAAAACTCTATGTCTATCTTTGTATTTTGGTTCAAACTCACCGTTTTGGTTTGAGATTGGTAGCCAATGAATGAATAAATAAGGGTGTAATTGCCTTCGGGTAGGGTAATAGAATAAAAACCGTACTCATTGGAGGCTACGCCATTACCTGTTTCTTTGACCAATACGGTAGCACCTATGAGGGTTTCACCGTTTTTTGCGTCTTTTAAGTAGCCACTAATGGTTAGTTTAGCTTGTGCTAAAGTAGCAAAGATTGTTACGCACCAGAGCAATAGGCTTAGTGCTATTTTTTTTTGATACATTTTTTTAGGGTAGTTGGAATAAAGTTAGTAATGCAGCAAAATTATGCTTTTATGCCAAAAATTTATGCTTTTTGTAGGCTTTCTTCCTAAATGACTGTAATAAAGTAGGTTTTGTTTAAAAAGAAGTCCACTTTTTTAGGCTATCTCTACAAATTTTATTTTACCCAAAAAGTTGTTTTTAATCCGCAAAAAGTTGCTACCTTGCGAGCAAATTTTAGTATCACAACCTTATAACGATAACACAAAATGTCAAAGATTAGAGTAGCTATCAACGGTTTTGGTCGTATTGGTCGTTTGACTTTCCGCCAACTCATTGCTAAAAGCAACATTGAAGTAGTTGCTATCAACGATATTACAGACCCTCATACCTTAGCACACTTGTTGAAATATGACTCTGTGCATGGCAAATTCAACGGTACAGTAACCGTAGAAGGCAATACTTTGATTGTAAATGGTCAAAAAATAACTGTTTATGCAGAAAAAGACCCGAAAGCATTGCCTTGGGGAACTTTAAATATTAGCGTTGTTTTAGAATCTACTGGTCGTTTTGTAGATGAAGTAGGTGCTGGACAACATATTACGGCTGGTGCTAAGAAAGTTGTTATTTCTGCTCCTGCAAAAGGTAACGTGCCTACAGTAGTTTTGGGTGTAAATGACAGCACTTTGACAGGTAGCGAAACTATCTTGTCTAATGCGTCTTGTACAACTAACTGTTTAGCTCCAATGGCGAAAGTATTAGATGACACATTTGGCATAGAAAAAGGTTTTATGACTACTATCCACGCCTATACACAAGACCAACGCCTACAAGATGCTCCTCATGAAGATTTACGCCGTGCAAGAGCTGCTGCTTTGTCTATGATTCCTACGACTACAGGTGCAGCAAAGGCAGTAGGTTTGGTATTGCCTCACTTAAAAGGTAAATTAGATGGTACGGCTATTCGTGTCCCAACGCCTACAGGTTCATTGACAGACTTAGGTGTTATCTTGAAAAAAGCTGCCACTAAAGAAGAAATCAATGCTGCCATGAAAGCTGCTGCCGAAGGTGCTATGAAAGGCGTATTGGAATACTGCACAGACCCTATCGTTTCTGCGGACATCGTGGGTAACACTCACTCTTGTATCTTTGATGCAGATATGACTACAGCTAACGGTAACTATGTAAAAGTATTTGGTTGGTATGACAACGAGGCAGGTTACTCTGCTCGTGCTGCGGACTTAATCGCAAGAATTGGTTAATTCTTGTGCTATAAATCATTCAAAAACAGCTTGTTATTTTAAAGTAACAAGCTGTTTTTGTGTAAATATATTTGTGTATAGTAAAGAGAAGTGAGTAGTTAGAAGTGAGTTAAATTTTATAAATATCTTTCTTGTTTTCTATGTTTTAGAAAAAGAGTATCAAAAAACATTACAGTTCTTCTATTGTTATTGGCTGTAATAACAACCATACTAATAGTTTTACCTTTGTGGGAGTATTTTATTTAACATACCAAGTCTTTCAATTTATATCTAATGAAAAAGCAATTCATCACGTTTGTTTCTACGCTTTTCCCTAGTCAAGTAGTTTCATTTGCCTACAAGCAACTCACCAATCCACAAGTAAAAAAACTAAGAGAACATGAATTGGCGGTACTCGAAACGGCTGAAAAAGAAACTTTTGGTTTCAAAGACTTTAAAATTCAGTTGTATCATTGGCAGGGTGGACAAGATAAGGTATTGTTGATTCATGGTTGGGAGGGGCAAGCAGGTAATTTTGCAGACCTGATAGCACCTTTACAGCAACAAGGTTATACGGTGTACGCCTTTGATGCTCCTTCACATGGTTTCAGTAGTAAAGGAAGCACAAGCCTAATGGAATTTACAGAGTTAGTGGGTATTTTGATTAGGAAATATGGTGTGAAGAAACTGATTAGCCATTCTTTTGGTGGAGTTGCCACTACTTATGCCTTGTCCAATAACTTAGACTTACACATAGACAAATATGTTTTATTAACTACGCCTGATAAATTTATAGAACGTATCCAAGATGTAAAAGAACAGATAGGTATTACACATACGGTTCAAGACAAATTGGTGAGGAGATTGGAAACAGAAACAGGACTTGATGTAATGAGCCTTAATGTGAGTAATTTTGTCAAGAAAGTGCAAGTCAAAAAGGCACTTATCATTCATGACACCAATGACACCGTAATTCCAATAGAAAGGGCAAGGAATGTGCAACGTAATTGGCAAAATTGTGAGCTACTAGAAATACAAGGAACAGGACATTTCAGGATATTGCGAACAGCGACGGTTTTTGACAAAGTATTAACTTTTTTAAATAATTAAAAAAATAATATATTTCACTCAATCCATTACAATCGCCATGACCCCACTATTTAAAAAACTAAATTTCAAAGACCATATACAAATATTGGTATTAAACTCTCCTGAATCTTTTGAAACGGAATTATTGGAGATGATTTCATTGACGAAAATCGAAAAAGATGTTAATGAAGTCAAAGAGATTGGTTTTGCTATTATTTTTGTAAACACCCAAGCACAAATAGACGATTATATCGACATCGTATTTCCAAAATTAGAAGGTGATGCTGTATTGTGGTTTTGTTACCCTAAAAGTAGCTCTAAAAAGTATCGATGTGAATTTAACAGAGATACAGGTTGGTCTTCGTTAGGAAAATACAATTTGGAGGGCGTAAGACAAGTAGCCATAGACGAAGATTGGAGTGCCTTGCGGTTTAGAAAGATTGAATACATTAAAACTTTAACAAGGCGTGAAGATTTTGCTCTGTCTGAAGAAGGTAAAAAACGGACAAAAAAGAAGTCTGATTAAACAAATAACCTCTATCAATGCTTTAAGTGCTGGGTGTGTTATACTAACTTTTAACTTTACACTATGAAAAAATTGAGTTGTGTGCTTTTATTAAGCCTATTAACGTGCATAGCGTATGCTCAAAGCAATTTTAAACTATCGGGAACTATCAAAGATAATCGTAACCAAGAACTGTTAGTTGGGGCTACGATTTACAGCCAAACCGCCAAAAAAGGGACGCAAACAGATGCAACAGGTAGTTTTACGTTGGTTCTGCCAAAAGGTAAACATAAAATTATTGTTTCATTTATTGGTTACAAAAACATCACGCAAGAGATTGATTTACAGCAAAATACTACTCTAAACTTTGAGGTTGAGGCAGATGCTACACAACTAACAGAAGTAGAAGTTACAGGCGAAGCTCCCACAGCCAAAGTTGATGCGGTACAGACAAGTATCAACACTTTAACCTCCAAAGAGGCTAAGCTATTGCCTGCACTGTTTGGCGAAACGGATTTGATAAAAATTTTGCAACTAAAACCGGGCGTACAGTCGGGTGGCGAAGGCAATTCGGGTTTGTATGTACGTGGTGGTGGGGCAGACCAAAATTTAGTCTTGTTGGACGGTGCAGTGATTTACAATCCTAATCACTTATTTGGCTTTTTTAGTGTATTCAATTCTGATGCAGTGGACAAAATAGACCTTTATAAAGGAGATTTTCCTGCACAATTTGGTGGAAGATTGTCTTCTGTTTTAGATGTAAAACTAAGAGGCTCACAAGCTACTCATTTGCAAGGAACAGGCGGTATTGGGCTAATTTCTTCTCGTTTGGCATTAGAATTTCCTATTTATTTTAAGCAAAAATCTAAGAAAATCAATGTCATTTTATCGGCACGTAGAACGTATTTTGATGTTTTTACAAGAGGTATCAATGCGTTGAATGAAAATACACCGAATTATGACCCTATTCCTTCTTACTATTTCCACGACCTTACCGCCAAAATCAATTACGACATAGATGATAAAAATAAAGTCTATTTTTCGGGTTATTATGGTAGAGATGCCTTTGAGTTCAAGCAAAGATTTACGGTTAATTTGGATTGGGGAAATGCTGCCAGCACTATCGGTTGGCAACGCCAATGGTCGCCACGTCTTACTTCTAATACGGCTGTTTTGTATAGCCACTATGACTATATCATTCGCAATGAATTTGACAATTTTAAAATTAGGTTGAGTTCGGGTATAGAAAATATAAGTTTAAAATCCGATTGGAATTACCAATGGAAATCTAATTATTTAATCAACTTCGGGGCTGTTTACACTGCCCATGAATTTACGTTGGGGCAATTTAGTGGTGGTAATGGTGAAGATTTAAACATTAACAGAGGAACTGTACTACCCGCAGGTGAATTTGGGGCGTATATGAGCCATGAATACACCATTTCGCCTCGTTTGGCTGTCATTTATGGTTTAAGAGCCACAGGTTTTATCAATAAACCCAATACGTTTTGGGGCATAGAACCTCGTGTATCGGCTCGTTACAAATTGACTGAAAAAACAGCACTAAAAGCCAGTCTTTCACAAACTTATCAATACCAACACTTGATTTCGAGTTCGGGGGCAAGTTTGCCATCAGACCTTTGGTATCCGTCTAATGCCACTGTAAAGCCCGAAAGAGCTACGCAAGGCGTGTTAGGCATTTCGTTTTCGTTGTGGGACGACCAAATCTTTTTGAGCAACGAAGTCTATTACAAAGACATGACCAACCAAATAGACATTAAAGACGGTGCTCAATTAGTAGCTAACGACAACTTAGACAATGAATTGGTTTTTGGCAAAGGTTGGGCGTATGGCAACGAAATTTATATAGAAAAACGCAAAGGCAAGACAAGAGGTTGGATAGGCTACACTCACGCCTACGCATGGCGACAGTTTGATGCCTTGAATGGCGGCAGTCCGTTTCACCCAAGATATGACCGCCGTAATGATGTATCTGTGGTAGTTACCCATGAACTTTCTCCGCGTGTTATCATTTCTTTTACGTGGGTGTACGGTACGGGCAATGCCGTTTCTTTGCCTACAGGTCGTTTTTATTTACAAGATTTAGTGAATAGACCTCCTTTGATTATTCCAACTTATAATGAAAGGAACAGTTTCCGTATGGCAGATTACCACCGTTTTGATGCGTCTTTGGTGTGGAAATTTAAGCCTAAATGGGGCGAATCTGACCTTACGTTCAGTATTTACAATGTTTATAACCGTAGAAATGCCTTTTTCTTGTTCTTTGAACCCATAGAAAATAAGCAAACTCGACTGCCTGATGGTTTTTTGGCTAAACAAGTGTCTTTGTTTCCTATTATTCCTTCGGTTACGTATAACTTTAAGTTTTAGAATTACTCAAATTCAATCCTTTAAGTGAAGTGTATAGCTTTTTGCAATGAATTTTTTATCTCTAAGCCCAAAATAATAAGAGAAACTCACTACTTTCGTGCAAAAAATAATACCTTAGTTTTTTCCATTTATAATAAGAAAAAAGCCTAAGATAATTAACAGCTATACCCTTCAAGTCGATGAAAAGTTTAGAAGAAAAATTTGCAGTGCTTGACCGTAAAAACGAGGAAGCATTGCAAGGGGGCGGAGCAGACCGTATTGCGTCCCAACACAAAAAAGGTAAACTCACAGCCAGAGAACGTATTGAGTTATTGCTTGATGCAGGTTCTTTTGAGGAAATAGGCAAATTTGTCATGCACCGTTGCAAAGATTTTGGCTTGGACAAAGAATATTATTTGGGAGATGGGGTGGTTACAGGCTATGGTACAATCAACGGCAGATTAGTGTATGTTTTTTCACAAGACTTTACGGTCTTAGGCGGTTCTTTGTCTGAAACTCATGCCGAAAAAATCTGTAAAATCATGGATTTAGCCATGAAAAACGGTGCCCCTGTCATTGGGTTGAATGACTCTGGCGGTGCGAGGATTCAAGAAGGAGTAAACTCTTTGGGTGGTTATGCAGATATTTTTTACCGCAATACCTTAGCCTCTGGCGTTATTCCGCAAATTTCGGCTATCATGGGACCTTGTGCGGGTGGTGCGGTGTATTCGCCAGCTATCACAGACTTTATTTTGATGACCGAAAACACTTCGTATATGTTCGTAACAGGTCCTAACGTAGTGAAAACGGTTACACACGAAGAAGTTACTTCCGAAGAATTAGGCGGTGCAAGTACGCACAGCAGCAAAAGTGGCGTTACACATTTTGCTTGTTCTAACGAATTGGAGTGTATTCAGACGATTAAAAAACTATTGTCTTTTATTCCGCAAAATTGCGAAGATGATGCCCCTATGTTGCCGTATGAAGCCAATGGCAATGAACTTCGTCCAGAACTCAATACGATTGTGCCAGAAAATCCTAACCAACCGTATGATATTCGGGAGGTAATTCATGGTATTATAGATGCCGAAGCAGGATTTTTGGAGGTACATCAAAACTATGCTGAAAATATTGTAGTAGGCTTTGCACGTTTGGCAGGGCGTAGTATTGGCGTGGTAGGCAACCAACCTGCAGTATTGGCGGGCTGTTTAGACATTAAGTCGAGTGTGAAGGCTGCACGTTTTGTGCGTTTCTGCAACTCTTTCAATATTCCTTTGTTGGTGTTGGTAGATGTTCCGGGATTCTTGCCGGGTACAGACCAAGAATGGAACGGCATTATTACCAACGGTGCAAAATTATTGTATGCTTTCAGCGAAGCCACAGTGCCAAGAGTTACGGTTATCACACGCAAAGCCTACGGGGGTGCGTATGACGTAATGAACTCTAAACACATTGGGGCAGATATGAACTTTGCTTGGCCTAACGCAGAAATTGCGGTAATGGGGGCAAAAGGTGCTGCCGAAATCATCTTTAAACATGAAATTTCGAAGGCGGAGAATCCTGAAGCCAAACTACAAGAAAAAGTAGATGACTACACCAACAAGTTTGCGAACCCTTACAAGGCTGCACACAGAGGTTTTATAGACGAGGTAATTAAACCAGAACAAACTCGTCAAAAATTGATAAAAGCCTTTAAGATGTTGGAAAATAAAGTAGCGAAGTTGCCTGCGAAGAAACATGGCAATATTCCATTGTAGATAATTTTAATAAAAACCACTTGTAAGACTTTAAAGCCCTATAAGTGGTTTTTCAACTTAGTTTTTTCCTAAAAATAATTCCTCCGCCTCATCCCGAATCTGCACCAATAAATCATTAACAAACTGTTCATCTACCGTTTCGGGCAGTTTGGCACGAGCATACAAAGTTTCCAATTCCAAAATATCCTGTTCGGCTTGTGCAATAATGGTTTGTAAGTCAAATTCGCCACGTCTTATTTTGAGCAATTCCGCAGCATTTTTTCGCCTAACAGAGATGTGTCCTTCCGTAGCTATTTCCTTTGCCATGTCTAACAACCGCCTACAATGCAGCAGATTTTTGCCGTCTATTTGCTGTTGGTGTCCTTTAATGTCCACATAGCGTTGTGTATTGCGAGTTTCCAACCAAATTTGGTACTCTTTGTAGTCTTTGCAGTGCATAGAATACCCATCTTTGTTGTAATACATCATTGTTTTAGGTGCTATGCCTTTTGGAATAGGACTTAGGCGTATTTCATTACTGTTTTCCAATGCAATTCCCTTAAAACCAAAGGGTTGGCGTTTTTCTTTCACGTAGTTGTCATAGTACAGTGCATAGCAATCTTTGAAATGGTCTAATTTCGTCAAACCACAATATTCTTGTTGTAGCCCTTCTCTGGTCAAAAAAGTTTGCAGGGCAATGGTTTTTCCGTTTTCATAGACATAACAAAAATCTAAGGGACTTTTACGAACCACTCTATCTCTTTCCCAATTCATTTTTTTGTCCAAACCTTTTGCTTTTTTAATTTGGGCAATAGCATAACCACCAAAAGATTGTAAACATTTGGTAGTCAAAAACTTATCTCTATGTGCCGTAATTGTACCAAATAATTTGTGTTCGTATTGTATGCAGTCTTTGGGCATATACAACAACTCCAACACCGTAGGATTTGCCACTTGCAACAATTCTAAGAACCGCCGTACTTCGTAATAAAACTCGTCTTTGCTCACTTCCAACTGTTCTGCATACCGAAACGCCAAAATTTCTTTGGGGTGTTGCACATATACACCTTTGTAATCTATGTCTGACGAAGCCGTAGCCGTACCATACGCCTGACTGCCTACTATAGTTTTAAAAATAATTTGATGTACCATATTTTGTATTTTCGTTTGTCAATTACTACTTTCGTTTATTCTAATCCTATCAACCCAACCATGAACGGCATCAACAGAGATTTTTTACACCTTAACCTCGTCATGCTACTCAATAGCTTTTTGCCTTTGGTAGTTCGCAATATCTCTATTCCTTCTGTTGAAATTGTATTTTATCGTACTCTTTTTGCCTTTTTGTTATTAGGCACGTTTTTGTATTACCGCAAAATGTCTTTGAAAATCCCTCGCAACGAGATGTTTAGAATGTTGCTGTCGGGTTTTCTTACGTCTGCCTATTCTATTTTGTTGTTTATTTCCGCCAAACTCTCTACGTTATCAGTTTGTTTGGTGGGCATGGCTACAAGTTCTGTTTGGATTTCTCTTTTACAACCTATTTTATTTCGCACCAAAAACCAACCTTTACAAGAACTCTTGGGTATCAATGCGGTAGTAGGTTTATATATTATCTTTAATTCTGGGTTTGAATACGGTTGGGGACTTACTGTAGGAATTATAGCCTCTTTTTTTGGGGCAATGCTCACAATTATTACTTCTAAATTAGCCCTTAGACATAGCCCTTTTGTAGTTACTTTTTACCAAATGATGGGGGCTTGGCTTGGAACAACCTTATTTTTACCCATTTACCAACACTACTTCAGTAAAAATGGACTGCAATTAGGCAATGTAACCTTGCCAGACTTAGGTTTTATTTTCGGTTTAGCCTTTGTACTTTCTATTTATGCTTATTCCGTTATGGTGCGTTGTATGCGGACTATTCCGCCTTTTGTGGTGGCATTGGTAGCTAATCTTTCGCCTATCTATGGTATTGTTTTCGACCTTGTCATGAAAGGCAGTGGGCAGCATTTGAACGCAGGTTTTTATTTAGGCACAGGACTTCTGTTGGCTTCTGTATTAGCCTATCCTTTGTTTAACTACTATATGCGGAGATTCCAAGAACAACAACGCCAACTTAGAGAAGCCCAAGTAAGCAAGGATATTGAAGGCAGACGCACCAGCGAAATAGCCGTAGATATTGAAGAAAAACCGCCATTTATATAAACACTTAAAAATTGGGTAGTGCATAACAAATAATATTTTTTTGGTAAAAAAGTTGTAATCTTTTCAAAAGATTACAACTTTGGTATTATAGCATTAAGACTACCCAAAATTGCTTTAAGGCTCATTTTGCACAAAATTTTTTCTTTTGCATGAACTCTACACACTTATTATTACTTTCCTTTGTCTTTTTATTTGCGTGCAAAACCAGTATTGACACCGAAAACCGCCTACCTAACCAACTGCAAGGACTCAAAAAAATGCAATTAATCAATGGTGGTTTTTTTCGGAGAGGTAGTGAACAAGGTGCAGCAGCCGAAAAACCTGTGCAAACCATAGCCCTTAACAGTTTTTACATAGACATTACACCCATTACCTATCGTGAATATGAACAATATGTAAAGGCAGGCGGTAGCATTAACGCAGATTGGGCAGATGACAACTATCATCGTTTGGATATGCCCGTTACGGGACTTACGTGGTTTCAGGCTGTAGATTTTTGTAATTGGCGGAGTAGTCTGGAAGGTTTACAAGTAGCCTACCGCCTTACTACGACCTATGACGACTACGGTTATCCGATTTGGGAGGTTGTACCCGAAGCAGACGGTTATAGGCTACCCACAGAAGCAGAGTTTGAGTATGTGGCAGGTTGTGGTGAAACACAACAAACTTTTCCTTGGGGAGAAGAATTTGATGGGCAATACGCCAATTTTGACATAGAACGGAAAAGTTCTTTGGGCAATAAATGGCGAAGATTAGCCCCTATTAATGAATTGCACCAAAATAAATGGGGTGTGGCAGGCATGAGTGGCAATCATTGGCATTGGTGCGAGGATTGGTTTGATACGAATTATTATGCAGAAAGTCCACAAGAAAACCCCAAAGGAGCAGCCAGAGGCACAGGCAAAGCCATTCGGGGAGGTTCCTGGGGTAGCCCTTCGCCAGAATTTCTAAAAATCTACAAACGCAGCTATGCAGCCCCCAGCAACCATAATTTTGACATTGGTTTTAGGTGTGTAAAGCCGATTGCAAAAAACAATCATTTGCTAACAAAAAATCCTCAAAAACATCAATTTTACCGAACGGAATTGTATTGTAAACCCAAAAAATTTGAGGGTAATGTATATAGTGAAGAATTTGTTGGCTTATTAGGCAAATACATAGCCGATTATTATCCCAACTGCCTCTATTTTTATTGCCAAGTGGACAAACAAGAGGTACTTACACCACACAGTTTAGCCAAATTAATAGTGGAAGTAACGAAAGAATACAATATTCACCCTTTAATTCTTACAGGTATTTTTGCAGCCGAAAGTGGTTTTGGGAGTTGTTCTGTGCCAAGATGGTACAATAATCCCTTAGCTTTTCATTGGCAAAACAAATTGATTGCCAACGGAGAACCTGAATACAATGCACCTATTGGGCTAAAAAATGAAAAATTTGCTACTTTAAGAGATAATTTCAGGGCTTTTTGCAAGGGTATTCGCAAAAGATTTTACATACCTTCTGCCAGAGGTAATTTGGCAGACTTTCACCGTTTGTATGTAGGGTATGATGATGACTCGTGGATGTTACCCGTTTGTAGAGTTTATAGAGATGTGTTAGGCGTACAGATTTCAGCCAAAACTCCTACTAAAAATATTGGTCGTTATATTTATACAGATTGGGAGGAGTTTCAGTTGCTTTTACCGTAGTAAGGAAGAAAGCTACTTTTTTATATAATCTTATTAATTTATTGTTGTAAATACTTAATTATCAGTGATATATACTATTTAAAATTTATAGTTATTTGATAATCAAGTATTTACAAATATGACTAAAAAATCTAGCTAAAAAATTACTTCCGATTATCCTCCCCGCTAAACATACTCAAATAACTTTCGTAACGGCTCAAAGCTATTTCGCCTGCTTCCACCGCCTTCAAAACGGCACATTGTGGTTCGTTGGTGTGCGTACAGTTGTGGTACTTGCATTGTCCTAACAAAGCCCGCATTTCGGGGAAGTAATGCCCCAAATCTTCGGGTTCTATAGCCACCAAGCCTAACTCCTTAATCCCGGGGGTATCTATCAAGTATGTTTGTGGACGTACCTCGTACATGGTCGCAAAGGTGGTGGTATGTACGCCTTTTTGCGAATAATCCGAAATTTCAGACGTAGCTAATTCCAAATGTGGACTTAGGCGGTTCAACAAGGTAGATTTACCTACGCCAGAGTGCCCCGCAATCAATGTTTTTTTGTGATTTAACTGTTCCCATAACCTTTCAAATTCGGGGTCGTGTAGGGCAGAAATTTGAAAACACTTGTAGCCCAAACTTTCGTACAAATCACAGAGTTCTTGCTGAAACGCCAGCCCTTCTTCAGACAAAATATCGGTTTTATTAAACACAATCATACTTGGAATACGGAAACTTTCGGCAGACACCAAAAAACGGTCAATAAAGCCCAAAGAAGTGCGAGGTTGCCCCAAAGTAGCTATCAATAAAGTTTGGTCTAAATTTGCAGCAATGATATGACCATGATGTTTTTTGTGTGTGGACTGCCTGATAATATAGTTTTCTCTCTCGTCTATACTGTGAATGACCACCGTATTTTCTGTTTTATTTTCCAACTCAAACTGCACATAGTCGCCTACGGCAATAGGATTGGTAACTTTTAATCCATCTAATTTAATTTTGCCTCTTAGCCGACCTTTATAGACCTTGCCGTTATCGGTAGCTACTTCGTACCAAGAGCCTGTGGAACGTAGGATAAGTCCTCTCATTGAAAATGTTTTTCAAAAATTTGAATGAATGAATGAAATATTTTTTGTTTGTCAAATTGGTTTTCCGCCAATTTCCGCCCATTTGTACCCATTTTTTGCAGTTGTTCGGGGGCTAACTGTTTGATTTGTTGTAAATGCTCTTCCAATTGGCTAAGAACTTGTGGCAAAACAACTATCCCCGCCTCGTTATTTTCTACTAAATTGGCAGCTTCTCCGCCACCAATCAACAAAACAGGCACACCACACGCCATAGCCTCGTACATTTTGGAGGGAACAGTGCCGTAAATCACAGTTTTTTGAGCCACCAACACCATATCAAAGCTACTCAAAATTGTTGGGAGTTCGTGTTGTGGTACAGGTTGGTACAAAAAAATAGGCTGTTGGGGGTGTGTTTGTATAAATTTTTCTATCTCTTTTTTCTCTACACCATCTCCCCAAATGTGCAACTCTATGCCTAATTTTTGCCAATCCACTTGTTTGCACAAAGCCAACATACCTTGTGCCAATCCCAAAATACCTGCATACACAATTTTAAATTTTTTTGTAGGCAAAGCTATTTTTTTGGGACAAAAAACTTGACAATCTACACCTGCTCGGTACAAAAAATAGTTTTTTTGTGGATATGTTTGTTGCAAAGCACCTATAATTTCTTGGCTTTGTGCCAATACAAAATCAGCTTTTTTACACAAAAAAAACTCTATCTTTTTCAGTAAACGAATAGCTAAGGGAAAAGGTTGTAACCAATCTACTAAGCCTTTGTACCACAAATCCGAAAAATTCACGACCAATTTGGCATCAGTACCCAAAGTAAGCACCCAAGCAGACAACCCCACCAAAAATGGTGGGGTTTGTACCAATATAATATCGGGCTGTGAATGGCGTAAAGTTCGCCAACTTTGCAATAAAGATAAAGACAAAGACAAATTACTTAATAACCTCAATACCAACTGTTTAGCATGGCTGGCATACAACCAATATCTATGTACACGCACATGATTGATTACTTCTTGTTGGGTGTTTTTGCCTTGATACGCCCTAAAAATTTGCCCTTGTGGATAATTGGGCAATGCGGTAATTACTTGTACGTCATGCCCTCTACTCACAAGTTGTTCGGCGAGGTATGCCATTTGGTAAGCACAAGCCCCTACTTCGGGGGGATAATTAGGTGTAATAATTGTAATTTTCAAGGGTGGATTAGCAAAAACATACAAAATAGGGGGGCAAAATACGCTAAATTGTAAGGTTTTCGCAAATGAATGACATAAATAAAGTTTAGCAATTATTTTTTGTAGGGCAACTAAGTTATTAAAATGGGCTATTATGATTTTTGAGTAGGTAATGATTTTGATGTAGATACTACCTTATTTTTTGGGTTTACGGTAAAAAAATATCCTAATAATACATTCACAAAAAAATATACCAATGACTAACAATAATACGTCCTCTCTCATAGTTGCTTATTCAACAATAATAGTTGTGCGGTTTTGAGAGTTCTCCGAGGCTAATTGGACAATGTACATTCCTTGTGGTAACTGTGGCAAAGCAGTATTGATTTCGCCTACTGTACTTGTTAGGGTTGTTTGCCAAACAGCTTGACCATACACAGTGTAAAGGGTCATTAAAAATTTTTCACTACTATTTCTTGTCAATGTAATAGTTAAATAATTGCTTACAGGATTTGGATAGACTCTTTCAATAATATCATTTGTTGCCTCTAATTCGTAATTAACCAAAATAGTTTTGGAATAAGTATGTTGCACATCAACATCTATTTGCTTGATTCTGTAATAGTTATGAGGATTTACAATATTTTTATCTGTAAATGTATAAGTGTGCTTACCCAATGTGTTATTACTTTTTACATTGCCAATGAGTGTAAAGTCCGTGCCATTGTAACTATGCTCTATTTCAAATGCTTGCGTATTTATTTCTTGTGTAGTTGCCCAATTCAATAAAATACTATTATTGCTTACTACTTTACCACCAAAAGATAACCATGTAAGAGGCAAAACGGAAGGACAAGTTACACAGTTATTGACAGCCGAACCCAAGCCGCCAGAACCTGTCGGAGCAGCCCCACAATACCGTATGCCCGAACTACCTGTCAATGGATTGTTCATTTGGGAACTGCCATTGACGGTAAGATTAGCACACCCTCCTGCTTCTACACAAAAAGAATTGGTTTGGTTGTTACTTTCTAAATTTCCTGTTACGGTTAGGGAAGCACCATTTGCCATATTGACAAAATTGCCTGTGTTCATAGCTAAATTACGAATGGAAATATTCCCCGCATTGTTCACTACAGAGGAGCTACTTGCTAAATTCCAATCGGCATTTGTACCTGTCATCGTACCTAAGTTATTGATACTATTACCACTGTTGTTGAAATTATAGTCGCCTGTGGCATTAAAATTCACATTGCCTCTATTGGTAATGGTCATATTACCACTGGCATTGAAAGTCGTAGAAAAGTTCAATGTGCCACCTGAAGCCACATTGTAGTTAAAGCCATTATTGTAATTTGTGCCACCTACAATATTTACAGTTCCGCCACATACACGCAAATTACCAATCGTATTGAGGTTTCGCCAGCTAATATTCAACGTACCACCTGTAACAATGACTGTACTTGCTGCATTGGATATATCAAAGTTGTTAATAGTAAGGTCGCCACCAGACATTAATAAAGTACCTCCATTCAATCCATACGTACCAAATGTACTTGTACCACTACTATAACAACGTACTGTACCTGCGTTGAGGTTGTCGTTATTGGCAGCAGTACCACCGCAAGTAGCTGTGCAAGTAGGGGCAGTGGGGAAAGTAGGCGGACAGCTCTGGGCATATAAACAATTTGTTAGCAATAGGTAGGAACTAAAGGGCAGAAGCAATAATTTTAGCATAAAATAAGTGTAATAAATGTAATTATATGTATAGATAGCACTTTTAACCAAGCGTCAAGTTTATGAAATATGCAACAAAAATAGAAAATATTAAAAATTAGGCTTATCTGTTGAAAACTTTGCAAAGATACTTTTATTTTACTGAAATGATTATTATTTATCCTTGTATTGAATTTTTATCATTTTATAGATTGAATAAAAATAAAAAGGTATTATTTTTATCAAATAATACCTTTTTATTTTTATAATGATTATATAAGACTTGTAGCAGGTTAAAAATCTACGCCTAATGTCCAGTACAGTTTAACACCATCTTTTACTTGATTGTCTTCTACGCCCCAAGCTACATCTAACTTATTGTAAATGCCCAAAACCATAGACCTTACACCAAAACCGTAGCCCATTAAGAACGGATTTTTAAAGTTTAACACTTTGGCATACGGAAAAGCATTATTAGGGCGAATAAACTCCACAATATTAACAGAGTTATCTCGGCTAAACGGATTGTCGCCTTTCCAAGCTGTACCAATGTCGAAGAAACCTACAAATTGCAAATTGCGAACAAAGTTAGACGTAATGTTTCCTCTTGAAATATAGTTGGCTACAGGTATTCGCAGTTCTGCATTGGCTACAAATACGCCTTGTCCTAACAGCCTATTAAAGTTGAAACCACGCAAAGGCGTAACAAAAGGCGAAAATAAGTAATCTGTGTAATCTTGGCGTGCAGCTCTTTCTGTTGGTTCATCATTAAAATATAATGGATTAGTGGCAGGAATGGCATCAGAAGAAGAAATTATCCAATTATCCATGCCTCCCAAACGGTAAGTTTTAGCTGCTTCGCCTAAAAACTGTCCGTACATAGCTCTGGTAGCCAATACCAACTGTTTGCCTAATCTTTTGTAATAACGAACTTCGGCTGTGATATTGCCAAAGTTCTTGTTTTCAATGCCTAAACCCATTAAATTTTCATACACTACTTTTGCCTTTAAACCGTCATAGACATTAGGGGCAGGGCTAATCACATTGTCAAACGTATAAGCCAGTTGAAAGCCACCATAGTACACATCTTTTCCACCAATACTTTGAATGGAAGTTCCCAAAGAACCGCCATACGTGCTGGTTACATCAAAGGTAGTTTGTGCTGCAATACCTGTGGCACTCACTCGTTGATTGACCGTAATAGGGTATGAAACAGTGGCTTGTACTTTATTCAGTGCATAGCGTTGCAAGAAAGTTTGTTGGCGACCAAAGATAGAGTAAGTTTGGCGGTCAAATCTTACTTTATAGTCCAATCTCTTTTTTAAATATTGGTACTCTGCATAATAATTGGCATTTCGCAAATTGAACATTGCCAAAGCACCCAAACTAAATTGATGATTTTCAAATAGTTCCATCAGTCCTGTTTCGAAACTCATACCTGCACCTCTTAGTGGGTCTATCAAGAAATTAGTTTTGAGGTTGTCCGCACCAAATTTATTAATATAAGGAATAGCCCTTGACAACTCAAAAGTTTCTGGTTTTTGCTTAGGTTCGGTATCTGGTGAGCCTATAGGCTTGTAATTTTCCAACAATTTTTTCTTTTTGCGTTGTTGCCCTTGTGGAGGCGTGTCAAAGACATAATTGTCTGTATCTATGTCATAAGGATTGGTACGCACCGCCACTACGGTATCTTTTGGCGTTTCTTCTTCCACTATTTTTACCGTATCTTTCTTAGCTTGATTTTCTTTTTGTTTTCGCAAATCTTTGATGTTGCGTACATCAAGCATTTCTTGGCGAGCCGTTTTTTGGCTAAATACCGAAGTGCTAATGACATCAAAATTATTGTAACGGAACAAGTGCATATTACCCTTATGTAACAAACTGATAATCAACTGTTTGTTTTTGTAATCATAATGCCCCACACTACTTTCTGTATTGCTTACTTGGTGTGTTGTGCCTTCTTTTAAGTCATAACAAAACAAATGATTAATCCCTCTTTGTGTAGAAGTAAATGCAATGTGTGTATCATTGATAGGAGAAGGGTGCAAATCTGTACTAATCGTATTGGTAATACGTTTCAGTTTTTTTGCACTAACTTGCAATATGAAGATATTGAAACGGTCAGTAACTTCCCCCAAAGAGGCTTTTTTGGCTATACTCAAAGAGTCGTTGGTGCGGTTAGAACTGAATACAATATCGCCGTTTTTCATAAAGGCAGGTGTAAGGTCATCAAAAACGTCATCTGTTAGTTGCCGTACTTTTTGGCTGCTTGTTTCATAACTATACAAGTCGTTTTGTCCGTCTTGGGCAGCACTTAGCACCAATGTTTTGCCATCATCAGAGGCAGCAAACGAATGAACATGAGAAAAAGGTAGTACGGCTTGTGTAGTCTTTTTAGACGACAAACTGTAGGTTGAAAGTACCATTTTACCTTTCTTATAGTGAATAACGCCTAATAAGTTTTCGCCCAACCACGCCAAAATTGGAATTTTAAAGTCTATAGCTTGGCTGGTAGTTTTGTAGCCACCTACTAAGACTGTAGTTTCTTTATTTGTAGCCAAATTGCGAAGCCGAACCTTAAATTTTCCGTTATTGTTTTCTGAATATGCCAATAAATTTTGTGTGGCGTGTAAGCCAAATTGATTGTAAGTAGCTCCAGACTTATTGTTTTTGAGGCGAAGATTTAGCGGAATGGCTTGGTGTCCTTGTGCTACGGCAGTGAGTTGATTGATGTAAAATTTTTTCCAATCATTAGAAAATCTTTGGAAAGAAACACCAATCGTATTCTGAACACCACTTTCGGCATTGCGTACTATGCGTGTAAGGTTCAAAATATTAGCTATATTTTGTCTGCCGTATTCTTCGGCTATGTAGTTCCAGATAGACTGCCCCACTAATTGTGCATCTTTTCCTTCTAAATTGTCTATGTTTTTGAGTTTACGATATTTGAGCATATCACGCATATAATCGTCCATTTCAGATGACCAACCTTCTGCAACATATTGCGTTACACCTGACACAAACCAATTTGGCAAAGACAACAAATAACTGCTTCGCAACATATCTTTCAAACTACCGCCATACATCATTTCAAAAATTAAGGCAGTGGCAATGCTACGGTTCAGTTCTTTCTGAAAACTTACTTTGTCGCCTGTAAATGCCAATTCTATTTCGGGCTTAAAAAACTTGGTTTGTCCGCCTGTCGAAATACCTTGTGCGTCTATACCCACATTGCTTTGTTGCAAATCTGTAACGGAATTATAGACAAAAATCTTAATTTTATTGTAAGGTGAATAGCCAATAAGGTCTGTCATTCGCAGAAAATCGGCTTCGGCATAGCCCGCAGCCATTTTTGCAATGTCTTCACCTTCTTGGTAAAAGTATAATTCAAAATTTTGACTCGAAAAATATTTCCATTCAAATTGCTTGTATTGAATGCGGTTTTTGCCAAAATCTGTTTTGTAGAAAAAATTTTGGGCAAACAAGCTATTGTATGTACCTAATAGGCAAAATAATAAGCAAAATATTCTCATAAGTGTTGTCCTTTGATTAGAAAGAAGTCGTAAAACTATAAGGTTTTCAAAAGTTTATAGCTTTTTAAACAAAAATAACGATATATTCTTACAATGTTTAGCTTGTAACATTTTTTATGAAAGTAATTATTATGAACAAGTCAAAAAGTGTTAAATATACACTTACATATTTTTAGTTATTGTAGTTTTAGGCACTCATTAATAAACCTACACTACTTTTATGACTAAATTTATTTTAAACAGCCTCCTTTGCATTTTTTTATGCAGCTCTTTTCAATGTTTGTATGCTCAAGAATGGGCTTGGTCAAGGGCAATTTACCCTAATAAAGGAATCACTGTAGCTAGTTATAATTCTTCTATAGCCACAGATGTAAATAATAACTTGTTAGTAGCTTTCAGTGCCAAGGACAGTACAAGAACAGTCAATAAGATGTTCAAACACCCTAAAAACTATGTGATTGCCTTGTGCAAATACAACGAAAAAGGAGATTTGATGTGGCTCAAAGAGCAACTTTGTTCTACAGTTAATAATGAAGGAGATATTTTTTTACAAGGTATGCAATTAGATAGTAAAGGGAATATTTATATAACTGCTGAGGTAACAAAGACATCAGGCATTTATTTAGGTACACAACTATTTCCTCTTGTAAATACTATTGGGACGAACTTTCAATATCACTTTATTGCCAAATTCAATGCTAATGGGGAATACGTCAGTGGGCATATTTTCAAGAACTGTACTGTAACTGGTCTTATAGCTGATAAGGAAGATAATATACTTTTTTTAGCCAGAGCTTCTAATCCTTTAATCAACGCATCACCCATTTCTATTAATAATCTGCAATATGATATTATACCAAAAGGAAATGATGGGTTTTTCATTGGTAGGCTTAGTACAGAAGGTAAGGTATTTGATGTAAAACCGTTATTGATTAATCCTTTGGGGACAGGAGGCAATATATTAGGATTACAAGTACAAATAGACCAAAATAATAATTTTATTTTAGGGATAAATTTTAATAGAGAAGTAACTGTATTTGGTCAAAAATACATTGCTAAGGGGGCAGAAAAGTCGCCTTTGTCAAAAAAAGATATTATTTTGGCTAAATTAAGCTCTAATTTAGATAAAATATGGGTAAAGCATGTAGCCTCTTCCTTACATGATAACTTAGTGTGTATGTTTATTGACCGTCAAAATAATATTTATTGGGCAGCCGATAATTATGATACCATTAATGGGTACGAGGAGGCAATGCAAATGGATAATAAAAATATTGGCAAAAGTTATGTGGCAAAAATGAATACCAATGCTGAAGTAGAATGGGTAAAAGAAACAGAAAATAAGTTTAATATCTATCAAATTTCACAAACTAAAGCAGGTAAAATTCTTTTTGCAGGTAATTTGCAGCATCATATAAAAGTACAACAGTTTGGGCAGATTACTGTTAATTACTTAGAATTTCCACCAAGCAGATTTGATATATATTTTGGAAAGGGAAATTATTTTATTGCACAACTCTCTACAAATGGAGAATACGAGTGGGTGAAAAACTGGGCGTATCATGGTGGAATAATAAAAATAAAGGCTCTGTCCACTTCCAATGGAGATATTTATATAGCTAATTATTTTAATAGACAAATGTTATTAGAGAAAGACTTATTTGTGGCTAATGACATTGAAAGACTTAATATTTCACTCTCAAAAATAGAACTTTGTCCCCAAAACCTCACCATACAAAAAATAGACGAGCCACGTTGCAATACTGTAACCTTGCAGCCTTCGCCTTGCAAAGATTGTACGTATGAATGGCTGTATGACAACAAAATAGTAGGTACAAATGCTACTTACACGGCTACAAAGGCAGGCAATTACCAATTAGTAGCCAAAAAACAATTTTGTACGGTTACGACAAACACAAGAGTTGATTTCCCTGTTTTAGATGTGCAATTTACTGTACGTCAAGAAGTTGCGAAGATAGATAGTATTGTAGTTTTTCCAAACCCCACAACGGAATTGGTGCAAATGAAGTTTTTAGCCTTGCCACCCATAGCTTTACAAGCCCAATCTGCTACGAAATGGACTACGATACGTTGGTACTATCAAGGCGAATTGTTGCCACAATGGAACAACCAAACTACTATTTATCCTTCTTCGGCAGGAGTGTATGAATTTGTAGGAACAGACGAAAAAGGTTGCGTTTTACGCAAAAATGCCCCCGAAATACCCAAAAACGAGGAGCTAAAAGTAGAATTTACCCTCTATGACGGCATGGGCAGGACACTCTTAGCAAGTACAACGAATTACTTAGACCTCAACCAAACTTTGAGTGTAAACATGAAAACCTATCAGGCGGGTATGTACCTATTGGTAGCACAAACTAACAAAGGGGTGAAACAGTGTTATAAGATAGTGAAGTTGTAAGTAGTTTGTAAGTAAAAGGGGTTTGCTGAAAAGTTGTAACTTTTTTGCAAACCCCTTTAAAATTAACAACTACTCCTCACCCCTCCCCAAAGAATCTATATGCAAACGAATATTGTGTGCAGTAGCAGCATTGGTAGCAGCTATATTTTGCTCTGTGCTGTGCAAACGGCGTAAGTGCTGTTCATCTACGGCACTCCAAAGGCTTGGGTGCGAAGTCAAACGGCTGATAGCAGGTCGAATACTGCCTTGCACATTCAGTTTACCCAAACTTCTGTAACTTACTTGTTTGTCGAAATACAACATTTGCCACCACTCACCCGTTACTGGTTCGTACCATGTAAGATAGCCGTTGGGCAATACTTCTTTCGGTTCTGTAATAGCCCCTGTAAAACTATAACGTACTCCTTTTGAGCCGATTGGGTCAAAATAATTTGGTGTATGAAAGTCCGATACCAACACACCATTAGATGTATAGGCATAAGCAGCAGCTTGGCAAGGACTACAAGGTTTGACCAAAAACAGCACACGACCTTGCTGGTTGTTCGGCGACTGCCCCGCCACCAAACGACTCCCAAAAGGGTCTATCAACATTTCTATACACAAACGGCTTGCCTGTAAAGACCAAGACGCATTGTAATTTACTAAGGCATAAGGTTGTCCGTTCAGGTCTAAATGCAAGCCTGTGAGGTGAGCAGCCCCTATGTCTTCTTTGACAATAATAGACCAGTAGCCAATCGGTACATCTTCTAATTTCTCGAAGGCATCTATCGTAGCCTGAACATTCCAAATCGGAGCTACATCACGTACAATTTGTTTCTGAATGGCTGCACTTACTCGTGCCAACTCGCCAAAAGGGATTTTATTGGTTTCACTTACCAAAGCTACTTGATGTGTAAGCATATATGGATTAAAAAAATAAAATGAAAGCTAACTGTATATTCGCCTTTAGGCGAATGGCATAGTTTTTCTACAACAAAAAATATTCGCCTTTAGGCGAATGTACTATTTTACCCTTAAAAATTCTTGGGCAAACGCCAAACCTCTTGCTTGCGACTCTATAAAACTTTGTAGCCCTTCATAATCATTTTGGGCATATTTTAGGAAAGCAGAGGCTTGTCCGTACACACTTGGCAGTGTCAGTTTAGTCCGTAAATAATAGCCGTCCAAGAAATTTTTTACACCTCCTGAAATAATAATTTCTTCGCAACGCAGGTCTTCGCCTAACTCTACGACCAATTCATTGACCCACTCCACCATTTCGTCTGCCGTATGTCCCAAACGTGCCAAAGATTGGAAAACTTGTTGTTTTTCGGGGTGGCTACGCAACAATTCTAACTGCGAAAAATTCGTACCACCATACGCAGCAAAATCTACCGCAGCCAAAGGCAACTGTAGCAAAGCCCGCAAACTTTCTTTGCCCATTCCTTGTCCTACCTCCTTGACAATCAAGGGGATAGTTGTTTCATTCAAGAGTTGAATAATAGTCGTAATAGGGCTTTGTGTGATGTGGTCGCCTTCGGGTTGCAGCCACTCTTGTAGAGGATTGATATGAATAATTAGCCCATTCGCCTCCAATTTATTGACCAATTCCTCTATTTTATCTGTTTGTTTGGCAAACAATAGTTTCTCTACTTGTGCAATACCCAAATTAGCAAAAAGTGGGGCATCTTTGAGGTATTTCCGCACCGCAAAATCTGCCAAATATTCATTGCTAAACAACAAACTACGGCAAGAACCCAAACCCATACCAAACCCATATTCGCCACAAGCCTTTGCCAAATTTGCGTTGATATGGCGTGCAGCTTTTGTACCGCCTGTCATGCTCGACACCCACAAAGGTAACTTGAAAACAGCTCCTAAAAAGCTAAAAGGTTGTAAAGTTTGTGCCGTAGGGTGTGCAGCTAACAGAGGTTCGTAAACAAAACGTCTATCTTGTAGGGCTTCTTCCATTTGGGATTGAAACGCCAACGCAATATGGTCATGTTTACGAGTAGGGGCATTTGTATCGAGGTCTTTAAATGAGGTCATACTTAGTTAAATATTTTCTTGAGATTTTCCCAAAAACTTGTTTTGGGGCTACTTTGTTCAGAATTTTCCGAACTTGCAGGCGTATGTGAGGCTCCATGTTTCTGCATGATGTTGATAAGACGTTGAATTTTGTCCTCTAAAGCCTCTCTGTTTTTGAGTCCTTCGACCCACCGTTTAGGGATTTTGCTAAAACCTAATTTTGCTCCTAATACTGCACCTGCCACTGCTCCGTTGGTGTCGGCATCGCCGCCTTCATTGATTACTTTTACTACACCGTCTTCAAAAGAAGTTTGGCGTAAAGCCCAAAAAGCTACCGCCAACGCCTTGTAGGTATAACCAATCGCATCTTTTTGGTTCAATTCCAACTGTTCTATGCTACCAAATTTAGCTAAAGCAAAATAATCTTTTGATTTTTCTTCAATAGCTACAGCATCAGCCATTGTTTTTTCATAAATGACATCTACATTACTTTCGCCTTGTAGTAAATACGCTATGGCTTCGTCTATAGCCACACAAGTAGCTATACAACGAGGGTCTGCATGGGTAATTTTACAAACATTGCTGGCGTTTTCTCTTACTTTTTGTATATCATAATATTCCCAAACGCCTAAAATAGAAGTACGCATCGCACCACCATTAGCAGCTAAGGTTTTTCCCGATTTTACCCAAATGGCGTTAGAGGCAGCATGAGGTTCTTTCAAAAAATTATCCGAAGAAAGTACCGCAAAAATTGTATTACCAATCCCACGCCCTCCATTGGTTGCCCATTCATGCAGATTTTTGGCAATATCTCTTATATCTAATACTTTTTTGTCTAAAATGCTATTAAAAATACAAAGCATTTGGTCGGTGTCATCTGTCCATTCGCCTTTTTCCCAACGAGACCTATGTCCATCTTGAATAATTTGGTCGTAGTTGCTCAAGCCAAACGGATAAAATTGTTGTACCTGATTTTTGGTAAGGAATTCTGCTCCCAAGCCTAAGGCATCACCTATGGCTTGCCCATAAATTACTCCTTTGATTTTATCTATTAATTCCGACTGCATGACAAATTCTTGAATAAATGTTTATAAAGATTGCTTGTGTAAGTTAGGCACTCAATTTGGTAATATACTGCACAAAACTACGCTTGGCTACAGGTAACAAAGCCTCTTGAAATGGACAAGGCACTTTGGCAGCTATCGCAAAGGTAGCAGGATTAGGTAGATTTTGGTATTGTTTCACTAGATTAACTTTCACGTTTTCATACGTTTGGCTAATACTCTTATTAACTGTATCTAAGTGCGTAATGTTCAATCCACGTAACTTTTCGTGTTGATTTTCAAAAACAGTAATTTTGTATTGAAAAACTTTGATAGATTTATCGGCAAATTCATTGACCAATAAATAACCTTCATCTGTATAAAAAGGCGTAATGCCCACAGGATTAATCTCCAAATTAGAGGCAATGAACTCATAGATTTCCTTGCCATCTTCCAATATTTCTTTGAATTTGGGCAAAGCAAAACTCATCACATCTTCTATAATTGCCATTGTTTCATCATCATTCACAATTTTTTGGTATTCCAACTCCATTTTTTGTAAATCGGTTCGGCTCAGGCGTTGTGGGAAATGCGTATGCAACAGTTGTTTGTGATTTTTCACTTCCATCAAATTTTGGTAGTGAAAAATAAGGTCTGAAAATAAGGGATATAGTTTTTTGGTGTCAAACTCCGTCTGTATGGTTTTGAGGTAGCCCAATAACATATACTTTTTGTACTCAAAATCCATCAATTCGTCTGTAAGCCAGCTAATACTTAATGTTTTCATCATAGTGATTGACAATTATTGATAAAACACGAAAAAAGTAAGTAAAATGATTGGTTAAGGGGCTGTAGATAGCAGTTGCGTAATATAATAGAATACGATAAAAAATGCAATTAGGATATGTTATTTTTTTAATTTCAAATAATGAAAAAGCCCTTACCTAACTCACTTTGTAGAAATAGCTAAGGAATAAAATAACTAAAGTACAGTTATATAATAAACAGCTTGATAAGCAATTCGTTTACTATACAAATGTACTTTACTTAACTTAGTTGTGTAGTCTAATATGTACCGTACCCTTTGGGGATTGCTTCCAACTGCAAGGTCATTTAAAAAATATTCAATTACTTTTCTTTCAACAAACCCTCCAGTGTGTCCAACACTTTTTGTATTTGCTGTTTTTCTTCATAAATGGTAGGTTCGGCAGCCCTCTCTTTACAAAACAAATGGCTACAACGCTGGCACGTAACACCAACTTGTTTCATAGTAACTTGTGGGTCATCATGGAAATTTACTTTTTCTTTGAATTTATCACTCATTAAAAATCCAATCGTAACACTACAATTATTCATGGCTGAGTTGCCTAATGGATACGCCATGGAAATACACAAAAACTCATTTTCAGAGTCAATGTACTTAGACCTTTGGGCAGCACACAAAATTTTCTTAGGTGTTACCTCAAAATCTTTCAAGATATTCAAGGAAACCCAACGCCTACAATAATGTTCAGAGGTTTTACTTCCATGTGGATTATACAAACCCGCCAAATGTAATTCTTTGTTTAAATCAAAAACATCTGTACCTTTTTCGTGGTAAAAACGCAAAAAGAATAACTGCGAAAGACCAAATATTTTAGGGGCAAGGTTGGTAATTCTATGGAAAAACATTTCTGGCGAAGCATTGTACTTGTGCAGCAACATCACCAATTCATCTGCCCTGAAAGCCTTGTGTTTGAAGAACTTTTGCAAGTCTGCCACCAATAAATCTTGTGGAATGATTAAAGCACAAGCAAAATAAGAAGCCTTAAAGTTGTTGAGTAGTTGCTCAAAACTTTCTAACTGAATGAAAGAAGATGTCAAAGGTCTTACTTTTAGATTCATGGCTGCATAGCCCAATTCTCTACTTAATGCAAAAGTCTTCCGTCCTTCATCTAAGTTTTTGTTCAGTAATAATTTATTTTTTTCGGGTAAAAATACAACTCTTAACGTAGATAAAGCAGGGTAATCTGCAAAATCTGTTTCTTCTATTTGGTAGTGGAATTTTTGGGTAAGCAATTTTTTCAAACCCTCCAAAGAGGCAAAAGGCTGCAATTCTCGGTATTCCTCCAAACACTTTTTGGCTTCTTCTTCTATGTCCTCAAAATAATTTTCGTGCATTTCTTGGTAAGACCGCAGTACCGCATAGTAAAAATTCTCGACACCCATATTATAGTTACGTGCAATTTCTATGAGTGTACTTATAAACGCAGATATTTTTGAGGGGGTACTCGCCAATGTATCCAACAAATCGGCAGGTTCTATTCCAAAAATTTCTAAGGGCAAATTAGTTAGTAAGTTAGATTTAAAAAGTTCTGCCAAAGGCGACAGATTTTTGTCTAATTGCAAAGAAACCAACCAATCATAACTAACATTCAAAACTTTTGCTAATTGAGCAATTTTATTAGCTTTGGGGTACTTTTTACCTTTTTCTATCTCGTTGAGGTAAGAAATAGAAATGCCTGTTTCCTCTGCTATTTCAGTCAAAGATTTTCCTTTTTCTAAACGCAACTGTTTGAGTTTCAAGCCGAATAAAAGTCGTATATTTTCTTCTGTAACCATTGTCTTAATGTCATTTTACTACTTGTGAGTTTAGCAAATCCAGTGAGTAGAGTTTTGCAAACTACCATTATTGAGGGAAAAATTTACTAGTAATTTATTGCTACCCACACTTCACTAACGACTCCTTTGCAGCAATAAAAATGAAAAATAGCAAATTTTCGCAATTTTTCCTAACAATCTGAATAAATAAAGTTTTAGGGCAATGCAACAAGTCATTCCAGAGATGTAATCTTTTGAAAAGATTACATCTCTGGAATGACTTGTTGAGTTATACTGAATTTAATCTTCGTTAGAGTTTATGAATAAGTCCTTTTTAGCCCTCCCTGTGGGGAGGGTTGGGTGGGGCATAGCAAAAAATTATTTATAAACTCTATTCAAGGTTTCTTTAATTTTTGAAGAAAAAATTAGATAAACCTTGTTACTTTTTTAAGGCGTTGCATTGTACTAACAGAGTGTTGCAACACCATTATCTTTTCACCCTATAACTCTACTACGATAATGGCAGAAATTCAAGAAAAATCAGATAAAAAATCACGTAAAAGTGCTAAGGTTTCTACTAAAATAGACATGACACCTATGGTAGATTTAGCCTTTTTGTTGATTACTTTTTTTATGCTCACGACTACATTCTCAAAACCTAATGTAATGGAAATAGCCATGCCTGATAAAACGGAGGACAAGGACATAGACACAAGTCCTGTTGCTGCTTCGCGTTGCTTGACATTGATTTTGGACAAAGACCAAAAAGTGTATTGGTACAGAGGTATGGTACAAGAAAATTTGGATATTCAACAAACAGATTTTAGCACTTCGGAGGGGGTTCGTAAAGTATTAATTCAACAAACCGAAGAAATTAGGCAAAAAACTAACAAAGATGCTATTATTTTAATTAAAGCTACAGACCAAGCAAAATACAAAAATTTGGTAGATATTTTAGATGAAATGCACATTACACACCAAGCTATTTATGCTATAGTAGATGTGTATGACCTTGAAAAACAAGCTATTGCATCTTTGTAATTGATAACACAATAATTACTCAAAGTTCCCCCTCTCCAAATGAAGAGGGGGCAGGGGGTGGGTAAAATTTACAACTTACTTATTATATGTATGCACAGGGGCTAAACTATTACTTACTTCCGTCAAATTCATGATGCTATTACAAAATTGTACTTTATAAATAGCTACGGTTGATAAAACTACACCACTTTTCTTAAAAGTCATTTCCATTTCTGTAGTTCCAGACGTTGTATAAGCTATTTCATAGCCGAGTTTATCTACTACTTTGCCGTTTTCAATGATTTCTACATTGCCATCTCCCGCAAAACGTAGCTGTTTGGTCATATTTTCAGTTATAGGAGTTTGTGTAACAACGCCACTGCGTTGGTTAATGACAGATTTCACCCAAGTCCACTGTCCTACCATAAGGTTACGCACTTGTTTTACATCTGCAATGACCGTAGTAGGCGTACATTCGGTAGGTTTAGGGGTGGAATTTTCGCTGCTAGAACAACTGCCTACAAATACGCCTGTGGCTACTAAAAAAGCCACTTTTGATAAAAAAATTAAATTTTTCATGATTTTGATGTGAAATAAAATAAACTGAACTTGATACGAAACAACCTGATTACTTCGCAACAAGTAGGCTCTATAATACTTTTGAATGATTGGAGTTTTACAAAATTAGTGAACTTATTTGTATTTGAGTAAGACTACTTACGCCAAATATTTTGTATCTTACACTTTTTAAGTAGCTTAATTCAACTTGTATTCTCTTGCTATGCTTGTTCATAAAAAAAGTCTATTTGGGTTAGTAGTATTATTTTTTACTACTTTCACCACAACGATAGCACAAACCGAAAAAGATGCTATTAACCAATTACATGATAAAAAATACGACCAAGCCGAACAAAACTTTTTAGCTTTGGTCAAAAAACAGCCTCAAAATGCCATTGCTCATTTTGGTTTAGGTAAATTATATTTTGAAAAGCAACAAAATATTCGCAAAAGTCAATCTCTTACGGCTTTGCGTTATACCAACTTTCAACCACATTTTGACTTACTTAAAAAAGCCTACTACCACGCCCAACAAACCGCCACCAACTACCCAAAGCTTACAAGCACCCAAAAAGAATTGACTAAACTTTTTTCTGTTCCCGAAGCCCAATGGACAGGCAGTTTGGCACTCAATATAGAAGGTGAGGCGTTTAACTTGTTGAATACCATGCCTTACCGCAATACTTTTGAGCAACTTTATACTTCACAAGTCTATAACAAAGAATTAGATGCAGATACTTTAATTGCTTTGCGAGATGTTTTGCACGACCAATGCACAGACTTTTTGGCAACTTACAAAAATTCTGCACGCAGCAAAGACGTGCAACAAATTCGCAAAGATTTGTTTTTAGAAATGCTAAACCCTGTAACGGTACGGAGATACGGCGATAAAACAGGCAGATTGTACGAACAGCATTGTGAGCTTATCTTGAAATATTACAATGCCGAAGAAATGAAACTTATTTTACCGCAGTTTTACGGCATGGAATACGGTTTTGGAACAGATTTGAATACAGATGCTACTTTTTTGAAACTCAAAGAAATAGCTACGAATGAAAAAATAACGGTTTTGGACTTACTTTGTAAACTCAATATTCACTACAACGGCTGCACACCTGCCACACAAGGCTTGTATGACAAAGTTATACGCAGTCTTGCCCCTGCCGATATTGCGTACATAGCCGTACAAAAAGTAGCTGCCCCCTTAGTCAAAGAAAAAAAGTGGACAGAAGCTGCCAATGTCTATAAAAATTACGCCTCTTTTTTTGGCAATGATAAACGGTTTACAAAAATCATAGAATTGTTGAACACGCCAGAAGACAATATTTTGCTAACAAATTTAGGGAAAAGTGTCAATTCGGGCATGAATGATTATAGCCCTGTTTGGGCAGCAGACGGTACTTTGTACTTTGCACGCCGTACCGAAAACACAGGCGAAGATGTGTATAGCACAATTCCAAAAAATTTAGTTACTTTTAAAAATCCTACCACCAATTTAGTAGAATTTCAAGGGGCTTTGCCTTTGGGAAAAGTCAATACTAAAAGTCATGAAATTCCGTTGAGTGTGAGCATAGACGGCAAAACTTTAGTGCTTTTTGGCAATTATAGTGGCTTGCCCGAATTTTTCTATGTGCTTAAAACCGAAAAAAGATTGGGCAAAGGCGACATTTATTATGTAAACAAGAGAGGCAATAGTTTTGATAAAGTGGAGGTGTTTCCATACCCTGTCAATTCGGAAAATTACGAGGCAGATTTGAGCATAAGTCCTGATAATCAAGCAGTTTTGTTTTGTTCAGACCGCAAAGGAGCAGTAGGCGGTTTCCTACCTAATTACCCCGAAAACGGTTTGTATCATCATGGTAGCGGAGAATTTAATACTGATATTTGGGTGGCTACTAAAAACGGCAAAGGAGGTTACAACGAACCTATCAATTTGGGTGAGGTCATCAATACGCCTTTTGCGGAACGAAAACCGTTTTTGCACCCCGACATGAAAACCTTGTATTTTTGTTCAGAAGGGCATTATGGTTTAGGTGGTTACGATATTTTTATCTCAAAACGCCTCAATGATACTTCTTGGACAGCTTGGTCAGAACCTGTTAATTTGGGAAAAGTAATTAATAGCCCTTATGACGACAGTTTTTATATTGGTGCAATGGGAGATGTGGCGTTTATTGTGTCTAATAAATTGGGGCAAAATTTTGGAAAATCAGACATTTACCAAATCACTATCCCGACCAGATTTAGACCGCAGCCCGTTGTGGCAGTGGCAGGTACAGTTACAGACGACACAGGCAAGCCCACCAAAGCCAAAATAGTTTGGCAAGAAAATACTTACAACCAACAAAGCACCAATTCGGGTAGTAATCCAAAGAAAACCAACCTCAAACAAGGCTACAAAGGCGAAATAGACACAGACGAAAACGGACAATTTTATTTCGTTGTGCCTGAAAACAAGCCGATTGTCTATTTTGCAGAAAAAGAAAATTATTTTTCAGGGTCTTTGAATATCAAAAAAAGTACAAACGCAACTACTTTGCAAAATACTAATGCAGGTACAATGCCCATTGTACCTAATAATACAATAACGAGTAGTAACGCCAACATTTCCAATAACTTACAAATGTCGAGTACAGACCGAAACAATACAAACCGTAAGCCTTTTGTATTGAAAAACCTTAATTTTGACCATAATAGTGATGTCATTCGTCCAGAGTCTTATTTTGATTTATTTAGATTAGTGGAATTATTACAAAAAAATCCTACTTTTACCATTAGCATCGAGGGACATACGGACAATGCGGGTTCGCATGATTTCAACATAGATTTGTCGCAACGGCGAGCTACGGCAGTGAAGAATTTTTTAGTTAAAAACGGTATCAATGCCAACAACCTAAAAGCTAAAGGTTTTGGCGAAACCGTACCGATTGCAGATAATAAAACTGAAGTAGGTAAAGAACAAAATAGGCGGGTAGAGTTTAAGATAGAATAGCTGTTGAAAAGTGCAAGCTACCAACTGCACTAAATTGTGCTTATTATACAACAATTATTTATCATTTCCAAAAAATGTTGGGAAAATATGATTTTCATGAGAGGAAAGTTGCCTTTAGGCAACTGCTTATTAATGAGGTTTTTATAAAAAACTATACTTTGAGTTTATTTTTGTTCTCAATAAGCAGTAAATAAAATCTATAACTACTTTATTTTCAAAGAGTTGCCTAAAGGCAACTTTCCTTACAAAAATCATCAGGTAAACTAGAAAAAGCTATATTTTTGTAGCCCAAAAGACGACAACTAGTTATGCTACAAAAATTGATAGACTTAGACCAACAACTTTTTTTATGGTTGAATAGCCTGCATCACCCCTCTTTAGATGGTGTAATGCTTTGGGCAACAGGAGATACGGCTTGGTTGCCTTTGTATCTGTTGATTATTGGCTTTTTTGTCTATCATTTTAAATGGCAAACTTGGAAAATATTGTTACAAATAGCCCTATTGATTACCTTAGCCGACCAATTTGCTTCTGGTTTTATGAAGCCCTTTGTGCAAAGACTTCGCCCTTGTTATGAACCTTTGGTAGCTCCCAAAGTGCATTTGGTAACGGCAGGTTGTGGCGGACAATACGGTTTTATTTCTTCTCATGCTGCCAATACTTTCGCCTTAGCTTTTTTTCTTTTTTTATTGGCAGCTCCTTATCCTCGTTATCAGCGTTGGGTAGGCTTTGCATTTTTTGCGTGGGCTTTTTGGGTGAGTTACACACGCATTTATGTAGGTGTGCATTACCCCGCAGACGTATTGGTGGGTGCTTTGTCGGGTATGTTTTGGGCTTGGATAGTGTACAAATTGGGCAAAACTTATTTTATTGCTTACAAATAAGTGGTTGTACGTTGGCAATGGTCGAAGACCTTGACAATCGTATAATATTTTAAGGCACGACCATGAAAGATACCTGATAGGTAGATAAAAGGTTTTGAAAGTAGTACATAGATTGGCTTACTAAAAAAAATTACTAATTTAGCCCAATCATTCAACCTATACTATATTTTTAAATGTTATAGGTTTGATTAGCAAAAACTTAAATCACATAAAAACATGACAAAAGCACTTATTTTGGCGGGTGTTTTGGCGGTAACATCTTTGACAGGTTATGCCCAAAATGTGGACAGAAGCAAAGCCCCACAAGCTGCTCCAGCCCCAAAAATTCAACTTAAAGAGTCGCAAAGTTTCACATTGCCCAACGGTTTGCGGGTGTATGTGGTAGAAAATCATAAATTGCCACAAATAGCGGTGTCGATAGTCTTGGACGGAGGGCAAATTTTAGAAAATGATGCTGTAGGTTATGTGGATATGGCAGGACAAATGCTATTGAGAGGCACAACGAAACGCAATAAAGAACAGTTGGACAAAGAAATAGACTTTATTGGGGCAAGTTTGTTTACTACGGGCAGTTCTGCTTATGCCTTTGGTTTAAGCAAGCACAAAGATAAAATCATGGACTTATTGTCTGATGTCTTGTTAAATCCTACGTTCCCTGCCGAACAGTTAGAAAAATTGAAAAAAGAAGCCTTATCTGGTTTAAAAGCTTCTGCCAATGACCCCAACGCAATAGCCCGCAACGTACAAAATGCAGTAAGATACGGCAAAACTCACCCTTACGGCGAAGTGATGACAGAGGAAAATGTGCAAAAAATTAGCGTAGATTTGGTAAAAAGTTATCACAAGCAATTTTTCAGACCTAACATAGCGTATATGGCTATTTTGGGTGATATTACGTTGAAAGATGCTAAAAAATTGGTAGAACAATATTTTGCTAAGTGGGAAAAAGGCGAAGTGAAAAAACAACAGTTTCAGTTGCCTACTTTGCCACCTGCCCCATTGGTGGCACTATGCGACAAGTCGGGTGCGGTGCAAAGTAACGTAGCTATTACCCATGTAGTTGATTTACAGCCTAATAGCCAAGATTTAGTAAAAGCACGTTTAATGAACCAACTTTTGGGCGGTGCAGGGGCAAGATTGTACCAAAATTTGAGAGAGGACAAAGGTTATACGTATGGTGCTTACTCACGTCTTAGCAATGACGAAGTTGTAGGAGCTTTTACCGCCTCTGCAAGTGTGCGTACAGGCGTTACGGATAGTGCCGTAGTGGAGTTTATGAAAGAGTTGAACCGCATCAGAGATGAACAAGTAACCGCAGACGAATTGCGTAGAACGAAGGCGGTAATGGCAGGAGATTTTGTCCGTTCATTAGAAGAACCACAAACTATTGCAAATTTTGCTATCAATACGGCACGTTTTAATTTGCCTAAAGACTTTTATGCCAACTATTTACAAAAAATTGAGGCAATAACGCCAGCAGACGTGCAAGCTATGGCTCAAAAGTATGTGCAACCTAAAAATGCTCATATAATAGTAGTGGGAGATGCTCAAACCATAGCCCCGAAATTAGCAGCTTTTGGCGAAGTAACAGAATACGACATTTATGGCAACAAAAAAGCCAAAACAGACGCAGCAGCCTTGAACATTCCTGCCAAAGAAGTGATAACGAAGTACCTCAATGCGATTGGTGGCAAGGACAAAATAGCTACTGTAAAAACGATACGCGCCACTGCCAAAGGCAAAATGAATGCAATGGGCATGGACTTAGAAATTACAAATGTTTTGAGCAAAAAAGCCCCTAACAAGTCTGCCTCTACCCAACAAACGCCAATGGGCGAAATGAAACAAATTTTTGATGGACAAAAGGCGTATGTAAATTCGCCAATGGGCAATAAAGTATTGGAAGGAGTAAGTGTAGAAACCATGAAAATTTTGGCTTCGCCTATTCCAGAAATGGCTTTTATGGAGCAAAATTACGAACTTAAAGTAAGTAATTTGGTAAAAGTGGGTAATGAAGAAGCCTACGAAGTCCTGATAAAAAGTGGCGAGGCACAAATTAAGCAGTATTACAGCAAAGCTACGGGCTTGAAAATCAAGGAAATCATAGGCGGAAATGCCGTAGAATATGGCGACTACAAAGAAGTAGGAGGCTTGAAACTTCCGCATTTGTGGAAGGCAGAAACGCCAATGGGTTCATTGGAAATGCAGGCAGTTTGGGAAATTAATCCTGCTCTTAGTGATGATTTGTTCAAAGGACAATAAATTCACAAGTAAACCTCTATTCAAAACATATATTCTGTAGCTACGGACTTTAGTCCGTATTCAAATTAGCACTACGGACTGAAGTCCAATGCTATTAAGCTAAGAAAGTAAAACAAGAATGCAAATAATTATTTGATTATCAATTAGTTATTTTTAAAAAGTGCCGTTAGGCACGAAATATTTATAGTGAAAATAATACAGACTCCTTCAAAGTGCCGTAGGCACGACATATTTTGCCCGCAGTGGAACTGCTACGGCACTTTAAAAAATGGAAAATGACATTACTATAAATATTTCGTGCCTAACGGCACTAAAAAATAATTTCTTAGCTTAATAGCATTGGACTTTAGTCCGTAGTCAAATTAGCACTACGGACTGAAGTCCTTAGCTACAGAAATTAGTATCTAAACTATTACAAAAACTTTAAATATGAATATTCTTTCGGTAGATAATATTAGGAAATCCTTTAATGAAAGGGTGCTGTTTGACCAACTTACTTTGGGCATTAGCCAAGGCGAAAAAGTGGCGTTGGTAGGTATCAATGGTTGTGGCAAAAGTACCTTGTTGCGGATAGTGGCAGGCGAAGAAGTGGCAGAAAATGGCGTAGTGTCTATTCGCAAGGGAATTTCTATGGGCTATTTGCCACAAGAACCAGCTTTTGAAAACCACCTGACCATTTGGCAAGCTATGTTTGACAGCCCCAACGAGGCTATTCAGGCAGTACACGAATATGAATTGGCTTTGCTACAACCCAATTTCTCTACAGACAAACTGACTAAGATTATTGAAAAATTGGATAACTTGCAGGCTTGGGATATTGAAAATAATTTGAAACAGATTTTAGGCAAATTAGGTATTCAGAATACAGAACAAAAAGTTGGTGAGTTATCGGGTGGACAACGCAAAAGGGTAGCTTTAGCAAAACTGCTCTTGAACCCGCCAGATTTTATGATTTTGGACGAACCTACCAACCACTTGGATTTAGATACGATTGAATGGTTAGAAAAATATTTGGCTACGGCTAACCAAACAGTGCTAATGGTTACACACGACCGTTATTTTTTGGACAGTGTTACGAATGTGGTAGTGGAAATAGACAACGGAAAATTGTATAAATATGTGGGAAATTATGCCCATTTCTTGGAAAAGAAACAAGAAAGAGTAGAAAATCAACAAACGGAGATAGACAAAGCCCGCAATTTGATGCGGAAAGAATATGAATGGATAAAGAAACAGCCCAAAGCCAGAGGCACAAAAGCAAAGTACAGGGTAGAGGCTTTTGAGGACATTAAGGACAAGGCAATGCAAAAAATGGCGGATAACAAGATTACGATTTCTACGGGTAACTACCGCATGGGCAAAAAAATTATAGAACTGCACAATATCAGTAAGTCTTTGGGAGAACTGCCGATTGTGAATGATTTTGAGTATTTTTTTAAGCAAAGAGATAGGATAGGGATTGTGGGCAAAAACGGTGTGGGCAAAACTACGTTTTTGAACTTGCTCACAGGAGCATTGACACCTGACAAAGGGCATATTTCGAAGGGCGACAACACGCAAATAGGCTATTATACACAACATTCTTTGAGTTTGCCGAATGATAAACGAGTGATTGAGGTCATTAAGGACATTGCAGAGGTCATCACAACGGCAAACAACGAAGTGATAACGGCTTCGCAACTCTTAACTTTGTTTCAGTTTCCGCCCAAAACGCAGTACAGCGTGGTAGAAAACCTAAGTGGGGGCGAAAGACGGCGTTTGCAGTTGCTAACGGTGCTAATGAAAAACCCCAACTTTTTAATCCTCGATGAGCCTACGAATGATTTGGATATTCAGACTTTGAATATTTTGGAAGATTATTTAGATAGTTTTGGCGGTGTGTTGATTTTGGTGTCGCATGACCGTTATTTTATGGACAGGTTGGTAGAACATTTGTTTGTGTTTGAGGGCAATGGTGTAGTGCGTGATTTTGCAGGTAACTATACGGACTACAGAGAATGGACAGCCTCTCAACCTACGGAAACCGCCACCAAGCCCGCAAAAACAGAGAAAAACACGCCAACACCTACCAACAATACTACAAGTACGGCAGCTACGGCGAATACGGCAAAGAAAAAATTGTCTTTCAAAGAAAAGCAAGAGTACGAAAAATTGCCTACGGAAATAGAGCAATTAGAAACAGAAAAGCAGGGTTTATTAGATAAAATGAACAGTGGCAGCAGCAATCACGAAGAACTTTTTGGGTGGAGCAAACGGATTGAGGAAATTACGAGTGCTATAGACGAGAAAAGTATGCGGTGGTTGGAGTTGTCGGAGTTGGCATAAAGAATTTGTAAGTGGTGGCACGAAAACAGCCTCTATAAAGGTGCAAACCTTTATAGAGGCTGTGTGCTGTAGCATAGACTTCAGTATGTGCAATTCAACAAAGTAAAAATTAAACTCTAAACAATTACTTGATTATCAAATAATTAAAAAAATAAAAGTTATTTTCTTTGCTTTTTTTCTATTTTAAAAGGTTAAAAAAAGTTATAGGCTCATTCTTTATTCATAAGACTGCGTATTTTTATTCAGTATTACTAACTACTAACTAACCTAATGAAAAAAACAGTTTTGAGTTTATCATGTATGATGCTTTTACATGGCTCTATTTTTGCACAAATTCCTGATTATGAGGCTAAAAAACAAAAAGCCTTGACAGAAATCTCCCCATTTGAAAAAATAGCTCAACGTATTACACCTGACGTGGTACTGGAGTACGAAGACAATGATTTTATTGTTTTTGAACCCAATAGTAAACAAGCTGCTGTTCATTTGCTGATTGTCCCTAAGAGAAGAATCAATACACTCAACGAAATTACGCCTGATGACCAAGTTTTGATGGGAAAAATGGTTTTATTGGCAAAGGAGATGGCAAAGAAAAAAGGGATAGACCAAACAGGTTACAGAATCACTATGAATACCAACGAAGATGCTGGGCAGTCGGTTTTTCATATTCATTTACATTTGTTAGGAGGTAATAAAATTGGTGCTATGGTCGACCAAACGTATAGAAATACTCAAAGAGAAATTGCTAACAAACAAAAAGCCGAAAAATTGCGGGCAATGGCGAATAGTTTACGTGAAATAGCCCAACTTCCTGCCGTATCTATTGCGGTAAGTCGCAAGGGGGAAATTATTTTTGCTGAGGGTTTTGGGTATGCAGACGTGGCACAGCAAAAACCTGTAACACCTACTACGCAGTTTCGCACCGCCTCTGTAGCCAAAGTCATTACTGCCACAGCCTTAGCCAAAATGGTACAAGACAGTGTCATAGACCTCAATGCCCCAATTAGTCGGTACATCAAGAACCTACCTGAGCCTTACCAAGCTATTACCGCAAAACAGTTGGCAGGACATTTGGCGGGTGTACCCCATTATAATCTTTTTACTGATAAAATAGAAAACCGTTTTTATGCTAATTTGCAGGAGGCTTTAACCGTATTTTTACACCAAAATTTACTCTCAAAACCGAATACTGCCTATAACTATTCTACACATGGCTTTACTCTCTTATCGGCGGCTATGGAGGGTGCAAAAGGGCAACCTTACTTAGAATACTTACAAAAAGAAATATTTGCACCTTTGGGCATGAAAAATACAGAGGCAGACCAACGCCAACAAAAAAGTTATGAAAATCTTGCAAAATTATATACAGTAGAAAATGGGCAGTTTAAGGAAATAACAGCACCTCAAAATACAACTTACAAGTGGGCAGGCGGTGGAATGTTGAGTACCCCAACTGATTTGGTGAAAATGACGGCAGCCTACAGCAACAAGTTTTTGCGACCCGAAATAGTCCAACAAGTATTTGAAAGCCAAAAAACTGTAGAAGGAAAAGCCACGCAAGTAGGTATTGGTTGGCGAATAAGCAAAGACATCATGGGCAGAGAGGTGATAGAACACGCAGGAGGTATGGAGGCTACAAGAACTGTGGTCTGTTTGTTTCCCAAAGAAGATTTGGCAGTGGCTATAATGGTCAATAAAGAATGGGTAAGTTCTATTGAAGAAACGGCTCACGTAATAGCTAATTTATTTTTGAATGAAACCATTGCACAAAGTCCAACAGGAGAGTTTGAGATAGAAGTTACTGCCAACGCACAAAACAATAAAACCACACAAAAAGGAAAATTGGTCTTAAAAGAGAATGGCGGCAGTATCACCTTAGCTAATGGGCAAAATTTTGGCGTTTTTTATTTAGGCTCGCAAAAAAATTATGCGTTGCTTACTACGCAAGGCATTTATTTTATGACTATTGACATAGAAGGGCAAAGTGCTGCTGGTAAAGCTATTATGTATGGCACTATGTTGGCGGAAAGTGCAAAAGATAATGCACCGTTTTTTGAGTTGAAGGGAGTAAAATAGTTGAAACTTACTTACTTGTAAAGGTTACATATATTTAAACCTATAAGGTTTGCAAAATCTTATAGGTTTGATGTAAATAAAGCACCAGCATAACCAAAAAACACCGTTAGGTAAGTCCAAAGCAAACTAAATACGATATGCACCAGAGTTTCGAAAGGCTTACCTCGCCAAAGTTGTGTGGAATAGACAAAAAACTGAAAAAACAGCCGTAAACCCCAAAAAAAGGCTAAGCCCAAGCATATTTTTTTGCCCAAAGCCGTAAAAAGTAGTTCCTCAGCAGCCAAAAAGCATAGCAAGCCATTCAGTACAACGACTAAGGCAATAAAAAATGTATGCACATACATCAGTTGGCGGTTGATAAGACTTAAATCTTTGAGTTCTTCTTTCCAATTAAAATAAGTAGGAAAAATGATATGCACCCAACCCAGCAAAAACAAGATGATACCAATGATTTGAAGTTGTAAAATCATGTGATTGAACTTTAGTTTTTTATTACAATGTTAGCACAAAGACTTTGACAAAAGGCGTAAGGTTGAATTTTTGACTAAGGGTTAAATTGGCTGTCAAAAATGTTTTTTTCCACTCTTTGGCAGCATAAAAATGAAAAAAGCCAATGGTGTAAGCCAAAAAATTAGGCATATCTCTTAAATGCTCTACCACAATGATTTTTCCATTAGGCTGTAAATTTTTGGCTAATTGCTTGAAAAACACCACTCTTTCTTCAAAATTTCGTATTTCGTGAGCTGAAAATATTAAAAAAAATACTGTGGTTTTTTCATTGTCCAAAGGTAAATGATTGGTAACTACGACTTCGGTAGTAGGGTAAGGAGGATAGGCTTTTCTTGCTCTACGAATGGCTATTTCTGTATGTAAAACTGGATTGTAAAAATCAAATACTCGCAACTGATTAGTAGGATATTTTTGTTGGAGCAAAGCACTTGTTTCATCAAAACCTGCGTGAATATTGATTAAAATGTCTTTGGGTTTGACTACTAAAAAATCTAACCATGTCAAGTTGTAAATGCCCGAATAGTCATAAACATAATAAGAAACTAACAAAGAACTGAGAGTATTGATAATAATGCCTAACAAGAGCAGATAACAAAACCATTGCCATTCTGAAGGTGCATAGTTCATCAATACAATAACGCCAATCACTACGACCAATGCCATCAGGTAAAAGTGCCAATTAAATCGTATAATATTGCTAACACCTTGAAAATGAGTTCTTTTTTTTTTTAGGGTTTCCATATATCTATTCTACCTTTTTTCCAATAATACGGAATATCTTGAATTAAAAAAGCATTTGCCAAAACCGCATGAGGCAAGCCCAACTCTTTAATAAACCCTACTTCGTGCTGCAAAATTTTGACAGGTTGTGGTGTCCAATTTTCTCTTACGCCTTCTACTATCAAAACTTTTTGTGTGGTTTCATCAAAACTAAACGTAAAGGGCAAAGGTCCTGCAAAACGCCTTGCCTCTTTCCAAGAAGGAAAAGGAGAGTTTGGCGGTAGTGTAATTTCAACAGCTTGATTATCAATGAGTATTTGGATATTTGATTGTTGAGAGAAAATAGTTGTAAGGGATTCGTGTACTTGGTAATGAATATCCGTTTGATTGTATTTGTACCGAGTAAAAATATTGCCCAACCAGACCATTTTTTGTTTGTCTGTTTCCGATTTCAGAATATACAAACCACGTAACTTTTTGCCTTCGGAAGTGGTGTACCGCACAAAAATTCGATAGCCAATCAACTGAAAAGAATTGCCCAAAAATTTTGGCAGTCCTTTGGGGCGTAAATGGTGCGTTTTGACAATAGCCATCGCCACAAAAGCCCATTTGTCCTCAAAAGTATCTAAGGTTAAGCAAGCTGGAATTTTGTCTTGCAAATCTTCTTTTGGAACGGCATAAGTAAGCACCAATGAACTTTCAAAATGTGCTTCAACAGCAAAACTATGTGGACGCATGGCGGTTATCAGTTATCAGTAAACAGTTATCAGTTAATTCGTATATGATTTAACTGATAACTGTTTACTGTTCATTGTATAGGTTAATAGCATAGCAAATACTACAGCTATGAGCAAGTTGAACCTACCAAACAAGAGTAAATCTGGTACAAGCAAAAACTCTATGACATTCATTAAAAGTACGATAACAATTTGGAATATTGTACACCAACGAGGCAAAATTTTACTCACTATCCACACAATAATTAATAACTCTCCTATACCTATGGCTTTGGTCAATAACCAAGCCCATTCCTCACCTAAAATTCTCCCAACAATTTGTTGGTGGCGAGGGACAAAGTTGAGAATTTTACAAAACAAACCATTAACTAACCACACTACTATAAGAGCAACGTCTATGATAAGTTTAGGCAAAGGTTGTTGTAGAAATGTAATTTTTGAAGAAAACATAGCTTGAATGATTAGAGTTTATGAATAATTTTTTGCTATAGCCCCACCCAACCCTCCCCACAGGGAGGAGTAAAAAGGAGTTATTCATAAACTCTATTAATGTAATACTTTTTTTAAGCAAACCACCACTGATACATTTTTTTAAATTCATTACCCCAAAAAAATTCGTTATGTTTACCTCTATCTCTGATAGCCACTTGCAATGCCCAATCGTGGTGTCCTGCGGTTTTTAAAGCCCAATACACACCTTCTAAAGAACTTGCCATGTACTTACTTTCGGTTTTACTGCCCGATACGTACCACTGTGAAACCCACTGTGTAGGCTGTTTAGCCATTTCATATACCTGCGGATTGTACCACAACGAAGGCGACAACACACCTATTTTACCAAAATAATGCGGAAAACGCAGCCCTGCATAAAAACTTAGCAGACCACCCATAGAACTGCCTACAATTCCTGTGTTTTCTCTGTTAGTCAATGTGCGGTAGTGGTGGTCTATGTAAGGTTTAAGAGTAGCTGTAATAAAATGTAAGTAATTATCGGCATTGCCGCCGCCCATTTTACCACGCTGAAACGGTGCGTATTCGTCTTGGCGGTGCTGCCCACCATTTTCTATGCCTACAATAATAGAAGGTGTCTTTTTCTTTTGGTACAACTGGTTGAGGGTTTTGTCTATTTTCCATTCTCTTGCAAAGGCTGTAGCAGCATTGAACAAATTTTGTCCGTCTTGCATATAAATTACAGGATAGCGTTGTCTATTTTGAGCATAGTTGGGGGGCAAATAAATATGTATGTTCCGATGCCGTTGCAGTTGTGGGATATAAAAATGCGACAAGGTGTGAACATTGGGGGTAATCGTAGATTTTTTCATTATTTTATTAAGTTACTTACATCACACCCTAAGAAATTTTGAAATTTCTTAGAGTGTATTAATTAAAATCGTATTTCGTAGCCTATAGTCAATACCATATCTCTTGACAATCCATCTGCATTTCCACCTTTGTTTTCGGTGGCATTTCGGCTGTAACCGTCCAAAATTTTGTAACCTGCCATTATTTTTATGCCTGTATTCACCGAAAAATTATAGCCTCCACCTGCAAGGGCAGAAAACGCAAAACCATCAGAACCTACAATTTTGATACGGTTGCCGTTAGCCCCTATAAAACTATCTTGATTGAGGCGGTAAATCGGCAATAGCCCTACGTTAAAGTTAAAATTAGAAAAACGAAAATTTCGTTCAATCCGCAGCATAATATCTGTACCTCTTTCTTCGCCTTTTGAACGAGGATATTGGTCTGCTATAGCTTTTTTGTCTGAATTTGCCCAAGCCCCCCACAAAAACTGATTGTTATTATTATTCACAATAACTTGTTGATAACCAACGCCAAACAACCATTTTTTTGTAATCAAAGAAGCCCCAGCTACAATGTCGTAAGTTCCCAAACTTGTTTGGTAATACATGGGCAAAGGCAAACCTGCTGCCGAAGTTTTATCACTATTATTAGTCGGAATTTTAAAGCCTATGGTAGCATTCAGTTGGTATTTTTCTGTTTTGAGTACATTGCGGGTATAACTAACAGAAATGTCGCCAAAGCCTTGCGTATCTGCTAAACGACCATGCACAAATTGGTAAGGGATTTTAAATTGTAGGGTGTTTTTTTCTGAAATACCTATGTTAATATCCAAAATACTGGCATAAATATCGTTTTGAAATTGAGTACGTCCATAGTAGCCCCCTAATTCAATAGAACGTAGCTTAAACTGTTGGTTTTTAGCATATTTTTGGTCGGGTTTCATAGCTCCCATAGTGCAAAAACCTGCATCACTACAGCCCTGCGACCAACTTGTTTGTGTACCCAAAGAAAAAATAAGTAGCGTAAAAAAGTGACGAAAATATTTCATGTGATAAAATAAGTTTATAGTGTTAAATACGTTGGCAATGTTAGAAGACTTTGACAATCTTAGTAGTATGCAATTTTCAATGTAAGATAAAAAAATACACTTTATTTTTTTGATTTAATGCTATAATATTTAGTTTTATGCAAAAGCATAGCTATCGAGTAATTTTAAACACACATTCAATTCCATGAAAAAAATCCATTTCTCTATTTTCCTTTTGTTGTGGTCGTGGCTCTCTTACGCCCAACAAAACAACAAAACAGCCTTAACTATCCAACATCTTGAACCTGCTTTTTGGTGGGTAGGCATGAAAAACCCTGAACTACAAATTTTGGTACATGGCAAAGACATTGCAAAAAGTGAAGTAAGTATTCAGTACGAAGGGGTAACTCTGAAAGAAAAAGTAGCCGTAGAAAATCCTAATTATCTGTTTTTGTACCTACATATTAGCCCAACAGCCAAAACAGGTACAATGCCTATTAAATTTACCAACGGAAAAAACACTTACACACACAACTACGAATTAAAAGCTAAAAGTGTTGCAAAAAACCGCATACAAGGTTTTACCAATGCAGATGCAATGTACTTGTTGATGCCTGACCGTTTTGCCAATGGCGATTACAGCAATGATGCTTCGGGTATGAAAGATACTTTGGGTGTAAACCGCAAAAACGGAGATGCTCGACATGGTGGCGACCTCAAAGGCATAGAAGAACATTTGGATTATATCAAAGAATTAGGCATGACTTCTATTTGGATAAATCCTGTATTGGAAAACGACATGGACGGCTACTCTTATCATGGGTACGCCATGACAGATTTGTACAAAGTAGATAAAAGATTTGGGGGCAATGAGGCATACCTCAAATTAATAGACAAAGCTCACGAACAAGGGCTAAAAATCATTATGGACATGGTGGCAAATCATGTGGGTACGAACCATTGGTTTATCAAAGATTTACCAATGTCTGACTGGATACATCAACATAAAAAATATACAAGGTCAAATTTTAGACTTTCTACCGTATCAGACCCTTATGTATCTAAAAAAGATTTGTTTTTGATGACAGATGGCTGGTTTGATGTTCACATGGCAGATTTAAACCAACAAAACCGCCATTTAGCTGCCTATTTAATCCAAAACAGTATTTGGTGGGTAGAATACAGTGGCATAGACGGTATTCGTATGGATACGTACCCATATCCCGACAAAACTTTTATGACCAACTGGGCAAAGGCTATCATGACTGAATACCCACAATTTAACATTGTAGGCGAAGTTTGGATACATAATTCCTCTACGATTGGCGGTTATTGGCAGGCAGGCAGTAAAAATTGGGACGGCTACGAAAGTGCCTTGCCGTCTATCACAGATTTTCCTATTCAAGATGCCATTACAAAGTCTTTGCAAGAAGGCACAGGTTGGGATTCTGGACTTGCGAGGTTGTACTACACCTTAGCCGAAGATTTTGTGAACCCAATGGCATATAACAACGTGATTTTCTTGGACAATCATGATGTTTCAAGATTTTTTACAACTGTAGGCGAAGATGTACGCAAGCAAAAAATGGCTATTGCGTTCTTGGCTACGTTGAGAGGTATTCCGCAGTTTTATTACGGCACAGAGTTGGCGTTGAGTGGTTCGGCAGACTACCACCCAAATATCCGCCAAGACTTTTTAGGCGGTTGGAAAGAGGACAGTAAAAGTTGGTTTACGGCTACAGGTCGTGATGAAAAACAAAATGATGTTTTTAACTATACCAAAAAGATTTTTAACTACCGCAAACAAAATTCGGTCTTGCACACAGGCAAATTAGTGCATTTTGTACCCGAAAATGATACGTATGTCTATGCCCGTTACAATAACGAAAAAACGGTGTTGGTCATTGCCAATAACGGTAATAAAGACAGGGACTTGGATATGAGCCGTTTTGAGGAAGTAACCAGTAAATTTACCCAAGCCAAAAACATAGTTACAGACGAAACCATAAGTAACTTGCAGACTATCAAAGTACCTGCAATGACAGTGTTGGTGTTGGAGTTAAAATAAATTTCTTTGCTTTTGTAGGCTTAAGTTTACTTTAGTAGGCATCAAGATACTTTCTAAGTTTTATAGGAACTTATAAAGTATTTTTTATTTTTGTTTACACATTGACTTAATAGTTGCTTTATTACATGAAAAAAATAGTTTTACACCAAAATTATCAACAGCTATTAGCAGATACATTTACGCCTGTAAGTATTTACCTCAAAATTAGAGATAAATTTGCGAATAGTATTTTGTTGGAAAGCAGTGATTACCACGCCAAACACAACCGTTTTTCTTATATCTGTTGCCAACCGATTGCGTATTTTCAAGCACAAGATTTGACTTATACCCAACAATTTCCTGATACGGCAGCCACTACACACACCACCAACAGCCCTACAGCAGTATTGGCAGCATGGGAAAATTTCTCTCAATCTTTTGAGATGTACCAACAACACCAACTACCTTTTGTAACTAATGGCTTGTTTGGTTATTGTACGTATGATGCCGTACAATATTTTGAGCAAATAAAATTTAGGGAAAAAGGCAATGGCGACAACGAAATTCCAGCTATTTACTACCAAGTGTTCCGTTATGTGATTGTCATAGACCATTTTAAAGATGAACTCTATATCTTTGATAATCAAAGTGATAAAGGAGATGACGGCTTAGAAAAATTAGTTACTTTGATACAAACCAAAAACTTTGCTGCCTACCATTTTTCTTTGAACAACAGCGAAAAATCCAATGCAACAGACGAAGAGTTTTTGGGTATTTTGGCAAAAGGGCAAGAACATTGTTTCAGAGGTGATGTCTTCCAAATTGTACTTTCTCGCCGTTTTGAACGGAAGTTTCAAGGAGATGAGTTCAATGTGTATAGGGCTTTGCGGTCTATCAATCCTTCTCCGTACTTATTTTATTTTGATTTTGGTAAATTCAAAATCTTTGGTTCTTCGCCAGAGGCACAAATTGTAGTGAAAAACCAACAAGCTGAAATACACCCCATTGCAGGGACTTTCAGGCGTACAGGTAATGACAAAGATGATGTTGCTTTAGCCGAAAAACTCTTGAATGACGAGAAAGAAAGTGCCGAACACGTCATGTTAGTCGACCTTGCCCGCAATGATTTGAGCAGACATGGCGAAAAAGTAAAAGTAGAAACATTCAAAGAAGTACAATATTATTCCCATGTCATTCATTTAGTTTCTAAGGTTACGGCACACATTGCCAGTAATAGTTCTACGATTCGCATGGTGGCAGATACGTTTCCTGCGGGGACACTTTCGGGAGCTCCTAAGTACAAAGCAATGCAGTTAATAGACAACTACGAAGTAACGCATAGAAGTTACTACGGTGGTGCTATTGGCTTTTTGGGTTTTGATGGCAGTTTTAACCACGCCATTATGATACGTTCTTTTTTGAGCAAAAGCAATACTTTGTATTTTCAGGCAGGAGCAGGCGTAGTGGCAAAATCTAATTTGCAAAGTGAGTTACAAGAAGTAAATAACAAATTAGCAGCCTTGCGGAAAGCATTGGAGTTAGCAGTGAAATAGAAAAACCTCACCCCCCAGCCCCCTCTCTATTTGGAGAGGGGCTGTGGGGGTGAGGTCAAACAATTTAATACTATGCCTAAATTTATTATTAGTGGCGGCGGTACAGGTGGACATATTTATCCTGCCATTGCTATAGCCCAAACTTTACAACAAAAATTTCCTGATGCCGAAATACTTTTTGTAGGAGCTACAGGCAAAATGGAAATGGAAAAAGTACCCAAAGCAGGTTTCAAGATTGTGGGCTTGCCTATTCGTGGTTTTCAACGCAGTTTGTCTGCCGAAAACCTCAAATTTCCGTTTCGGTTGGTCGTGAGTTTGTGGAAAGCCTACCAAATTATTAGAGAGTTTCGCCCAGATGTGTGTATTGGTGTAGGTGGTTTTGCAAGTGGAGCAGTGATGCAAATGGCTGTTTTACAGGGTATTCCGACATTGATACAAGAACAAAACTCGTATGCAGGTGTTACGAATAAGCTACTTGCTAAGTTTGTCAATAAAATTTGTACGGCGTACCCAAATATGAGTAGCTATTTTCCTGCCGAAAAAATTGTATTTTGTGGCAATCCTGTTCGCCAAGATTTGCTAAATAGTAATAATTTGAAAGAACAAGCAAAGCAGTTTTTTAACTTGTCTTTTTCCAAAAAAACTCTACTCATTGTTGGTGGTAGTTTAGGGGCAAAATCTATTAACGAAAGTATTTTACAAGGCATCAATGCTTTCTTAGAGGCTGATATTCAGTTACTTTGGCAGACAGGTAAAACAGATTTTGCACGTATTCAGGCAGAACTACAAGCTAAGGGTTTGGCTACAAACCCCAATTTGGTCGTAAGAGAATTTATTTATGAAATGCACTACGCCTACGCCGCCGCCGACTGTGTGGTGTCAAGAGCAGGGGCATTAGCCATTTCGGAAATAGCTCTTGCCCAAAAGCCTACGATTTTTGTGCCGTATCCACACGCAGCCGAAGACCACCAAACCAAAAACGCAGAGGTTTTGGTGAATGCCCAAGCTGCCTTATTGGTAAAAGACCAAGTAGCACAACAAGCCTTAGTAGGCACAACTTTGGCATTATTGGCAGATGAAAAAATGCAAACTGTATTAACCAAAAACATTCAACCTTTTGGTAAACCACAAGCAGCAGCAGATATTGTGAGGGAGATTGTAACTTTGTTGAAATAATTGTTGATTTTATTGCTATATCTTTTTTGTAAGTGATTGTATAACAAGAGTTTGTAACTAAGATATAGCAATAAACTTTATTGTTCCTCTATAATAGACTCTCCTTTTGATTTATCGCCAGATGTCCATTCCCAACTTTCATACAATATTATTTTTCCGTTAGGGCGTATTTCAGGCTTTGATTGACAAATGCCTGTCATTAATTCTCCTTTGTCATTAACTTGATGATACCGCATCTCTATATTGCCATGTTCATCAACCAACCCAATTAAATGCCCTTTGATAATTTTGCCTCCTGAATAATTAGCTGTTAAAATATTACCATTTTGTTGATAATAGAAAACTGTTTCGTTAGATGTTTCTCCATTCTCTGAATTGGAAACAGGTTTAAATATTTTGTTATGATAGTTGATTTTCATAAAAAATAATTATTGAGTGAAAAAATAAAATACTATTTTGCTCTTAGTGAACTTGTATTTTTGTACTTCATTTACAAGTAGTTATATAAAATAGTAATAGCTACTTGTATGACTTTTTATTATTTAAACCAAAATAATATAACTTATTAAGGTCTATTGCACAAATTTTAGTTTATGTATTTAGTAAATTGAAAATCAATTACTTATTACACGAACTAAAATCTATGCTACAGACCTTCATAAACTTTGTTTACAATTAAAAATTTACTATGTTATTTATAGTGTTCCTCCAAATATTCCCAAGCCCTACGCAAGTGGGGTATCACGATACTACCACCAATGACTAAGGCAATGGAAAATGCCTCGTGAATTTCCTCTCTGCTCAAACCTACCTCTACACATTTACCTACATGGTATTTGATGCAATCATCACAACGCAAGACCATAGAACACGATAAGCCAATAAGTTCTTTGGTTTTTACGTCTAATTTGCCTTCTGCGTAGGTGTTAGTGTCTAAATTGAAAAACCTTTTGATGACCAAATTGTCTGAACCCAAAATTTCTTGGTTCATTTTTGACCTGTAGGCATTAAATTCTTCTATTTTGTTCATAATTTTTACAAAAACAAATGCTAAAAGTTGATTAATAATGGGGTTTATACTTTTTGTAACTTATTTTGTTATTAGAGTTTATGAATAATTTGTTGTTAGAGCCCCACCCTCCCCACAGGGAGGGCTAAAAAGGAGTTATTCATAAACTCTATTGATAAGTCCCAATAAATACACAGAACTAACATTTTTTCTTACTATTAGTTCATATGTCTTACTATTGGTGTAAAAAAGTTTTAGGTACGGTATTTACTTGTAAGGTTTTTTCTAAAAATTCGCCAACTGCAAAACAAATATCTTCTCTATAAAAATTAGCTGTAATTTGCACGCCAATAGGTAAGCCTGTAGGCGTTGTACCACAACGTACTGTTAAAGATGGTAAACCACTAAGGTTATGCACAAAGGTATAGGCAAAATCCTTCAATTTTCCCAAAGTTTCTCCATGTTTAGGAGCAGCAGTGCGGCTTACAGGAGAAATGATAATATCTGCCTTTCTGAAAATACTTTGAAAATGTTTGCCTAAAAGTGTCCATTTCATTAGTAAGAACTGAAAATCTGCCATAGAAATAATATTTTCGGGTTTATCAAGCTCTGTAAATAGGGCTTGTAGAACTTCTCCGTACTCTTTAGTATTAAAAAAGTTTTCTATAGCAAACTTCATTGCTTGGCTGCCGCTGCCTCCTGTAAAGAAGGATAGCCACATTGGGTAAGTGTCTAATAGAAAATCTGATGCAATTTCTTCTGTACTTGCACAAACTGTTTGTAAACAAGCTACGGCATTTTTTATGGCTTTTTCTGTACTTTCTTCTACCTCCAAATTCTGCCCTGCATTGCTATAATAAGCCACTTTTAAGTCTTTGAGATTTACTTTTTGATAGTTTTCGAGGTGAATATCAAAAGTGCGTGGGTCAAAACCATCTGCTCCGCGTATTACCTCAAAAGCTAGTGCCACGTCTTGTACTGTTTTTGCCATAGGGCTAATGTAAGCCAACTCACCAATTAAGCCGTTTGTAGGTGGTATAATATGGGTGTGTGGCACACGCCCACGCGAAGGTTTTAAGCCCACCAAACCGCAATAGTGCGAGGGTACTCTTATACTTCCGCCTGCGTCTGTCCCTATACCTAATGGTGAGGCTAAGGCTGCTATCAATGCTGCTTCTCCGCCACTGCTGCCTCCCGGTGTTCTGCTCAGGTCGTAAGGGTTATTGGTTCTACCCCAAATCAGGTTATTTGTTTCAAAAGCTGCCCCAAATTCTGCCATATTGGTCATGCCTAATACAATAGCACCAGCCTTTTGTAATCTATCTGCCACCGTAGAACTTACAGGCATTTGATTATTTGCCAAGCCTTTAAGTCCAAAGGAGCTAATAGCCCCCTGCAAGCAAACATGGTCTTTGAGTGTAATCGGCAAACCAAATAAAGGTAGCTTTTTTAATTTTTTATCAGCTTGTTGGGCTTGTTCTCTTGCAGACTCAAAGAGAGGATAAGAAATAGCATTAAGTTGGGGTTGTACTTTTTGAATTTGCTCAATAAAAGCCTCTACTACTTCTACAACCTTTAATTGTTTGTTATGAATGTGCTGTAGCAATTCGCAAGCAGAAAGAGAAACAATAAATTGGTTTGTCATAGTCTTGTGTATTAATGTATTCTAATGTTTTTTATAAAAAAGAGCAAAGAAGTTTAACTACATAAATACAAATATATTGTTTTTTTTTAACATAGAAATTTTTTTGTAAATTAACCAATATTTTTATTTATCTTTAATAAAAATATTGGCTAATTAAACAGTAATAACAAATTAGTTGATAATAAATATAAATATAAATATAAATATAAATATAAATATAAATATAAATATAAATATAAATAATTGAAAATCAACTACTTAGAATAAAAAGCTGTTGACTGCTTACTTAAATCTTGCTTATTTTAAGTAGTGATATAAAACTATAACTATATACTTTTTTAAATGGGTTATACTTTTTGATAACTCAAATATTATATTTAGGACTTGTTTATTTGCTTTTGTATAGTGTCATTTGGGAACACAGATGACACCCGCAATGGAATTGAGATTTTACGGATAAAACACTGATTTTTTAATTTTTTATCCGTCTAATCAGTGTGCTAAACTTATGTTATTACGTTTCAACTAAACAACTCCTTAGTATAGGCATAATAATTTGAGTAGATAAATCACTTTTTTAGTCTTATTTATCTTAAAAAAAAATAGCACTAACATTTATTAAATAATGTTAGTGCTATTTTTAAAGGTAATTTAAACTCACTTTTTCGTTATTGAGCAGGCTGTTGTTGTTGTTGATTTTGCATGCTCTCTGTGTAGGCATCTAAAGGTGTCATTTCTTTCTTAGAAACTTTGTCTATAAACGGTGCAAAAATGTCGAGCATCGTAATAGGCACATTAAAAAGTTTCTCTATCATAGTTTCAGACACTTCGCCGTCTGTATAATCCAAACTTGTTTTATAACGAAGCTCACCATTGCCATAGTACAACTCAAAGTTGCCCAAGAAACGACCTGCATTGACAGCCGTAATAAACTCTGTTACTTCAGGGTAGCTTTCTTGTGGAATTTGGTAAGGGAAAATAGAAAAGAACATAATGCGGTTTTGCACGATGTCCACTTCGCTGATAAGGCGAAAATCTACATTTGTTGCTTTTACATTCACCAACGCCGCCGTAACACCATTATCTGCTAAGAGGTAGGTAATGTTTCTTTTGTCAAAAAAATTTAATAATTGGCTAAACATGCACTTAGAATTTTAAGATAATAATTGAGGTAGCTAAACTATGCTTAGTTTTTGGTATTGCCAAAAAAGTTGCTCAAAAATTATTAGACTTCTTCCAAAACCTAAAAAATGTTCCTAAAAAAATGTCTGACACTTTTAAGGAGTCAGACATTTTAGCTTACAAGTAGTTCAATTTATGTTTAAAGTAACTTTGGACTAAAATAGATAGTTTACTGTTATCTGGTATGCGAATACGCTGCGACAGCACTTTTTCTGTACTTGTTCTTTTGATACGGGTGAACAGTTTGAGGTAGTACGCATACGCCAAATATACGCCTAATTGGGCTGTTTTGGGCAGTTGCAAAATACCTTGATACGCCTCATCAAAATCTCTTTGTATATCATCTTCTATTAACCTTTTTTGAGTTTGGTTAAAGTTGGTAAAATCTATATGCGGAAAATACACCCTGCCTCTGTCCGAATAATCACTGCCCATGTCTCTCAAAAAATTTACTTTTTGAAAAGCAGCTCCTAATTTTCTTGCAGGTTCTTTGAGGCGTTGGTATTCAGTTTCGTTGCCCTCACAAAATACTTTTAGGCACATCAAGCCTACCACTTCTGCCGAGCCGTAAATGTATTTGTCGTATTTGTCTTTGTCGTAGTTCGTTTCATACAAATCCATTTCCATACTGTATAGAAACGCATCAATTAATTCATAATCAAGCTGAAACTTATTAACAACCCACTGAAAAGAATGTAGCACAGGGTTGAGGCTGATTTTATCTTGAATAGCTTTGTAAGTATCTTTTTTGAAGTCTGCCAATAATTGTTTCTTGTCAAAATCGTGGAAAGTATCGACTATTTCGTCTGCATAACGAACAAAACCGTAGATAGCGTAAATAGGGCGGTGCAAACTCTTATCCAAAGTACGAATACCCAAAGAAAAAGAGGTGCTATAGTGTTTTGTAATCAATTCACTACACTTAAACGTGGTAGTATTGAATAAATCCATCATGCTCATAAAAAAATAAAGGCAAAGACTAATAAAATATAAAAGGAGATATTTGAGAGTTAAAGTACGTCAGACATTTTTAAAACTCTATAATGTACAAAATGTTTAGTATTGTCTAACTTTTTACTATTTTATTTCAACAAAAATAGTATGCTACCTTAGCTTAAAAAATTAACTTCTCGTAAATGCCCTGCAAAGTAAGATAGCTTTTTTGTGTATTGGGGGGTGCAACTTCGGCTGCCCGCCGAAGACAATGACGCATATCTATAAAATACTTTTTTTCCATGAAATACACAGCAAGAGCCAAGTAAAATAACTCATTTTCTACGTTCTGATTAGCAAGGCGAATGGCTGCAATATCTTTTTGCATAACTGCTTTTTTCTTTTGTGATGCCCATGTTATAAGAGCTTCTTCACAAGATTTTTCTTCTTGCCAACGCACCACCACAATCGTATTTTCCTCGTCTTGAGGCAGCCAACTGCGTTGTATCACAAAAGATTGTGTAGTAAAATCATGTTTTTGGTACGATATTTCATCAAATAAGTTTTTGAGGTACACAGAAAAAACAGGGCTTTTTTTAGGTGTAAGCCTTTTGTCTAATTGCCATGTAAACCATACGGAGTCTGCATAAACTTGTGGACAAGTAATCAACAATGAAACTTTGATAGGTTGTGGGCATCTAAAAATTTCTCTGGCGGGTAGCACAGCTAATAATTTTTGTTCAAATACTTGTGGGGTTTTCAACATACGTTGGGCTGTGTCCAATAAATTACGTTGGGCTATCAACTTGTTTGTAAAAAACAACATTGTATTGATTGAAAGTAAAATACATAGTAAAAATTTTATCATAGAAGCCTTAAGTGAAAAACTGTACTTTTTATTAGTATTTTTTTCGCACCGAGCAATTAATTTGTATTTATTACTTATACGGAAAACTTTGCTAATAGTGTCATGCTATGAATTATTATGAGTTATTGCCTACAACCATAGACAAATCACGAAATTGATAAAAGTAGTTGTTTTCGTGAGGTTTATTTTTTGCTCTAAAATCCACTACATTTTATTAAATGGTTGGTTTTTATTTCATTTTGCTTTTCACAAAGATACTAAAAACTGTTGATTTTTCTGAAAACTTTGATTACTAAATAAGGCAGGTTTCCCTTGAAACGAAGCCTTATTTTACTAAAAAATCCTTAGTTTTTATGCACCAACTTATGTAGGGTAATTGCTACATTCACCTTATTGTGATAAACCTCTACAGCTTTATGATTAGCTTGATAACCCTCTTTGGAAAAACGAAGAGAAAGATAGGCACTTTTAGCAAGTTTTAAAGAATACTCACCAATTGCAGCAGTGTATAGTATCATAATAATAATTGTTGTAACTGTCATCATCTCCGCCCTCATACGTGGCATTTTCTACAATGATTTGCACGCCTGTTAAGAGGGTATTAGTTTCATCTAAAACTTGTCCATGTAAAGCAACATTTTTTATGTCTTGGTTACAAGCAACAAGCAATAGGGAAATGAAAAGGATTGGTAGGAGGGTGGCTTTCATGGTAATTTGGGAGGAATAATTTACAAAACAGTACCACATTATTATGTGGTACTGTTTATTTTAGGAATTATTCAAGGTTACGCAAGAACTCATCAAGAAATTCACAAGCCTTAATGATTAAACCTCTTACACTCTCAGCTGTACGAATGAGCCTTACAGCTCTCCAGCTTCGCACTAAGATACTCCCTCGTCGTAGTGGGTTGAAGTAAATTCTAAAATACCTTTTGAATAACTGCTGATTAGAAACTGTTTTTTTCTTTGGTACTAATTGTTCTGCTGTAACAGTGGTTTGAGGGATGTCCCCACTGTGGTTAATCTGATTACTGATACTCTCCTTTTCTACTAATCTACTTTCCGCCATATTGTGTATGGGTTTAAAATTAAAAATAACAGGTGATAAGACAAGTTTTACGCCGAATTACCACCACGAAAATTACATCAGCACAAGGAGAGGATAGTACAAAGACAATTCTATCAGACTATCTGCAAGATAAGCATTTATTTAGTTTTTTAAATCATATCTGAATTTTTGAGCTAAAAAAGAAGTCTTCATTTTCACATGAAGACTTCTTTTTACTTTCTTACTTCCTTTTCTCCACCTTCCAACTCACCTTCTCCGTTCCCACTTCCAGCGTATATTCACCCACGCCTATATAAGTTTTGCCGTTAGGAGCAGCTTTGTCTTTATTGTCTGCTAGGGTCAAATCATAGTTGATATAATTCAAACCTGCCTTGCCTTCATGGTCAATGGTTTTAAGGACATTACCTTTTGCATCTTTGATTTGCAAACTAACAGCTTGGTTTTGTTTCAGATACACCACAAATGTAGTTTTGGGTTCGTTGTAACCAAACCATTTAGACCAGCTCGGTTTGCCCCAATTTTCGCTGTGTGTCGTGGTTTTGGTCGCAAACAAATGCGTACTTTTTTCCAATACCACAGGCGTAAGTTGTTGGAGGTACTCCACATTTGCCACGTACAAAGACCTGCCATGTGTGCCTACTATCAAATCTTTTTCTCTGGGGTGAACCGCCAAATCATGCACCGCCACATTCGGCAAACCACCTGCAAACTGTTGGAAAGTCTTACCCCTGTCCAACGAAACCCACAAACCGTTGTCCGTACCTACATACAACAGATTTTCGTTTTCGGCATCTTCTTTAATGACATTAACAGCTTGATTTACAGGAAACTGTAATTGTTTCCATGTTTTCCCCATATCTTCCGATACATATAAATAAGCCTTAAAGTCATCATTTCTGTAGCCATTTAAACTTACATATACACGATTTTTCACAAATTTAGAGGCAGTAACTCTACTTATCCACAAATTTTGTGGCAAGCCATTACTAATATTTTCCCAATTATAACCACCATCTTTAGACACACTCACCACGCCGTCATCACTACCCACATACAACAAACCAAATTGCAAAGGCGACTCGTCTATGGTTGTCAATGTACCATAAGGAATATTGCCCGTTTTGCTTGTTTGTTTGCCCCTTGTCAAATCTCCCGATAAAGTCTGGAAAGTTTCGCCTTTGTCCAAACTGCGGTGCAAACGGTGCGAACCCATATACAGTACGTCTTGTTGGTGGCGAGAAAGATGAATAGGTGTTTGCCAATTCCAACGGTACGGACTTTCGCCTAATTGGTGTTGTGGCGTGATGTACTTCATGTCACCTGTGTTTTTGTTGAGGCGGAAGTAGTTGCCAAATTGGTAGCCTGTGTAAACGGTTTCATTGTCCCGAAAATCTACTTGTACCTGCATACCATCTCCGCCCATGATAGACTGGTACGGGTATTTGCCCTCTTGCTGCCATTCATTGCTGGCGGTATATTGGTTGTTTGCCCACCAAACACCATTGTCTTGCAAACCACCATAGACGTTATAGGGCTTTGCCATGTCGTAAGTTACGGCATAAAACTGCCCAACAGGTATGTTGTTTAATTTGAACCACTGCTTACCGTCATTGTACGAAACATTGACACCGCCGTCATTGCCCAAAATCAAATGGGCAGGGTTTTTCGGGTTTATCCACAAGGCGTGGTGGTCGGCGTGGGCATTGCTGTAGTCCAAACCTTTCCAATTTTTACCGCCATCTTCAGACTTTAGCACAGGCACACCCAAAATATACAAATGGTCTGGATTTTTGGGCGAAACTCGTATTTGAGCAAAATAATAGCCGTAAGTATAAAAAACATCATCTATGTAACCTTCATGCACTTTTGCCCAAGTCTTGCCATTGTCCGCAGATTTATAGACTTCGCAGCCCTTAATCGTAACATTGAACAAGTCTTCGTTAGCATCATTGATACCGCCCAAGCCCAAAAATTCGGCTATTTGTTTTGCCTCTAATTTTTTGCCTTTAATTTGGTTTTTAAGGGTCGTAACACTGTATTTTTTGATAGGGAACTTGACTTTTGACAATAGCTTTTCCAATACACTATCAGGCATTGCCAACAGTTTTTCGTTGCTTATCGTAGGCAATTCTTTGCGGAAGGCACTCACTTCTTTCTGTTCGGTAGTTTCCTCTTTGGCGGGGCGAGATTCTTGATTGTCCAACACCGCAAAAACTGTTGCAGGATTTTGAGGGTCTATAGCCAAGCCGATACGCCCAATGCCTGCCGAAGTAGGAAAACCCTCTACTTTTTGCCAAGTCTGCCCTCCGTCTGTGCTGCGGTGAATACCCGAACCTACACCCGAACCCGAAAAATTCCACGCCTTGCGGTTTCTTTCCCACATAGCAGCATACAATACATCGGGGTTTTGTGGGTTGATGACCAAATCTATAGCCCCTGTTTTGTCGTTAATAAACAATGTCTTAGTCCAAGTTTTACCGCCGTCTGTAGTCTTGAAAACGCCACGTTCCGCATTGTCCGTATAGAGATGCCCAATAACTGCCACCCAAGCCACTTGTGGGTTGGTAGGGTGCAAGACAATTCGGCTGATGTGCTGCGAGTCAAAAAGCCCCAAATGTTGCCAAGTTTTGCCTCCGTCTGTGCTTTTATATACGCCTGTACCTGCGTAAGACGACCTGCTGGAGTTACATTCGCCTGTGCCTATCCAAATTTCTTGACTTTTGCCGTCTTGCCACCGCACCGCAATATCGCCAATGGTCATAGATTTTTCCTTGTCAAACAGTGGAGTAAAGGCATTGCCATTGCTTTGGGTTTCCCACAAACCGCCAGAGGCAAAGGCAACAAAAAAGTGGTTGGGGTTGGCTTCGTTTACGTCTAAGTCCACGACCCTACCACTCATAATCGTGGGTCCGATATTGCGGAAAGGAACAGCCTCTACCAAAGAGTTGGCGGGTTGGGTTTGTGCAGCAGCCCCAAAACCTACACCACCCAATAAGAGTAATGAAAGAATAGTTTTTTTCATGTTCAGAAAAATTTAAGGTTCTCAAACATAGGGTTTTTGGGAGGGAAATACAAAAATTAGCTAAAAGACTTCAGTTTATGTGAAGTCTTCTTTCGTAACTCATTACTATCCATCTATTAATAAATCTTTTGCTTCAAAATCCTCCATAGTTATTGTAATATCATGGTTCAAGTCATGTATGGTATTAAAAACTATTTCCCAAATAATAGGAGATTGTTTACAAATAGGTATTGAAATATAAGTAACTTCAAATTCTCTATCGAAATCTTTAATAGTAAAATATTCCCAAGCGTTGCGAAATTCATCTTCTATCAAAGGTGTAACTTGCTTGACAATCTTAGCATAATTAGCTTCTATTTCTTGAAACCATGTAGTTTGTTGCTCTAAATTTGAAGTTATGTTACCGTTAAGAGTTACTTTTATCTCCTTTTGAATAGGAGCAAAATATTTTGTACCACTCAAAAAACTTTCATGCACATTCTTTTTACCATCTATAAATTGCATTTTTCCCCAAAAATCATCTTGGCGATAGACAGGTTTACCAAAAATAAATTCTAAAAAATTCATAGACGTAAATATTCAAGACTAAAAAATGAAATTGGAAAACTTAGTAATGTTATTTTTTCAAAAACCTTACTTACTATAATACCCCACGGGTAAGACTAAAGCACAATACAGCAAATAAAGGTAGCTAAAAGATGCCCTTTTTTCATATTCAGAAAAATTTATATTGTCAAACATAGAGATTTGGGGAGGGAAATACAAAAATTAGCTAAAAGACTTCAGTTGGTAGATTGATAAAAACTTCTTATCATGCTTGCACTTTGATATAAAGTTTTTATCGCATCTTTTCGGAGTTTTGTAGAAATGGTTTGTATTGCTATCTTTTTGATATTTACAACCACGCAAAAACAGTTTGGGGGTGCGGGCAGTCGTCTTGTTAGAAGGCTTGATAGCGGAACTCGATGCCAGACTCACTGTCGTAGAGGCACACCTTACGGCTTTGGATAGTTTGTAGAGAGTGCCTTAGTACAAACAAGGGTTTCCCCATTGTGCGGAGAGTTGGGCTTTTGCCGTCCTCTCCGCATATCTCAACTTTTACTAATTCAAGAAACAATCAAAAATGCCATTAGTGCTAAATATTTTGCTATTCCTTTGGCTATACATCAACGATAACGTTAAACCTATTTTTTTAGCTTCTTAGGATACAGTGATTGTAAAGGTTTGCCAAACAACCCAGATAATGATTTAATATTTAAAAAAAAATAACAATCTTGTTGCGTTAAATTCTCTTTGTTGTTGGTAACACTTACAGATAAAACTCTAAAAATATCAATAATTTATTTTTAAAATACTGATTACCAGTTGATTAAAATACATTATTTTTAATCTTTTAGACCTTTGCTGATGAGGCTACAGACAATATTAAGATACTTATTTAACTATTAACACAGCTTCATTGCCACCACTTTTAAATGTTAGATTCTTTGCGTCAATGGACACAATGGTAAATTTAGTAATTGTACCATCATCAACGGCAGTACGGGTAAAGTCTGTGCAACTATTCCAAACCCATGAATATTTTTTTGTTATACCATTGGGGGACGTAATATCCATTGTATTGTCTTTTCTAAAAAAATATTGATACCCTGTATTGTTATCCAACACTCCATTTACTTTAAGTTCTGTTACAACCCAGTTTTTATTGATTAATAAATCTGTGGGTTGGCAACTCTTTGGTGCAATGTTGTTTGTACTACACGCAGTTACAAATAGCACAAGTAGAGTTAAGAAAATAGCAGACAGTAATCTTGTGTTTTTTTTCATATCAAAATGATTAAAGTGTTTAGATGTAATTAGTAAAGTGTATGATAAGTAATTAATTAACAAGAAGTTAGAGCTTTTTGTAAAAACTCTTAACTTTCTACAAACTTGCTACTTTTATCTTTATTATCTACTAAGTTCGCAACAAAAATTTATAGGGCTTGAATTTTCTGTATTTTCTCTCTACTTTTGGTTATTCACAATAAAATAATCACTGTAAACCAATCATCACCAAAACACTAATTTGTACTATGGAAAATCCATCTGGTCTTTCAAAACAAATCCCTTTACACGACATTCATGTAGGTTTGGGCGGTAAAATTGTAGATTTTGCAGGTTATCAAATGCCTGTCCGTTATTCGTCTGACCTCGACGAACACCACACTGTAAGAAACGGTGTAGGCGTATTTGATGTGTCGCACATGGGAGAATTTATATTGAAAGGTAAAAATGCTCTCGAACTTATCCAAAAAGTTACGACCAATGATGCCTCTGTACTGACAGACGGCAAAGCTCAATACTCGTGTATGCCTAACGAACAAGGCGGTATTGTGGACGACTTATTGGTCTATAAAATTGCTGACGAAGAATATATGTTAGTTGTCAATGCGTCTAACATAGAAAAAGACTGGCATCACATCTCGAAGTACAACAAGTACGGCGTAGAGATGAAAAATATTTCTGATGACATTTGTTTGTTTGCCGTACAAGGTCCTATGGCAGTAGGTGCTTTGCAAGGACTTACAGACGTTAATTTAGAAACTATCCCTTATTATTCTTTCCAAATTGGCAGATTTGCAGGTGTAAACAATGTTGTGATTTCGGCTACAGGCTACACAGGGGCAGGCGGTTTTGAGTTGTACGTACCTAAACAATACGCTGCTGATGTATGGAAAGAAATTTTCCGCGTGGGCAAGGCTTGGAACATCAAACCTATTGGTTTGGGTGCAAGAGATACCTTGCGTTTGGAAATGGGCTTCTGCTTGTATGGCAATGACTTAGACGATACGACTTCGCCAATTGAGGCAGGTTTGGGCTGGATTACGAAATTTACCAAAGACTTTGTAGCTTCGGACATCATCAAAGGACACAGAGAACATGGCACAAGTCGCCGTTTGATAGCCTTTGAGATGACTGAAAAAGGTATTCCTCGTGCTGGCTACGAAATTTGTAATGACAAAGGCGAAGTGGTGGGTCATGTAACTTCGGGTACGCAGTCACCTACTTTGTCTAAAGGTATTGGTTTGGGTTATGTGAAAACGCCGTACAGTCGTCCTGACACACGCCTCATTATTCCTATTCGCAAATTGGAGTGCAAGGCGAAGGTGGTGAAATTGCCTTTTTACAAGAAAAATACTAGTGTGGTAGATTAATCATTTGTAAAAAGCAACTACTATTGGCAAAACCAATTTGTCAATAGTAGTTGTCAAAAAAAATCAAAAATGCACTACCTTTTACTCAATCTATACTTATTAAGCCTATTATCTATTTTCCAATTTAGTTGTATGGCTCAAAACTTAGTGCCTAACCCAAGTTTTGAGGAACTCAAACAACTACCTTGTAACCTAATTGCTATTCCTGCCAAATTTCAGACACATATAAATTTTTGGAGTTTGCCTTCTTACGGCACTGCCGATATTTTTAACACCACCACAGACCCGTCTTGTTGGGCGTACCCTTTTGGAGATAGCTATTTCGACATGAAAATAGGTACTACATCTGTTGGCGTACAAAGCCCACGCACAGGGAACAGCATGGTTGGCATAGCCGTTTACACACCCAAAACCGAATACAGAGAGTATTTACAAGTACGTTTGCTCACACCCTTAGAAGTGGGTCGGTTTTACAAAGTATCTTTTTGGGTGGCTCATGCGTCTGCGGTGCATTTTGCTACGAATCAACTAGGATTTGTTTTGTTGAAAGACAGTGTGCAGGTATATCATGCAAAGGTCTTACAACTGCCAGTAGATTTTGCAGTGAATGAAGTAATCACCACAAAGTTTTTGGATTGGAAAGAGATAAGCACTATCATCGAAGCCAAAGAAGAAGCCCAATACCTCATTATTGGTAACTTTTCTAAGGACAAACAACTCACAATACAATGGATTGAAACACCATTACACCAAGCAAAAGAAATGTACTTAGCCCAATCTGCCTATTATTTTATAGATGATGTAAGTATAACAGAATACGAAGAAGACGAGTTTGCAGGTTTTAGACAAAGAAAAAGATTGCAAATAGATTCTGTTGTCATACCTAATAAATAAAGTTAAGTATGAGTAAGTAATTAATTGATAATATTTTTTTAATAACTAATTGATAATCAAACCTATAAGGTTTTTAAAACCTTATAGGTTTTCTAAATAAATTAGACTTGCTACTTATTGATATTCTTTCCTAATTTTCCCCAATAGCACTTTTCGCCCTTTCCAAGCACGTAGAGCATCATCAAACATAGTTCCTATAAAAAAACTCACTCCATAGGCATAAAACCAACCGTCATAGTCTATTGCTGTATTGGACAAGACCAAACTTTTGCGGTAGCCAATACTTCCACTAAAACCCACCCAACGAGTAGCCCTAAGAACACCTTTTAAGGCTGGTTCTGCTGCAATAAATAACCTTTGCGTGTCATTATTTTCTATGACTCTATTACCTATTTCATCAACAACTGTTTTATTAAAGTCTGAAAATCCCAAACCAAAACCTGTGGCTACACTTAGCTCAAAATGTGGGTGAAATAGTACAATGTATTCGGGCATTACAGTTCCATAGTTTAAATTAAGGTTGGTCGTGGTTTTTAAACTATCTAATTTTTCTCGATTCTTAATTGTACTAATTCTTGTGCGTGAAGGGGCTTGAATGTAGGCATAACCTGCCCAAAATTTCCATCTTTTGCGTTGAAAACCCAACTGAATCCCAGCTATATCTACTGAGGTATTTCGTAAAAATGTAACCCTATCATCTAATTTGAATAAAAAATACCAATTAGGAGAAAGTATTTTATCTGTGGCAAAGATATAACGCCAAGAATAAACATTAATAGAGTCTTGTGCATAACTCAACAAGGTGAATAAGAAAAATAGAGAGGTTAAAAAATATTTATTCATGTTAGTTGTAAGTTCTTGCTTAGATATTGTTGGTAGCCTAAGGTTTAAAGGCATTACTTATTTTTTACACCAAGAAGTTCGTATGGCTACCAAATTTAACACTGTACTAATTTGAGTATTTGGCATTAATATTATTTTGGTCAAGTCCGATAGAATAATAAACTTTGCCAAGACAATTTGCGTTACGTTTTTTATTTGCTATAACTTTGTGTTTTCAATTTTATTTCAATCACTCTGAAACTTAGTATTCATGCAACCCATTACACCCTTAGCCAGAAATCTCTTATTCATTAATATTGCTATTTTCATTGCTCAAAACGTGCTGGCTGGTCAAGTGAACTTAGTAGATTTATTTGGTTTCCATTATTTTCAATCTTCATCTTTTCAGCCTTACCAACTGATTACCTATATGTTTTTACACGCCAATCTTTCACATATTTTTGGCAATATGTTGGCGTTGTATATGTTTGGGAGTATTTTAGAGCATTTATTAGGGGCTAAAAGGTTTCTGATTTTTTATTTGGTTTGTGGAGCAGGAGCAGCTTTGTTTCATGCAGGTATTCATTACATAGAGGTTCATCAGGTTACAGAGGCAGCGAATAACTATTTCAATAATCCAACGCCAATAGGTTTTGAAAACTTTTTGATGACCTATTCTAATAACAATTACCAACTCAACCAGTCGTTTATTAATCAATATTTAGACAATCCAAAAAGTCTATCGTTAATAGAAGAAAGTAAAACGGCTGTAATGAGTATTGTAGAACAAGCTACTATTTCTCTGCCCATGATTGGAGCTTCGGGTTCTGTTTTTGGTATTTTAGTGGCATTTGGTATGATTTTCCCCAATCTCCGCCTTATGTTGTTGTTTCCTCCTATCCCCATGAAAGCCAAATATTTAGTAAGCATTTATATTGTCATAGAAGTTTTACTAACTATTCGCAATTCTCCTACAGACAATGTAGCTCATTTGGCTCACTTGGGCGGGGCTTTGGTAGGATTTATATTGATAAAAATTTGGTATGGAAATAGTCATCAGCAAATTTAAAAAGCCTATATTTGTAAATATGCCTTATTGAGCAATAATGTTACTGTTCTTCAACGAATGTTGGAGCTACAGTTAAAATTTGATACATACCATCATACTTTCGTAAGAAGTCTAATTATTAAGTGAAAACTTGTGCTATTGTAGTAACATATTTTGTCTTTTTTGAGTAATATAGTACAGAAACCCGTAGCCGTTTATGAGTACATTTATAGAAGATTTTAAAACAACATGGAGCAAGCCCAACAATGGACTCATGCAACTCATTGTCTTGAATGTCATTGTGTTTGTGGTCTTAAATACAATCTGGGTGTTTTCAAAACTTTTTGATTACCGCCCTATGTACCTTGTAATGCGGGACGTACTTTTTATGCCGTACCAACTGCCAGAATTTATTGTACGTCCTTGGACTTTGCTTACTTATTTCTTTACGCATCAAGACTTCTTACATATTTTGTTTAATATGTTAGGCTTGTATTGGTTTGGGCGTATTATAGACGAATATGCGGGTAATCAACGGTTAGTAGCTATTTATATTTACGGAGGCATTGCAGGTGGTTTACTGTACTTATTGTTATTAAATACAATTCCAACACTGTCGACCATTAGCAATGATGTAGGTATGATAGGGGCTTCGGGCAGTGTATATGCCATTGCGGTAGCTGCTGCGGTGCTTATTCCTAATCTTTCTTTGCATTTGTTGTTTTTTGGGGCTGTTCAACTCAAATATTTAGTGGCTATTTATGTTTTCTTGTCTTTCATCGGTTTAGGCGGAGAAAACGCAGGAGGTAGTGTGGCACACTTAGGCGGAGCATTAATGGGGTTTGTTTTTGCTGCACAATACCGAAGGGGGAATGATTGGAGCAGACCTATTTGGCGGTTCTTCTCTTGGCTAACCAGTTGGAGAAAACCCCAACAAACTCGTTTTTCTACTCGCCAAAAAACAACTGTAGGCGGAAATGCCAAAGGCTCTCGTGCAGAAAACTACAGTGGAAAAACCTACACACCCAGCCAAGACGAAATAGATGCTATTTTAGACAAAATATCTGCGTATGGTTATGAGTCTTTGACTACCGAAGAAAAACAAATTTTGTTTAAAGCAAGCCAAAAAAAGTAATATGTAAATAAAAAGATGTAATCTTTCACAAAGATTACATCTTTTTATTTACATAGGTTTAAGAATAAACTTACTACATCAGCTCCAAAATAGCTTTATAGATTTTCTGCAAATCGTCATCACTGATACAATAAGGGGGCAAGATATATAACACATTTCCCAAAGGTCTTAACAAAATATCTTTGTTTAAAAAGTAAGGATACAACCTACTCCTTGCCTCATTGATATAAGATGTTTCTTGGGAAGTAACCATGTCCAAAGCAAAAATAGTCCCTAAGCACCGTACATTTTCAACGGTTGTGTACTGTTTGCATACCTCTGCAAAGGCTTGGTGCTGTTGTGCTATTCGTTGTATATTAGCTTGACAATTTTCCTCCAATAATATATCTAAATTGGCATTGGCAGCGGCACAAACAATGGGGTTGGCGGTGTAAGAATGTCCATGAAAAAATGTTTTCATTAAATCATCTTGCTTGTATGCCGATATAATTTTTTCGGTACAAGCCGTTACGCCTAATGGTAAAAATCCACCAGTAATACCTTTTGACAAACAAATAATGTCTGGATAATGCTCTAAATACAAAGAAGCAAACAATTTGCCTGTACGCCCAAATCCTGTCATTACTTCATCTGCAATACAAATTACTTCGGCAGTTTGTGCCTTTTGAATAAGAGTATCTAAAAGTTTCGCACTATACATTCGCATACCCGAAGCACCTTGCACCAAAGGCTCAAAAATAAAAGCAGCTATATCTTGAGTAGCTAATAAATCCTCAAATTGTTTGAGTACAATTTCTTTATTTTCTTCTGTAGGCAAAGGAATAAACTCTACATCAAACAAATAGGGCTGAAAGGGTGCATTAAAAGGACTTCTTTCACCTACAGACATTGCCCCGAAAGTATCACCATGATACGCACCGTCCAAAGCTATAATTTTTTTTCGGCGAATACCCTTATTATGAAAATACTGAAAAGCCATTTTCATAGCTACTTCTGTAGCCGTACTTCCATTGTCAGAAAAAAAAATTTTATTTTGATTTTGGGGTAAAATAGCCAACAGTCTTTGTGCCAACTGTATAGCTGGTTCATGCGTAAAACCTGCGAAAATGACATGCTCAAGCTGTTGGGCTTGTTTGGCTATAGCATTGGCAATGTGTGGGTGCGAATGTCCATGCAAATTTACCCACCAAGACGCAATAGCATCTATAATTTGTCGACCATCTGTGGTATATAAATAAGTTCCTTTGGCAGATTGAATAGGCAAAGGCACAGGGCTGGTGGTCAAAGGCGTAAAAGGATGCCAAATAGCTTGTGCATCAGCTTTTTGGAGTTGTTCGGTAGGAGTCATTACAATTTTATTTATAGTCAAACCTTCAAGGTTTCTAAAACCTTGAAGGTTTAGTAAACTAAAACTATGGGGCTAATCTTTCTATTTTCCACTGGTCATTGGCAGCTATTTTATAGCGAAGACGGTCATGCAAACGGCTTTTGCGTCCTTGCCAAAACTCAAACACTTCGGGTAATATTCGGAAACCTCCCCAGTTTTCGGGTCTTGGGGGCTGTTGCCCGTTGAATTTTTGTAAAACTTCTTCATAGCTTTTTTCAAGAGAATCTCTATTTTCCACTACTTGACTTTGCGGAGAAGCTAATGCTCCGTATTGACTTTCTAATGGACGACTTCTAAAGTATTCATCAGATAATTCTGCCTTTACTTTTTCTATCCGCCCTTCTATCCGTACTTGCCGTTCTAACTCTGCCCAAAAAAACGTGATAGCTGCATAAGGATTATTGATTAAGTCCTTACCTTTTCGGCTGTCGTAGTTGGTATAAAACACAAAACCTGTATCAACTCCTTTCAGTAGTACAATACGCCCCGAAGGTTTGCCTGCTGGCGATACTGTGGCTAAGTGCATGGCGGTTGGTTCGGGTAACTCTGCATTTAGAGCTTCTTGAAACCAACTGTTAAACTGTTCAAATGGATTGGTATGGGCGTGATGCGTATCAAATTTTTTCAGTGCGTATTCTTTGCGTATTTCGGCAATATTTATCATAGTTGGTAGAAATATTGGTTAAAAGCCTTTTTGGTAAAAGGTAGTTGTTTTTTAACAAAGTTAGCAATTAGTTTGTAAAATAGTAAAGTGAAGTAATAATTTATAGATTTTCTGCACCAAAATTTTTACTTCTTATGCAATGACATATATACGTAAAAAATAATTTTGATACAATATAAGTTTTAATAATAACTAAAATCTTTTAGTTTTTTTCGGCTATATTGATAGAGAAAAAAATTGCATGAACAAGCATAATTTTCTCAAATTAGCTTTTCGTTATTTTAAGAGGTAAAGCCTAAATTATACCAAGCAAATTTGCATAATTCGTGTTTATACGATAATATTGAAAAACAAAGTATTTACCCCCCTTTATCCACTAATGGCATCTATCACCAGCATCGACAAAAGTTACAAGCATTTCAAACGAATTAGAGAGTTTGTAGGTACACTTATCAAATATGGCTTTGGCGATTTGATAGTTAGTTCGCCATTAGCCAAATTAGTTTCCGAAGAAAAAAGAGAAAACTCACCTATTTTTAGTGGTTCTCGTGCCACTCGTATCCGATTGGTATTACAAGAATTAGGTCCTTCTTTTATCAAATTTGGGCAGGTATTGAGTAACCGCCAAGATTTGCTTTCACAAGACATTATAGATGAATTGGCAGAATTACAAGATAAGGTACAACCTGTTGATTTTCAAACTATTAGGGAAATCATAGAAAGAGAATTGAACAGACCTTTGGAACAAGTTTTTGAGAGGGTACATGAACAGCCCTTAGCTGCTGCGTCTATTGGGCAGGTACATTTTGCCAAATTGTATGATGAAACGGAGGTGGTAATAAAGGTACAAAGACCCAATATTAAAAAAGCCATAGAGTCGGATATTGAGGTCATGTATGATATTGCCAAATTAGCGGAACAGTGGGTTGCCGAAGTTCGCCATTTTAAACCCTTAGATTTAGTAAAAACCTTTGAAAAGGCTTTTCATAAAGAAACCAATTTTTTGAGTGAGGCAGCTAATCAAGAGAGGTTTCGTAAAAACTTTGATGATGATGATGCCATTCATGTTCCGAAACTTTACAAAGAATATTGTACCGAAAAGTTATTGGTCATGGAATTGGTGCGTGGCACTAAAATTAGCAATATCAAACAGTTAGTAGAGTGGGGTTTAGACACTTCCGCCATTGCCCTCAAAGGAATAGATGTATATTTTAGACAAATTTTTGAGCATGGTTTTTTTCATGCAGACCCACACCCCGGTAATATATTAGTTTTGCCTAATGGTAAAATTTGTTTTTTAGATTTTGGCATGATGGGACGGATACCCGAAAGAGACCGCAGACACATAGCCGATATTTTGATAGGGGCAAATAGGCACAATGCAGGTATGATTATTCGGGCTATTTTGGCTATTTCTAAGCAAAGAGTCATTCATAACGTATCTGAAATAGAAAATGAGCTACAAGAAATGATAGACGAGTTTAGCAGCCGTCCTATGGAAGATATTAATATGAAAGATTTTGGAAATAGACTTTTTAGACTAATTGGCGAACATAATTTACCTATTCCCACAGATTATATGTTACTCATTCGGGCTTTGATTATGGTAGAAGGTTCGGGACAAAAACTGAGTGCCAATCTGAATGTATTGGAAAATGCAAGCCCTTACACAGCCAAATTAGTCAGTGAAAAATACACTTTGTCCAATATTTTTGATGCCACCAAACAATCTTCCTTAGATGTTATGCTGGATATGCGAGAAATTTTGGCTCAACTCAAAGAAGGAGAACTCAAAATTAGGTTGGAACAAGAAAATTGGAAACAGTTTTCTATGCGACTTGACCGTTATAGTAGTCGTTTGTCTTTTGCCATAGTCCTTAGTTCTTTGTTGTTGAGTTCTGCCCTATTAGTACATTCCAACGTGCCACCGTATTGGAATGGTGTGCCTATTTTGGCGGTAGCTACCTTTGCCATTTGGGGGACATTAGGCATGTGGTTGCTCTATACGATTTTCAAGAAAGGAATCTAATCAGTTTTTCAGTTATCAGTAAACAGTTATCAGAGAGTAATAAATATAAAAAAACTGATAACTGTTTACTGATGGCTGGTAACTGAAAAAACTGATAACTGTTAAAACCTTTTAAGTGCCATTTCAGACAAAGTTTGCCCAATAGACAGCGAAGACGTAGCAGCAGGGGAGGGGGCATTGCCAACATTGATAATGAAACGGTCTTCTACTATCAAAAAGTCGTCTATCAAACCGCCTGTTTTATCACAAGCCTGTGCCCTAATGCCCGCACCGCCATCTACCAAGTCATCTTCCTGAATTTCAGGTAATAATCTTTGTAAGGCTTTGGTAAAGGCAGCCTTCGAGAAACTGCGGTAAAATTCACCCATGCCTGTTTTCCAGTATTTAAAAGCTACTTTTCTGAACCCTGCCCATGACAACGTTTCTAAGGTGTCTTGTAAACTAAAATCTGTTTTTTTATAGCCTTCACGCCTAAACGCCAACACTGCGTTAGGTCCCGCCTCTACGCCACCGCCAATCATTTTGGTAAAATGCACACCCAAAAACGGGAAATTAGGGTCTGGTACAGGGTAAATCAAGGTTTTCACCAAATACGTTTTGTCTGCACGTAGTTTGTAGTATTCGCCTCTAAACGGTATGATTTTATAGTGTAAATTATCTTTGTTCAAGGCTGCAATTTTATCCGAAAATAAACCTGCACAGTTAATAATCAGTTTGGTTTGGAAAGACTTTTGCGAAGCCGTAATTACTTCGGCGTTGTTGTGATACAGTTTGATGTCAATTACTTTTTCGCCTGTAAACACCAAACCGCCTTGTTGCATAAATTTTTCAGCGTATTTATTCGTAACTACTTCATAGTCAATAATGCCTGTGTACGGCACAAAAAGCCCCGCAATGCCTGTAGCATGGGGTTCGTATTGCTTAATTTCTTCGGCTTTTATTTTTTTGATTTTGGTTAATCCATTCGCCAAACCTCTTTCATAAATAGTTTCTAAGGTAGGCAGTTCGTCTGGTCGTGTGGCTATCACTACTTTTCCGCAAAGTTCATAAGGTATGTTTTCTTTTTGGGCAAAGTCTAATAACATATTGTAACCACGCACACAGTTGAGGGCTTTGAGGCTGTTGGGTTTGTAATACAGACCAGAGTGAATGACCCCACTATTGTTGCCTGTTTGGTGTTGTGCCAATTTTACCTCTTTTTCTAAGACGCAAATTTTGAGGCTTGGACGTTGTTCTATCAAACGCAAAGCTGTTGCCATGCCCACAACGCCACCACCAATAACGACTATATCATATTCCATATATTATTGTGTTTTTGTCCAAAATATCATTTAATTGCAAAAAGGTTACAAATTTCTTATTTTCTGTTAGACTTCTTACGAAAGTCTTTAAAAATTTGTCTGATACCAAGTTTTTAATGCTTTTAAACCCTTGTGGCTTATTTCCACCATTGAAAAAATAGACTTAAATAGATTTTCTAACAACTATACAGTTTGCGAAAATGATTTTAAAAGATAAAAAAATTATTGTAGGTGTAACGGGCAGCATTGCAGCCTACAAAATAGCTTTTTTGGTACGTTTGTTAGTGAAAGAAGGGGCAGAGGTACAAGTAATTATGACTGAAGATGCTACGGCATTCATCACGCCATTGACCTTAGCCACTTTGTCCAAAAAGCCCGTTTTGATAAGTTACCAAAAAGATACTGCCACAGGCGAATGGAACAACCATGTAGAGCTAGGTTTATGGGCAGACTTGTTGTTAATAGCCCCTTGTACGGCAAATACATTGGCTAAAATGGCTACGGGCTTGTGCGACAATCTACTCATGGCAGTATATTTATCGGCAAGGTGTCCTGTTTGGGTAGCTCCTGCCATGGACTTGGATATGTACGCACACCCCAGCACCCAACGCAATTTGGCTATATTGGCACAATACCCACACCACCAAATTATAGCAGCTACCGAAGGCGAATTGGCAAGTGGACTGTCGGGCAAAGGGAGAATGGAAGAACCTGAACAAGTTATCTCCTTATTGAAAACCTATTTTTCGCCTATTGAAAGTATTTTGAAGGGCAAAAAAGTATTGATAACGGCAGGAGGCACACGAGAAGCCATAGACCCTGTGCGGTTCATTACCAACCATTCTACAGGTAAAATGGGCTATGCCATAGCCGAAGAATTAGCCCAACAAGGGGCAATAGTTACCTTAGTGAGTGGGGCTACACATCTTGCCGTAAAACACCCTACCATACAAAAAATAGAGGTAGAAAGTGCAGAGGAAATGTATGAAGCCGTATTACAAAATATTGATAGTCAAGCTGTTATTATTCATGCAGCAGCCGTAGCAGATTATACACCTGTCGAAAAATCTGCCACCAAGATTAAGAAAAATGACAATGAGTTGTTTATTCACCTCAAAAAGACCAAGGATATTGCAGCAGCTGTAGGGCAATTACTGCAACCTTACCAAATTCATGTAGGTTTTGCATTGGAAACTAATAATGCCGTAGAAAATGCAAAAGGGAAATTGGAAAGGAAAAATTTAGATTTTATTGTACTGAATACTTTGCAAGATGCAGGAGCAGGATTTGGGCATGACACCAACAAAATTTATATCATAGACCGCAACAGCACACAAAGTTTTGAGTTGAAACACAAAAAAGAAGTTGCTAAAGATATTGTTGAGCAGGTAGCCAAACATTTGGCTGTAAAACTTTCGCAAGTAGTTAATAAATAACCTCACCCAGACCTTTCAACTCAGTTGCCTTTCCATTTGGAGAGGGGGTAAGCTCAAGAACTTTACTTATCCAAATGGAGAGGGCAGGGTGAGGTCATAAAAACATTAGTTGGCAGACTTAAATATTCCTTCTTGATAGGCTTCGTGATACAACAAATAGTCTTTTTGTACTTGTTGGCTGTAGCTAATTACGTACTCCATCAATGGTTTTACCCAAGTTGTTTGGTGCGAAAAATCTATGAGTTCATCTACTACAGCCGAGCCTTGTCTGCCACCACTTCGCAGTTGTGCGTAAGCAATAATTTGTGCAAAATACGTAAGTACCTTGTCTAATTTTAAGAGTTTTCCTTTGCACAAACTCAAATCCATTTTGTCTTGGCTGGGTTGTAATTGTTTTAATATATAAGATTTTCCGTCTAAATCTACCGTAGTTAGCAAAGCTGGCGAAGCTATTTGCATACGGCGTTGTATGGCAACTACTCTATCGGCTTCGTTTTTCCAATGAGGCTGTGGTGTTTTTAAGTAGGGTAAAATAGCGGAACTTTGAGCTACTTTTAGGTCTAATAAATAATTGCCATCTTCTCCGCCCTTGCCTGCTACTAAAAGTACGTATCTCTCTAAACCTAAGCTGCCTGTGCCTGCTATTCGGTAGCCCACATCTAATATTTCATAAAATTTTTGGTCTTTGTGTTCGGCTACGTGCCTTTCTGCCCACTTTTCTATGATAAATTTGATTTGCTCTTTTTTAGCTTTTTCTACCTCACTCACTTTTTTTTCATCAACAATCAATAGTCTTTTTCCATTTTTCAGTACAGTTCTTTTGTTAATGAGTTCTTGCCTTTTGCGTTTGCCTACGGCAGTCAAAAAATCTTTGACTAATCCTTTGGCAGTACGTTGTTCTACCATGCCCACATGACCTTTTTGTAAAATATGTGTATAGTTATAGATAAAAGAACGGCAGAGTTCGTAGGCAGAGGCTTCGTTGGTATGCAATGAAACATCTGCTGCTAACACTACACTGACTAATAAACGGGCAATGTCCCACAAACAAGGAGCTAAAACGGCTTCGTCAAAATCGTTAATATCGAAATATTCCAATCCGTTATCAGCTTTGTAACTACCAAAATTTTCGAGGTGCAAATCCCCACAAATCCATGTAAGAGGGCTTTTAGACAATACAGAGTCATTTGGCAAGTCTTCATAAAACAAATGGCAAGTGCCTCTGTAAAAACGGAAGGCATTTTCGTTCATACCTGCATATTTTCGCAAAAGCATCTTAGGAATACGTCCTTTGTTATATGAAAGGATACGTTGAATAGGAGAGGAGGGGACTAACATAATGGTAGTGAAATTGGTGCTAGAATTGAAGGTACAAAAAAGATTATAGATAACAAAGAATTAGGTAACGAATTGATAAAATAAGTTTAATTTGTTTGATTAGTACAAGTATTTTTTTTATTCTACCTTTAATAAAAATATTTTTTTATTTCCATGAAATTTTTATACAAAAGTTGTTAAATATTTTGTAATCCTTACTAAAGGGTTTTTCTTTGTAATAAATTTTTTAAATCATCTTAAAATTCTATATTGCTTTATGATTGCAGCAGCGAAACTCCCAGAATTCATGACAACATCAACAAGATTTACTTCGCAACCCGAAGACACTTTAAAAGTTTGTTTCAAGCCTATAGATGTCGAAAGGCAGTGGATACGTTGTGCGACGATTGCCAATTTTGTAGCTGCTTACTTTCAGGACGTAGATAGAGACCCAGCTTTACCGCCTATTATAGATACTAATTTGCTATCAACTGTATTGAACGAATTGATAGAAAATGCAGCCAAATATTCAGCAGATAGACAGCAAGAAAATGTTTTGCTTATTCATATCTTTAAAAATTCATTGTATGTTTCCATAACTAATGTAGCAACACAAACACAAGCTGATAGGGTTTTGCAACAATTAAATACAGATAAAACAGAAGACGAATTGGAGGAAATGTATATGAATAAACTACAGGACTTAGCAGAAAACGGACTGGTACAACGTAGTGCTGGTTTAGGGCTGTTGATGTTACAAAAAGATTATCCAATTCACCTAAAAGCTAACCTTAATAAAGAAGATAATAAGTATTTTCTAACTGTAGAAGTTACTTGGAATATTATTCATTAAATTGTAAATCTATTTACTAATCTGAGATAAAATAAAATGGCAAGCATTTTCACAAGAATTATTAAAGGCGAAATTCCTTGTTACAAAATAGCAGAAGATGAAAACTATTATGCTTTTTTGGACATTTCTCCTCTTACAGAAGGGCATACCTTAGTAGTGCCTAAAAAAGAAATAGATTATATTTTTGATTTGGACGATAGTACATTGGCAGGCTTGATGCTATTTAGCAAAAAAGTTGCTGTAGCCATTCAAAAAGCTATTCCTTGTTTGCGTGTAGGTGTAACTGTGATGGGCTTAGAAGTGCCTCATGCTCATATCCACTTGATACCAATGAAAAGTATGGCAGATATGAATTTTTCCCAGCCAAAGCTAAAATTAAGTAAAGAAGAGTTTGAGGCAATAACTACTAAGATACGAGATTCTTTTTAATTATTCTTGGTAAAATTATATTTGTATATACATTGTTTTATATACAAATATAATTGTAATAGATTTTCTATATTAGAAAGAATATCCTATGCCCACTCCGGGATAAGGAAAAAAGAAACCTTCATTCAAAGGGCTTGTTAATATTAAATTCAGTGTTGGATTTACAAAAAAACCACCATCAGGTTTTTGAAGACGGTAGCCAATTGTGGCATTAGGAGAAAAATAAGTGTTTTTTCCATTCCAATTCGTTTCTTGAAACCAAGTAAGCCCTACACCAAATTCAAAATGATGCTTATTTGCCCCAAAAAGAAAATTTAATCCCATAGGAATACTAAAATAGCTACGAGCATTAGACCCAGACCCCCAACCTGCTAAGCCTATACGTCCTCCAAACTTAAAACGTCCTTTTTGGGTAAAAATACGGTCATAATTGGCAGTAAATGATAAGCCTCTACCTAAGAACTCTCCATAAATAACATTTTTCTTGGTAAAAATAACAGCTTCTTGAGCATTACTTAATTTTGACAAAAAAAGAAAAGCTGTAATAAACAAAATTTTGTTAATATTCATTTTATAAATAGTTTAATATTTTATGTAAAGGATTGTAAAAATGATTAAATAAAATATATAAACAATTAAATTAAAAAAAATTAACATAAAAAAGCCGAATGTAAACATCCAGCTTTTTTTATGTTAATTAAAATATGAAGTTGATTGATTAAGGTTTTCCGTTTTTCACTGTATAGTTATCGTCAGAAGGTGTAGCTGTGCTTGTTCCTGCTGTATGATCCCAATAAAGTTGTGTCGCCATCATGTTACGCACCGCCGTATTGCTTAATCTTGGTGAAGGACCTACTGCTGGTGGATTGAAAGCCAATGCCCACATATATTGGCGTACAGGTTGTGTATGTTTGATGCCTTGGTCACTCGTATAACCTGGTACAAAATTTACAAAAGCTGCTATGTCTGCCACTGGTTTATTGTAACCTGTTAAACCTGCACCACTTGTGCGGAAATATTCTAAAGCTACTTGTGCATTATTCAATCTTTGTGCTGCATTTAGACCTACTGCTTTTGTATTTGACAAACCTGCTGGTAAAGTAATGCCATCACTACTATCCAAACTGCCGTCCCAATAAGGATCCATTAGAGTAACTCTTGCAGGTAGTCTGTTACCATTAATATTTACTTCTCTCAACATAGACATTGTAAGATTACCACCCAAAGAGTTACCCATCAAACGCAATTCTGCTGTAGTGGATAAAACAGAGATAATTCTTTGATATTCTTGTCTATATAATTGTGTTACGTTCAATGTCGGGTTTCCTCTTGTGCTAAAACTACCATCTGTTTTTTTCCAACGCATACCAATAGGGCTGTTGGCATCATACATTTTCTTTTCAGTATCTACAGGCATTAAACCCCAATCATCATCTGCAATTTGCACCCAATGGAAAATACCCACATTCCAGCCTGCATTTCTCCAGTAGTTTTGTACGTTTTGCCATTGGTTGTCTTGTGTAAACAAGAAGCCTTCACGTCTTCTACCCGTAACTGAGCCTTTTTGCCAACCATGCACATAAATCAAAGTAGGTTTGTTAGGGTCAAAAAAGGCATTGGGTTCTCCTTGAATATATTTTTGACAACCTGCTACATCTGTTGTTACCGAGTTTTGTTGTGTACCATAGAAATAAATACCAAAGTCATTTACTTCATAATAATGTGTTTGTAGGCTTTTGGTATCTGCGTCCCATTCTGCAATCGCAGCTCCCGCCAAGACTGCCAAGACACGAGCAGGACACATCAATACGTTGTTTTGAATAACGGGGGCTTGTGGCAAGGTGGTAGTGGTGTTGCTTCCGCCAGAAGTTGTATAATTGACAGTAGTGCTACCATTTGTCAATCTGATGCTTCTTGCTCCAAAGGTATTGGTGCTGTTGCGAGTAGCTGTTAAAACACCGTTAGAGAAAGTTACAGCGTATTCGTATCTTCTTAGTAGTTCGGCTGCGTGTGCCATTAGGTTACCTGCGGTAGAAACATAAGGTTCTTGATAACCACTTACATTATAACCAATGATTGAGCCATTGATTAGCACTCGTGTATCCAATACACCCGCCATTTTGCTATTGCCTTTTTCATACACCTCTAAACCCTTTTCCAAACCTCCTTTCAAGGCTTCTGCTAAAAGTTTTTCTTGTGTTAGTTGGGCATCAATAGCTGGTTCTTGTTGTTGTACGCCTTGTTGGGGCTGTTCAGTTACTACTTCTTCTTTTTGGCAGCTTGTAAAGCCAATCGCAGCAATTCCTAAACCTAATGTAAGTTTTGTGAAATGATGGTTAAAAAATGATTTCATATTTACTGTTGTTTATAGGTTAATATATGTGAAGTTGTATGTGTAATTGTTGAATCAAAATTAATATGCTTGCATAGATATTCCAAATTTAAATGAATATTTTTTCAAAAAATGTTTAAAAATGCTTTAAAACATACAAGTAAAATACTTTTAAATAATCTTTTTTTTATTTTAAATAGTTGATAATCAAATTATTAATCAATATAATACCTGTTAATGTAAGTTTTTAGCTATTTTTAAACTCTTTTTAAAAATTCAAATAAATCTAAGTAGATGTTTTAAACTATACACCAATAAAGAAATTGTGTGTAATTTTAGTAGCTTAAAAGTACTTTTTTGTAGGTTTTTATAAAAAATACTTATAAGGTCTATCACTGTAAATATTTTTATTATATTTTGGAATAGCTACTAAAAAAATAAACATAACATAATGGTTATCAGGTACTTATTACTTTATTATAAATAATATTTGTTGTCTAATGAAAAAGATTTTCTTTATTTCTTTTCTTTTGTTAGTGTTTTGTGCGGTGAAGGCACAAGACTATAAAAAATATGTCAATACGCATTACGGTTTTGAGATTGATTACCCCACTAGTTTAGTTCCGCAAGGAGAATCTGATAGTAAAGATGGGCAAAGGTTTGAAGCTCCTAACAAAAAAACTATTTTGTGGGCATATTATGACCGTAGTAGTAATTTGATAGACGATGCCACCGACAATCAATATACTTTTGACTTTTACTATAAAAGAGAAATTGCTAATCAGAAAGATAGGCAAGTTACGTACAAGGTTTTTAAAAAAGACTTTTTTGTAATTTCTGGTACAGAGGGCAATAAGATTTTTTACCGAAAAACTATCAACACCGAAAATGGCTGGTTTACTTTTGAACTACTTTATGACCAAGCAGAAAGAAATATCTATGACAAAGTTTGTGGGCAGCTAGCTAAAAGTTTTAAGTAATGATTTACTAGTAAAATTTGTAGTTTTTTGTAAAAAATACTCTGCAAATAAAACCTTTTTAGGTAATTAGAGTATGTTTATGATAGTTTTCAAAATAAATCAACTATTTTATAATGCAAGAAGGTTTTTTAGATAAAAAAGAATTTTTAGCTCATTTAATTGAGCCTGCCCCTTGGGGGAAAAGATTAGGAGCATATTTGTTAGATTACTTATTCTTTTACATCTGTATTATGGTGTTAGGAGGATTGTTAGGTGTATTTGTAGTCGTAACAGGTATTATGTCTGCCGAAGAACTCGACCATATGGGTAACCAATTAGATACTGGTTGGGGTTCTATTTTAGATAGGCTGATGACAGGTTTATTGCATATTGTTTATTATATCTTTTTTGAGTTACTTGTTGGCAGAACTCCCGCAAAAATCATATTTAAGCTAATGGTGATTCAAAATGATGGTACAAAGCCAACTTTTAAGCAAATCCTTGCTCGTAACTTTACTCGTTTAGTACCATTCGAAGCCTTAAGTTTTATTGGGCAAACAAGACCTATTGGTTTGCATGACAAGTGGGCAGATACTATGGTGGTAGAACAGCAAGCAATTCTTGAAGATGTGTATAATCCTAAAGTAGAGGAGGAGTATTAATAAAAAAACACCCTATTAATTAATTAAAATTATAGGGTGTTTTTGCTTTGTAGTTCATTAGCAAAACGGTTTGAAACTCTTAATTAGAGGTTGGTAACCATAATTGATAAGGAGTTTTAGCCACTACTAACTTATAAGTGTCGTGGTCGTCTAACCAAGGGTTCAAGGTTTTTAAAGTCTTGTAGTTGGTTTTTTTCTCTTTTGCAAAGGCTGCCAAATCTTCTATGGTTTGTGCCACTTCTACAGTTTGTACGTCATAAGGTTTGTATTTTTCTGACGTAGGCACATGAAAACCGTAATTTTCTGGATTTTCTATAATTACTTTTAAAGCTAAAATCCTAAAAATGTATCTATATGTTTCTTGGTTAAGGTACAAATCATAGTAAGAATTTTCTTTTTGGGCTGTAATAGCTTTTTCCATGCCACTCATACCTCTGTTGTAAGAGGCAGCCACCAATGTCCAATTCCCAAATTTATTGTAAGACTGTTTCAGGTATTTACAAGCTGCTTTAGTAGCCAATAACACATCTCTACGTTGGTCGACTTGGTTAGAAATTTCTAAACCAAACTCTTTGGCAGTTGTCTTCATAAATTGCCAAATACCATGCGCACCCACACCCGAAGCTGCATACACATCTAACTCACTTTCTGCTACTGCCAAATAGAAAAAATCTTCAGGAATCCCATTGGCTTTTAGTTCATCTTGAATCAATTTTTTCCAACGTCCCTCACGTTTTAACACAATTAAAGTGGCTGCGTGTTTATAGGAGTTTTGTATTAATTCTCTTTCTAATCTTTCTCGCACATCTACATTATCTAACGGCACAATTTCCCCTGCAAAACTAAGATTGGCGGGTACAGGTACGGCTTCTACTCTTTGCAAATTGGTTTTTTGTGCTTGTAGTAGTACAGCTTGGTTGTCGGCTGTAGCATTTTTAAAGCCAAAATTAGTGTGTAACACCCATTGCAATAAAAGAAAAAATATAATATTAGACATAGTTGTTCGGGATAATAATACAATTTTTGAGTTATTTTACTTTTAACTGCTGCCCCAACGACAATTTATCAGAGGCAAGACTGTTCAGAGATTTTATCTTTTCTACAGTTGTATGATATTTCTGTGCTATTTTCCACAGAGAATCTCCGTTTTTAACGATATGCACACTCACATTGCTTTTTATAGTGGCAGTAGGTGTATTTTTTTTGTTTTGTTTCTCTACTTTTTTATGGCTTGCCAATACCATAGTCGTTGTTGTATTTTCTTTGGGCTGTTCCCTTAGTTGTGCGGTTTCTGGAACTGTTCCTAATTGGTAATATTTTTTGTTGTAAATAGCTAAAGTTTGTCCTTTGCGTAGCCTTGTAGAACGGAGGTTATTCCATTTTTGGAGTTGCTTCACTGTAACCCCAAAATGACGAGCTATACTGCCCAAATTATCTCCATTTTTAATTGTATAAATCAATTTACCATTCGAAAGTTTCAAATCTTCTTGTATTTCTTCTTCAGCAGGTTTATTCAATAAAGCCACTACCGAAGAATCTATTTGCGGAAGATTTTGAACAAAAATATCGTGATGATGATTGATAGAATCTAATATAATGGCATCTTTCAAGGTAAAATGTTGAATAGAATCTTTTTTTGTCAAACTCAAATAGTAGGCATTCAGAATAGCATTGCCCAGTAATTCGCCTTTGTGTTGATAGCCTTCTGCGGTTAGGTGCAGAAAATCTTTCTTTGCCAAACCACTTTTTTGCCAACGCTGCATAGAATTTCTACTGCCACTCACCTCAAAAAAATCATAGAAAGCACAGTTATTTTCAAAGGCTATTTTTCTTAGTAAATCGGCACATTCATAAGTAGATTCGACATTTTTTCGTCTATGACAAGCCTCTTGCACAGACATAATCAATATGCTACTTTGTGGGCTATAAGTACGTACTGTTTGAATAAACTCTTTAACTTGACTTTCTAATTGTGGTATTTTTTGTAAATTTTTTAGCGGATAAATATCATTAATTCCCATATCTATCACTACTAAATCTGGTTTTAATTCGGCTAACTGTTGTGGGAATAAATTTTGTTTGCCTAAACTTCTATAACCTGCACCATTTACTCCTACGCTATTGTAAATAACGCCCTGTTCGTTAGGTGTTTCAAACAACAAGCCATAACATTCAAAATACTTTTGTTCAGACGAATTTTTAGCTACAGAAAACTGCAAAATTTCTCCTGCTGCTGCTGGGATTTGTACTTGCACATAAGGCAAACCATCACTGTCATCATTGCAATCTATGTGTAAAGTATCCTCTAAATTAGACGTAACTAACTGTAAATCAAAACTTTCTGTTGATTTCTTACAGTAAATCTTAATTACATGAGGAGTTTTATTAAAGTCATCATCTTTAAACCTTAACATGAAGTTGGCTCTTTGGTCTTTGGTATGTACTGTAATACCCGCCATTCCTAGGTCATGTTTTGGAATCCACTGCACATTTTTTGAATACTCCCAATAACCTTTTGCAAAAGTAACATAATCTACGCCTGCGTGTGTTTTGGCTGCCGAATACGGAAAAACCAATCCTCTGCCCCCAAATCCGAAAGCATCATGTATTTTTTGACGTACATGATTAGGATACATATCTGCTTGAATATGTGAGTCGCCAATATGAAAAATTTTTACTTTTTGCTGGTTGCTTTTTTGTAATTTTTCAAAAAAAGGAGCTATTGCATTGTAATTTTCCCATTCAATAAAATTTTTGTGATACTGAATAAAGGGATAGTTATGAGAAAATTTTATATGGTTTTGAATATAATGAGGTTGTGCTATGGAGTCTATTGAGAGGGCATTTGCCGATAACAAAGATGTTACTTGATTAGGGATTTGCCCCAACAATGAAAAATTTGTTATCAACCATGCAATAAAACACTGAAAAGCAACTATTTTTTTCATATCTGAAATAGTGTTTATAGGGAATGTAGTAGCAAAGGTAGCTATTTTAAGCCGAATGAACTAATTTAAACTTATTAAAAAAGATGTCAAAAAACAAGCCACCCAAATATACTTGGAATCTACTTGCCTTTATTGTGGAAAGAATTGATTTATATAGAAAGACTTGTATCTTTGTGGCGTTTACTTTGGTTCACATTCCTACTTTTATAACGTATGAAAAAAGTCCTGATAACAGGGGGGGCTGGCTTTATTGGCAGTTCATTGGCAGATAAACTGATAGAAAAAGGCTATTTTGTAGTATTAGTAGATAACCTACTAACAGGTTTTTTGCACAAACTACCGTCTAAAGAACTTACAAATTGGCGGTTTATCAAGTGTGATGTCAATAATTACAATGACATAGCACCCGTAATGACTTCATTTTCATTTGATTATGTCTTTCATTATGCTGCTTTGGTGGGAGTAAAAAGAACCTTAGAAAACCCTGTAAAAGTTTTAGAGGATATTCAGGGCATCAAAAATATTTTAGATTTATCTAAGAACACTGGGGTAAAAAGAGTATTTTTCTCATCTTCTTCCGAAGTATATGGTGAGCCTGTAGTCTTACCACAAAACGAATATACAACCCCTCTTAACTCTCGTTTACCGTATGCTGTAGTCAAAAATGTGGGCGAGGCTTTCTTCAGGTCGTACAAGCAAGAGTATGATTTAGACTACACAATTTTGCGTTTTTTTAATACTTACGGAGAAAAACAAAGTACAGATTTTGTAATTTCTAAATTTATTCATGCAGCCTTAGAACACAAACCTATCACTATTTACGGAGATGGGCAGCAAACCCGTACTTTCTGTTACATAGACGACAATATTACGGCTACTATCAACGCCTTAGAACAAAATTTGGTACTGAATGACGTTGTAAACATTGGTAATGACAAAATTACGACTGTTTTAGAATTAGCCCAAATCATTATTAAAGTTACAAATTCAAACTCTCAAATTGTATTTTTGCCACCATTACCAGAAGGAGATATGACACGCAGACAGCCTGATAATGCCAAAATGAGAACTTTGTTGCAAAGAGAATTACTGCCATTAGAAGAAGGATTGAAAAGAGTAATTGCAAATCGGCAGTTTTAGATGTTCATAAAATTTAGTAGTGCTACATTCGCAATTCTTAATTTATATAATTTTTATGCAAGAGAAAATTATCATTTTAGACTTTGGTTCACAATATACCCAACTAATAGCTCGGCGTATCCGAGAAATGAATGTATATTCAGAAATTCACCCTTACTACCACCCTTTGGAGTTTGACGAAACTGTAAAAGGTGTGATTTTGTCGGGAAGTCCATTTTCGGTGCATCAAGACCAAGCCCCAGACATAGACATAGACCAAATCACAAAAGTTTTGCCTTTGTTGGGCGTATGTTACGGCTCACAGTTGATAGCCCACAAAAAAGGCGGACAAGTTACGCCATCTAAAATACGTGAATATGGTCGTGCTAATTTGTCGTTTGTCAATACGCAAAATGCTCTTTTACAAGGATTTTCGCCCAACTCACAAGTTTGGATGTCGCATGGAGATACGATTACGCACATTGCAGACCACGAATACGAGGTTATTGCTAGCACAGACCACGTAAAAGTAGCAGCCTACCAACACAAAAATCTTCCTGTTTTCGGTATTCAGTTTCACCCCGAAGTAACCCACAGCACTGAAGGACAGCAACTACTCAAAAATTTTGTTTTAAATATTTGCCAATGTAAGCCTGATTGGACTCCTGCCTCTTTTATAGAAGAAACTATTGAAAAATTACAAAAACAAATAGGTAATGACAAAGTTGTTTTGGGCTTGTCGGGTGGTGTAGATTCGTCTGTAGCTGCTGTTTTGTTGCATAAAGCTATAGGTAAAAATTTGACTTGTATTTTTGTAGACAATGGTTTGTTGCGTAAAAATGAATATGAACAGGTGTTACATTCGTACCAAGACATGGGACTGAATGTAATAGGTGTTGATGCCAAACAAGAATTTTATTCGGCATTGGCAGGACTTACAGACCCCGAACAAAAACGCAAAGCCATAGGTAGAGTATTTATTGAGGTTTTTGATGTAGAATCTCATAAAATAGAGGGTGTAAAATGGTTGGGACAAGGTACAATTTATCCAGATGTCATAGAAAGTGTATCTGTAAAAGGTCCTTCTGCTACGATTAAATCTCACCATAACGTAGGCGGTTTGCCCGAAAAAATGAAGCTCAAAGTGGTTGAGCCTCTTAATACTTTGTTCAAAGATGAAGTACGTAGAGTAGGCAAAGCATTGAATATCAGTGATTTGATTTTGCAAAGACACCCCTTCCCCGGTCCGGGTTTAGCTATTCGTATTTTGGGAGATATTACCCCAGAAAAAGTAGCTATTTTACAAGAAGTGGACGATATTTTCATTGGCAATTTACGCAAAGCTAATTTATACAATGAAGTTTGGCAGGCGGGTGTTATTTTGTTGCCTGTAAAATCTGTGGGCGTAATGGGCGATGAAAGAACCTATGAAAATGCGGTGTGTTTGCGGGCTGTTACCAGCGTGGACGGCATGACGGCAGACTGGTGTCATTTACCTTACGACTTCTTGGCAAAAGTTTCTAACGAAATTATCAACAAAGTAAAAGGCGTAAACAGAGTGGTGTATGATATTAGCTCAAAACCGCCAGCTACGATAGAGTGGGAGTAGGCTAAGTTTTATCTAAATATATATAATTTCAAAGGGATTATTTTTATTAAATTTTAATAAAAATAATCCCTTTTGTATTTAATAGTTATTAGGACTTATTTTACTCATTAATAACTGTAGTCCATGTACGATAAGTTGAGGGTCATCTTTCATAATGTAATGTCCAGAGGCAGTAGAGGCTATATGTATAAAATCAGCTACTCCTTTTCGTAATTTTTGCTGCTTATCAAATAATGCCTGTTTTGCAGCAGCATCAAAAGGAATTTCTCCTTTCAAACCTGTAATGGCACAGATAGGAATATTAGGCAGATTAGGCAAATTTTTCATGTATGCTATATCTTCTATCAACATCTTAGCCTCTTGTGTAGCACCATGCATTGCACCTACTTTGTTCGTAAAGTCATTGACCATTGCATTTTCTTGCTCTTGTGTTAAAGACAAAAAGTCTTCATGAGAAGTATCTACAAATAAAATAGCAGCCACTTTTTGAGAATTTTTAATCGCATAATCTCTAATCACAAAGCCTCCGAGTGAATGTCCTACTAAAATTACTTTGCGTCCAGCAGCATAAGTATTTATTAATTGTTCTAAATCTTTTCGCATATTTTCAATATTACGAACGGGTGTATTAGGACTTAATGTAGAGTTTTCATAACCAGCTCTATCGTATAAAAGTACATCTCCTAAGTTACTGGCTTGTTCTAATAAACCTTTTTGTTTCCAAATGCTGTGTCCACTTCCTAAACCAGATTCGAAAACAATTAGAAAATTTTGTTGAGCAGCATTTGTGCTAAAATAAGAACTTAATTCATTTGTGCTAATCTGCACTTTTTTTTCTGCCCATTGAATTTCAGTAATAGCTTCTCTTTGGCAAGCCATCACCATAAAGCTAATAATAGACAGAGATAACAAAGATTTTTTTATAGAATACATAAACAAGTAAATAGTAAGGGTTAAAAGATATGGTTTCTATCAAATAAGTTGTATTTATGAGATATTTCAGGCATTAACAATAAAAGACTTGCAAATAAACAACTGAAATATTTTTACACTTTCAAATATATGTCAATTATTTAGCCAATCTATTAAAAAATGCTAAAAATATTATTTTATTAATTTTACAAAGAATAAATAAAATATTTTATTTTTATTATTAATAATAATTATATTACTAAAATTTTACTAATATAGATTATTTCATATAAAAATAGAGCTAAAAAAATACTTTTTTAATAATAAGTAACTAATAATCAAATAGTTAATTGTTTTAATTTTTTCCAAGCTATATCTTTCCAAGTCGAATTATTTGTTTTTAAATCATATAAAGTAACTCTATATTAAACATAGTGTTATCTATTAAGTAATTAAATAAAATATTTATCATAAAATATAAAAGTTAAAATTAAATAAAATATGTGCCTAATGGCTGTAAATTTTTTTGACTAAAAATTTGACTAAAACAAAAAATAACATAGCTTACGCCCCAGACATTAATACACACTCTAAAACTTTAAGATTATGCAACGAATTTATTTAACTATTTTGCTGCCATTGTTACTATTATGCAGCCAAATAGCTTTGGGACAATCAACTGTTATTAGTGGAAAAATTACAGATGCAGACAGCAAAGAACCATTAGTGGGGGCTGTTGTTATGGTTAAAAGCACTGTAATAGGCACTACTACAAATACAGAAGGGCAGTTTAGCCTTAAACTTAATAAAGTACCAGCTACCTTAGTGATTAGTATGTTGGGTTATGCACCACAAGAAGTGGAGGCAAACGGTAGTGCAGAAATAGCTGTGGCTCTTACCACACAAGCTATTATGGGTAAAGAAGTCGTTGTTTCTGCATCAAGAGTGAGTGAAGATGTATTGACCTCACCTGTTACGGTAGAAAAAATGGATATTCGTGCTTTGCAAACTACTGCTGCTCCAAGTTATTTTGATGCTTTGGCAAGTCAGAAAGGCGTAGATGTAATTGCAAGTAGTATGGTCATTAAATCTGTCAATGCCAGAGGTTTTAATGCCCCATTCAACCCTCGTTTCGTAGTGCGTGTTGATGGCATGGATACGCAATCTCCGGGCTTTAATATGCCTCTTTCTAATATTTTGGGTGTTTCTGACTTAGATTTGGACAATACAGAGTTTATTCCCGGTACAGCTTCAGCTCTCTATGGTCCAAGTGCTTTTAATGGTATCTTGAATGTTACGAGTAGAGACCCTTTTATGTATCAAGGTTTAGGTTTACAAGTGAAATCTGGTATAATGAGCAGCAGTGCAGATGCCTCAAATCCTTTCTATGATTTATCTTTCCGTTATGCTAAGGCGTTTAACAACAGATTTGCTTTTAAACTCAATGCCTCTTACTTACGTGCTACAGATTGGTATGCAGATGATAGAACGGACATCAATAGGTCAAATGGCACTTTGAATGGTAGAAACAACCCTGCACAAGACATGGTGAATGCGTATGGCGATGAAACTGCCGTTCTTGAACCTATAAGTAAGGCATCAGTAAGCCGTACTGGTTATATGGAAAAAGACTTGGTAGATTATAGCAAAACACAAAATTTGAAATTAGACGGTTGGTTGCACTACAAAATTACCCCAAATTTGGAAGCCTCTTATATGTTTAAATACGCAACAGCCACAGGGATTATTCAGGGAGGCAACCGTTTTTGGTTAGATGGTATTAACTTTATGCAGCACCGCGTTGAGGTAAAAGGCAGTAACTTTTATGTAAGAGCCTATACTACGATGCAAGATTTAGGCAATTCGTATGATACAAGAGCCTTAGCCAATGGCTTAAATGCTACCACCAAAGCAGATACTACTTGGAGAAGAGAATATGGTGAAGCTTTTGGAGGTAAAGTAGTAGGGATAAGCAAAGAAGACCATTTGGCTGCACGTGCCTATGCAGACCGTAACCGCCTATTACCGGGTACAGATGCTTTTAACCAAGCAAAAAATAGATTAACAAGCACTTTAGCTACGCAAGGCGGTGCAAAGATGTATGAAAAACCAACTCTTAGTGCCATAGAAGGACAGTGGGATTTGACTAATACTGTGAAATTTATGGAAGTATTGGTAGGTGGTAATTACAGACGATTTGCAAGTGAGTCAAACGGTTATTTGTATGATGATGTGGCAAAACCGAATGATAATGTATTTAAACAAGCAGCTTATTATGAATATGGTGCTTTTGTTCAAGCCTCTAAAAAACTACTCAATGATAAATTGAGATTAACAGGTGCTTTACGTTGGGATAAAAGTGAGTTTTTTGACGGCTTAGCTACGCCTCGTTTGTCTGCTGTTTATACACTTGGAGAAAACCACCATTTTAGAGCTTCTTATCAAACAGGTTTTAAATCTCCTATCATGCAAGAACAATTTATTAACCTTGATTTAGGAGGTGGCACTTATGTAATTGGTGGTATCAACGGTTTGATTCAAGGCAACCCCGCACAAACTAATGCTTATACGATTGCCAGCGTAACTGCTTTTGGAAATGGTTTTGGTGCATCTATGCAAGCAACAGGTGGCGATTTTGCTAAATCGTATGCGGATAATGCAGGCAAATTACAAAAAGCTAATTTGGGTTTCGTGAAGCCTGAAAGAGTGCAATCAGTAGAGTTAGGTTACAAAACATTGATAAACAATAAATTGTATGTTGATGTAAACTACTATTACAGTCAATATACAGACTTTATTGGTTTTGGGGTTGTAATGAATGTGCCAACACCTGTTTCAGACCCTAATGCTGGTTTGGATATTTTAACAGGTAAAGGAAAAGTGTATGTAACTTACACAAATGCAAGCAATGAAGTATATGCACAAGGTTTTTCGGGCAATGTGAATTATGCTTTTGAAAAAGGTTATACATTGGGAGCTAATTTTACTTGGACAAAACTGTACAAGAGAGATGCCAATGACCCTATCGTGCCAGCTTTCAACACGCCAGAATACAAAACTAACATCACTTTTGGTAATAGAAATGTGTTTAAAAATATTGGTTTTAATGTTACTTGGCGTTGGCAAGATGCTTTCTTGTATGAGTTTCCATTTGCTGGTGGGGTAAGTAGTACAATTCCATCTTTCAGCACACTGGACGCACAAGTAAGCTACCGTTTAATGAAAAATACTTCTATCAAAGTGGCAGGTGCAAATATCTTGAATCAGCGTTATGTGCAAGGTTTAGGTACGCCAAGTATTGGAGCTATGTATTTTGTGAGCCTTACTTTCGACCCTACAATCAGATAAGAGTACATAACTTTATAGAAAAGTAAGAGAAAGACACTTAATTTGCTAAGAAAAACTATTTTTGCATACGTTTTTACTTAGTAAATTAAGTGTCTTTGTTTTCAACATTACCTAATGTTATTTGGACAAATAAGGCGTAATCTTTCGTAGTATCGTGTCTTAAAAACTTATGGAAGAACTAACATTTCTTTGAGAAATGTTAGTTCTAAACACTTTTTATATAATAATTTATAGCACGACACTAGAAAAGATTACATCTTTAAAACTATGATTTTATAGTAGTAAGGAAAGTAATTTTTTTAGTAATCATTCAAATTTATTTACAATGTCAAAAAAACCTTTACCTCTATTCGAAAAAGTTACCATTACAGACTATGCAGCCGAAGGAAAAAGTTTAGCACGTATAGACGGACAAGTTGTATTTATAGATGGAGGTGTACCCCAAGATATAGTAGATTTACAAGTTACGTACAAGAAAAAAAGCTACATGGAGGCACAAGTAGTGAAAATTCATCACTATTCACCCCTAAGAACAGCAGCTTTTTGCGAACATTTCGGCACTTGTGGCGGTTGTAAATGGCAACATTTAGATTATACAGCTCAACTGCGTTACAAACAACAGCAAGTTGTAGATGCTTTAGAACGGATTGGAAAAGTAACTTTGCCTAACTGTGAACCTATTTTGGGTTCGGCTAAAACAAAATATTATAGAAATAAATTAGATTATTCTTTTTCTAATAAAAGGTGGCTAACAAAAGACGAAATTGTTTTTACAGAAAATCAACCGCCATTACCAGCAAAAGAATTAAATGCGTTAGGGTTTCACGTACCGGGACGTTATGACAAGGTTTTAGACGTAAAAAACTGTTATTTGCAACCTTCGCCTTCTAATGAAATACGCCTTTCTTTGCGAAAATTAGCCATTGAAAATGACCTTACATTTTTTGATATAAAAAATAGAGGTGGTTTATTGCGAAACTTGATTATTCGTACAGCTAATACGGGTGAGGTCATGGTTTTGGTGTCTTTCTACGAAAACGACCAAAAAGCTATTACCTTAGTTATGGAACATTTGAAGGCTAATTTTCCACAAATTACTTCACTTTTGTATGTCTATAACCCCAAAGGCAACGAAACTTTTAATGATTTAGAGATAGTTTGTTATCACGGTAAACCGTACTTGACAGAAACTATGGAAGATTTGCAATTCAGAGTAGGGGCAAAGTCTTTTTACCAAACCAATTCTGCACAAGCCTACGAACTTTACAAAATTACTCGTGATTTTGCCCAACTGACAGGCTCTGAAGTTGTGTACGACCTTTATACAGGTACAGGTACGATTGCAAACTTTGTAGCTAAAAAATCTCGACAAGTCATTGGTATAGAGTACGTTGAGCAAGCCATAGAAGATGCAAAAGTTAATTCTCAAATCAATAATATTACAAATACCTTGTTTTATGCAGGGGATATGAAAGATTTGCTAACACCTAAATTTTTGGAAACTCACCCTCGTCCAGATGTCGTGATTACTGACCCGCCAAGGGCTGGTATGCACGAAGACGTAGTGAAAATGTTGTTACAAATAGCTGCTCCACGTATAGTGTATGTAAGTTGTAACCCTGCCACACAAGCCAGAGATATAAATTGGTTAGATGAAAAATATGCGGTGAAACGCATACAACCTGTAGATATGTTTCCGCACACGCACCATGTAGAAAACGTAGTGTTGTTAGAGTTAAAATAAAGTACATAAAAGAGATGTAAGGTTACTCTACATCTCTTTTACTTTTTGTACTTATCATCTTTTTGTGTATTATTTACCACCAATAAGTTTAATAGAAAATTTTTCCCCAAATTTATCCACTTTTTAAAACATTTTCAAAATTGGTATGTTATCGTACTATTGATACTAATTTAAAACAATAACATACTAATTTTATGCGTGTATATCCTATTCAGGTACTATCAAAGGCTATGTTGGTCTTGGCACTATGGGCTTTTGCACAAGTGGCTTTTGCCCAAAAAACAGGGGCAGTTATCGGCACAGTAGTAGATAAGAAAACCCAAGAGGCACTCATTGGCGTAACCATACAAGCTGAAGGCACTACGGCTGGGGTGGTTACAGACATAGAGGGCAAATACAAATTGACCTTGCCTATAGGTAGCTATAACATTAAAGCAAGTTTTGTAGGTTACAAAAACGAAACAAAGTATAATATCGTTATCAATTCGGGTAATGTGGGTATCCTCAACTTTGAGTTGGTAGAAGAAGAAACACAGTTAGAAGGTGTAGAAGTGGTAGCCAATAAGTCTATTAATGTGGCGAATAATATTACGCCTTTGTCTGTGCAGAAACTAAGCACCGAAGAAATTAAAAGTAACCCCGGTGGCAACTTTGACATTTCGAGAGTGGTGCAAACTCTGCCGGGCGTAGGTGGTACTTCTGGCGGTGGCGGTTTTCGCAACGACATTATTATCAGAGGTGGCGCACCCAATGAAAATGTCTATTATTTGGACGGCATAGAAATTCCCGTACTCAATCACTTTTCTACGCAAGGCAGTGCGGGAGGTCCCGTAGGTATGTTGAATGTGTCGTTTATAGAAGACGTTACACTAAGTTCTTCGTCTTTTGATGCCCGTTATGACAATGCGTTGGCTTCGGTTTTTCAGTTTAAACAACGTGATGGCAATACAGAGAGGTTTCAGGGCAATGTCCGTTTGAGTGGTACAGAGTTGGCTGCTACCTTTGACACGCCATTAGGCAAAAAAACATCTGCCTTATTTTCGGCTCGCCGTTCTTACTTGCAACTCTTGTTTTCTGCCTTAGATTTGCCTATCCGTCCCGATTATTGGGATTTTCAGTACAAAGTTACCCACAAAATTAACCCTAAAACCACCATTACGGCATTAGGAGTGGGGGCTATAGATATTTTTTCTTTTGGCAAACCTCGCAATGCCACACCTGAAAACATCTACACTTTGCGGTCTGTGCCAAGTATAGAACAGCAAAGTTATACGGTTGGTTTTTCCTTAAAAAGATTATTGAATAACGGTTATTTGAATGTTGCTTTGAGCCGAAACGAATTTAACAATCAATTAGAAAGGTACGAAGACCAAGAAAACAAGAGTGCCAACACTCGAATTTTACGTTCTGTAAGTACCGAAGCCGAAAATAAACTACGCATAGACGTAAACAAAGTAGCGGGGAAATGGCAATACAGCTACGGCGGTGTGGCTCAATTGGTGCAGTACCGCAATGACTTTTTTGCACGTATTCGCCAAGAAATCAAAGACAACAACGGACAAGTGGTGCAGCCTGCCATTGTTACGAACTTCAATAGCAGTTTGGATTTTCTGCGGGCAGGTTTATTTGTGCAAACTTCACGTACTTTCTTTAACGACAAGCTAAGGATAGCAGCAGGTTTGCGGTCAGACATGAATACCTTTATGTCTTCGGGCATGAACCCCTTAGAAACTCTTTCGCCAAGAATAGCCGTATCCTATTCGTTATCAGACCGTTGGAATCTTAATGCTTCGGTGGGTAACTATTACAAAATGCCAATTTACACCGTTTTGGGTTACAAAGACGCACAAGGCAATTTTGCGAACAAAGACAACAAATATATTCGCAGTACGCACTATGTAGCTGGTTTGGAGTTTATTCCACGCCCAAGCACCCGTTTTACCTTAGAGGGTTTCTACAAAGACTACGGCAACTACCCTGTTTCTCTGCGTGATGGCATTTCTTTGGCAAACCAAGGCGGAGGTTTTGGAGCTATTGGCAACGAAAGAGTACAAAGCATAGGCGGCGGCAGGGCGTATGGTTTTGAGTTTTTTGTGCAACAAAAACTAAATAAAGGATTTTTCGGGGTCTTGTCTTATACCTTTGTGGTCAGCGAATTTTCGGGAACAGACGGCAAAAACATAGCTTCGGCATGGGACAACCGCCATTTGATTTCAGGTTTGTTGGGTAAAAAATTCAAGAGAAACTGGGAAGTTGGTTTGCGTTACCGTTTCGCAGGAGGTGCACCTTACACGCCGTTTGACTTATTGGCTTCGCAACGCAACTATTTGACCTTAGGCACTGGCGTATTGGATTACTCACGCCTAAACAGCGAAAGATTAGGGGCTTTTAGCCAATTAGATATTCGGGTGGATAAGAAATGGAACTTTACGAAGTGGACACTAGACTTGTATTTAGACATTCAGAACTTATTGGTAACGGCAAATCCGCAGTATCCGAACTATACGTTTACTCGTACTGCCGACAATTCTGGCTTCCAAACTACCGATAATTTGCCTATTCAAACAGACGGCAGTAATGCCATTCCCTTGATTTTGGGCAACCAAGCAGGCAGACCTTTGCCGACTTTGGGCTTTATTGTGGAGTTTTAGTAGCTAAACCCTCTAAAGATTTCTTCAATCTTTAGGGGGGTAAAAATTCCCTATCCTTTCGCCCCCTGCACTAAACAGTTTATCTATTGTTAAAATACTATACTCTGTTATATATTCCAACTTCACATCTTCCTTAATAAGTGCAGTGGCATCAAGCAAAGGTATGATAAAACGGTTGAAAACAGTGTTTTCGGTTTTATTATGTAAAACTCCTCGTGCCGTCCCAACAGTTACGACCAATAATTAACGCATGAAGTCTTTGGGAACAGACAAGGTATTGTTGTCTGTATTACTAAACGTATTAGGTTTATTTTTAAATAACTTTAAAGCAAAAGTAATAAAAAACCTACCAAGTTTTAAAAACTTGATAGGTTTTCATTTCTATCTCGCAATAGCTTTCTTCATCATTTTATCTACTTCTACTTTAAAATAAGCCTTAAATTCCTAAACGGTCATGACTTCTATTATGTAAACCTGCAACATCTATTTGTTTGCCAATGAAACGTCTAAAACCCATTGCAAAACTGCTAAAACTTTATGAGGCTCAGCAAAGGTCAAAGGCACATAATTAGGGTCAATATAAAGATTTTTGCCTTCTAATTTCAAAAAGCACCACGAAAAAGCATTAGTAACACAACCATAAATTACTTTTTGAGGCTTACCTTTCCGTTCATTAAATAGTTGAGCTGCATACATTTCTGCTCCACACTGCGCCCAGCCCTTGTCTATTTCTGCATTTTTAGCCTCGACTAAGCAGAAAATTGGGGCGGTTACTTCTGCCTTGTAAATGTTGGCAGACAACATAAAATCACAGTAGCCCGTTAAGTTTTGTTTGCTATCTACATTGAACTCATAGCCTGAAAAAATCTTAAACTTATCGTGATTATGTCGGCGAAGTTCTCTTAATATAGGAACTACAATAAATTCAGATTTTGCTTTTTCGGTCATCAAGGCTTCCTGCGAAGCTTCTTGTAAATCTTCTATTATTTTGGGAGAAACCTGAAAGTCTGCTAAGGTATTAGTTAGCCACTTAGTTGTTATATCTTGGATACCTAATTCTTCTGATAGCTGCTCTAACCTTTTGAATTTGTTATATGCCATAAGTGGTATTCGTTTCGTTTTCACAAAGATAGGGAAATAGCACTAAAAACCCCCTAAAGATTTGCACAACCTTTAGGGGTTATCTACCCTCTCACCACCTGCACAAAGAATAGAGCTATTTCTGCCTTAAGATGCTACTCTATTATATATTCTAACTCCACATCTTCCTTAATAAGTGCAGTGGCATCAAGCAAAGGTATGATAAAACGGTTGAAAATAGTGTTTTCGGTTTTACAATGTAAAACTCCTCGTGCCGTCCCAACAGTTACAACCAATAATTGACGCATAAAATCTTTGGGAACAGACAAGGTATTCTTGTCTGTATTACTAAACGTATTCCAATCTTCCTCACTAAGTTGAAAGTAGCATGAAATTTCTATTAACAAAAAAGTAGCATTCTTTTGTTCAAAACGAAAACCCGTAAAAACTGCAATGGTTTTTGTATTTTTATCTGTGGCAAAACCTATACTGTTATTAAACATCACCTTTTCGCCTTGCTTGAAACTGTCTTCAATCATAGCAAACTGTTCTGTTTTGATAGATTTTAGGGCAAAACTATATTTCTTTTGCTTTTTCATAATTAGGCTACCATTTCACTAATTGGTTGTTTGTCTTGTTCTTTATAGGTCTGGTTCTTGTTAGCGTAATTTTTAGGCTTTGGCAAAGGAACTATTGGCGAAGATGTAGAAAAATCTATGACAGGAGTTGTTGTACTTACTATATTGATGAGTTGAATATCCAATGCTTTCTCCAATTTACAAATGGTTTCCAAAGTCAAGTTTTCAGAACCTTTCAACACAGTATGAATAAATTGAGGAGAACAAGCCATTTTTTCGGCTAATTCTTTTTGTGTCATGTTTTTCTGTTTTAAAACAGAGCCAATTCTTACGGCTATCTCAAAAGATATATCAAGCCAAGCCTCATTGTCTTGTCGCCATTGGGCTTCTGCAAGCCAATTTGTAGGTTTAGAATTGGCAAATAATTTCTGTTTAATTTTCTCTATGCTCATAAAATTTAGTTTTTTAGAATAATTCAAAAGTTTCTAAGTCATCATCTCTGTCTATTAGAAAGTTTCTTGTCAATTCAAGTTTTTCTAATTCCATCACCAAATGTGGTCTATCCATTTTTTCAGTTAATTTAATAGCACCACCTGAAACAACAAATAGATTATGGTCTATCCGAATAGCATAAATTCTTAACCAGTGCTGTCTACTTTTATTTTTTTCATAAGAGTTATTACTCGAATATTGATTAGACTTAGGATTAAACGAGATACGATTATCCAAAGGTTTAAATAAACCACTCAAACTATTCTCTTTATCAGTAGCAAATTTTAATATTTCTCCTTGCAGATATTTTGCCTCTCTTTTTGTTTTTTTAATAGCTTCGTCAATAGTAATTCCTTTGTAATACCCATAAAGTAAATCTTCTTTATGTTCTTCAAAAAATGACCTTAGATAATCAGTATCTTCCAGCCATAAATTAAATAGCCTCTGCCATTCGTCAACTTCTTGATTATCATATTGAACAGAGTACAGATGTTCTTCTACTATTGCAAATGTATCAATAACTTTCATAAAAATCAACTTATAGGTTTATTTTTAATATTTTTCAATCAAAAACCCTCACAAGGTTTCAAAAACCTTTAGGGGTTATCTACCCTACCCTTTCGCCACCTGCACCAACAATTGAGCTATTTCTGCCTTAAAATCTATTAGTATCATGCCTTAAAGAAGTCATTACTATTATGAAAATCTCTAAAAGATGTGGAATAACAGCCAACAAATAAGTAATCATAAAAACAAAAGCAATATATTGCCTAAATTTTTTCATAACCAATCCTCTTTTCCAATACCATAAACTATATAAAATAGAAAACAAAATAGCACTTATAAAAGCTATGCCTATTGGTTTAAATAATATTGAAAAAGATTTGTAGGTAAACCAAACTGACCCTTGTGTTTGTGGGGAAACAACTGTAATTCCTGTGAATAGCAATATGATGTGAATAATGAGTATAAGGACTGTGATGGCTAATGAAACTTTGAACATTAGATATAAATTTATGGTGTTTAAGTTATAGCTTAACTAAAAGGTGTATTGAGTGCAAATATTGTAATACAAATGTAGTAAAAAAACCTACCAAGTTTTAAAAACTTAGTAGGTTTCATTTCACTACCCTCTCGCCACCTGCACCAACAACTTATCTATCTCTGCCTTAAAATGAGCCTTAAACTCGGCTATGGTCATGCTACCCAAGTCGCCTTCGCCTTTTTTGCGGACAGACACTTTGCCTTCAGCAGCCTCTTTTTCGCCCACTACCAGCATATAAGGCACTTTCATTACTTCGGCATCACGTATTTTACGACCAATTTTCTCGTCCCTTTCGTCTAAGAACCCACGAATATCCACTTCTTGGAGTTCGTCATACACACTTTGGGCGTAGTCTTGGTACTTTTCAGAAATAGGCAACACCGCAATCTGTTCAGGAGCTAACCACAATGGGAAATTGCCTGCACAGTTCTCTATCAGTACCGCCACAAATCTTTCCATAGAACCAAACGGCGCCCTATGTATCATCACAGGTCTATGTCTTTGGTTATCAGAACCTATGTATTCGAGTTCAAAACGGTTTGGTAATTGGTAATCTACCTGAATAGTTCCCAACTGCCAACGTCTGCCCAAAGCATCTTTCACCATAAAGTCCAATTTAGGACCATAAAACGCAGCTTCGCCATATTCCACTACCGTTGGTAGATTTTTTTCGGCTGCTGCCTCCATGATGTCCTTCTCGGCTTGTTCCCAAAGTTCCTCGCTGCCTATGTATTTTTCTCTGTCCGTTTGATGACGCAACGAAATTTGGGCGGTGTACTCTTGGAAACCCAAAGAACGGAACACATATAACACCAAATCAATTACTTTCTTGAACTCCTCTTTCACTTGGTCAGGGCGACAGAAAATATGGGCATCGTCTTGTGTAAAGCCACGTACCCTTGTTAATCCATGCAACTCACCACTTTGTTCGTATCTATACACCGTACCGAACTCCGCCAAACGCAAAGGCAAATCACGATAAGAACGTGGTTTGGTCTTGTAAATTTCGCAGTGGTGCGGACAGTTCATTGGTTTCAACATAAACAACTCGTCTTCTTCGGGGGTTTGTATCGGTTGGAAACTATCTTTTCCGTACTTCGCCCAGTGTCCCGAAGTTTCGTAGAGTTTTTTACTTGCAATATGTGGCGTAACTACTTGTAAATAACCAGCTTTTACCTGTGCTTTTTTCAAGAAATTTTCTAATCTATCTCTCAAAACTGCACCCTTTGGCAACCACAACGGCAAACCCATGCCTACTTTTTCAGAAAAAGCAAACAATTCGAGTTCTTTGCCTACTTTTCTATGGTCACGTTTTTTGGCTTCTTCCAACAAAGTCAAATAATCTTTCAATTCTTTGTCTTTCGGAAACGTAATACCATAAATACGAGTAAGCTGCTTGCGTTTTTCATCTCCCCGCCAGTACGCCCCTGCTACATTGAGGAGTTTTACGGCTTTGATGAAACCCGTATCAGGAATATGTCCGCCACGACACAAATCTGTAAAATTTCCTTGTTGGTAAAACGTAATTTCGCCGTCTTGCAGTCCGTCTATCAATTCAAGTTTGTACTCGTCGCCTTTTTGGGTGAAGTAGCTTATAGCATCGGCTTTGCTCACTTCTTTGCGAATGAACTGATTTTTTTGGCGGGCTAATTCCAACATTTTCGCCTCTACTTTCTCAAAGTCATCAGACGAAAAAGACTTGTCGCCAAAGTCCACATCATAATAGAAACCGTTTTCGATGGCGGGACCAATGCCGAATTTCGTACCGGGATACAAGGCTTCTAAGGCTTCTGCTAAGAGGTGGGCAGACGAGTGCCAAAAAGCCTGTTTGCCGTCTGTGTCGTTCCACGTCAGGAGTTTTACTGAACAGTCCGTTTCGAGAGGTCTGTTTGCCTCTACAGTTTTACCATCAACTTGTGCAGCCAATACGTTGCGAGCCAAGCCTTCCGATATGGACAGAGCCACGCCCATGCTGCTTGTGCCTTTCGGGTACTCTCTTACTGAGCCGTCTGGCAGTGTTACTTTAATGTTCATGAGTATATTTGTTTATCCACACTTGCCTACAACTGCAAGGGGTAAGGGCAAAGGTAGGGAAAGTAAGCTCAATTTACAAAAGCAATTTGTAGCATCAAGGGATTTTTCTTACATTTACTAACTAAAAACAACAAACAAAGCAAGCTACCAATAAATTTGCCTAAGCAATAAAATATCATCAAAGGGTAGTTTAGCACTTTGACAACTCATTGTAAATGAAATATAAAGACAGCTATTTACTAAGATAAAATAGTAATTTACTTTGTCAGTAGTTTATAGTAAAAACTTCACACAACTTACATTAACTAAATATGAACTTTGCTACCTTATCAACCCTCATAGAACAAAAGTATATAGATGTTCAAGAACACCCTACTGCCCCTTTGTTCATTTACAATTATTCACAATTAGCTCAATATGAAAGAAATTGGAATGAGTGGACTTTGTCATGTAGAGGATTGATACTCAACGATAAAAATGAAGTAGTGGCAAGACCTTTTGCTAAATTTTTTAACATAGAAGAACACCAACCTAACGAAATTCCCCAAGAAAATTTTGAAGTGTACGAAAAATTAGATGGTTCTTTGGGCATTTTGTACCACTGGGACAATCAGTTTTACATGGCTTCAAGAGGTTCTTTTGACAGTGTGCAGGCTCGGCGTGCCAATGAAATTTTACGGCAAAAGTACACAAATATTTTGCCTCGTTTAAATCCTGCAAAAACCTATCTTTTTGAGATTATTTATCCCGAAAACCGCATCGTGGTAGATTATGGAGCAATGGAAGATGTCGTTTTATTGGCTATTATAGATACACAAACAGGAGTAGAAGAATCATTAACAGACATTGGTTTTCCTTTGGTGAAAAGATATGACGGTATCAAAGACATTCACCAATTAAAACAACTCAATGAAGCTAACCGAGAAGGTTTTGTTATAAAATTTCGTTCTGGTTTTCGAGTAAAAGTTAAATTTGAGGAGTATGTGCGTTTACACAGAATTATTACACAAGTTTCTTCAAAAGATATATGGTTGCATTTAGCTAACGAAGAACCTTTGGATAAATTATTAGACAAAGTGCCTGACGAATTTTATAGGTGGGTACAACAAACCATTACAAAATTACGCCAAGAGTATTCAGAGATAGAAAATTATTGTCAAAAACACTTCAAAATATTACCTACACGCAAAGAAACTGCCTTGTATTTTCTTACTTTGAAATATAATAACGTATTATTTGCAATGTTGGACAATAAAGATTATTCCCCTTTGATTTGGAAAATGATAGAACCGCCGTTTGAAAAACCTTTTGCAAATGTGGGAGAATAAAAAAACTCTATAAACACTTGTTGTCTTTATAGAGTCGATAGATATAAGGCAATATACTATAATTCTTTCATTAAGTAATTATACAAATTAACCATTGCTTCAATATCTCTTTTATCTACTTTTTCGTCTGGCGTATGTACGTTTTCTTCGGGAGCCCCTATAAAACACCAGTCAAATGGATACGGAGAACTTTGTAACTCTTTGCCATCACTGCCACCTGCCGACTCTACTTCTAATTGAAATGGAATCATAGATTTTTCGGCTAAAGCTATGAGCTTATTCACAAAAGACCTGCGTGGCAACAAACTATCTCTAATAGAAATGGCAACCCCTTTGCCAGCCAAAACGCCAGCCGTAACCCAAGTTATATCACAAATTAATGCTTGTCGTACCTTGTAATTTTCATAAATATATTTAGCTAAGAATGGTACTGTTCCTCCACCAACTTCTTCATAACATGAGAAAACAATAATACCATTTTCTAAAGTTTCTGCTACCTTTAGAGCTACCCAACAGCCTAATCTGTTATCCATATAACAAGACTGTACATAATCATTTGTTTCTCTAAAATTACAAACGAAAGATAAGTCTGTACCTCTATCTATCTCTCTATCAGCTTCATACACTATTTTTTTATCTTTTTCATCTTTCCCTTCATCAACAATATGTAGTGAGCAAGTTACTTCTCCTTTGCTGTCTTTTCCTTTGAGTTGATAACCATCTTTAATGCGGGGACCTCCTATTTTTACCAATTCTTTTTCATAACGTACCATGTACCCAATAGAGTCTATATGGGCAAAAATCGCAGTTTTAGGTTTACCAAAAACTAAAATAATACAATCTTGAAAGTCATCTCCTGCAATAATTTGAGGTTGTACTTTCCAATTTTTTTGTTCTTGCTCAATATAATTTAATAAAAAATCTGTCATACCTCTTTCATTGCCAGCAGGAGCATGAATATTGCATAATGTCCTGAGTAGGCTTGTATCATGAATATACTGATAGGTATGAGTAAGGGTATTTGAGGAGGAGGGAATGGGTGTGCTATGCACCACAGAGTCATCGTACATCATGGTTGCGTCTTGGTTGATTATTGGCAAAATTAGCTTTTTAGCACCAAATTAAAACTATTGTTTAGAATTTATTTTAACTTATTTCTAAAAACTTACATACACTTGTCCTTCTACAATCTTTACAGTATATTTTCGTAAAGGACGGCAACTTTTTCCAGACCCTTCCTCACCAGTTAGTAACTGAAAACGATAGGTATGCCATGGGCATACGATTTCTCCCAAATAATTTACTTTGCCTTTGCTCAAACTTTCGCCTAAATGTGGGCAAGCATCATCAAAGACATGAATAGTTGTGGCAGTACGCACTACACAAATCATACTTTGGTTGGGTAGTCGCATACGCAAAGGTTGGTTAATAGGTATTGCTTGATGTAGATTTTCTATTGAATCAAATAATAAATACATTTTAAAGAATATTATTTTGTATTAAAATAAAATTATTTTTTGTAGAACGGATTTTATTCTACTTAATAGGCAAAATGGGTTAAAGTCCGTTCTACATAAGCTTGCATAGCTTTATTAGTTTACAGGCGACATATAAACTACTTCTTCTATCCAACGAATACAACGCAAATATTCCAAAGTGATAGGGTGTAACGGAGAATCCATTTCTATAAAATGGCAAGCAATATCATTTTTGCCTTTTCTTGATACAGACATAGTGGCAATATTGCACTCGTCATGGCTAATGACTTCAGCTATAAAAGCAATAGTCCCTTTTACGTCTTTAGCTCGTATAATCATAGTGTAAAGATTAGCTGTAAAATTGGCTACAAAACCATTGACTTCGGCTATGTTGATGACGCCACCACCTTTGCTTACGCCTACTATTTCTACTTCTTTGTCTTGATACTTCAGTTCCAAACGAATCGTATTGGGGTGCATTGTAGAGGCATTACCAACAGATTTAAAAGTGTATTTCAAGCCTTGTTCTTTGGCGTATTCAAAAGAATTTTTGATACGGCTGTCGTCTGTTGCGTAGTCCAACAAGCCAGCTATGATAGCCCTGTCGCTGCCGTGTCCTTCGTAGGTGCGTGCAAAAGAGTTGTAAAAAGTAATGGTAGCTTCTTCGGGAATATGCCCCAATATATGAATAGCTGCACGAGCTATGCGTACTACGCCTGCCGTATGCGAACTTGACGGTCCTATCATAACAGGACCAATCATATCAAAAATACTACTTCTTTCTGCCATATTTGTTGTGTTGTTTATTTTCAAATATGCCAAATATTTATTGGCTACACAATTATTTACATGATTTTCTACACTCAATCTTTCTTGTTATCTTTGTTTTTTTACGCTAACAAAGATGAAGATACTTGGAATTATACCTGCCCGTTATGCCTCTACCCGTTTCCCTGCCAAAATTTTAGCAGATATTAAAGGAAAAACCATGATTCGGAGGGTGTACGAGCAAGTCATACAGGCAAAACATTTGGCACAAGTTGTAGTGGCTACAGACCACGAGGAAATAGCCAAAGAAGTAAGAAATTTTGGTGGAAAAGTCGTGATGACACAAGCCACACACCCCAGCGGCACTGACCGTTGCCAAGAAGCATTGGAAGTGCTTGAAAAAGAACTACATACAAAGTTTGATTATGTCTTGAATATTCAGGGTGATGAACCGTTTATACAACCCGAACAGATAGATTTATTGGCTAATCCTTTGATAGAGGGTAGGGGAGAGGTTGAACTGGCAACCATGATTTCAAGGGCTACTTCGCAAGAAGAATTGGACAATAACAGTGAGGTTTTCGTAACGATGAATACGGTATGGGAAGCATTGTATTTTAGCCGTTTCCCAATTCCGTTTCAGCAGAAAGTAGCTCGAAAAGATTGGTTGCAACACCAAACGTATTACAAACATTTGGGTATGTATGCGTATAGAACCGATATTTTGAGTAAAATTACACAACTTTCGCCTTCATCTTTGGAAATAGCAGAGTCTTTGGAACAGTTGCGTTGGTTGCAAAACGGCTACAAAATCAAATTGGTACTTACAGATATGGAGAGTTATTGTATAGACACCCCAGAAGATTTGGCGAATTTGATAGAAAAATTTGCTTAGATTGCTTTGTAATATTATTCTTTTGATAGGCGTAGAGGTGTAATCTTTTAAAAAATTACGAACTTTTTTGAAAAGCAAGCAAAAAGTGAAAAATTCATTCATTTTTTGCTTGTACCATTTTTGCTAAATTGTAACCATTTTCAAATTTTGTATTGGCTTTTATAATAGCAAAAATTTGTCTAATAAGCTGGTTCATAATGGTTACAATAGCTTGTTGATAGGTTTTGTCTTTACATTAGTCTAATTATTAAAGACGCAATCTTAAATATGTAATTCTGAAAATTCTATCCACTTTCAACAGTATGACTATAATCTTTTACCAAGATTACAGCCATAAAACAAATACACCTAAAACTGAAAATAAATAAACGGTTGTACCTCCGCAGAACGGACTTGGTACAATAGCACAATGACAGCCACACAAATAATGGCTTTAGTAAGGTCTGGTAATGCTACAAAAGTAGTGCGTAGTTCATCTTTAAAACTGTAAGGCAACCAATGTGTTATGTAGCCGATAAGCATAACGAAGAAGATATTGCTATAAGACAAAATGTATTGTCCAATTAATTCTGCATTAAAATTATAGGCTATTTGCGACAACATTTCACCGACTTGTCGCATGGTTTCTGCCCTAAAGAATATCCAACAGAAAGCCACAAAGTGAAACGTGATAATGCCGTAAAAAATTCTATGCCCTATAGTCATAGGTCTTGGATTGCGAGGATTTTCTTTGATGACAAACTCCATAAACATTTTGTGCAGTGCCAAAGCCGTACCATGCAAAGCCCCCCAAATAATAAAACGTACACTTGCCCCATGCCACAAACCACCTAAAAACATGGTCATAAACAAGTTGAAGTAAGTACGCAAACGACCTTTGCGGTTGCCACCCATAGAGATATACAAGTAATCTCGTAGCCAAGTGGACAAAGAAATGTGCCATCTCCGCCAAAAATCTGTAATGTTGTGGGCTTTGTAAGGCGAATCAAAATTGAGGTTCAAACGGAAACCCATTAGCAACGCCACACCAATAGCCACATCTGTATAGCCTGAAAAGTCGCAGTAAATCTGAATGGTGTAACCATACACCGCCATTAGGTTTTCAAAGCCACTGTATTTGAGAGGTTCTGCAAAAACTCTATCTACAAAATTGGCAGAAATATAATCTGAAATAAAAATCTTTTTGACCAAACCATTGATAATCAAGAAAATAGCTCTACCATATTCTTCTTTGCTTAATGTATAAGGTTCGTACATTTGGTGAGCAAACTCCGAGGCACGTACAATAGGACCTGCCACTAATTGCGGGAAAAAGCTAACGAAAAAGGCATAGTCCCAAATATTTTGAACAGGTTTTAAATCTCCTCTGTAAATGTCTATGACATAACTCATACTTTGGAAGGTATAAAACGAAATACCCACAGGTAAAATGATGTTATCTATGCTAAATTTTGTCCCGAAAAGGTCATTAACTACGGCTGCAGCAAAGTCGTAGGGTTTCAGGTCTGTGGAAAATGTATAATTGATAATGTCTGCAAAAAAGTAGGTGTATTTAAAGTACGCCAACAAACTTAGATTGACTACGGTACTAATAACGATAATCATTTTTTTGCGTGAATCACTCGTAGCATTGTGGACTATCTGCCCAAATTGGTAGTCCATGACCGTAGAAAGCACCAATAAAAAGAAAAACCAGCCCCCAGATTTGTAATAAAAATACATACTCACGACCATCAAGAAAAAATTGCGGGCTGCAATACGAGTATGAATGAATTGGTACACCAACATTACGAAGGCAAAAAAGCCCCAAAATAGGGGTGTAGTAAATATCATAGGTTCTGTTTCTTTGAAAAACAGAAAGTCAAAATGTTCGAGCATGAGATTGGATAGGGCAAAACAAAGACAAAAATACTAAAACGGATAAGTTTCAAAAATATTGTGCCTAAAAAGATAACAGCTTTTTCAAAAAGTTTTGTATTTGCTAATTAGAGCCAACAAGCCTCTTGCACACCATTGCTTTATTTTGTAACTTCGTAACAAAACCACAATGACTATGCAAAGCACAACTTTTAAAAGCTGGACAAGAGATAAACTTTTAGATGCCTTTGGTTTAGAGAGAACCTTTAAGCACCCTATCCTACAAACTTGGTTGGATACACCGCAAGAGATTAAACCTATTGAAAAAGAAATTTTATTTTATGATTTAGAAACCTTGTTGCATTATATTGACTTTTGGAACGAGGAGGAAGTCAAAATCAAATTAATTGGTACTATTATTAGGTTAGTTGGTTATGACAGCAAACATTTGTCGGCTTTTGCAGACCGTACCCTCAAAGGCATTGTAGATGGCATAGAATTATACGGCGAACCAGACTTAATGGTGGCACGTGGTAAACAAGAAGTGAAAAGTCCGTTTTTCTTTATTCACGAATACAAAAAAGAACTGGATAACAACAGCCAAGACCCCGCAGGGCAACTCTTAGCTGCTATGTTGGTGGCGTATGAAAATAATTTGACAGAACCGAAAATGAAAGAAAAACCTATTTATGGGGCGTATGTGATAGGGCGGAATTGGTTTTTTGTCATTTTGCAAGGCAGGGAGTACGCCATTAGTGATGCCTACGTTGCCACACAAGCCGATGACTTATTAGACATTTTCCGCATTTTAAAGGCAAATAGACAGGTAATTAGGGAGATTTGGGGGGAGTAGAAGATTGTAGCATAGCCTTTAGGCTGTGTAATTGTGTGCTTTAAATATTTTTAGTGAAAAAAGTAATAAAAAACTATATCAACAAATCCCCAATATTACCCTTAAAAAGATAATGGCTTTTTCAAAAAATTTCGTTCCTACCTGCTACCTTTGCAAACAAAACTAAAACTGTAGAACGGACTTTAGGCTGTTCTGTGGTGTTCACACAAATTAACCATTTAACCACCATGAGATTTGTAGAAGAAATTGCAGTGAAAGAACAAATTGAAATCCGCAATGATTGGACAAGAGAAGAAATAGCGGAAATTTATCATACACCTATTTTTGACCTTATCTATAAGGCTGCTACGGTTCATAGAGCTTTTCATGATGCCCAAGAAGTACAAGTTTGTACGTTATTGTCTGTAAAAACAGGCGGTTGTCCCGAAGACTGTGCGTACTGCCCACAAGCTGCACGTTACCATACAGACGTGAAAGTACACAAATTATTGCCTGTAGAAGAAGTGTTGCAAAAAGCACAAGAGGCGAAAGAGTCTGGCAGTACCCGTTTTTGTATGGGAGCTGCGTGGCGTGAAGTGCGGGACAACAAAGACTTTGATAAGGTATTGGAAATGGTGCAAGGCGTAAACAAAATGGGCATGGAGGTTTGTTGTACGTTGGGTATGCTAACGGCAGACCAAGCCCAAAAGCTAAAAGAGGCTGGTTTGTATGCCTACAACCACAATTTGGACACTAGCGAAGAATATTATGACCAAGTAATTACGACTCGCAACTATAAAAACCGTTTGGACACCTTAGAAAATGTAAGACACGCCAAAATTTCGGTTTGTTCTGGTGGTATTATCGGCATGGGCGAAACCATTAACGACAGAATCGGTATGTTGCACGTTTTGTCGAACTTGTCTGAACACCCTGAATCTGTGCCTGTGAATGCCCTTGTGCCTGTGGAGGGTACACCGTTGGAAAGCCAAGAGAAAGTTTCTGTATGGGAAATGGTGCGTATGATAGCTACGGCTCGTATCATTATGCCTCGTACTATGGTCAGATTGTCGGCGGGTCGTGTGCGTATGAGCCTTGAAGAACAAGGTTTGTGTTTCATGGCAGGAGCTAATTCTATTTTTGCAGGCGATAAACTCTTGACCACCGCCAACCCCGAAGTGGACAGCGACAAATTGATGTTTGAAATGTTTGGTTTGCAGCCAAGAAAGGCGTTTAAATAATTTAAAACAAAAAACTGTTGTCATAAAAGATAACAGTTTTTTTGTTACTTTGCTATAACAAGCAAAATTCCTACCTTTAATGCAGTTATTTTCCATAGAATAGGGTTTGCAAACCCTATTCTATGGAAAATATATCACAGTTTACAATAAGATAAATCCACAATCCTCTTTTAACAAAATATGTTTTCCTCCTCCCAACTCGCAACAATTACCAATTTTTTAGCTCCTTACCTCTCCACAACGCCACAAATAGGCGTAATACTGGGAACAGGTTTAGGCGAAGCCGTACAAAATATGACGGTTTTGCACAGTATTCCTTATGCCAATATCCCGCATTTTCCGATAAGCACAGTGGCAGGACACAAAGGCAGGTTGTTGATAGGCGAATGGTGTGGCGTATCTTTGTTGGTGTTTCAGGGTCGTTTTCACTACTACGAAGGCTACAGTATGCAACAAGTGGCTTTGCCTATTTATATTATGAAACTGTTGGGGGTGCGTACTTTGTGGGTAACTAATGCGGCGGGGGGCTTGTCTGCCAACTTCTCGGTAGGAGATTTAATGCTTATCAACGACCATATTAGTTTTTTCTTACCCGATAATCCATTGAGAGGCAATCAATTAGATTTTATTAATAGGTTTGTAGATATGCGAAATGCCTATACACCTCACCTACTCGAAAAAGCCGAAACAATTTGCCACAACCACGCCATTAACTACCAAAAGGGCATTTATGCTGCCGTACAAGGGGCTATGCTGGAAACCAATGCAGAGTACCGCCTATTGCGAATGGTTGGGGCTGATGCCGTAGGAATGTCCACCGTACCCGAAGTAATAGCTGCGGCGGCGTGTGGCTTAGAAATATTGGGGGTGGCAGTGATTACAGATATGTGTACCACCGAAGCCCCTACTGCTACGCTGGATAGTTTTTTAGCCGTAGCCCAAAAAAGTGCAAAATATTTGGGAGTTTTGTTTGAAAGGTTGTTAAATTAAATAAGCTGTTGAAAGGTATTTAAGCTTATATAAATAACAAAAAAATTGAATTTATATTTTTTTGCTTAATACATTATATAGTTATTACAAATTTACATATATTTGAAAAATATTAAATAGTTAATTATGCCAAATCTAGAACAAATACGTACTTTACGTCAAACTTACTTTTACAACAAAGGTAAATTCAATCATGAGAAGCCTAATAGAATATCTAGAAGCTATCTAGATAATTTAATTAATTATAATAGTATGTCATTTAATCAAAAGTTACAAGTCTTTAATAATATAGGTACTGACACTTTTGACTTAGATATAATACGGTATTTAGAAGGACAACTAAAAGCCAACGTAGTACTATTATTCATTGATATAACAGATTTTTCAAAAAAATGTGAAAGTATGACAAATGAACAAGTAGTTGCTTATCTTGATGATTATTATGATAAAGTTATACCAATCATTTATCAATATGGGGGGGAGATAGATAAAATAATGGGAGATGGTATTATCTGTATTTTTGGAGACCCTTTTTTACCACTACATATGAACAAAATTGAAAATGCAGATAAATGTTCAAAGGAGATAATTACTAAGTTGAAACCCTCTTCTCAAGCAGTAAAAATAGCCTTACACGAAGGCGAAGTTATATATTATCGCAATAAATCTCTTACAATACCAGACTACACAATAGTAGGTAAAATGATTACAGATTTATTTCGTTTAGAAAGTGTTGCAGATAGTAATGCTATTAATTATTATGAAGGCTTAAAGTATGATAATTACAGTAGTAATCTAAAATATATAGTATCAGATTGGTTTTTTTCTAGTAATATACCTACTACTTTAAAAGGTGTAAGTTATACAAACAGAAAATATATACAAAAGAAATAAAAATAAACAATTAACTTAAGATTGTATAGTATATAAAATTAACTTAGTTGTTTATTAATACAAGACTATAAAACGTATTTATAGTTACTCATACTTATAGAGCTTATAAATTATTTTATGATTTCCTTAGACTATTATTTTCTTTTTACTTAGAGAGGATTTCATATAATTATTTGTAAACTCTATTTGGTATAATTAAAATGCTAGTATAATACCCAAATATACGTTGTTTCACAAACTTGTATAATGGTTTTATTTTTAAGTTCTATATTTTTTAAGTTCCACATATTTTTGTTTTCAGAAAATATACACTTATTTTCCAACCTATTGTAAACATCGAAACTAATAATAATAGAATTGTTTGCTTCTTGTGTAAGATGTGAGGCATAATTACAAGCTTGTCCTATCCATATTAAGTCTCTTGTATCCTCGTTACGTCCCTTGCCAATTTTTGTAACTAAAGTTTGACCAACATCTATTCCACAGCCTATTGATAAAGGTTTTTCTAGTTTTTTATTGAGAATATTTACAACAGACCAACGGATTTGCATTGCAGCCTTAACAGCATTATCTCTTTTAGCATTTCCAGCGAAAACACCCATAATTCTATCACCATCAAAAGCTCTTACATTTCCTTCATTATGTTCAATAATTCTTAAGCATATATCATGGAAGCTTTGATATATTTTAGCTGCACCTTCATATCCATAGTTTTCATGGAGTTTACTAGATTTTCTAATGTCTACAAATAGAAATGCAAATTCTGCCAAAAGCCCTTTATTCCCAAATGTGAGCTTAGAATAGTCTGTACTAGGAACAATAGTAGTTTTTTCAACTGAATAAGGTTCAGTAAAATAAGCAGATATTTTATTTTTTAAATCATCAAATAATGCCATAGATTTTGTGATACAGATACTGTGATAATAATAAGTCCCCCTATAACCGTTAAGATACTTGCCCACTTAAAAAAAATATATTTTTGTAGGGTTATGCGTGAATTTATTAAAATTTGATTTATAATAAATTCATCAGCAATAGAAGGAGTAAAGTTGGGTTCTAATTTCTCCCACTCCTCAAAAAATGCTTCTTTATTCAAATAAGCAAGATAACCAAAAAAATATAAATTAAGTATTTTTGTCTTTTTTTCCTGCTTATTGCTCAATAGGTTTTGTAATTCAGGAAATTGAGAAATTATACTGATAGCAATAGAGATAGAAATACAGACTAAACCTATTAAAAGAGAAACTTTATTAATATATTGCTTCAAGTTATAATAGTTTGATAAAACTCCAATAATAACAGTACTATTAAAAATAAGTAAACCAGCATGCTTAGCTTCTGCAAATTTTAGCCAATCATTTACATTTGAAAATATATATTTAAACTCTGATTTTGCTTCCATTTATAATATATTTAATTTTTTATTAACAGCACTCTTGACTACATAAATTTGTTGTTACGTAAATGTAATAATTATTTGAAGTTAATAAAATTTACTTAGATATTATTTATTTTTGATAACAACTATTTTTTTAAGAACTCATAAATAAATTTTTGAGTTGAACCCCTACAAAGCTAAAAATCTTCATAGGGGTTCTACTCAACACTACCTACAATACAACCTACAATTCCCCGTTTTGTCTATAAAAAACTCACGACCTCGTGCATTCACCTTCGCCAAACCGTTTGTAAAAGACATTACCGTATCAAATTCGCCCTGAAAAGCCTGTTTGCCGTTGCTATTCACAAAAATCCATTTGCCGTTGCGTTGGGCTGCTGCCAACCCTTCCGAAAAGCCACGCAACTCGTCATACACAAACGGAATAACAACCTTGCCCGTTTTGTCCACGCAACCATATTTGTCGTCTTTTTGCACAATAGCCAAGCCGTTTTCAAAGTCTTTTAGGCTGCCAAAAGCTGCACTTTTAATCACTTCTACGCCTTGCAGGTTCAAATAACCCGACACCGTATCACGTTTAAAACGTGCCATTCCTTCCTTAAATGCCTGAATTTCAGTGTAAACTGTAGGTATTATTTCCTCGCCTTTCGCATTGATATAACCAAACTTGCCCTGAAACTGCACCAAAGCCAAACCACCCCGAAACTCCCCAATCAAACTATAAATAGGCACTACCGTTTCCGTACCTGTTTGGTCTATTAGCCCCACCAAATTATTGATACGTACTTTGGCTACACCATTGTCAAAAGTTTCTATACGTTCATAATTTTTAAGTTTTGCAATAATTTTTTGATTTTGTGTATTAATTCTGTACCAATGCTTGTGCTGTTTTACTAAGGCTGTTCCCGCCTCAAAATCCGTAACTTGTGCGTATTGTGGTGCAATCACAATTTTGCCTGTAATATCCACAAAACCGTATTGGTTATTTTGTTTTACCCACAAAAGGTTATCACTAAGTTTGCCAATAGCTTGGTAATCAGTTGGTAATATGATTTTCATGGTACTGTCTATTAAGCCCACTTTGCCTTTTTTCGTAATTTGGGCAATTCCTTTGTCAAAATCTCCAACAGCCTCATAGCTTATCGTCAATACAATTTTTCCTAAACTGTCTATTACGCCAAATAAATGAACAGCCTTTTTATTGGGTATCAATACAGTTTGTTTTGCCAACAAAAACGGATAGTTTTTATTTGTAAAATATTGTAAATCAGTGTATTGGTTAGGAATAATTACTTCGCCTTTGCGGTTGATAGCCCCAAAAGAAGGTTTCGCAGGTGTCCATACGATTGTAAAACCATTGGCAAAATCACGCATACTTTCATATTGTGGCTGTTGTATAATCTTACCTTTTTTGTTTAGAATGCCTTGTAATTTTCTGCTGTTGGCACTGCTGTCATATTCTTTGAAAGCATACAAATCATCTACCACATAGGACAATAAACCGTACTCTATTGGCAATAAAGATTTCCCTGAAAAATCAAATAATCCTACTTTTTCGTTTTTCCTTACAATCAAAGTATGAGCAGGCGTAACCGTAATGTTAGTGTAAAGTAATGGTAAAATTTCCTTACCTTTTTTGTCTATTACACCGTATTTTCCATTTTGGCGTACTACCGCCAAGCCGTTTTTAAAGTGCGTAGCTTCATCATATTGTATTGGAATAGTTATATTTTCTACACTGTCCACATACCCAAATAAATTACCTTTTTTGATACGAGCCAAACCTTCTGCGTAGTCGTCTATGTCGTCATAAGGCACAGCCATTTTTGCAAAAATAGGATTGTAAATAATTGTATCTATGGTACTTAACTGTTTTGATATGCTTGTTTTAGTAGCATTTTGAGGTAGTTCCCACGCCTTAATGCTACCTCCCATATCGTAATAGTATTCATTATATAGTAAATACTCTGCACCTTTGGAAAATCCATTATTACCAATGACATAACGATTATCGGAAGAAAATTTTACTTTGCGGAAAGGTCTTTGGTCAAAAAACAACGCAACCTGTCTAAACTCTTGTGTTTCATGCACTTGTAAACTATTATTGTCCTTTGTACCAAAAACAGCTAAAAGTTTTTCATCTTCGGAAAGTGCAATATTGACCTCACCTATAAAGTCTTCTATTTGTAATTTATTAGTTATGGTGTTAGCTGTTTTGGGGCTTGGTTGGATTACTAATTGATGTGTTTTATCTAAAAACCAAATCCGTTCTTGTTGGTCTATCAACAAATTGCTGGCTATGTTTTCAATTTTCACTGCATACTTTACTTGATAAGGCTTTGTAGTTAAATCTATTTGCCAAAGGCTATCTGACGCAAGAAAATACAATTTGGTTTCATCTGGCGAAAACAATAATTCTTTTTTTACGACACCCATCTGTGTTGTTATAGAAATAGTTTTTACAGCAATGTGATTGTAAAAAGTAAAATTTTTAATAGTAGCATATTCTTTTTGCCTTTTTGCTAATACATCTGTATCTAAAATTTTTACTATAAAAAACCGTTGTGTGTCGATAATACTGTCTTGTAAAAAAGCTACATAACGACCTTGTTTACTTTGCGACAAGACTTTAGTAATGTTCTTGTTTTCTGTATCCAAAGGAACAAAATTATAGTGTTTTGCCCAATGCTCCAACTCTGTGGCGTTTTGGTGTGCATATACATAAACACCCTCACCATCTTCCAATAAACCCGTTGGTAACTCCTTGTATTTCAAGGCTATAATGGCTTTATCTGCCTTTTTACCTTCGCCTTTTTGATAGTACAACAATTCTCTAAAAGCATCTTTATTCCCTCTTACATTGAACTGTGTTACTGCCTGCTGTTTTTTGAGTAAAGGGTCGGCTTTGCCTATAAACAGCTTGTAATCAGATAAATAAGCTATTTCATTGTCTTTTGTATCAAAAACGGGTAGAGCATTGTACCTATTGTCTTGAGCAACAAAAGCACCATTGGTAGCTTTGGGTAATTCTGCAATAGTACGTAGGCGTACTTCTTCGTCAACTTCTTGACTATGAGCAAATTGTAGTAGTAATGTACTATCTGGACTTACTACTAAATCACTACGAAAAGTTTGAAAAATAAGTGCTTTATTTTCTAAATCATACAAACGACTAACAAGAGGTGTAGGAGCATACGTTTTAAGTGTTTTGCTTACTAAAAACTTGCCGTCTTCGCTAATCCAATCAGCATTTTCATTAAAAGGAACAACATCTATCTCTCTAAAAATATTATTTTCTTTTGACCAAGACCAAAAATATAATAAAGTAGCTTTATAGTCTATTAATTTATCACTAAAATTAGCGAAAACCCAACAAGCACTATCCCCATACGGCAATAATTTTTCTACGGTAAAAGATAAATGATGATTGACACCGCCTAATTCTTTGCCTTTGTGGTCATACAAACGCAAATAGTTGTCTGTTGTCGTATTTTGGGTACTATCAATTGTTGCACAATCAAACACAATCACTTTGGGCAAGAAATGAGGCGTACTTGTAAATGTTTTCGAAGATTGTAAAGCCGAAAAATCTGCTATTTGCTCAAGATTTTTGTTTTGTATTGCCACCATTTTATGGTCTTGCCAAACCAAATTTTGACCTGCACACAAGCTAAAAGGCTGCCCTTTTTCTACCATTTCGGTAGTTGTATAAGTGCTATTTTCTTCGCCAAAATTTCCTTCCTCGTCTGTTTCTGTAATGGTTTTAGTGGTAGGCACTTTGCTATACAATAAGACATTTTGTAGTAAATTCAACTTATTTAAATCATAAACCCTTACAAATGAATAGGTTGCAAGGCTATTTTCGGGTGCTTCCTCGTCCACTACCAAATTCTCAACTAAGCTATCTACATGAATTTGTAAGAATTGTTCTTGCTTTTCATTGGTAAATAAATTGATATTTCTCCAACGCAAATAAGTTTTTGTAGTATCTGTTAAGTAGGTAGTTAAAGGAACAGCTAACCTATTCGTTATCAGTTTTTTATGTATGTCTAAAAATACAATTTCTTCTTGCGTTTGCAAAATAGCCGTTTGTTTATCTGCCGTAAAGACATGGTTTTGTACTGCCGTTTTATTGCCTTCATTGTCCCAAAAAGTAAGCACTTCATAAGGCAATCCCGAAGACTTGGGGCTTTCTGTATTATTAATTACCACCTTTCCCACTTTCAACAAAGTCCTTTCTTTGTCAAAACGCAAATGTATCCTTTCTACTTTTTCATTTTTGCGACCATAATTTGTAAAAATATTTACCGTAACATTGGCAGCAGCAGGCAATTTTTGAGAGGTACTACCCTTGTAATTTACAAAAATTTCATAGTTGCCATTAATAGCTTTTTTCAACAAAAATTCCTCTGGAAAATCAACTTTTGCTATTTTGCCTCCCACTTGCGTATTTTCAAAATTACCTGAATAATCTTTGTAAACTGTTTCTCCATTGGGCTGCACAATCATTAAATCCATGTCATAATTTTCATTGTCCCACTCCAACACAACTCGCAAATCATAAGAAGTAGGGTACAAAATTCGTTTGTCTAACTTCACTTTTTGCAAAATATCTTCTGTTGTTAAATTCGTATGTTGGTTAATAATGTGGTTAATTTCATTAATAACAATGCTCTCTATGCCCTCAAAACGGCTATCCCAGTCTTTTACCAACACTTCATTGAGTAAACCAAGAGCTTTGAGAGGTTCATTATTGGTTGCATACGCCAAACCCAAATCTCTAAAAGACTGCGGTTCTTCGTCCCGTATAGCTAATACATCTTCGTAAGTGGCTATTACCGCCTCCGTTTGTCTGCTTTGCTTCAATACACTTGCCAATAGTCGTAAAACTTCGTGGTTTTCTAACTGCATTTCTGCCAAATTAGACGCAACTAAAACTGCCGTTGCAGTATCTTTTTGGGCTAAAAACCATAAAGCTACATCACTGTAAAAAGATAAATTATTTTTATATTTCTTTTTTAATTGCAAATAATTTTTGTAAAAAATACCATTTAGCCCTAATTTTCCTCCACTTTTTAGTTGTACCAAACTATCTAACTTTCTTAGGTAAAAGGTAGTAGCTACATAAGGCTGTAAACTTACAGTAGCCGTTTCTTCGGGTGTTTTCTTTGCTGTAGGCTGTTTTTGTGGTGTATTTTGGGTTTCAGGTGTTACTTCTTCAGTAGGCACTTCCTCGTCTGCTACAGGTTCTGGGGGCATAAAACGTAATGTTTGAGTTTTTGGTTGTGCAAGTGGCGAAGGAGAAAATACACTATCATAAGCCTCATCACCCCAAGCCTCATCACCTTCTCCAAACCCCATAGCTTGTTCTTCTGCTGCTAAACCTGAATCACCTTCTGTTGTCCGAGAAATAGTTTCGTCATCTGGATAATTAGGCAAAAAAGTCTTATTGTACCATTCTTTATGGGCAATTAACTGTTGAATAGTTTGTTTACTTACGATACGTTTTTGTTCAGTTGTTTTTGTTGCTTTCCACTGAAAATCAGGGTGTTGTGCCAACAAAGCTGCGGGTGGTTGGATATTGTAAATACGGTAATCTTCTAACCTGTCTAAAACCAACAAAGATGTATTTCGGCTTACAATATTGAAAGTCGTACTCAAATCCAAAATCTCTTTTTCATGGGTCTTAAACTGCAAATCTAATTCATTGATTTTCAGGCTTGCCCAAAGATTTTCGGTCATGCCTTGCAGCCTATCTTTGTTGGGCGAATACGTCAAAGCCATGACTTTTGAATGTGTAACGACATTGCCAAAACCAAAATCCATTTTTAAACTCAACTCTTGTTCATTGGCTTGGTATGGAATTTTACCTGCTAACACAAAATCTCCGTTAATAGTCGTTGGCTTTGAAGGCGTAAGCAACACATTATCAAGTAGTTGTTTTCCTTTGTCATCTAATAAAGAGGCTTTGAGAAACTGAAAAGGTTGTTGCCATAATAATTCTTGTGCCTTTGCGGGGGACATAGCCGTAAGGTTCAGGTACACGCCACCCGTAGTTTCGGCAAGGAAACGTAAGTAGCTATGTTCGGCTATAGCACTGCTGTTCAAGGTGTAAATTGGCGTTGGGGAGCTGTTAGGCGTGTTGTTGGGTAACATTATTTCATGTCTGCCAAAATTACTCACGCCATCACTAATGAGCCAAAACTCGTCTGTGCTGTACTTCGTAAGGTCTAAACAAGCTAACTGCGTGCCTCCGTCAAAGTTTTGGTTGCTCAATAGCTTTTCTACTGCCGAAAAATCTCCGTTGTTGATGTTGAAAATTTCATTGTGGCGAATAGCTGTATTAAAAGTAATGACTTGTAAGTCTATATTTTGTATTTTTTGAATATATTTTTTTAGTATTTCTATTTCTGTTTTCACATTTCTATTTTGAGCCGAATTAGAAATATCAAAAAATATGATTAGTTTTTTGGGTAAAATCTTAGGCTGTTGCTGCATAGTGGGCTGCAAATGCACATAGAAATAATTGTAGTCGGGTTGTATTATACCTCTGCCCATAGCAAAATTGCTGTTGCCATTTTTGGTGGGAATCGTAAAGCTAAGTGTTTGATTAGGAATAAAATTATTTTTTTCTGTTTCAAAAACACTTTGTTTTACAAGGTCTTTTAACAAACTATTGGGCGTAAATTTGATAGGATTTTCGGCTGCTACTCTTATTAAAAATTTTCGCAGTGGGCTACTGTATTTCAAGGGTAAATGGTACTGAAAACCTTGTGGTGTCAAATCCAAAATTTCTTTGTAAGCCACTACAATACGTTTGTAACTTTTAGGATTAATCGGATATACTCTTGCACGAAAAGCATTGCCTTTTGTATATTCTAAGAGTGCAGGGTCTATGCCACGCCGTACAATGTCCTCAAAAATTTTGCGACCTTTGTTTTTCTCGACTACTACGCCTTCTCGCAAATGACGGTCTATTTCCATAGCAAAACGGCTAATATTTTGCCCTTCTGCCAAAGGAAAAAACAATTCACCTTCCAAAACTTGGTAGGTGTCATTGTAAAAAGTCATTTCCATTGTGGTTTGGGCAATATTGGCGGTTACTTCTACTTGTATTTGCAGTTTGTCTATTTGCAAAGTAGGCACTTTTCCGCCTGTAGCCACTGCCCCATTTTTAATGAGTAAGGCGGGCATTTGTTGAGCAAAAATAGAGCTTTGTGGGTATAAAAAGAATACAAAAAAGCAGCTACAACAGACAAGCAAAGTCAATATTATTTTTCTAAAGAGCATAAAAGTATATTTTTAACAAGATACTGAATTATAAGGGATTCCATAAATTATTTAAAGCTATAAATTGGAAATAAATTTACTTTAAGTAAGAGTAACTAGTTAATTGATAATATTTTTTATTTTAAATAATTGAAAACCAATTATTTAAAAAGATTTTTACTATCAAATAATTTGTTCCAAATACTTACTTCCAATAAATAACCCCACAAGAGTTTTAAGCTCCTATGGGGTGTTTCTCTTTTATTTCACCGCCTCCCACCAAATCTCCGCCAAGTGCTTGGCTATTCGCCCTGTGCCGTCCTTAATTTGGTGTCTGCAACTCGTGCCGTTTGCAGCTATGATGACGTTTTCGGGTTGCTGCCTCACCGTTGGGAACAGCACCAATTCGCCTATTTGCATAGAAATATCGAAGTGTTCGGCTTCATAACCAAAACTGCCCGCCATACCACAACAACCAGAACGGATTAAATGCACCTCGTAATTTTGTGGAAACTCCAATGCCTTTTTCAACGGTGTCAAACTTGCTAAGGCTTTTTGGTGGCAATGCCCATGCAGTTTTATCAATCTTTTTTCAGTCGTAAACTGCTCTTTTTTGATATTGCCTTTGTCTATTTCCCTTGCCAAAAACTCGTCTAACAAAAAAGCATTTTTAGCAATACGTTGAGCATCAGGTAGTTGGTGTTCATGTACCAAATCCAAATATTCATCTCTAAATGTCAAAATAGCCGAAGGTTCTATGCCTATCAACGGCGTTTCGTCTGTGATTTTATCTTTCAACAACTCCACATTTTCCACCGCAATTTGTTTCGCCTCTTTCAACAAACCCTTAGACAAATAAGTACGACCACTTTCTATATGCGTAGGAATAATGACTTCATAACCCAATTTCCGCAGTAGTTTTACAGTCGTAATCCCAATTTCTACGTCATTGTAGTTCGTAAATTCATCGGCAAAGAGGTAAACAAGCCCCACCCCAGCCCTCCCCACAGGGAGGGAGTTATTAAGCCCTCCTTGTGGGCGGTGCGATGTTTCGTAGGGTTGGGTGGGGCTTTCTTTTTTATACCACTCCTTCAAAGTCTTTTTGTAAACCTTCGGCATACTTCTTTTCGTAGCAAAACCCGAAACACCTTTGATAATAGAAGAAGTAAAACTATTGGTTATCAAGAAGTTATAGAGTCTTGGTGTAAGCATTGCCAACTCCTGCGTAGCTGTAAAATTGGCAATCAAACGGCTACGCAAAGGCACTCCTTTTTGTTCGTAATAGTGGTGCATAAATTCGGCTTTGAGTTTCGCCATGTCCACATTACTTGGACATTCAGACTTACAACCCTTACAACTCAAACACAAATCCATTACGTCTTTTACTTCTTCTACTGCTAAACCCTGGGGGTTTTTAAAACCCTCAGGGTTTGCGTTATGAGTTAAAAATTCACGTAGAGCATTTGCCCTTGCTCGTGTCGTTTCTTTTTCATTGCGCGTTGCCATGTAGCTCGGACACATTGTTCCGCCAGAGAGTTCTGTTTTTCGGCAGTCGCCAGAACCATTGCAGAGTTCTGTGGCACGTAGTATGCCGTCTTCAAAACGGAAAACCTCACCCCCCAGCCCCCTCTCCATTTGGAGAGGGGGAGTAGAGTTCCCTATCTTGTAAGATAGGTTGTTCCCCTCTCCCAATGGAGAGGGGGTAGGGGTGAGGTAATTCTTCGGATTATACCGCAAACTTTCATTCATTGGCGGCGTATCCACAATTTTATTGGGGTTAAAAATATTATCTTTGTCCCAAACTCGTTTGAGTTCCTTAATCAATTCATAATTTTTCTGCCCAACCATTAAGGGAATAAACTCGCCACGCAGACGACCATCTCCATGTTCGCCACTCAACGACCCTTTGTATTTTTTGACCAAATGAGCCACTTCCGTAGCAATAGTTCTGAATTGTTGGTTGCCTTCTTCTGTTTTTAGGTTAATGATAGGTCGTAAATGCAACTCGCCACTGCCTGCGTGTGCGTAATGCACAGAATACATACCATGTTTTGCCAAAATTTCATTAAATTCTCTAATGTATTCGGGCAAATCCTGCACATCTACCGCCGTATCTTCAATCACACAAACAGGTTTAGCATCACCTTTAATGTTTGACAATAAGCCCAAACCTGCTTTTCGCAATGTCCACACTTTTTTGCAGTCTTCGCCCCATAAAATAGGATAGTGATACCCAAAATCATTGGCTTTGAGGTCAGCTATCAACTCGTCCATGATTTTCTCTACTTCTGCCTTGTCGTCTTTGGCTATTTCTACCACCAACAAAGCCTTTGGGTCGCCTTGCACAAAGAAACGGTTTTGGAGTTGTTCCCTATTCGTTTTGGTACACTCCAAAATATAATGGTCTATCAACTCACAAGCCGAAGGGTTATATTTCAAAGCCACCAAATTTGCCCACAAACTTTCGTCTATCGAATGGCAATGAATACACAACAAAGCTGCGTTTTTTGGTGGTTTTGGCACAAGATTTAACTTAATTTCTGTCAAAAACATTAAAGTTCCCTCCGAGCCACAAATCAACTTTGCAAAGTTAAATTCTTCGTTACTTTCAGGTGTAAAAGGTTTAGTTTCTAACAATAAATCAAGGGCATAGCCTGTATTTCTGCGTGGAATAGAAGATTTTGGAAATTCTTTGCGGATTTCGGCTTGGTTTTCGGGGTTTAAAAGAATGGAATTTATATGTTGATAAACCTCAAATGCAAGCCCCCTAACCCCCGAAGGGGGAACTAAACCTACTCCTTTGAACTCCCCCTTCGGGGGCAGGGGGGCTTCACCAAACGTAACTTTACTACCATCACTCAAAAAACCTGTAACTTCTAAGGTGTGTTCTCTTGTGCTGCCATACACCACAGAGTTAGAACCGCAAGAGTTATTGCCGACCATACCGCCTATCATGGCACGGTTGGCGGTAGAAGTTTCGGGACCAAAATATTTGTTGTAAGAGGCAAGAAACATATTCAGTTCATCACGAATGACCCCTGGTTGTACTCTTACCCAATTTTCTTTCTCGTTGATTTCCAATATTTTATTAAAATACTTTGATACATCAACTACAATGCCTTTGCCCACAACTTGCCCCGCCAATGACGTACCTGCGGTACGAGGTATCAACGAGGTTTTGTGTTCTCTTGCAAAGTTGATGAGTTTCAAAATATCTTCTTCTGTCTTCGGAAGTGCCACAGCCAAAGGCATTTCTCTGTACGCAGACGCATCTGTGGCGTAAAGAGTACGCATGGTGTGGTCATAATAAAATTCGCCTTGTAAGGAGGCAGCTAATTTTTCTAAGTGGTGGAGATGTACCATAATAGCTAATTTTTCACAAAGATACAAGAGAAAACAGCTTTTTGCTATTTTCCCTTGTGATTAGCTTATTCCAATTCCCAAATATCCCCGTTAGCTGTTTCAAAACGAATGATGCCTGTGGTTTTGTGGTAATAAATTTTTCCAGATAATAATACATTATCATAAACTTTCCCTTTTCTTGATGTCATTTTTTTTAGCAATAAATCCGAAGAAGCATAATCATAGGGAAGTTTTTGCATATTAAAAGTATCAAAAGTTGTTAAACTTAAACTATCAAGCATATTAGTAACCGTAAGCATACGAGAATAGTTATTACCATACCAATAGATTCTCGGCATTAAGCCATCGCCTCTTTTATAGCCAGATGCTGTGCTTTTAACTATTTTATGTAACTCAATAAACATACTATCTTTTTTAGTAGTTATGTTTTTTATTTTGACCTGCATACCGTCCCATTTCGTTTTTGCACAATTACTACCAAATGAAGGAAACGGAACCTGACTTGTACCATCGGCATCAAGAAAAGGAGAATCCCTTATATCTTCCGTAACATATACCAAACTATCATTTTTTTGGTTCGTGTAGGTAAAAGTCTTACCTTTTTGGTAAATAAGCCATTCTTTGTCTTTTTCGGTAAAAGAAATTACGGTAGGGTCGCCGCAGCTACAAGCACAACAAATAAAAGTTAGGACAGATACTAAAAGTAGGTTTTTCATGAGGTTTATGAAAGTAAAGACAATTAAAATAAAAGATAAAACGTAGTATATTTTACTATACTACGTTTTGTCTTAAACCGCAACATATCTTACTACATAATAGCTTAACTTTCATACAATTTCCCAGCAGCCTTTTTTAGTTCTGCCTCTGGTAAAAATTGGTCGGTAATTGTGAGAATAGCATGAAGATTGTTACGCAGTTTATCCAACTGTATCTCGTCTGGGTGAACTGCTGTTTGTAAAAGATGCAAAGCCATGTCTGCCAAAAGAATACGTTGTTTTTCTAACCACTCACTATCACCTTTTTTGGCGGGATTATTCAAATAGCTGGCTTCTACTTGACTATGCAACTCCCAGCTAACTTTCAATAGTTGTTTACGTTCTTCGTTGTTCATTTTTCTATTCGTTTTCAACAAATTTACAAATAAAAGTTTAACTAGTGTTCTCAATTTATTAAAACCAAAACTCTATTGATAGTTATGAAAAATCAAAAGTATTTACCCATCATTATAGCCTTCATTGCATTTTTATTTCTTATTGTTGGTGGCACGGCTTACTATTTATCCAATATAGTTTTGGACAAATTTGAGTATATTGATAAATCTCTACCACCAATAGACAGCACTAAGTATGCAAAAGATACTTTGCTATATAAAAATCTACCCAAGTAAAAGTTATATAAGCTAATTTTCTAAGGAATATCTAATAACATAGATTTTTTAGTAGGCACAGTTTTTTATTTTTTTGCTAAAATTTATTTAGACTAAATCTAATTAACAAACTACTATAACTATGTTCGTACCGCAAATTGCAAAGAAATTCGTAGCAACAGCCTTTTTAGTAGGCGGCTTGGCTGCGTGTCAAAAAGACGAGAGCATCAGCCCAGAACAGCTTGAAAAACAAGTGATTGAAAACTATGCTAATATTGTCTATGCGTCTTATGAAGACACCTACAAAGCTGCCGTAGTGCTACAACAAGAGGTAGAAAACTTTGTGAAAAACCCAACAGCACAAGGTTTACAAACCTGCCAAACAGCTTGGAAAAACACAAGAGTTCCCTATTCACAAACAGAAGCCTACAGGTTTTATGGCGGTTTTATAGATGGGCAAGACGGCTTGGAAGGCTACATCAATGCGTGGCCTATAGACGAAAACTTTGTAGATTATGTAGAAGGTAATCCTTCGGCAGGTTTTATCAATAATCCTGTTTTATACCCAACTATCAACAAAGAAGTGTTATTGCAACTCAATGAAAGTGTAAGTGAAACCAGTATTTTTACAGGTTTTCACACCATAGAATTTTTGTTGTGGGGACAAGATTTAAGTACAACTTCCGCAGGCACAAGACCTTACACAGACTATGTGGCAGGTGGCACAGCCCAAAACCAAATTCGCAGAGGCGAATACCTCAAAGTAGTTACAGCCTTATTGGTAGAGCATTTGGCAACGGTAAAAGACGCATGGAAAACAGGCGGGACTTACCGCACCACCTTTGTAGGCGAAAAAAATACCAAAATTACATTAGGCAAAATCTTTACAGGCTTAGGCGAATTGAGCAAGGGCGAAATGGCAGGCGAAAGAATGAAAGTAGCTTTAGAAACACAAGACCAAGAACAAGAACAAGACTGTTTCAGTGATTACACCACTAACGACATTGTATCGGACTTTGTGGGCTTACGCAATGTGTACACAGGTACTTACACTCGTACAGACGGCACTGTCATTAAAGGCACAAGCATAGCAGATTTAGTAAGTAAGGCAGATGCAAAGAAAAACCAAGCTGTTTTAACGGCATTGAGTAGTACAGAGGCACAACTCAAAAAAATTCCTTCGCCTTTTGACCAAGCTATTCGCCAACAATCCTCTGTTTTGTTGGAAGCAGCCGAACAACTTTCTAAACTAAGTGATGCTTTTGCAGATGCAGCCGTTGCGGTAAAAGCAGAAATGTAATTGAAAATTCCTACTTCAATTCCCTAAGGGTTTTTAGAAACCCTTAGGGAATAATAATTTTTATATTTTATGAAAAACTATTTTTTCACACGCCACACATCTTTGCTCTTGTTGGCGTGTTTAACCTATTTTGGGGCTTGTCAAAAAGATAACATCAGTACATTGGTGGCAGAGGCAGGCGAAGAACTATCGGGTGGAGAAAATCTCACTACCTCCGATTTGTCCGAAAATGCTTTTGGCGAAGAAGCCAAAGGTTTGACAAGTAGCCAAGAAACGGATTTTGTCGTTGGCAATTCGTTTTTTAGGAGTAATTGGGTTACTGCACCTGCCTCTGTGCAGACTTTGGACGGTTTAGGGGTGTTGTTCAATGCCGTTTCGTGTGGGAGTTGCCACTTCAAAGATGGACGTGCCAAACCGCCTATGTCGCCTAATGAACCTTTGAATGGTATGTTATTTCGTTTGAGTATTGCAGGTGGGCAACCCGAACCCAACTATGGCGGACAGCTACAAGACAAAGCCGTTTTAGGTGTGCAGCCCGAAGCCACTGTGCAGGTTAGTTATACCGAAATAGCAGGCAAATACGCAGACGGCACAACGTACAATTTACGCAAACCCAACTACCAATTTTTGCAGCTTAATTATGGGGCTTTTCATGCCAATATGTTGTATTCGCCACGCATAGCCCAACAGTTATGTGGTTTGGGTTTGCTGGAGGCTGTGCCTGAAACCACAATTTTGGCATTGGAAGACGAGGCAGATAGTAACAAAGATGGTATTTCGGGCAAGGCAAACAAGGTGTTAAGTCCTGTTACACAACAAGTGATGTTGGGTAGATTTGGCTGGAAGGCAGGAGCAACTTCACTCAAACACCAAACGGCTGGGGCTTTTTTGGGAGATATGGGCATTACTTCGCCTGTTTTTCCACAAGAAGATATAAGTCCTGCACAACAACGACTATTGGGAAACTTGCCCAATGGTGGTACACCTGAAATAGAGGAGAAAAATTTGGACAGAGTGGTTTTTTATACACAAACATTGTCTGTACCTATTCGCAGAAATTGGAAAGATGCGGAAGTTTTGAAGGGAAAAAGTTTGTTTAAACAACTTAATTGTGGGGCTTGTCATACACCTAAAATGCAAACGGGCAATACACACGCCGTTTCGGTGCTAAACAACCAAACAATTTACCCCTACACCGACCTTTTACTACACGATATGGGCGAAGGTTTAGCAGATTTTCGCCCAGACGGACTGGCAAATGGTTATGAATGGCGTACTCCGCCTCTTTGGGGTTTGGGTATGATAAAGGTTGTAAACAAACACACTTTTTTGTTGCATGACGGCAGGGCAAGGAACATAGAAGAAGCTATATTGTGGCATGGCGGCGAGGCAGCTACTTCGGTAGAAAATTTCAAAAAATTGTCTAAAACAGATAGAGAGGCAGTGTTAAAATTTTTGGAGAGTTTGTAGTTGTAACGACCACAAAATTTTTAAGATTTTGTGGTCGTAGTGTTTTACTAAGAAAAAAATGATTATTTGATAAAATAACTTTTGGTGAAATTTAAACTAAATACCAAATTTCACTTACTTCAAAAACTCTACTGTAGATGCCAATACCCAGCCGTACTACAAAATGCTATCAAAGATTTCCATTCGGCTCCTGCTGCTTACGCCTTAGGTTTTGGTATTGATGACAAAGGTACAATGAAATTAGTTGAATGTAATGACGGCTATTCCTTAGGTACTTATGGCATTGGAGCAGTTAATTACGCCAAATTCCTATCTGCAAGATGGTCGCAACTAACTCATACACAAGACTTTGCTAATTTTTAGTTTTGAGTACGTAACTGCCCTTTAATTACGCTAACCCTTTACACTCTACTTAATCCTCAACCCCATGACAGAAATATCATCACGTTGTGGGGCTGTTCCTTGATGTTTCGTAAGGGCTTTGCTTAATACTTCGCCTTGTTCTTTCAAGGGTTTCATGGCTATATCCAACAACATTTCTTTGAGCCGTTGTGTACCAAATTTTTCATTCTTCAAATTCTGTTGGTCTGCAAAACCGTCTGAGGTCAGGTACAGTATATCTCCCTTGCAACAAGGCACAGGTTGATTGGTGAAAGTGCGTCTGGTTTCTTTTTGTCTGCCACCTATAGACTTTTTATCTCCTCTAATTTCGTACAAGCAATAACCGTTTTGATGACACAAATCTGCTTCCATTTGTTGTATATGGTGTGCAGGGTTTTCATCAACTTTTGCTATCACAAACAAAGGTCTTTTTGCCCCTACAAAAGTTACTTGTGGTTCTCCGTCTGCCTTACGTTCTATTAAGCAAAAAGCCATATCAATTCCGTCATCATTTACATTATTTTCTTGTTTTAATACAAATCTTACGCCTATATGCAATTCCTCCAAAATTGTTGCAGGGTCATAAATATGCTTTTGCCCCACAATTTCATTCAACAATGTCGTCCCAATCATAGACATAAAAGCACCCGGTACACCATGCCCTGTACAATCGTTGATAGAAATAAATAGCTTGTCTTCTATTTGTTTGAACCAATAAAAATCCCCTGATACAATATCTTTGGGCTTGTAAATGATAAAATAGTCTTGAAAAGCCTCGTCTATAGCTTGCTGCGAAGGCAAAATAATACTTTGTATTTTCTCTGCGTACCGCAAACTGTTTACAATATTTTCAGTTTTTTCTGAAATTATTTTATAGGAATCCTCTAAGACTGTTTTTTGTCTTTCCAAATCTTGTTTTTGAGCAAAAACTTCGGCTTGTTTTAGCTGCAACTCTGTATTTACAAGGCGGACTTCAGCCGTTCTTTGTTCTACAATCTTTTCCAAATTAGCTTTTTGAGCCTCAATTTGTTTAATACGCCAACGATACATACCATAGACTACGCCAGATATAGCCAAAATGAAAACACCAATAAACCACCAAGTTTGGTAGTAGGGGGGTAACACCTTAATTTTAATGCTTACAGGGGTTTCATTCCATTGTGCATCATTATTACTTGACTTTACTTTGAAAATGTATTTTCCTGCGGGCAGATTCGTATAAGTAATTGTTCTACGATTACCTAAATCCACCCATTCATCATCAAAATTTTCTAATTTACACTTGTATTGATTTTTAGAAGAATGTCTAAAGCTCAAACCCACAAACTCAAAAGTAACAGTGTTTTGTTGATAAGGCACTTCTAATGATTTGCCTTTCTGAAAAATATCTCTTAGATTTTCTAAAAACGGTGAATCTGGTGCATTGATAGATTGTCCATGCAAAACAACATCTGTAATCACTGTTTGCGGTTTATAGGAATTAATATCTATACTTTCAGGAAAAAAAGAATTGAAACCATTGTTACCACCAAAAAACATTTCACCTGCGGCAGATTCGTAGGCTGCTTCTGCATTAAATTCATCACCTTGTAAATTGTCCAACACATCAAAAGTAATGAACTTCTTTGTACGGTTATCCAATTTTGCAATGCCTTTGTAGGTACTTACCCATATATTATCACTATCGTCTTGTAAAATGGCTTGTATTGTATTGTGTGGGAGTCCGTGATGAGTAGTATAACGGAAAAATCTTTCTGTGCTGCGTTGGAAAAAATTAAGCCCGCCGTTTGTGCCTATCCACAAGTCGCCGTTTTGGTCTTCCAATATACATTTGACAATATTATTTGACAAAGATAAATTGTCTTCTATTTTATTTTTGTAAACTTTAAATTCTTGAGTCTTTATATCAAATTTATTTAAACCACCGCCTGTCGTGCCACACCAAACAATTCCTTGCTTATCTACAATAATGCTTTCTATCGTATTATCACTTAACGAAGAATTAGTATTAATATCATTCATATAGGCGGTAAACTTCCCTGTAGCTATCTCCAATCTATTTAAACCTCCTTCACTTGTCCCAATCCATAAATAGCCGTCCTTTTCTACCATTGTATTAATATGGTTATCATTGAGGCTATGAGCTTGTTGGGAATTCATGAGGTATTTCCGAAACTTTTTAGTCTTTTTATCAAACTCATTCAAGCCAAAATCTGTACCTATCCAAAGTCTATCCGCATTACTTGGGCTTTGTGTAATACAAATCACATGGTCATTAGAAATATCACTATTATTAGTTGTGTAATAGGCATATTTTTTTGTTTTAGGGTTGTATTCATTCAGACCGCCGCCACCTGTGCCTAACCATAACGTACCATCTGTTTCGCCAGAAATAGCCCAAACCATATTGTGGTTTACAGACGTACCTTGATGGGCAGATATACGCTGCACATGAAATTTATCTTTACCATAATCATATACACTGACACCACCACCCAACGTACCTACCCATAAAATTCCTGATTTGTCTAACCAAAGGCTACTCACATGGTCTAAGCTAATGCTGTGAGGGTTGTAAAAATCATTGACATATTGTGTAATTTCAAAATCCTCCGATTCATAGCCTTTTGGGGTCAATTTGTTTAAACCACCGCCCAAAGTACCTACCCAAATACTTTCCGTTTCGTCTTGTACTATAGCTGTAATATGATTATTGGTAATACTTGGTTGGTGAAGGCTATGTACTATGGCTTTCATTGTATTATTATCTATGATTTTTCTAATACCTTGTGTAGTAGCCAACCATAAATCACCTTTTTTATCCTCAAAAATATGTTGAATGAAATCATTTTTGTAGGTAGGTAAATACGCAGTATGTAGTTTAAAACTATTGGAAGTAGGGTAGTACACTTGTAAACCAGCCCCAAATGTACCCACTAAAATTTCACCTTTTTGCGTTTGATGAAGGTCATGTACCGCAGCATTCGTAACTGCGTAAGGAAAAGTATGATGTGTAAACTGTTGCTTTTCAAGATTTAAGATACTCAAGCCGCCTTCTGTGCCTATCCACAAATTACCAATATTGTCTTGCAATAAAGCAAAAACTTTGCTGTGTAATAAGCTATTTTTGTTATTAGGTTGGTGAGTATAGTTAGAAAATAGTTGTGTAATAGGATTAAATTTAGATAAGCCGTTTTGTGTACCTATCCATAAATTGCCCATTTTATCTTCATAAATTGTCCAAACAAAATTATCTATTAAACTACTTTTATTATTGGGATTATGTTTGTAAGATTTTACGGTATAACCATCATACCTATCGAGTCCGTCTTGTGTACCGAACCAAATAAAGCCTCTTGAGTCTTGAAAAATACAATTTACAGAGTTTTGCGACAATCCATCTTCTACGGTCAGTCGGTCAAAGTTGTTGTTTCCCAATGACTGCCCATAGTTGGCAAAACTGTTGCAACAAGCCACAAAAAATAAGAAGTATTGAAAAAAATACCTTAAAAAATTGGAGTATTCTTTTGGCATAATGGGTAACAGGCGATAAATTCGTTTAGTTTGGGCTAATATAGTAATTTGTAATTAAATATATTATTTTGAGTTATTTTATTTGAAGTATTTGCCCTAAAAACTTTAGTCATTTACAAAAAAACACCCTAAGATTATTGAGGTTCTTAGGGTGTTTGAGCTTATTTATCAGTTTTTACTACGTCTTTTTGTTGTCCCAAATCTAACAAAACATTCATAGCTTCTTGCAAATAAACGTCTTGTTGCAAGCCTTTATAGAACTTGTCGGCTCTTTCTTTTTTCTCTGGGCTTGATTCGTTTTGGCTTTGGTCTGCTGCTAAACTGTAGGCTTTAACGGCTGCTACTTTTTTCTGTGCCTCCTCCAATTGTTTAGCTTCTTCTCGGTCAGTCTTTTTATCTGCCTTAAATTTTTCCAAAGACAAAGGTACTTTGCTGTTGTCCCTTTCGTCTTTCATGTGCAAAGCCATTTTGTTTATCATACCAAAAGTAGGATTGGCTTGTACTCTTGCTAGGCTATTGGCTTTCACTTGGTTCAATTTCTCGACACTTAACCATGATTTTACAGGCAGCGAAGGAATTTCGTCCCATGCCAACGCATAATCTTGGTCTTTTTCGCCCAAAGGCAAATAACTATAAATGTCATTTAACACAATGTCAGGCGTTACTCCTTTTAGTTGTGTAGAACCGCCGTTTACTCTATAAAATTTTTGCAAAGTCAAAGTCAATGCTCCCAAAGGTTTTACATCTTTGTACTCGTCTGGCAAGAAAGCATCGAGGTCTAAGATGCGTTGTACCGTACCTTTGCCAAAGGTATTGCTACCAATGACTACGCCACGTTTGTAATCTTGAACGGCAGCAGCCAAAATTTCTGATGCTGAAGCACTAAATTCATTGACCATTACCACCAAATTGCCGTCAAACTGCACTCTTGAATCTCTATCTTCTAAGACCATTGGGGCAGTATCACGTCCTTTTACCTGCACAACGGGACCTTTTTCTATGAACAAGCCCATCATATTTACAACGTCTTGCAAAGAACCGCCACCGTTGTTACGCAAATCTAAAATTACATCATTGATGCCTTCGGCTTTTAGTTTTGCCAATTCTTTTTTCACATCTTCCGAACAACTGCGACCACCTTTGTTGTTAAAGTCTGCATAAAAACCGGGTAAATTGATATACCCTAATTTTTTGTTGGTGGTTGGGTGTTCCAAAATAGCAGATTTTGCATATTTTTCTTCCAAAATCACGACATCTCTCGTTATCGCAATATCTTGTGTTTCTCCGTTTGGTTTTTTAACAGTCAAGATAACTTTTGTGCCTTTTTTACCTCTAATCTGCTGCACTACTTTGTCTAAACGCATACCTGACACATCTACAGGTTCTTTGCCATCTTGTGCCACTTTGATAATCACATCACCAGCTTTCAAGCTACCTTCACGCCAAGACGCACTACCCACCACAATTTCTGATACTTTAATACTGCCCTCTCTCTCTTGTAAAGTAGCACCGATACCTTCAAATTGTCCTGACATTTCAATATCAAAAGCCTGTTTGTTAGAAGGTGCGTAGTACGTAGTATGTGGGTCATACATTGCCGTAATGGAATTCATATAGACAGAAAGACGGTCTGCTTTTTCCAATTTTTTGAGGTTGGCAAACCATTCAGTATAAGATTTTTCTATGCTTTTACGGGCTTCACTTTCTAATACCTCAAAAGTTTTGGCTTTATAACCTGCCGAATCTTTGGCTTTTTTCTCGTCTGTTTCCATTGCATTGACCAAATTCTGCAAGGTTTGATACTTTAATAAACCTTCCCACCTTTCTCGCAACTCTTTGTCATTTTTAGCAAAATCTAATTTCTCGTCATCTGCCTCAAAGTAGTCGTTTTTAGAAAAATCAAAGGGTTTTGCCAAAATTTCCTTGTAAAATCCTGCCACCAAATCTATTTTTTTATTGAGGAGGTCATAAGAGCTATTAAAAAATTGATATTCACCACTATTAATTTGGTCATCAATCTGTTCTTCATATTTTTTTAGTTCTTCAAGGTCTTTTTTCGTGAAAAACTGTTTGTTATTATCTATATGTTTTAAATAAAAGTCATACAAACTCTTAGAAAACTTGTCATCTATTTTCTTGGGTGCATAGTGTCCATTTGTTAGCCCCTCTGTAACTACACGCATGAGTAGCATGTTTTTGTCGTTTTCATTGGCAGGCATATAAGAGGTACACAAAGTAAGTGCAGTACCTAAGGCGGTGTATTTAAGGGTGTTATAGATTCTGAACATAGAAAGTAAATTATGTGAAAACGGAGTTAAAGATATATTTTTTTGAAACTTACGCAAAAAATAACCAACAAATCAATATATTACTACGAAGTCTTGCCAAAAAAGATTGTTAAATATAACTAAAGTTTGTCTTAATGTACTTGTAAATAACTAAACAAAATTAAAGTATATTCGCCTAAAGGCGAATATACTTGACAATCAATATATTCATATAAAGATGAATGTACTTTTGATTTACCTGAATAACCTTTTTTTTTAAATTTATTTAATAAAATATAAAAAAAATAATTGTAATTATTTTAAAAATATTAAAAAATAGTACTAAAATTTATCTAAAATACACAAATAACTATGGTAGAATTAACAGGGGTGTCTTTCAAATTAGACGATAAAAGAGTAGATAAAAAACTAGCAAAAGAGGGTTATGAACAAAGCAATATTTTTTATAGCCCTATTAAAAGTTGGCTGTTTGCTATTGCTTTGATAGCCTTACAATCTCTTGTATTACATGGTGGAGTATTTTACTTACTTTATATTTTTCCCTTTTATACTACCATTTATCTCTTGTTTGCTTATTTAATAGCAGCTTATATGAACAATAGTTTTGCTATTCATGGCAATAAATTATTGGTGAGCAATAGAAATTTTCCTTTTTACAAATTCAAGATTTACAAATTTGAGGAAATAAATACCTTGCGAATAAACAACTCTCTTGTCTTACGTTTGCCTTTACTTTTCGTAGGTATTTTTGGGAATAATTATGTAGAAATTAGGACAAACGAAACAACAGAAAGATTTTATTGTATTGGCTTAGACATTGATTGTTATGATGAAAATTGGACAGAAAAAACCTTAGATGATTTTCATTATGCCTTACCACCAACTGTAAATGTAATATTTAATTTAGACTAATTGATTGATACAATAATAAAACGTAGAAGTCATGGCTTTCGCCACCATAAATTTTCTTACCTAATTTCCCAAACCAGAAAAACTTTTTGCAAACTCCTTCAAATTTCATTACTTTGCACCATTCAATAAAAAGTTCGAAATTCGATGGAAATTCCAAAGACCTACAACCCCGCAGACACCGAAGACAAATGGTATGCGTATTGGCTTGAAAACAAGTTTTTCGCCTCTAAACCCGACAAAAACAAAGAACCTTATACCATTGTTATCCCGCCGCCTAACGTAACAGGCGTGTTGCACATGGGACATATGTTGAACAATACTATCCAAGATGTCTTGATACGCAAAGCCCGTATGCAAGGCAAAAATGCGTGTTGGGTGCCGGGTACAGACCACGCCAGTATAGCTACGGAGGCGAAGGTCGTGAAGATGTTGGCAGACAAAGGCATTAAAAAGAAAGATTTGACAAGGGAGGAGTTTTTGAAATATGCCTTTGAGTGGAAAGACAAGTACGGTGGCATTATCCTCGAACAGTTGAAAAAATTAGGGGCTTCTTGTGATTGGGACAGAACCAAGTTCACAATGGACGAGCCGATGTCTGCCCAAGTTATCAAGGTTTTTGTGGACTTATACAACAAAGGCTACATTTACAGAGGAGTGCGAATGGTAAATTGGGACCCGCAAGGCAAAACGGCTTTGGCAGATGACGAGGTGATACATAGAGAAACTACGTCTAAAATGTATTACGTGAAGTACCAAATTGCCAATACAGAAAACGAATACATTACCATTGCCACTGTCCGCCCTGAAACTATCATGGGGGACGTTGCGGTGTGTGTTCACCCCGAAGACGAGAGATATAAGCATTTGATAGGGCAAAAATGTATTGTGCCAATGGTTAATCGTGAAGTGCCTATCATTGCAGACGAGTACATAGACAAAGAATTTGGTACGGGTTGTTTGAAAGTTACGCCTGCCCACGACATCAACGACTATAACATTGGTGTTAAGCACAATCTGCCTGTGATAGACACTATCAATGATGACGGTACAATGTCGCCTGCTGCACAACTTTTTGTAGGTGAAGACAGGTTTGTAGCTCGTAAAAAAGCTGCCAAATTGTTGGAGGAGTTGGGCTTATTGGTGAAAACCGAAGAAGTAAAAAACAATGTAGGTTACTCTGAAAGAACAGATGCTGTGGTAGAACCCAAATTGTCTATGCAGTGGTTTGTGTCTATGAAAAAACTGTGTGAGCCTGCCTTAGAAAATGTAATGAATGACACTATTCAATTAGTGCCACCGAAGTTCAAGAATATGTACCGCAGTTGGATGGAAAATGTGCGTGATTGGTGTATTTCTCGCCAACTTTGGTGGGGACAACAAATTCCTGCGTACTATTTGCCAAATGGCGAGTTTGTGGTGGCAGAAAGTCGTGAGGCAGCCTTTGAAATAGCTAAAACCAAAGTGGCGGGCATCAAAATAGAAGACTTGTGCCAAGACGAGGACGTTTTGGATACTTGGTTTAGCTCGGCTTTGTGGCCTATTTCGGTGTTTGACGGTTTGTTAAATCCTGATAATGAAGATATTAACTATTATTATCCTACAAATGACTTGATTACTGCCCCTGAAATTTTGTTTTTCTGGGTAGCTCGTATGATTTTGATGGGTTATGAATATAGAGGCAAACAACCTTTCAAAAATGTTTATCTCACAGGCATTGTAAGGGACAAATTGGGGCGTAAAATGTCTAAATCTTTGGGCAATTCGCCTGACCCAATAGAGTTGATGAAAGTCTATGGGGCAGACGGTGTACGTACAGGTATGTTGTTCAGTTCTCCTGCGGGCAATGACTTGCCTTTTGATGAAAAATTATGTGAACAAGGGCGGAATTTTAATAATAAAATTTGGAATGCCTACCGTTTGATAAAAGGCGTAGAAGTTGCAGACATAGACCAACCTTTTGAAAATGAGGTGGCTGTGCGTTGGTTTGGAATGTTATTGGACGAAAAAATAGAAGAAATTGAGAACCTATACGCCCAATACCGCATTTCAGATGTTTTGCAAGCTATTTACAAATTGGTTTGGACAGATTTCTGTTCTTGGTATTTGGAATGTATCAAACCTGAATACGAAAAGCCTATTGACAGTTTGACTTACAAACATACGGTAGAGTTTTTTGAAACATTGTTAAAATTGATGCACCCATTCATGCCGTTTATTACCGAAGAAATTTGGCAAGGTTTGGCGGTTCGTCCTGCAAAAGGTAGTATTTGCGTAACCAACTACCCAACTTTCAACCCGAAAAAAGGTGTGGCAGTGTACTATGGTTTAGCGGAGGCAGCTTTCGAGGTAATTTCACAAGTGCGTAGTTTGAGAAATAGCAAAGGTTTATCACCAAAAGAAACATTGCCTTTGTTTATTCGCACCCAAACCACTGATTTATTGACGTATTGGGGCGGACTTATCAAGAAATTGGCAAATGTGGACTTGAAAGCTACGACTGAAAAAGTAGATAACTCAGTGTCTTTAATGGTAGGAACACACGAAATTTTCGTAATATTGCCCACTAAAATAGACATAGCAGCCGAAAAAGCCAAGTTAGAAGCAGATTTAGCCTACCAGCGTGGCTTTTTGGAAAGTGTGATGAAGAAAGTAGGCAACGAAAAATTCATGGCAAATGCTAAACCCGAAGTGCGTGATGGCGAATTGAAGAAAAAAGCTGATGCAGAGAGTAAGATTAAGGCGTTGGAAGATGCGTTGGCGGGATTGTAAAAAAATAAATCATATTTTCTAACAGAATACATAGTGCCGTACTATTATTATGTCATGTTTATTTGCTAGATATTTCATAGATATTGGGTAAGTACGATGTAGTATTTAGTGTATGGCACTATCATAAGTAATATAAATTTAAAAAAAAATATAATGTATAATAAACTACGTGCTTACTTTCAAGAATTTGCTTTTGTAGTGTCTAATGCCAAAGGCATCAGTAATCAATATAATTTACTATTGGACACTATAAAGTTTCATTTATCTAATAAAAAAGGGTTGTACTTAGATATGCCTGCAAACAGCTATCAACTTACTCTTAATCAACAGGATACAAAGGTAAACTTGCGAACTTATGCGGGAGATATTTTTGTGCTTTATGAGATATTTTTGGAAAAATCTTACTATATTCCAAAAGAATGGTTGGGAGATGTTAAAAATATTATTGATTTAGGGGCTAATGTCGGTATGGCTACTTTATATTATCAAACGCATTTGTTTCCCCAAGCACAATATATTTGTGTCGAGGCTTCTAAACAAAATGTGAAGGTATTAAAAGAAAATATAGCATATAATTCTGCTATTCATGTAATAGATGGTGCTATTGACTATCAATCAGGCATGGTTAGTTTTGATGATACAAAGGCTGCTTGGGGTGGGGCTATTACTACTGATACAGAAGCAACCAAGGTAAGAGCTTATACTATTCCTGAACTCTGTGAAATGTACGCCATAGATACAATTGATATTTTAAAAATAGATATCGAGGGTGGAGAGTTTAATTTATTAACTAAAAATGCTGATTGGCTACATAAAGTTAGATGTATTATTATCGAAATACACTATCCTCATATGACCATAGACCAATTACAAGCTTGTTTAGCACCTTATGGTTTTGTTATTGTTACTCAACTACCTGACTATGGTGTTAAAATGATTTGTGCATTTTCTATAAAAAAGACAAAATTCAATCCGAATGACGAAAAAGTAAAACCTTATATTGTTTCTTAACTTCTTGGTAAATTATATTGAGTTTGTTAGGACTTGTAGGAATTATTGCTTCCCTCACAAGGTTTTTATACTTTGTGAGGTTTTTTAATAAATAACAGCATGAAACTATCTACAAAATCTTTCCTCATTGCTTACTGCATTGTATTAGTAATCATGACAGCAATTACTTACAAAATTGCTGAAGATTTTGAACCTAGAACAATAATTGCACAAATAATGATAGAAGGTATTATTCCATTTATGTTATTTGTTGTGCTTTTTCTTTTTCTCTCTTTCTATGGCTTTTATTTGGTTTTAGTAGAGAGTAGAATGTTAAAAGGTATTGTTTTTATGTTGTTAAACGGTTGCTTATTTTTTCTATTTTCTTTCCTATTGGCATTAATTTTTAGAGATATTGGTAAACTCAAAGAAGATAAAATGATTTATAGGGCTGTTAATGATAGCACACAAAAAATTATTTTGCAATACTATGAAACGGGAATTACAGGCAATGAAAGATATAGATTAATACACACCTCAGCTATTCATGCTGTCTTTAGACCTATTCAAGTTATTGATACACAAGATAGTATTATCTGGCTTATTGAAGAAAATTACAAAAATATCTCTAACACAAAAAATATAGAGAAGACCAAAGTACCTCCAATAGAATATAAAAACCAAGAGTACATCATTGAAAAAATCAATCAATAAGCACATAATTAACTTTTAAATTAAGCATTGTGAAAAATAGCTGTTAATAAAATGAACAGCTATTTTTTTCTGCCCCCTCTTTTCTCCCACAGATTAATAACCTTAATCCCACATTTAACATTGTTCTTACTTAGTTTGCTGATTTTTAATTGTTTATGCCAACTAATTTTTCTACTTTTGCGTTAAATTTTAGAACCGATAACAACTACACCCTTCTACAAAAAACATCACACTGTTTTTTGTGAATAATAAAAAGAATAATTAACCAAAATTATTGTTTTAACCATAAATACACATCTTAACACATGACAACAACAGTAGAAGTTTTTGAAACACAAACCATTTCTATTTTTGACCAATTAGACGAATTTGGTCATGAACAAGTTGTATTCTGTAACGACCACGAAACAGGCTTGCGTGCCATTGTGGGTATTCACAACACTGTTTTAGGTCCTGCTTTGGGCGGAACTCGTATGTGGTCATATAAGTCTGAATCAGATGCGTTGAATGACGTATTGCGTTTGTCAAGAGGAATGACTTTCAAAAACTCTGTGGCAGGTTTGAATTTGGGTGGTGGCAAAGCCGTAATCATTGGCGATGCTCGTAAACACAAAACAGAGGCTTTGTTGCGTTTGTTTGGTCGTTTTATCAATAACTTAGGTGGTAAATACATCACTGCCGAAGACGTAGGCATGAGTACCAAAGATATAGAGATGATAGCCTATGAAACTAACCACGTTTGCGGTTTACCAGAAAGCAAAGGTGGCAGCGGCGACCCTTCTCCGTTTACAGCTTTGGGTGTGTACGTAAGTATGAAGGCAGCAGCTAAAAAGGCGTATGGCAATGATAGTTTGGCAGGTAAGAAAGTATCTGTGCAAGGTGTAGGGCATGTAGGCGAATACTTAGTAGCACACTTGGTAAAAGAAGGTGCAAAAGTCTATATTTCAGATATTTACGAAGACAGACTAAAAGCCGTAGCTCAAAAATACAATGGTGTGGAGATTGTAGCCACTGATGCTATTTATGATTTGCCAGTAGATATTTACTCGCCTTGTGCTTTAGGTGCAACGGTAAATGACGAAACTTTACCACGTTTAAAAGCCCAAATCATTGCGGGTTGTGCCAATAACCAGTTGAAAGATGAACGTAAACATGGTCAAATTTGCTTGGACAAAGGCATTATTTATGCGCCAGACTTTTTGATTAATGCAGGTGGCGTTATCAACATTGCTACAGAGGTAAACGGCAGCTATAATAGAGAATGGGCAACTTCACAAGTAGAAGGTTTGTATGACCGTACTTTGCAAGTATTGGACATTTCTTTGAAAGACGGCAAAAATGCTCAAATCGTGGCAATGGAAATTGCTTTGAAACGTATCAAAGACATGGCAAGAATTAAGAGTATTGGCTAAGAATAGTTGGTGAATTATCACTACAATTTTTAGTTATCTTTATATAATTTTAAAGGTGTAATCTTCTAAAAAGATTACACCTTTTTTATGTTTATTTAATAGGATAAATTTACTTTTTAGGGGTTAATTGCTGTACCCATTCTGTGATAATAGCAAAAATTTCTTTGTACTTCGTCAAAGGCAAAGTAGCAGCCTTGTCGTCTGTGTCGTGATAGGCTTGTATGCCCCCCAAACCATAGATAAAAAAAGAAGGTACACCTTTTTCTGTAAAGAAATAATGGTCTGAATTAGCTGCCTTGCCTCTTTTAATAAACTTTGAAAAGTATTTTTTTTCTTGGTTAATTTTATCAAAAACAGCAAATTGTTGCGGGAAAACAGTGGCATTGACAATTCCCAAACCGTCATCACCTGTACCCACCAAATCCAAATTGACTAATAACTTGATTTTAGATAACTCAAAGGGTGAATTTTCTACAAAATATTTAGAACCCAATAAACCCGCCTCCTCTGCCCCAAAAGCTGTAAACACCACCGTATAAGGCGAAGGATTAGCCGTATAATGCCTTGCCAACTCCAACAACATACTGATACCACTTGCATTGTCGTTAGCACCATAAAAAATAGCATCTTTGCCTAGTGTACCCAAATGGTCGTAATGAGCCGAGAAAACAATGATACTGTCTGGCTTTTCTTTGCCTTTTTTGTAAGCTACTACGTTTTGTGTGGTATGCTTTTCTAGTAGTTGATTTTCTAAGGCAAACGTAATAGCTACGTCATTTTTGAGTTGTGGTAAATACTGACTGTTTAGCTCAAATGTAGGTGGTAAATAGGCTTCATTAGACAAACTCATGGTAAGTTTAGGGCTACATTTTATCCAACATGGAGCTTGCAATAGCCTCTTAATGAGCTGTTTAGGTAATTCAAATACTTTCTTTTCGTGCTTGCTTTCATACACCAATACTTTATTGGTGAAATTGATGTCTGTGGCTATACTTGGATTTTCGGCATATAAAAAAGCACTGTCTAATAGATAAACATTGCCTTTTCCTGTTGCTCCTACACTTGCGGGCTGCACAATAAAGTCTTTGCCAGCCACTAATTTTTGTTCACCTATATTGAGTACTGGCGTACTGGGAAACGTATTAATGTCAATAGGGAAAGTCTGTAAGTAGTTTTTTGCGTAATTTTTCAACCCTATTTCCTTAAATTCTTTGGCTATAAACTTTGCAGCTAATTCGTGTCCGTTAAATGTATAGCCTCGCCCCCAAAAAGAGGCACTAGCTAAGGTGTCTATGGTTTTGCGTACTCGTTGTAAGTCTTGCCCCCAAGAGAGTTGTTGGAAAAATACGCACAAAATGTAGCTGATAATTAATTCTTTTCGTAACTTATACATCATTTCATTTTTTTTGTTTACACAAACTTACACATTTAACAAGATAATTAAGATGGAACTTTCTAAACTTTTGCCCATACCCGAAAAACTTGAGGTAGAAGAAACTCCAAGAGAAATAACAATTAAATACCGTTGGTTTCAACCTGTGGCGTTTTTTTTGGTGTTTTTTTGCTTTTTTTGGGACGGTTTTTTAGTCTTTTTTTACAGTATGATGTTTGCAGGTGATGGTACACCTATTTTTGCTATGTTGTTTCCATTGCTGCACGTAGCTGTAGGTATTGGCTTGACTTGGTACACTATTTCTTTATTTGTTAATAAAACATACATTGTGATTACTAAACATGATTTATCTATTCAACACAAACCATTGCCTATGTTCTTTTTCAAGAAAAATGTGCAGTTAGACAGAGCAGAAGTACAGCAAGTCTATATCAAGGAAGTGGAAAGTAGAGGAAAAAATGGGGTGAGTTATAGTTATGACTTGCTATATTTAGATAAAAATTCACGTTCTAAAAAGATACTGAATGAATCTGATAGTGAAATAGCTATGTATATTCGCCGAAAAATAGAGAAATACTTTGGTATTGAGTCAAAACCAATAGAAGGAGAATTTTTGTAAATCCTTTTTCATATTATAGGGTTTATAAACCCTATAATATGAAAAAAATAGTATAATTTATTAATTATTAATTTACTAATTATTTTTAATGCGTTATTTTATTTTAATATTTTGCTTATTATTAACAGCTTGTGATAATACACAACCAAGTATTTACCCCGAAGTACCTGTAAATATAGTTTTAGACCTCAATAATTTGCCGTACCAAAGGCTACAATTTGATGGTGGTTATGTCTATTTGAATGGTGGTATTCGAGGCATTATTCTCTACCGAAAAAATGCGGGGACTTACTATGCCTTTGATAGGGCTTGTTCTTTTCGCCCTACCAACTCTTGTGAGCAAGTAGAGGCACACAGCACAAATTTGTATTTGGAAGATAAATGTTGCCAGTCTAAATTTGATTGGGAAGGTGTACCTACTTCGGGTAAAGCCTCACAACCTTTGTTGCGTTATCGAGTTGGTTTATCAGGAAGTTTATTATATATTAACAACTAACTACTAATACACAATTATTAATTAGTAAATTATTAATTAAAATTTTTGTTAATTTATTCTTTTAAAAAACTAAGCTCACTTGTACTTAAACTTTATTAGTTGCTTGGTTAATTTGGAAAATCTAAAATAAAACTCATAGTGAGAGTTTAAACAAATTAGTTTCAGTTTTTACCTAAAGAATTGTTATATAGCAAAAAAACAATACTTTTGTTTTATTAACCAACACATTATTTATCAAATAGTTTCGTAGGTAACTAACAAAAATTTGATAATAAAAAGATTTTATTAATTTTTTCATGGAAAATTTACAGAAATACTACGACTTAGTAGAAGAAGTTATCGCAGAGTTAGGCGTAGAGCCTGCCCAATGTAGAGGCGAAGAAGCAGGGCAATGGAATTTGCAAAAAGGTGACGTACCTGTTTGGATAGACGTTTTTTATGATGAAAACAACAAAGGGTCTTACATACAAGTAATGACCCCTGTGAGTGAAATTCCAACCATCAATCGAGAGGCATTTTTGATAGAAGTATTGGAAGTAGGGCATGATTTATTTGGCGTGGCGTTTACGAAATATGAAAATTGGTTGTACTTAAAATCTATTCGAGAAACCGAAGGCTTAGATAAAAGTGAGTTCAGAGCTACAATGAATCGCATTGGTACGTATGGCGAAGACTACGCAGCCCAATTCCGTAAATATTTTGGCGACAAAGCCCCCGGGGATGCCAGCAAAGACAATTAATTAAATAGTTAGCCTATGTAAGTTGTAACATAGGCTTTAGCCTGTGAAAATAAGCATTTGAGAACTAATTACTTACAAACTAAAGCCTATGTTATGTTATTATCATCAAACTATCAAAACCTATTTCACCATGAAAAAGACACTTTTTACTATAGCTGCACAATTATTTTTTTGTAGTATTTTATTAGGACAAAATAAAACAGAAATAGTACATTTTCATAGTAAAAATGAACTAAAAAAAGCTGATTTGTATGCAAAGTATCCACACTTTGACGAAATAGCTTTTCCGAGTATGCCCAACAAAGCCGAAAAACACCAACTTTTAGAAGATGAATGGCATCGGTTGTGGTCGGGTTTTATAGATTTTTATCATGCTAAGGGACTTTTTCCTGATAAAAAATACAAAATAGACGTTTGTTTACACTTTGACGAGAAAGGACATATTGACTATTTGGGCTATTATTTTAACAAAGAGTCTGCCTTTACAGAGAAATTTATCGCCTATTTTACGGAATATATGCAGACTTTTACATTTAAAGCTCAGTCTGGTGTAAAGTTTTCTAAATGTGGTCGTTTGGAGATTTTTGAGAAAAAAAACTAATTACTTGTTTATCAATACTTTAAATACAAATCTATTAAAGTTTTTGTGAAAACTTATTGGCATAGAGTTATACAAAACTATTCTCTTGTATCTTTGTTGTGAATATATCCTGCAAGATTTGCGGAGATATAGCCTCATAAAATTTTTAACTATATGCAAGTTATCATTAAAGAAAACAAGACTTTAACAAGAGTTATCGGGGTGGTTTCTGTACTTATTCCCCTTGTGGTGGCTTTGTTGTTTTATGCACAACGCACAGGCAACAGCATTGGTAATGCCAATGTAGGTATGTTACCACACATCAACGCAGTGCTAAATTCAAGCACTTTTATAGCTTTATTAGTAGGCTTTTTTGCAGTTAAAAACCAACGTATAGAGTTGCATAGAGTTGCTATGGGTGTTGCATTTACACTTTCTTCTTTGTTTTTAGTGTCTTATGTTATCTATCATTCGCAAGGACACCAAACAGCTTTTGGCGGAGAAGGTTTTATTCGTTATGTGTATTTCTTTACGCTAATTACACATATTTTACTGTCTATAGTTGTTGTGCCGTTTGTACTTTTTGCTTTGTATTTTGCTCTTTCTGGACAAATAGCCAAGCATAAGAAAATTGTAAAATGGACTTTTCCAATTTGGGCTTATGTAGCTTTTTCGGGTGTAATGGTCTATTTAATGATTAGTCCGTATTATCAATAGTTAGCCAAAACATAGGAAAGTGCCTTCAGGCAACTATTAAAGAATAGAAAATTAATAAATTGCTAAAAGGCAACTTTCGATTAAAATTTGCCCCACAAAGGTTCTAACTTTTGTGGGGTTTCAGTTGTAATAGAAATATAAATATGAAATTTTTTACTACCAATCAAATTACCCTACTGTTTTTTTGTTATTTGTTTACTTGTCAAACTATCATTGCACAAGAAATTCAATGGGCTTGGCGAGTTTTGGGAGTATCTTCGGAATATAATACAGGAATAAACCGCAAACCGCACAGTGCCAAACAGTTATTAGCTGCTCCTAATGTACTACCTGCCCACCAAAATAGCCCTTGTGCATGGCAACCACGCCCACAGAATAACAAAGAATGGGTAAAAGTTGGCTATCGTAACCCCCAACCTGTCCAACAAATCATTGTAGCAGAGAACTCTTGGGCAGGAGCTATTGAAAATGTATTTTTATATGATACAGAGGGTAATGAATTTGAAGTTTTCAAAGATACAGTTACTACTACAAACAAAGATACTTGTCGAGTTTTCACTTTAACCATTCCTTTAACAACTTACAAAGTAGCAGCGTTAAAGTTACAGTTGAACTTGTTAAAAGTAAAAGGTGTACCTCAAATAGATGCAGTAGGCATTAGCCAACAAATACACCAACAGTTTTCATTCATTCAATTACTACCTACAGAAGAAAAAGTAACGATTGAGGCACTTCCAGCAAGTATCAATAGCCCTTACAATGAAATATTGCCCATGATTTCCGCAGATGGCAATACTTTGTATTTTGACCGTATAGACCACCCTGAAAATACCAAAGGTACATGGAAAAATGATGATATTTGGGTAAGCCAACTGCAAAATGGCACTTGGCAGCCCGCCAACCGTTTGCCTGCACCTTTGAATAATGCAAAAAATAATTATGTGTGTGCAGTCTTAGCAGAAGGCAAACAATTACTATTGGCAAATGATTATGCACAATCGGAACAAAATGCAGGGGGAATTTCTATTTCGCAACGTAAAAACGACAGCACTTGGACTTTTCCTGAAAAAGTACGTATAGAAAATTACTATAATTTAAGTCCTTATGCAGAATTTCATATTGCAACTACGCAAAATGTGCTGTTGATGGCAGTGGAAAGAGAAGACAGCGAAGGAGGTAGAGATTTATACGTTAGTTTTTTGAAAAGTGATAAAAAAACATGGACAAGCCCTAAAAATTTGGGCAATGTACTGAACACCGCAGGCACTGAATTATCACCGTTTTTGGCATACGATAATACGACTTTGTACTTTGCCTCCAATGGTTTTAGTGGTTACGGAAGTGTAGATGTATATATGACAAAACGATTAGATGATACTTGGACGAATTGGACTACACCTGTTAATTTAGGACAGCCGTTCAATACCAAAGACTGGGACGCAAGTTATACGCTGGACGCACAAGGCGAATATGCTTATTTCATGGCTTTTCAAGGGGCAAACCATAGTAATATTTTTCGGGCAAAATTGCCAACGCCTTTAAGACCTTCTACGCCTGTAGTAGCCAAAAATGTGCAAGAAGAATTAGGTTTTACGTCTTTGGAAAAAGGAAAAACTTTCCGCCTCAATCACATTATTTTTGAGCAAGGAACAGCTAAATTATTAGAAACTTCTTTTGAAGAATTAGATAACTTAGTGGTACTTTTACAAGAAAATCCTTTAATGGAAATAGAACTAAGAGGACACACCGACATAGACGGCTCACCTATAGATAATATGAAGTTGTCCAAAGAAAGAGTACAGTTGATTAAAGACTATTTGACTAAAAAAGGTGTGCCTTCACAGCGTATTCATACAAAGGCTTTTGGTTCTCAACAACCTTTAACAAGGCAAAGAGATGAAAACAGCAAGCAGTTGAATAGACGAGTGGAGTTAAGGATTGTAAAGTAAAAAGATGCAACTTGCTTGTTTTTTCTGTTCTAGGTATTATTTTGAATACCTGATTAAATTTTACAACTATGATACTATTTAAAATTTTCGCCATTATCATTGTTTTGGCAGCTTTGTTTTCTTATGTTAATCATCGTTATCTGAAATTACCCAGTACGATTGGAGTCATGATAATTTCGTTATCTATGTCGGTGGTTATGGTACTCTTGGGATATGTATCCGATATTTTCACCTTAGACGAAACCGCCACAGAGTTTATCAAAACAATTAATTTTAATGAAATTTTGATGAACATTATGCTTTGCTTTATGTTGTTTGCAGGGGCTTTGCATATAGACGTAAAGACTATGGCAGAGGAAAAAACACCTGTTTTAGTCTTTTCTACGGTGGGCGTATTGCTATCTACTTTCTTAGTGGGTACATTATTGTATTATAGTTTACCTTTATTGTCTATACAGTTAGACTATATCTATTGTCTATTATTTGGCTCTCTTATTTCGCCTACAGACCCTATTGCTGTATTAGCCATTCTTAAACAAGCTAAAATTCCTAAAAAATTAGAGGTAAAAATAGCTGGCGAATCTTTGTTTAATGACGGGGTGGCGGTAGTGGTTTTTCTAAGTATTTTGGAAATAGCCCTGAAAGGTACAGATGCCATTCAACCCTCTACTATAACTTTGTTGTTTATGCAAGAAGCAGTAGGTGGCGTATTAATAGGTTTGATATTAGGGTATGTAGGTTTTTATTTGCTCAAAAGTATTGATGCGTATAGTGTAGAGGTTTTGATTACAATAGCCTTAGTTACAGGTACTTACGCACTTTCCTACCAATTACACGTTTCAGGAGCTTTGGCGGTAGTAGTGATGGGATTGTTGATGAGTGATAAAGGAGAACACGCCATGTCTGATATAACAAGAGAATATGTAGATAAATTTTGGGAAATGATAGATGAAATTCTCAATATCATACTATTTGTCTTAATTGGTTTCGAGATTTTGGTTATAGACTTTACACAGCAATATGTTGTTGCAGGTGTTGCTGCCGTAGTAATTGTACTGTTAGCAAGACTTATTTCTGTAGCCTTACCTATTAAGTTAATTAACTTAAAACAAAAAACAGAATTAAAAACAGTAGCCATGCTTACTTGGGGCGGACTAAGGGGCGGAATTTCTGTGGCTTTAGCCCTTTCTTTGCCAGTAAGTCCACAAAAAGACTTGATAGTATCTATTACTTATTTTGTGGTGGTCTTTTCTATTATTGTGCAAGGGCTGTCGATTAGTCGTTTAGTCAAAAAACTTAACTTTGAAAGTTAGTTTTTTGACTAAACGTACTTATAATTAAGATGCTACCATAGCTTTTTGCATAGTGTAGGCTTTGCAAAGCCTACACTATGCAAAAAGCTATATTAATATTAATTAATATTTTTAAAATCACACTATGAAAAATAAGTCCAATTTAAAAATAATATATAGTCAATTTATATTGTATTTTTTCTCCTTACATCTATCTTGTTTTTCACAAAAATTAACTGTGGCAGACTCTTTACGGGCTGTGGTTTTACGAGATTCTGCAAGAGCAGTAGCCAAAGATTCTTTGTGTCGGTTTATTGATAAGATGATGTCGCATGAAGATATGCAGCACGCCACTTTTGGTTTTTCGGCAATGTACGCCAAAGCCGATACAGTGCTTTTTTCGTACAATGGACAACAAAGCATAGCTACAGCTTCTGTGATGAAAGTAATTACTACGTCCACTGCATTGAATTTATTGGGCAAAGATTTTCGTTTCGAAACGACATTGGAGTATGATGGCGAAATAAAAGACTCTGTTTTGTACGGCAATTTGTATGTAAAAGGCGGCGGCGACCCTACTTTGGCAAGCAACACCGACAAAATTCGTGAGTTATTGTGTGAATGGTACTATGCTGTAGAAAAACTGGGCATCAAACGCATCACAGGTAGTGTAGTGGCAGACGAAACTATTTTTGATAACCAAGCCGTACACAACCGTTGGGCGTGGGAAGACATTGGAAATGGTTACGGTGCAGGGAGTTATGGCTTAAATTTTCACGATAACTTATACTACCTCACTTTGAAAAGTGATAAAGAAGGAGATACAACACATTTGTTAAATGTATATCCGCCACAAGACAGTTTAGTGATGTATAACCAATTAGTAGCAGGGGCAAAAGACAGTGGCGACAACAGCGTAATTTATGCTTCACCTTACTCCAATACAGCCGTTATTTCGGGTACTATTCCACCCAACCGCCAAGAATTTACGATAAAAGGGGCTATTCCTAACCCGCCTTTGTATGCAGCACAAAGATTTCACCAATTACTTTTAGCCAATAGCATAAAAATTGATAACCAACCATTTACAGTACATACGGCTCGGCTGCAACGCAAAAATTTACCTATACAACGCCAAAGTTTTTATACCTATTATTCTACTACATTAGACAAAATTATTAAAACTACTAATGTAAAAAGCAATAATTTGTATGCAGAATCTATACTGCGTGTCATGGGTAACAAACTTTGTGAAAAAGGGGCTACGGCATCAGGTGTAAGAGTAGTTACAGAGTATTTAACTCTTAATGGTATTAATTTGAATGGTTTTTTTATGGAAGATGGTAGTGGTTTATCAAGGTTTAATGCTATTCGTCCCGAACAACTTTTGCGAATTATGCAACTGCAAACTCGTAGCCCTTATTTTGAAACTTTTTACCAATCTTTGCCAATAGTCGGGCAAACAGGCACACTGCAAAACATAGGCAAAAATACCTTAGCCGAAGGAAAAATTCGGGCAAAAAGTGGCTCAATGACCAGAGTACGTTGTTACACAGGCTATGTAACCACACAAACAGGAGAGTTGTTGGTTTTTGCGGTCATGGCAAACAATTATGGGGGCAAAGGCAGTGATATTATCAGACGCATGGAAAAAATCATGGTGCATTTGGCGGGCTTACCATTTTAGGCTTTACACCGCCAGAAAATCACGTACCATTTTTTCTGCCTTTTCAAAAGCCTTTGATAAGTCATCATTCAATATTACTTGGTCAAAGAAAGGCTCAAATTGGAGTTCTGCATCAGCTTTTGCCAATCTTTCTGCCTTTTTTTCGGGAGTTTCCGTATTTCTACCTTCCAATCGTTTGGCTAAGGTTTCGACTGAATCTACCTTCACAAACACCGCTAAGGCATTTTCTTGGAAATATTTTTTGAGGTTTACACCGCCTTTTACATCTACATCAAAAATTACGGCTTTTCCTGCTTTGTGCAGTCTTTCTACTTCGGCTTTGAGTGTGCCGTAATAGAGTTGCTCGTACACTTGTTCGTATTCCAAAAACTCGTGGTGCTTAATTTTATCGATGAAATCAGTAACGGACAAGAAATAATAATCTTTACCATCTGTTTCGTTTGGTCTGCGTGTGCGTGTAGTGGCAGACACCGAAAAAGCTAATTGCGGGAAATGCTGTAGCAAATGCTTCACGATTGTGGTTTTTCCTGCACCAGAAGGAGCAGAAAAAATAATGACTTTACCGTTTTCCATGTGTGTTTTGGCGAAAAGTCTTACAAATTTGCTATAAAAAAATGGTATTTGAAAAAAAATGCTTGAAAATACACTATTCTTAACATTCTGTTAATATTCAACTACCACTTTTTTGACCATTTACGCCAACATATCATCTAATTGTTTCCGATAATCGTACTTGTAAATAGCCTCTTTTTGTGCGTTGCTGCGTAATTGTGCTGCTTTTTCGGGGTTTTGAAACAACTCCATGAGCTTTGCAGCCAAATCTTCGTAGTTTTTATTTTCAAAATGTAGCCCTGTTATTTGGTCTGTGATAATTTCGGCTGTTCCGCCAGCTTTAGCCCCCACCACAGGCACGCCACTTGCCATTGCCTCTATGGTTACATAGCCATACGTTTCCGTAACAGAAGCCATGACAAAAACATCTAAAGCCTTAAAAGCAATTTGCACGTCTTGTTGGAAAGGGCGAAAATGCACATAAGCATTAATATCTAATTCTTTGACTAAGTTGTATAAAAATTGTGGATATTGGCGTGTATCTGCGTGGCTTTCTTCTCCTATTACTACTACTTCTACATTAATACCTGCTTTACGTACTAAAGGCAAAGCTCGTAGCAAATATTCTTGTCCTTTGGAAGGGTCTAAACGTCCAATAATTCCTGCTAATAAAGTATTTTGCGGTACATTCAGTTGTTCTCTTGCCTTTTCTTTGGATAAATGATGATTAGTAAATTGTTGAATATCAATGCCAAAAGGAATGACTTGTATTTTTTCGGCAGCAATGTTTGTGCGTTGTAAGGTATTTTCTTTGAGCCAAGGCAAAGGGCTTATCCATTTATATAATTGGCTGTAGTAGAAGTTATGTAGTATGTCTTTTTTGTCTATACCTATTTGCATTTGTTGAGGATAAATAAGTTTACAAGGCAAACCAACTATTTTTTTAGTCAATGCCAATAAACTTATGTCTTTTGAATGTCCAATAAAAAAATGAGTAATTTCATTTTTTTGTACTATTTTTTTTAGCCTAAACATTGCCATTATATCTGCATACTTCCACTTTGTCGTAAAAGGCTGGTAGGGTAGTTGGTGCGTTATGGCATATTGTTCTATTTTGCTGTTTGTGGGGCAAAAAATAATCACTTCTTTGCCTGCTTGCTGCAGCCAAAGGGCTAATTTTCCCATGAATAACTCCAAACCTCCCCACGACAAACTATTGCAAAGAATACCTATTTTCATTTGGGTATAAAATAATGTGATTGTATAATACTCAATACTATTAAGTTGAGAAAAGTCTTTTAAGTGCCGTAGGCACGTAATATTTATAGTAATCCTATTTTCTTATCACCCGAAGTGCCGTAGGCATGACATATTTCGTGCCTACGGCACTTAGAGGGGGTTTATATTATTTTTTACTATAAATATATCGTGCCTAACGGCACTAAAAACCACTGTTTTTAGCCGAACAGCATTGGACTAAAGTTTATGCTACAAAATTTTGTAATATCTATCATTTTATTTTGCTTACTTTTTCTTTGGTTTCAAAGGTACAATTATATCTTGTTCTGTAAGCCCGCCAACGACTTCTACCCATTCTGTAGAAATGATACCTGTTTGAATAATTTTGATAGAATCACTGTTTTTTAATTGTACTTTATTACCATAACCTAAATAATTTCTTGGAATTAATAAGACATTTTGTTTTTCCCCAATTACAATATTTCCTTCTAACTGCGTCCCTATAATTTTAAAATCTAAACTATCTTTGAAATTGACTTTACAAATAAACGACTGTGTACTTTCGTCAAACGAAGGTAAAATTTCATAAACTTGCCCTTTGTAGGTTTTATTTTTTTGTGTATTCAACTGAATAACAGTTTCTTGACCTACTTTTACTTTGGCAATGCTGTTTTCATCTATATTCAATTTTGCGTAAATTTGTTGTGAATTACCTATTACCGCAATAACGTCTCCACGCCGTACAAAGTCGCCTATTTGTTTCATTTTTTTATAGACTTTCCCACCTACAATAGCACGAATTGTATTGTAAGTGCTATTGATACTATTAATATCCGATAAAGTTTTTTGTGTAACTAACTGTTGCTCTGCTTGTAATTTAAGCCCATCATATTGGGCTTGTAGTTGTAGTAGAGTGTTTTTAGAGGTTTCTGTGCTTAGTTTCATGTTGTCGTATTCGGCTTGTGAAACACTCTTTTCTTTGATAAGAGCCTCATAACGAGCTAATTGTATTTCATCTTTTCGCAATTTCTCTTTGGCAGTTAAAATATTGGCTTCTATTTGTTTGAGTGCGGGGGAGTTGGCAGAGGCATTGATTTGGGCAATACGGAGTTGTTCGGCTGCCCCTACGCTGTTAGCTATGTTATTTTTGTTGTCTATTACTGCTAAAACTTGGTTAGGTACAATTTGGCTACCTTCTTCAAAAGACAAAGAGAGAAGATAACCGTCTGTTTGGGCTGTTAAATTGTACTTATTATCTGGTTCTAAAATGCCCGAAGCAAAAACGGTTTCTGTAATGTTTTTGCGAATAGGCGTAACTTCTACAGACTGTGAAGAATTGCAACTTGCCCAAAATGCAACTGAAAAAAGTAAGAAAAAAGTGGTTTTTTGCATGAGTTTGTTCGTTTGATGGGCAAAATAAACAAATTATTACCACTAAAAAAACCTTGCTTAGCTTTATTCAGTAAAGTAGTTGGGCTATAATCTTCCATAGAATAGGGTTTGCAAACCCTATTCTATGGAAAATTATCTGACTCAAACCGTTGAGGAGGAATTAAATTATTTAGAATTTTTCTAAACAAAACTACATTAATGAGGTTTTTAAAAGAAAAATTAAGAATTTTGCGTATTATTTTCGCATATTTATGACAACTACACATATACAAACGCCATTGGTGGACGCAGTGGCTACACAATTTGCTGCTTTTGAGAACAAATTGAATGGAAAAAAGCAACAGCCTTTTCATATACTCCGCCAAGAGGCATTACAAACTTTTCGCACTACAGGTTTTCCTACGACCAAACACGAAGAATGGAAATATACCAATCTGAAACGTATTGTAGAAAAAGTTTACGAACAACCCACAACTGTTAATACAAGTGCCGTTGAAAAATATTTGTTGCCTTTAGAGGGGTTAGCTGCTAATGTTTTGGTGTTTGTCAATGGGCAATACCAGCCTGCTTTGTCTAAAATTACGCCACAAGCCCAAATTACTATTTTGCCTTTGGCAGAAGCCTTGCAAAATAAAGTTGAATTAATCAACAAACATTTTGGCAAATATGCGACGAATGGCAAAGATGCTTTTGTGGCAATGAATACGGCATTTGCAGAGCAAGGTGTATTTATTCATGTGGAAGCAAAAACGGTAGCTAATGCACCTATTTACATTCAACATTTGACGGATACAACAGAACAAAACGTATTGGTGCAGCCTCGTTTGTTGGTGGTTGCCGAAAAATTTAGTGAACTAACAATCGTAGAAAAGTTTAGAGGACTTGGGCAAAAAGCAGCATTGAATAACGTAGTGCGTGAAATTATTGTCGAGGACAATGCCCATGTCAAGCATTATGTACTTCAAAATGAATTGCCAACGGTTTCGCACATTAACCATACGGTAGTGCAACAAGCAAGCAACAGCCTTTACAACAATGTTACGGTGTCTTTGAATGGTGAAATTGTCCGCAATAATTTAGATATTGTCATTGCAGGGCAAAACTGCGAGTCGCATTTGTTAGGTTTGTACGCCCCAACAGGCAGTACGCACATAGACAATCACACCTTAGTCGACCACCAACAACCCAATTCGTACAGCAATGAAATGTATAAAGGTTTGATGGACGGCAAGTCTGTGGCGGTATTCAACGGTAAAATTTATGTACGTCCACACGCCCAAAAAACCAATGCGTTTCAGTCTAACAAAAACATTTTGTTGTCGGAGGCTGCTTCTGTAAACACCAAACCACAATTAGAGATTTGGGCAGATGACGTAAAATGTTCACATGGTTGTACTACGGGTGCATTGGACGAAGAACCTATGTTTTACTTACGCAGTAGAGGCGTACCCGAAAAAGAGGCAAGAGCATTGTTAATGTTTGCCTTTGTAGAAGATATTTTAGACAAAATTACGATTCCATCATTAAGAGAACATATCGAGAACTTAATGGCGGAAAGATTGCAAATGAGTTTGTAAACATAGTAATTCTCTATAACCTCACCCTGCCCTCTTCATTTGGAGAGGGTTTTATAAAATTACTCACTTTTTATACGATTGTCAAGGTCTTCGACCATTGCCAACGTTTAAGTAGTTATACATTTACTCAAAATTTTACTATTATGAAAATACCTGTTATCAAACAATTAGTAGAAACTTATACATTGGAGCAACTTACGCAAGCCGAAGCTGCTATTGCAGAAGGAGAACACCCTGCTATTGAAGTACATGGTGATGATGAAGGTGAGCAACTTACACACGCCTATGCAGCTATGTTTATTCGCAAGTTGATAGACGAACAGAATTTGCCTTTCCAAACGGCTTTGAGAGAATATACCAAAATGGTACGTGAGGCTATTAATTAATTTTGTATAAGTAATAAGAAACATAAAACTTGGTTTACTTCTTTGTGTAAATGCCTGTAAATGAACCACAAGAACACAAGTTCACTAAGGAAATTAGGCAAATTTATTTTTTTTATTTGCTTTTAAAAACGAAAAAAGACTTCTCTATTACAGAGAAGTCTTTTTTCGTTAATGGTTGTTATTCTTATTTTTTCACAACTCTTTTTACGGCTACTTTTCCTTGTGTTTCCACTGTTAAAAAGTACACGCCGTCTGCCAATTCGCTAAGGTCTATCACTTGGCGAACTTGTGGTTGTAGAGTCTGCACCGTTTGTTCTTGCAACAACCTACCTGTGGCATCTGTTAAACGAAACACTACTTTTCCTGCTTTTTCTATACTTCCTTCCACCAATATTTTGTTGTCTGTTGGGTTCGGGAATAAAGTCAAACTGTTTTGCAAGTTCTCGTCTATGGTGCCTGTAGGTGTTGGTGGTGTAAAGAAATACGCTGCTGAAGGTGTAGAACTACAACCGTTTTGTGTAACAAGTACCGTATAACTTCCTTGTTGTGTTGGTGTAAACTGTTGGCTTGTAGCTCCTGCAATAGCTGTTCCGTTCAAAAACCATTGATTACCTGTAGCACTGCTTGAGGTCAATGACTTGGCATCTGTAGTCAATGTTATTTGTGGGCTACTTGGCAATGCGTTGATAGTAAATGGATTGCTACTATTTGAAGATTGTTGGGTGCTATTTGCAAAGATACGTACACGGTAATTTGTGCCACTCAAAGACAAAGTTGTTGGAATACTAACCGTAATACTACCATTACTTGTACCTGCTTGGTTGGCTACATAATTGCCATTGAACACACCTCTTTCATCTGATAATTCTACAAAAAACACATTATTCGCATTGAAAGTACCGTTAGTTGTGTATTGTACTGTAAATGTACCTCCACTACAAATTGGTGTATTTACACTGATAGCAGATAAATTTACCCTTGCCCATGCCTCAAAACTTAGGCGAATAGGCGTAGCAGGGCTATACATATCGTTACCATTTTGGGTAATTTCTATGGTAATAATGCCCGTACCTGTAGCCGTAATGCTTGTACCATTGATAGTGGCTTGTCCTGATACAACCGCAATAGTAATTGGTAAGTTGGAATTTGTAACTACGTTAATCGTTTGACTATCTCCAATAAACATATTGCTAAGACTTGCTTGCAAAGTAATTTGTTGGGCAAGTTTCAGGACGGCAATAGTGCTTGTAATTGCCGTAGCAGGATTCCAAAAATCATCTCCACTTTGCGAGAAAGTCAATAGAATGGGTTGTGCAGCATTGTTAATCGTCAATGTATTGCCATTGATAGTCGCATTGCCTGACGTAACCGCCATAGTTACAGGTAAGCCCGAAGTAGCCACTGCCGATACGGTTTCGTTGATTAAAGGACGAGTAATACTTGGTACAACTACATTCGTAATTTGTTGATTGGCTTTAATCACATTGAAAGTACGGCTGATAGGCGTAGCTGTTGCGTAATTCGCTGTTTCTGGGACTGTTGCTGTAATGGTAACACTGCCTATGGCTTTGTTCAAATTAACAAGGTTGTTATTGGTAATTGTCGCAATATTTTGCCCTTGTGTTATGGTAAATACTACAGGATTACCCGAAGAACTATTGGCACTCACTGCAAAACTACCACTGTTCCATGCTCTATCTGCTATACTTGCAAAATTGCTAATAGTTTGGGTGGCTTTACGTACTGTGAATGTACGGGTAACTGGCGTAGCTGCTAAGAATCCACTGCCTCCGTTTTGACTAGCTCTTAGCGTAATCGTACCAATACCTATGAGTGTAACAGAACTTCCGTTTACTACAGCATTTCCACTTACTAAGGTAATTGTAACGGGTAAGCCTGAAGAAGCTATGGCTCTTACTGCAAAAGGTTGAGTGCTAAATTCTCTGTCTGGGATACTGTCAAACGTAATAGTTTGGGTACGCAAAGCTGGTGGTGGTGGCGTATCTGTTTCTACAGTAATCGTAAAGTTACGCACCAATGTATTTGTGCCACAAGTTGTACCGCCGTTATCCGTTAAAGTTACGGTAATCATAACAACTCCCGTTTGTCCTGCTACAGGTGTATATTGTAAAGTGCCTGTAGTAGCGGGGTTAGTGTACGTAATGGTAGGGTTAGGCACTATGGCGGTGTTAGAACTTGTAGCCGTAATGGTCAAGGTTTGTCCTGTATCTCCTGTTGATATGCCACTTAAATTAATGGTTTGGGCAGTCGCATTAACCAATACACTTTGGTTATTGATAGCATTGATAGTGGGTGCATTGTTAGTCGGATTGACCGTTAAAGTTACGGTATTAGAAGTTACAGATGGCGTACAAGCACCACTTACAATAACTCTGTATTGGCGACTATTCATGGCATTACTTACCGCAGCCAAATTTAATGTTGCTCCATTTGCTCCTGCTATATCTGCCATTGTACCACTACTATTGTCTTGCCATTGGTAAGTTAAATTTGTTCCTGTGGCTGCTACTGTAAAACTTGTATTTGTTCCAGAGCAAACCGTTTGGTTTGACGGTTGTGTGGTGATTGCAGGTAGAGAATTTACTGTCAATGTAACGGCATTCGTAGTTAAAGAACAAGAGGCATCATTTACTACAACTCTGTATTGGTTATTATTTTGTGCCAATGTAGCTGCTGTTATGGTCAATGTTGCATTGGTTTCGCCAGTCAAATTACTGAAAGATGTACCGCCATTGGTGCTTACTTGCCATTGATAGCCTATTGTTGTACCACTTGTAGCTGCCACTGTAAATGTAGCATTGCTGCCTACGCATACTGTTTGGTTGCTTGGATTGGTATTGACAACTAAACTTGTAGAGATGGTAAGAGTAGCTGCATTAGACGTAACACTACAAGTACCTTGTGTAATCACAACTCTGTACTGATTGTTGTTCATGCCTGCCGTAGCTACAAAGTTCAAATTTGCGTTGGTAGCCCCTGCAATATTGTTAAAAGAAACGCCATTGTCTGTACTCAACTGCCACTGGTACGTAAGCCCTGTGCCTGTAGTTACGGTACTGAATGTAACATTGCTATTTGCACAAGCCGTTTGTGAGCTTGGTTGTGTAGTAATGATTGGCGAAGGATTGACTGTTAAGGTAACTACCGAAGAAAATACCGTACAAGCCCCTTCTATGATACGTAAACGGTAACGATTGTTATTTTGGGTCGTTGTTGTATTAGTCAAAGAAAGAGTAGGGGTGGTAGCACCTACAATATTGACAAAAGAAACACCGCCATTTGTACTTACTTGCCATTGGTAGGTCAATGTGCCTGTCCCTGTGGCTGCTGCATTGAAAGTAGCCGTTGCACCAGCACAAACTGTTTGGTTAGTAGGTTGTGTATTTACGACAATGCCCGTACCTATGAGCAAATACGCCACTTCTGAGGTTGTATTACAAGTATTTTGTGTAACTATTACTCTGTATTGGTAATTATTCATGCTGGCAGTTACGGCATTGACGGTCAAAGTAGCATTCGTTTCACCTGTCAAATTCAAGAAACTGCCTCCATTATCTGTGCTACGTTGCCATTGGTACGTAGTGCCTGTACCTGCCACTGTAACACCAAATGTAACATTTGCCCCTTCGCAAACAGTTTGAGAAAGAGGTTGTGTGTTAATGGTAGGCAAAGGGTTAATGGTAGCTGTAACAGTGGTTCTTCCTGATACTAAACAACCTGTCCCTGTTGCATAGACCAAATCGAAGAAACTATTGTAAACAGTTGTAGAAGGTACACCTGTAACGGTATTGGCAGAGCCTGTAATAGTGATAGCCCCACCTGCACCTACAAACGGATAGGCTACACCTATGCCTAAACTTGACAAACGTCCTACAGCACCATCGCCGACTATATCTACATTAATCAAACGATAATTACCCGCCGCAGGTATTGAAATATTGAGAGGTACATATACCTTTTGATTAATCATATCGGCAGTCAGCATAAATGTAACAGGACTGCCAATTACTGTTCCCAAATCATTATAGAGTTGTACGGTTAAATTTCCTGCCAAAGAAGGGTACACATAAGCACCCATAATAGTACCAGCCCCTGTAGTGCTGAAAACCAGCCCTCTATTGCGTACTGTTGTATTAGAATATGACCCAAAAGTTTCACTATTATTGACAATACCTATATTTCGGTACAAACTACTTGCATTTTCATCTTGCACGAAATAGTCTGTAGTTGTACTAATAGATGGTGTTGTAAAGGTGGTACCACTGCCTACTAAATCATTGTTTGCATTGAACCAACGCAGTGTATTACCTGTAGTGCCTACAGTAGCCGACAAAGTAACAGTACCTGTACCACAACGGCTTGCACCTACGCCTGTAGGGGTTGGTGAAGTAGTTATATTAATTTGAATGGGGGTAGAAGTTGTACTTGCTCCGCCATTAGTACAAGTAATCACACATCTGAACCATGTACTTGTAAACAGTGGGTCTGTTTGTAAGGTAGCTCTATTAGCAGCAGTAATGTTAGTATAAGTTACGTTATTACTTGATTGTTGCCATTGGTAAGTATTATTCAAAGTTGTTGGTGGAGTTCCTAAACTTAAGTTAGCACTATTACCCGCACAAACCGTTGTAGCCGTTGCGTTTGTTGTAGTAGTTGTAGGTGTACCTACACAAGTGCTGTTGTTAGAAGCCCATGCAAAATATTCTCCATTAGTCGTTATTAAATTAGCTAACCCCGTGGTAGTACGATTAATCACTGCATTGTTAGGAATAGCTCCTGTGCCTGTAGTAGCAGAGGCACTTTTCCAAGTGCCTGTCAGCGTAGTAGCTTGGGCTATGCGTAAATCTTCTTGTAAACCTCCAATCTGGTCTGAACCTCCATAAGTAGAGTTATTGGCAGGAAATTGTATGGTGGCGGTAGCAGGTAAATCTGTTCCTCCATTCAGTTGTACTCGGTAACTCCGAACCCCCATGACTGCACCAATAGGGGCTTGTAATGTGCCAGAAGGAGCAGGTTCAAGAGATACAGTAACGGTTTGTCCTGTCCAAGTAGCCGAATTTGTAAAGACTACGGTACGTAAAGCATTGGTAGAATAATTTGCTCCATTATAGGCAGTACCTATACCCAAAGGAAAACGCCTTGCACCAGCATTAGTTGTACCAAAGTTAATGCGTAAAGGACCTGCAATATATGAACCATGTGTAGTTGAAGGAATATCTGTATTAGGTGTAGCTCCACTTGCCATGTTTGCATTATTTTTCATATCTACTGTTAATAGATTAGTAAAAGACGTAATCACAATGCCTCTTGTCAAAATCAGTGGTACGGTTGTATTAGTAGTCCCAAAGCCACTACCGACTTTTAATGGGTAGTTTAACTGCACATGGTCATGCGTAATGATGCGTAAAGAGCCTGAAATAGTGCGTACCCCACTCACCAAAGGAATTTCGTGTTCGGGTATAATGACTCCCTGCGAGCCTGTCTGTCCAACAGATGTTGCATAAGCCACTTCCATTGTGTTTGCAGGATTCATTGTACCCCAAATTGGTGCAGCTGTTAATTTGCTGTGTACTGTCCGTACTATTTTGAGGTCTTGTGTGCCAGCCATGTTTGTCCCTAATGTCAAATTACCATTGGGGTTTACGTCGCCTCTAATCAAGTGAAACTGATTAGAAACTACTACAGGAGAATTGTAACTAACACCTGCATCGTTCAAATGCACAATACCTGCTATATAGCCATTTTGGATTGTACCTGTATTGGTAAATGTAGAGTGTTGCCCACCTATCCATGTAAGCGTAGATACGTTGGTAGCTCCCACACCAATAAAGTTAATCGTGCCTGCATTACTAAAATTTCCTCCTACATATACATTTTTACCTGTGGAGGTTGCCATCGTATTCAATAAGCCACTTGTACCAATAGTTACATCACCAAAGGCATTTAACATAGCCAATAATGCTCCCGAAGTAGAAGGGTAGTTGAATGTGCCATTGATAGCAATATTCTGGCAACGACCAATATTGACATCACAAGTAACAGTAGCCCCTGCGGGTATCACTACATTATTATCTGCCGTAGGCACTACGCCACCTACCCATGTACTTGCTGCACTCCAAAGCCCACCTGTAGGTGTAGCTGTAATGGTGGTAGGTACAAATTCTTCTACTTTGAAGTCATCTATCCAAACATTATGGCTTCCAAAAGAACCTGTTACTTCTATCCCTATTTTAGTAGTGGCTGTGCGGTAACTCTCAGGTACAACGGCTGTAATTCTTTGCCAAGGAGTTGTACTTGTCATTGTCCCCGTAATGCCTGCCTCGGGTAAAATAGTCATAAGACTTTGCCAAGTAGTCCCATTGTCATTAGATGCCACCACTCGTAAATTAACCCTGTTGTTGGTAGAAGCAAAGCCACCATTATTAAAAACTGTATTGGCAAAAAATAACCAAAAACGTATATAGGGACTACCAGCACTTGATAAATCTATGGTAGGGGATTCTATACGGCGACTGCCCATACCACTTACAGAACCACCATATCTGTAGTCATTGAACCACAAAACACCTGTACCAGAAACAGCCGATGAAGGTACAGTGCCTGCTGCACTTCCTGAAGGGGCAATGCTCCAAACACCAGCACCCAAATTGATGTTTTGTTCCCAATCTTGTTCGCCACCTATTAATCCGTCTGGTATGCCATCTCCTATTTGATTGATTTTACTTTGTGTCCAACTTTGTCCAATAGGAATATTATCTGCACTCCCTCTGGGTGCTAAACCTGTAGTGGCTGTCGTTGAACCAACAAAGCTTCCCTCAAAGTTTTGGGATAAATACACTTGTGCAGTAACATTGAGGCTCATAAGCCCGAAACAAAGTAACGTAGCCATACGCCACCATGTTAGAAGTTGAGTAGTAGGTACTAACATAAATAGATTGTAGGATTGATAAAACCAATAAATAATTTTATTTGATTATTGGAAAAAGAAAGTCGTTTGATTATGGAACAATGAAGCCCAAAGTTTTCCATAATCTGGTGTAAATTGATAGAGTGTAAGATAAGATTTTTAAGTTTAAAACTTATTACTATGAAATACAAGTTTATTAACAAAATATATAGGTGAGAGAGTATTACCCATCTAACACCTATTCTTAATTGTATTATTCAACAAGTCGTACAATAATAAACTCCACACGCCTATTCGCATTGTGTTCTGTACCTGTACACCGTATTCCATTGCTGCAATGATTAACTAAACGGCTTTCTCCGTAGCCTTTGCCCCATAATCTATTGGCTGTAATACCCTTACTACCTAAATACGCCACAATTTTATCTGCCCTTTGTTGAGATAACTCTAAGTTATAGTTGTCATCACCTCGCGAATCTGTGTGTACTGCTATTTCTACAGTCAGTTGTGTATTATTGGCTAAAATAGTATAAAACTTCTCTAAGGCAGGGTTAGCTTCTACCGTAAATGCCGTATCATTAACATTAAAATTTATTTTTTCGACTAAAAGAGCCTTACCCAAAAAAATTTCTTTCAAAGGTATTTGCAAGGTATATTGTTTGCGGTGTTGTACCGTCTGGAACTCTATAGGCGAAGGCATAGAGAAATAATGACTGTGATAAGCTATAATTTTATAGGAGTGATGAGGGTCAAGAATTAGACTAAATTTCCCTTGTGAGTTGGTCATCACTGTATCGGTACTTTTATTTTGGATAGAGGTAATCAAAACTTTTGCAGCCACAATCGGCTCATTATTATCTTCATTATATACAAAACCATCTACTACATAGAGTTTTTTTTGAGAAAATCCTACTGATAGAAATTGATTAACTATAAAAAATATAAATAAAAAGAAGTAGCTTTTTTTCATTGATTGAAATATTACATAAAAGTTCTCTAATAAACAAATATAGAAAACTCTATTGATTAAACTACTGCTGACGGATATTTTCATAAAAAATGTTATAGGGCTTGCTAATATTATTTTTTTAGCTATATTTCTACTCCATTTTTTGTTTTTCACTATGAAACATTACTTACTATTTTTACTACTTTTTATTTCCTTTGGTCAATCTTTACAAGCTCAATACCAATATTTCAAACAATATGCTTTGGAGGAGGGACTGCCACAGTCAGAAGTATGGGCATTATTGGCAGACAGTAGAGGGCATTTGTGGTTAGGCACAAACGGTGGCGGTTTGGTGCGGTTCAATGGCAAATCTTGTACTATTTTTAACAAAAGACATGGTTTTCCCAACGAGCAAATCAACTCTTTGACCGAAGACAGTGATGGGGTTATTTGGGGCAATACGTTTACAAGTGTGTTTAGGTATGACGGTAAAGCATTTACACACTTCACGAATTTGGCAGGGATAGACCTAATTATTTCGGGTTTTACGCAAACCGTAGATTGCCCTGCGGATAAGTCTATTTTTGTGTTGAGAGTGATAAATCAACAACAAAGGCACGTATGGCAGTATAAAAACGATAAATGGCAACATCTTAATGAACAGCCTATATTTAAAGATAAAAATATCGTAAATATTAAAAGAACACAGGATAATAGGGTGTGGTTACTACTCAATACGCCTAACCAGAATTTGTATGAGTACAAAAATGGCGAATGGGCATTGAGTGAATTATTGCAGCAAGAAGCCTTACAAAACAAGTTTATTGTTCCTTTTTACTACGATACAACGACCAAAGAACTTTGGATAGCTGCCCAGTATCAAGATGCGAATGGGCAATTACAAAAAGAAATATATGTGGAGAAAGATAATACCTTACAACGTAAGTTTTTTCCTGAAAAAGCCTATCCTCTTATCAATAATTTTCAGAACGTAGTAAAAGACCATAGTGGAAACTTTTGGTTTTTGTCTAATAATAATAACGCAGCTCTTGGTGTAATAAAAGTCAATGAACAAGATTTCATCAACTTTGAACCTAAACATGGTTTCAATGTTGCCTTTGTCAATCAAATGGTGTTGGACAGAGAGGGGAATATTTGGATAGCTACACGAGGCAACGGGATTTTGAGGTATTCAGGCGAAACTTTTACGGCTTTGAATGCTACTTTTGGACTAAAAGATGAAATGGTAAGGGCTATTTACCAAGATTCAAAAGGTATTTTTTGGATTGGTTCGGCAAATGGGGGCTTTGCTTCGTTTAACCCCAAAACCAAAGAGTTGCAAAATTATACCTGCCCTTTTACAATAGGGCGTATCTCACAGATTACAGAACAACCGGACGGGAGTTTATGGTTGGCAACAGTAGTAGGAATGGTTAAATTTGAGAATGGAAAATTTACAGATATTACCACACAATTAGGGATTCCTGCGGGGCAAGTGTACACAGGTATTGTAAAAAGTCGTAACGGTAGAGATTGGTGGTTTTCGTCTTTGGGTGGTGGTGTATTGCGGTATGATACCCAAACCAAAAGTATTACACAGTACAATACTGCCAATAAAAAGTTAAAAACGAATATTGTTCACTCTATTTTTGAAGATAAAAAAGGCATTGTTTGGCTAATGACTAATAATGGTCTGCACAAAGTAGCTGTCAAAGGGTTGTTGCAAAATGAAGAAGAAAAAATTACGGTTTACACCTCTAAAGATGGTTTGGGATTGGATTTGGTGCAACAAATGGTGCAAGACAAAAACGATAATTTGTGGGTAACTACCTACGGTGGCGGTATTAGCCGATTTACAGGGCAAAGATTCATTACTTACAACGAACAAAATAGCCAACTGAATGCGGATTTAGTCTATTCATTGAACCAAGACTCTTTGGGGAATCTTTGGGCAGGTACACAAAAAGGTGTTTCGCGTATTGCCATTGATGAAAAAAGTGAGGTAGTAAATATCCAAAACTATACGCAGAATGATGGTTTTATGGGTTTGGAAAGTAACGGTATGGCTACGTACAAAGACCGCAGCAATAACTTATGGTTTGGGACTATTCGCGGGGCAGTGCAATATGATTTTTTGAAAGACAGCAAAGAAAAAAAGCAGCCAATAGTCAATGTTACAGACCTAAAACTGTTTTTTAAAGAAGTAAATTGGCAAGCAGAGGACTACAAAGGCTATTTTTCGGACTTAATGGCGTGGTTTCCTTTACCCCAAACCTTAGATTTACCGTATAACCAAAACCATGTTACTTTTAATTTTGAAGCAATAGCTTACAAAGATGCGGACAAGATTTTGTACCAATGGAAATTAGATGGTGTGGACAAAGACTGGACACCTTTGATAGACAAAACTGAAGCCGTTTATCCAAACTTATCACCTAAAAAATATACGTTTCAGGTACGAGCCACCGCAGACAAAGGGGCAACATGGAGTAATGTGCAAACTTATAGTTTTGTTGTCAGTCCGCCTTGGTATGCTACTTGGTGGTTTATTACGCTAAGTATTTCTACTGTGCTGTTAATCAGTTATTTAAGTGTACGTTGGAGAATTAATGCTATTAAAGAAAGGCAAGTAGAATTAGAAAAGTTAGTGAATGAAAAAACTGCCGAAGTTCGCCAACAAAGAGATGAAATTTTGGCACAAAGCCAAGAATTACAAGCTGCTAACACCGAAATACGCAAGCAAAGTGATTTATTGGAACAAAAAAACAGGGACATTACGGCAAGTATCAACTACGCCAAACGTATTCAAACGGCAATGCTAATGGGTGAGGAAGATATGCAGAAAATATTACCCGAAAGTTTTGTATTGTTCAAACCCAAAGACATTGTAAGTGGCGATTTTTATTGGTTGGAAAAAATTAAGATAGGGGAGGACAGAGAAAAAATTATTGTAGCTGCCGTAGATTGTACGGGTCATGGTGTACCGGGTGCTTTTATGAGCATGATTGGCAATGATTTGTTGAACCATATTGTCTTAGAAAAACACATTACAGAAAGTCATTTGATTTTGTCTGCCCTGCACAAAGGCGTAAGAAAGTCTTTGAAACAGTCTGAAAATAGAGTGAAAGATGGTATGGATTTGTCTTTAATGGTGTTTGAAAAAGAAAACGGCACAATTACCAAAGCCCACTATGCAGGAGCTATGAACCCTCTTTACTATGTGCCACTGCAACAAGCTGAAAATTTTAAGGAAATAAAGGCTGACAAAAAGCCAATAGGTGGAAATTTTGCTGGCGAGGAAGAAGATAGAACTTTTACTAACCACGAAATCAGTGTGTTAGCTACCCCCACTACCTTCTATTTGTGTTCAGACGGCTACCAAGACCAATTTGGCGGGGAACGGAACAGCAAGTTTTTGGTACGGCGTTTCAGGGCTTTGTTAGCCTCTATAGTGCATTTGCCTATGGACGAACAAAAAAATATTTTGGAAAAAACAATGACAGATTGGCTGGGGACACACAGACAGATAGATGATGTATTGGTGTTGGGGATAAAAGTGTAAGCAATTAGTTGATGCACTTTTGTTAGAAGTAAAATATATTGCTCTAATGGAGTTTTATTATGGTATTTTTCTATAAATAACGTAAGTTGCGTAATGTATCCAACTAATGTTATTGATATTAGAAAAAATGTGTAAAAAAATTATTTTCTTTCTGTTTCTTTATTTTCAAACATTTTTGCTTTCCGCCCAAAGTTCATATAGTTTGCAAAATAAACCTTTTGATTACCTAACAACTTTTGATGTTTTAATAGACAGTAACTATACATTTGAGCAAGTTTACAACGATAAAAAAATGTCTTTTGTAAGCTATTCAGGTAAATATGATTTCAAAGGTATTGATTATTGTTGGTTAAGATTTTCAATAAAAAACCCTTCAACCTATACGCAATACGGCTATTTATCAGTATCTCCTAAATTTCATAATGTCTTATATAACTATAATACAGATACTAAAAGCTGGCAAAGCTCACAAACAGGTATGGAAATGAATATAGGAAGAAGGAAAAATGATGTGATGCCTTGCGTATTTCGTGCCAATAGCCAAGATACTTTTTTTCTTAAAGTGAAGGTGCAGCAATTAGCTCAGCAGCCTCATAAAGTAGCTTTTAAGATAAAGATAGAACAAGAAAAATATTACTTAGAAAATGAACAGTTTATCTTGTTGTTATGGGGGGCTACTTTGCTTACCATTTTAGTATTTTTTTTCTATAATCTTTATATTTATTTTATCTTCAAAGACATCACTTACCTCTATTATTTGGTCATTTTATTAGGTGGAATCATTTACACTACCGCAAATCATTCATATTTCAATATATTACTACCCGCCCGACTCTTTAATATAGAAGTAAATACCAATGGAAACATCTATTTTTTTGACCTTAATGCAGGGTTAGCAAGAATGGGAGTTGCGATTATTATGACAGGTTTTGTGCAGTTTGCACGTACCTACTTACAACTCTCTTGGCAATTTATATTTTGGAATAAGGTATTAAAATATATGTTATATATTTTTTGTGGCGTTATCCTTATCGATATTTTGCTTACTTTAAGTGGTGTTTATTATGTGGATAATTGGGTGGTATTGCCCCTAAATATCTTGCTTATTATTATTATTTTGTTGTTATTTTATTTAGGAATTATCTCTTTAAGAAAAGGCTATACACCTGCACTCTATTTCCTATTAGCAAATACTATCCCTTTATTGTTTATTCTGCTGCTAACAATTTATTTAGTTTTTTACAGGTCTTATGGGCAAATCACTACACTACTACCCAATTTAGCTGTTATTTTACAAACATTGACCATTGCTGTAGCCTTAGTAGCTCGTGTCAATAACTTGAAAGAGGAATTGAAAGAAAAGCAGTTAGAAGCACAAGTTTTACGTAGTGAAAACCAACAAATGGTGTCCAGAAATCAGTTTATAGAACTTGAAAACGAATACATTTTAGCTGAAATAATGCTTGAAAAAAATCAAAAGGAAGAACTACAAGCCAAATTAGAGGCAAATCAACGTGAGCTTGCCTCTAATACGCTGTATTTGTACCAAAAAAATGAGGTGCTGACAAATTTGCAAAAGCAGATTGAAAAATTATCACAAAAAAATCCTCACTCACATACAGAAGAACTAAAAGTAATTAACGCCACTATCAAAAACAGCTTGCACCTTGAAACAGATTGGGAAAAATTTAAGCTGCACTTTGAGCAAGTTCACCCAAGTTTTTTCAAAGAATTACTCGAAAAACACCCGACACTTACCAACAATGAAATTCGTTTGTCTGCTTATCTACACCTCAATTTATCGACCAAAGAAATAGCTAAATTACTTGGCATTAATCCCGAAAGTGTGCATAAGGCAAAAACAAGACTGAACAAGAAACTAAATAATATAGCTGAATAAATAACGTGAGTTGCGTAATAGCTATGGTGTGGGCTAAAGCCCACACCATAGTAGCTTATTTTAAGTTATTGATAATCAATTTTTTATATTGTAAAATAAACTTTTTTTTGCCTTGTCCCTAATTTGTCCATACTCCTTTTTAGGTAATATATAGACCATAATCTTTATTTGTCTTCATGTTTTAAGTAGGCTATCAAAAAGCAAAAGAGTTGCTTATAGGTAAACCTTATGTGTAAAATCTATCACTTTAAACCATTTTAGACAATGTACTACAATCAATCAAACAAGGGCTTATTCGTAGGCTTATTCTTTATGCTAATAGCAGCTTCTTGTTCAGAAAGCCCTAAGCCAGCTACTGCCATTACCATCACAAGCACAGACTTTGCAGCCTCGCAGCAACCAAATACTTCCGCAAAGTTTATATCTTTTGAAAAAGGAAAATTTACGGCTACCCCTACCGAAGGAGAAAACCAAGTTTGGGATTTTAGCACCTACAAATCCAGCACTGCAACGGCAGGCACAACGAACTATTTAGCACCACAAGCCAATACAATGTTCAAAACGGCTACCTACGGACTAAAATATGTGTCAAGGGTATTGGGTTTAAACCTTAATATTACCAACCATTATGAAATTTCAAGCAATGGTTATTACAATTTAGGTTCGCAAATCCAACAATCCTCTACTTCGTTGGGCAATGGCATAGTGCTATCAACGGTTGATTATGAAAACGCATGGACACCCAAAGCCTTACTTTGGAAATTTCCGATAGTTTACAAAGAAAGTTATACCAGTGAGAGTGCAATAAAAGAAAGTTTTAAGCTCACAGCTCCGCCTTTTGGTTTAAACAATGCTCCAACAGACAGAGTGCTGACTGTAAAACAACAAGGGCAGGTAGTAGGTTGGGGCAAATTGATTTTGCCAAGTGATGCCAACGTAGTAACAAGTGAGGTGTTGTTGCTCAAATTGACAACTACTTCCACTTTAACGTACTTTTTGAACAGTAATCTTGCACCAGCAGCTTTGTTAGGTGGCTTGGGACTCACGCAAGGCGAAACAAGCACAAGAGTTTATTACTACTTTTTCTCAAAAAAATCAGGTGATATTGCAACTGTAATCTTTGAAACAGATGCAGCAGGAAATCCAAAATTACCTTCGGGACAAGCATACTATCTAACAAAGTAAGTTTTTGTACTTAAAATTAATGATAGTTATATCAAACCTATAAGGTTTTGAAAACCTTATAGGTTTATAGTCTAAAAGTGTCTGATACTTTCTTTATTCATCACAAATTAAATTTAAACTTATGAAAACTAAATTTTTAATTTTCTCAATTTGCTTGTTATTCTTGGGCTGTTTGTCTTGCAAAAAAGATGACTCAGTTGGTACAGATTCGCAAGAGGAAACAGCCAAATTAAATGCTAAAAAAGAACTTGACAACAAATTGAAGGCGGAATTAATCAGCAAAAATATTACTTCGGTTGCTTATTGTGTAGTAAAAAATGACAAGCTATTGCATAGCAACGCACAAGGTTTTGCAGATAAAGCTAACAATAGATTAGCAACAGACTCCACAAGGTATTTGGTGGCTTCTGTTTCAAAAATAGTTACTTCGGTTGCCTTAATGCAGTTGGTAGAGCAAAATCTCATTGGATTAGATGATGATATTAACCAATTTTTGCCTATTTCTATAAGAAATCCAAAGTATGCAGATGTAAAAATTACTTGTAGAATGTTGTTGAGCCATTATTCGAGTATTGTCGATGACCACCAAAATAGTTTTAAATTAGATTGTTTTGGCGTTGATTGTCCAATGACCTTTGACGACTATTTTAGGAATGTGTTTGTGAGCAATGGCAACTATTTTTCTCCTGATAATTTTTCAAATAACCAACCCGGTACTAAGAAAAGTTATAGCAATTTGGCATCTGCATTAGTGGGTTATTTGGTGGAAAAGGTAAGTAAAACGCCGTTTGATGTGTATTGTAGAAATAAAATTTTTATGCCTTTGGGTATGAAAAAAACAGACTGGCGTATAGCCAATGTTCCACTAAACGAATTAGCTATTCCTTACTCAAAAGAAATAACAAGTGCAAATCCTCATTATACATCTCCAGACTATCCGAATGGAGGATTGAGGACAACGGTATTAGATTTATCTAAGTTTTTGAGGGCAATTATTGGTAATGGTACTCTGAATGGCGTACAAATCTTATCGCCAGCCAGTATGACAACTATGAGAACTCTTCAATATGGAGATACAAGCCAATGTTTGTCATTCTTCTACGATACCAGCACAGACAGAAAATTGTTAGGGCATACAGGAGGCGAAAAAGGTGTAACAAGTGAAATGTTCTATGATGTCAATACAAATGTTGGGGTCATTATTTTTGCTAATGACGAAGATGCCAAAATAGGTACAATGAGTTCACTTTTGTATAGTTATGGAGAAAAGTAATAAGATTTATTAGGTATCTTATTATAGATTTTGCTAGTTATTAAAAAAGTATTAACAGATACAACAATAAAACAACCTTACAAGTGTTTTGAAACTTTGTAAGGTTGCTATTCTCCAATTAATTTGTTGTTTAACACTTTTAAGAAGCACCTTTGTTAATTAGTTTATTTCACTATAGAATATGCCAAACGAAAACCAATGTATGACTCCCACTTATTAGGCATACGTTTATCACGATACGCTATTTGGTTATACAAATAGAAGTGTATGTAAGCTCCCCCACGTATAGCATACTTTGTGCCTGTATAGTTAGGCTTTTTGTACTGTTCAGACCATTCAGAAGATGTCCATTCAGCCACATTCCCTGTCATGTCATAAATACCCAACTCATTGGCTTCCTTTTCTCCTATAGGGTGTGTGGTATTATTAGCACTTTCGCTAGACCACCCAACAATTTCTATATTATTTGCACCTGCGTACTTATAACTCTTGCTTTTATTACCTCCCCGAGCTGCATATTCCCATTCTGCTTCTGTCGGTAACCTATACAAACCCTTTCCGCCTAAAGGTGGAAACTTCGCATTCAGTTTTTCTATGAAGTATTTAATATCATCATAAGAAACCTGTTCCACAGGACAAGTCTTACAATCTTTATTATTACTTGGATTGTCCTCCATTATTGTTTGCCATTGCTCTTGCGTTACTTCGTATTTGCCTATATAAAAATCGGCTACTTGTTCTGTATGTAGTGGTTTTGAGGCTTGCATATCTTTACTATCACCATCTCTGTTGGGGTCATAGCCCATTTGGTAAGCCCCTCCTTTTACTAAAACCATTTCATAGACAAACACAGGTAAGTCTGGTTTTGGCTCTGGGGTTGGTAATGGTTCTGGGTGTATTATATCAGGGCTTTTTGAGTTAGAGAAGTAGAAGTTACTTGGTTCATCTTTATATTGATTCTCAACCTTTTGAGGTTCTCCCATAGTATTATTTTTTTTACTTATGGCAGTGTATTCATTTACTTTGAGACTTATTTTTTGAAGAATGACTATTAAGTCTTCATTTTTTAATGTTTCAATAGACTCTATAACTGCTTTGGCATAAGGACTATTTCTATCTTCACTTTCACCATCTATAGCTATCTTGTTAGGAGTGGTGGCGAAGGAAATATACAAGCCTCCTAATTTTTTTTTGAAAGGTGATGCGACTTTGTTTGCAATAAACTTTTCTAGTGTTACTTTCGGTAGTCCTCCTCCCTTTTCATTACTTACAGGCATCACCCTGCACGCATCTACCATAATAATTTGTAGGTGTGAAACTTTACTTATCTTACTTATCTGCTCTTGCAAGCTTAATGTATTACTACCCAAATTAGATTCATCAAGATACTCTGTTGCCTCTATGGGAATTAGGTAATTAGTATTATTTACCTGAATGCCATGACCTGAGTAGTAAAATAGTGCCGTTACATGCTGTTTTTTTTGTTTGTACCTTTGTAATGATGCAACAAATTCATTAACAGCTTTTTCCATTTGTTCTTTTGTAAGGTCAATAGGATAAGTCACCTTAAAATCATATTTTTTAAGCATATCACCTATATCTTTTACATCATTTGTTGGTTTTTTAAGTCTACTCATATTTTGATAATCCCCATTACCTATTAACAAAGCAACACGAACTTCATTTTGAGCCATAACTTGTATAGATAACAAATTGTAGCATATAATAAAAAAGATTAAGTACAAACAACGTATAAAATTAATCATGGTAGTTTTGGGTTTTAATAAATGTATGAAAGAACAATATGGAAATATAAAAATAAAGCAGTACATTTGCAATACTAAATTAGTTTATTTTAATATTACAGCAGAATTAATAACAAAAAACCTTGTAAAGGTGTTTAAAGAATTTAGATATATCTAATAAGTTAGCTAACAATACTCTATATAGCATTACAAAACTTATTTAGTTAATTGTTTCTCTCATAGTTTTAAGCTATTACCTTCTAAAAATAATTTTCACTAAACTTTATATATTTTCATTTTTAACTATTTGCTTATGCTTATTCGTACTCTACTATCATGCTTGTTGGCTTGTTGGGTTGTATTGGTACACGCCCAAACAGTTTATACTCCTAAAGACAAAAAATTCTTTGAAGCCCAGCTTCCTACCATCAAAAATCACTTGGCAACTTTAGGGCTCACCGACCAACATATTACTGACGTAAATATAGGTACAGACACCTCTAATGAACACCTTATACTATATCTAAAAGTTGCTAAAGCTACCACTTGGATTTCTTTGAGAAAAGGTTATGTGCAAACCAATAAAGATACTTTGGAGCAAGTATTATTTCGTTATATAGTAGCAAAATGCGAGATAGACCCACCTACACAAGTACAAATTCATATTGAGGGAGATAAAAACTATTTTGTACGAGCTGGTTTAGACCCTGAAACTAAGAAATTTATTATTGAGGAGGACAACACCCCTAAGGCTACTGCACCACCTTTTAGAGTGCCAGCAGGTAAGTATGTACCATATGCACTTACTAAAGAAACAGACTTGATTTTATTGCGTAACTTAATCATAACAGCTATTAAAAAACGTTATAAAAATAAAGGTACATGGACAGACAAAGCAGAAGTGAAAGTTATTTGGAATGATGACAACATAGTAATGTTAAAAATTTTTAATCTTAAAAATGAAATTTTAAAAGATGAAAACTATTACGAACAACTTTATGTAACAATTCTACTGCAAGTAGCAAGTAAAGATATTAAATTCACTTGTATTGTAAATGGTAAATATGGTTCGGGCTTTATATTTGCTCCACGTAGTAGTCAATACGAGGATATGAGTGCAAGTCAAGAATATAAAGATATTCTCTATGAGTATGCCCTTGAACTTACTAATTATTTGAAGGATACATTTAAATAATTTCGTTAGTTAGTATTGCTGCGATTTTTTTGCACTTTAATTATTTTATAAAATATCAATAGCTTATAAAATGATTAAATAGTAAAATTTTTATTTATTAATTATATTTTTTAGCTAGTTTTACCTTATATACAATTTTTCAACTTTATTTTATTTGAAACTGTATGGAACTACGTACAACTATACAAAACAATCTCTTGTTTCTCTCCATTTGTTGGGGGGTACTAGCATTTTTTTACACTATTATCAATAGGTTATATTCAACGGAATTATTACTTACTCTACCGCTAGCTCTGTTTTCGGTTGCCAATTGGATTTTCATCAAGCAAACCTTAATCGTACATGCTACTATACTAACCGTTGTGAGGGGATATTTAGTGCTTTGGATTGTCTTATTAGCTTTACGCCCCCTATTCAACACCTCTCAATATACTTTTGTGCTAGTCTTGTGTGCTATAGTAGGTTTAGTAGCAAGCATTTACCTTTGGCAACAGTCGCAATATGGTCGCAAATTGTCTATACAAAAACCTGCACTTACCGCAGCACAAAAAGAGCAACTCATAAATTGCATAGCACTCAATGAACTTGACAAATTTTTTGAGGAAATAGATAAGATTTTTGAAGAACATAACTACAAAGATACTGTTTTAGAACAGCTAAGGGACGTATTTATTCAGAGTTCTCCTAACACACCTGTCAATTTCCACCAAAAACTACAGGCTTATACAAACGCATTACCCTTTAAATAGTATAGAGTAATTCACTATGGATTTGCCTTTAGGTGTGTGAAGAATAAGACGATTCGCCTTTGGGCAAATCTACAGTACATTCGCCCAAAGGCGAATGTATTTTTGTTTTGTTGGTAACCATAAAAAACTCCCTTAAAACTTTCCTACCTAAAATAGAAAACTTATTTTTGGCTACTTCAAATCCTCCTTTTTAATGCTATGGCAAACTTTCACACCCCAAAAAAAGTAAGTTTTTTAGGCAAAGAAGAACAACAATATAAAGTAGGTGGCTACTTAAAATCTTCTTTTCACCCAAAAGACAAAATACGCAAAGGCAGCGACTTTTCAACCAAAAAGTTTCCTGCCAAAATAGACTTGCGTCCCTTTATGACCAAAGTAGAACAGCAAGGGCGTATTGGCAGTTGTACCGCCAACGCAATGGCAGGGGCGTATGAATACCTTGCCAAAAGGCATTTGGGAGAGGCAGCAGACGTAAGCCGTTTGTTTGTCTATTACAATGCCAGAGAAGAAATGGGAACTGTAGCCGAAGATTCAGGAGCTACCTTGCGAGTTTGTATAGAAGTGTTGCAAAAAAATGGGGCTTGTGCGGAGGCTACTTGGCAGTATGACGAGAAAAAGTTTTTGAAACGTCCTACACAAGAAGCCTATCAAGAAGCCAAACAGTTTTTGGTAGAAGACGCAGAACGTATAGAAAACGATTTGGCAGCGTGGAAAAGTGCCTTAGCAGAAGGTTATCCGATTGCCTTTGGGATAGAACTGTTCGAGTCTTTTGACAAAGTGCGGAGAGATGGCAGAGTAAAAGTGCCTAATCCGAACAAAGAAAAGCACGTAGGCGGACACGCCATGTTGTGTGTGGGTTATTTGGAAAAAGACCAACTTTTTATAGTTCGTAACTCTTGGGGTGAAGACTGGGGGGACAAGGGCTACTGTTATATTCCCTATCACTATGTACTGCACGAGGATTTTAATGACGGAGATAATTGGGTGATTAAAAACGTAACAGATTTGGATTTTGGCAAAGATGTAGCCATAGATGACGATGAATCATATTTTTATGATGAAGGGACATTGGTTATTTATGACTACCATATTCGCACTAAAAAAGTAGATGCCTTTTTGGACAAGGTAGAAAAATTATCCGAAAAATATGCTGATGGCAAAGACTGGGGCTTCGAGATTATAGAAGATGAAGAAGATGAAAATCTTATTTATCTGGACGAGTTTTTTGTAGAGGCAAATGATGCCAATGGTTTTTTAGACGAATTAAATGTACTTTCAGAAAAAATGGCAATAGACGACGATTACGATTTCCAATATGTGATAGAAGGGGAGGATTTTGAGGACGAAGAAAATATCACAGAAAAAGAAGAGGCTTTGAGTGAAGAAGAAGACACAGAAAGCCCTGACAATGAAAACTTTGTAGAACTGTATGATTTCTACATTAAAACCACCAAAATAGATACCTTCACCCAAAAATTAGAAGAACTGTGTGGAGAATATGCCATTGAGGGAGATTTTGACTATGAAGTTTTTGAAGATGAGGAAGAAGACAATGTGTTTTGGTTCGAAACTTTCTTTGTGGCTACCGAAAAACCCAAAGAATTTCTAGCAGCTTTAGACAAATTGTGTTCGCAATATGCTGTCAATCATGATTTTGACTATGAGGCATAATTGTAAAAAGTATTAATTAAGATGACATCTTAATTAATACTTTTTACAATTAATATTTTCTGTACTTTGTAATACATAATAGCTTTTTTTACAACCTATTTGATTGTTTAACGTAAAAGAAGAAAAAAACTATTTTTTATCTTTAATCCACATGAAAGCAATTTTGTCATTTCTCTTGTATGTCGTTGCTATTTTTGCAGCAGGCTACATTTTGCCCGGTATTCGTATCAAAAGTATTACTACAGCAGCCGTTATTGCGGTTTTACTTTCAGTAGCAAGTTTTACGATTAAACCTATCTTGAAATTAATTGCCTTTCCTATTAACTTCTTGACATTAGGTTTGTTCACTTGGGTAATTGATGCGTTTATTTTAGTTATCATAGACAAATTATTAGAAGATTTTGAAATAGATGGTTTCTTATGGGCTATTATCTATGCCGTAGTCTTAGCAGCTACTAACGGTTTGTTACATATTATTTTCTAAGAAGCTGTTTGAATTAACTCCGTAGGAGTGAAATATTTGTAGAAAATCACATTTTTATAATAAAAGAACCCCGTAGGGGTGGCATATTTCACTCCTACGGAGTTCTTTGCCTAATTGTTTGATAAATTTCTACAAATATGACAGTCCTACGGACTTAAAAATTAACTCAAACAGCTTCTAAGTTTTGTAACTGTATATTCGCCTTCAGTCAAATTGTGATTAATCCAATCGTACATTGTTTACATAGAATAGGGTTTGCAAACCCTATTCTATGTAAACAATGTACGATTTATCTAAAAATCATTGTGGGTTTTGCTACTCCCACAATGATTTATTATTTTTAGCACTACCTAATACAATAACCATTTATCATGCAGCACATTCATATTTTGGGAGCAGGTTTAGTTGGCTCTTTGTTATCTATTTATTTGGCTCGTAGGGGCTACCAAGTACATTTGTACGAAAGAAGACCAGATTTTAGGCGGGCAGACTATATAGGCGGAAGGTCTATCAACTTAGCCATGAGTGATAGAGGATTAAAAGGGTTGGGTGGGGTAGATTTAGCCGAAAAAGTAAAATCTGTGGGGATTCCTATGTACCGCCGTGTCATGCACGACACACAAGGCAACCTAACCTCACAACCCTACGGCAAAGACAACCAATGTATTTATGCGGTTTCAAGGGGCAATTTGAACAAGTTTTTGTTAGATGAAGCCGAAAAATACAACAATATTCATGTAACCTTTGAACAGCGTTGTTTGGACATAGATTTAAAAAAATCTTTGATATACTTAGAAAATACGCAGTCTAAACAGCAAAAAAACGTAGAGGCAGATGTAATTTTGGGGGCAGACGGGGCTTTTTCGGCAGTGAGGTATGCTTTACAAAAAACAGATAGATTTGATTATTCGCAACAATATTTGGCACATAGCTACAAGGAATTGACCATACCGCCAACGGCTACAGGCGAATTTGCGATGGAAGTCAATGCTTTGCACATCTGGCCTCGTGGTGGCTTTATGTTGATAGCCCTGCCAAATTTGGACAAAACTTTTACTTGTACCCTCTTTTTGGCTACAGAAGGCGGTAGTCCGTCTTTTGCAGACCTCAAAAGTAAAGAAAATGTAGTGGCGTTTTTCCAACAGTATTTCCCTGACGCAGTGGCACTAATGCCCGATTTTGTAGAACAGTTTTTTGAAAATCCTACGTCTTCTTTGCTTACTGTAAAAGCCAAACCTTGGGTCTATGGCGACAATATTGCTTTGATTGGAGATGCTGCCCACGCCATTGTACCGTTTTATGGGCAAGGCATGAACGCAGGTTTTGAAGATTGTTATGAACTTGACCAACTCCTTACCCAATACCAAGACCACTGGGCAACGACCCTACAAGCCTACCAAATGGCACGTATAGACAATGCAAATGCCATTGCCGACCTTGCCCTAATGAATTTTGTAGAAATGAGGGATTTGGTAGGGAAACCTGAATTTTTATTGCGGAAAAAAATAGAGGCGAAACTCAATGAATTGTACCCACAAGACTGGATTCCTCTCTACACAATGGTTACGTTTAGTCCAAATCTGCCTTACAAAGAGGCTTTGCGTTTGGGAAAAATACAAGACAGTATCATGGCAAAGGTCATGGCACTGCCGCATCTTGCAGAAAATTGGCAGTCTTTGAATTTTGAGAAAATTATTGCAGAGTATAGACAGTTGTCAGTTATTAGTGAATAGTAATCAATTAAACAGTTATTTGTAAATCACAAGAACTCTACTTACAAATAACTGTTTTTCTATTTTTTACTGATAATTGAAGTCAGCCATTAATTTTAGTTTTCACCACTTTTTAATTCTCTAAACCTTCCTTATGCTCTGGTTTACCATTGACCTAAAAGAAAATTATCTATCATTACGACCTATATTATTACTTCGTTTCTGCAAAGAAAGTTTTTTCATGTAGTTTATCATACTTGTATTTTGTCTATCTTTTTATAGATAGGCAGGGTAAATATATTGCTTATAGAATCGACCACGTTACGTTGCCTTTGTTAAATTGAGGTGAAGTATTTATAAAAAAGTCATTTCAAATAAAAAAAGAGTACCTCCAGTTTCATACGTACTTCTTTTGTACTTTTGCCTTTATTATACAGTTGTTAATACAATACGATTCATGAAAATTTTTACTCCACATAATTGGACTTCTTACGAATTAATAGATTCTGGGGATTTTGCAAAATTAGAAAGATTTGGCGAAGTGGTTACCTATCGTCCTGAACCACAGGCTGTTTGGTCTAAATCTTTGCCCGAAGCCGAATGGATACGCCAAGCAGATGCCACTTTTAAACCTGCCAAAGAAAAAGGGGCAGAACAACTGATAGATAAAGGTGAGTGGTTTACGAAAAAAGGCACACCAGACCGTTGGTTGGTGCAGTACAAAACCAAACACCTTAATTTGAAAGTAAAATCGGCTTTGTCTGCCTTCAAGCACGTAGGCATTTTTCCTGAACAAGCTGCGAATTGGGATTTTATTGCCGAAAAAACAGCCCAATTAGACAAGCCCAAAGTGCTTAATTTGTTTGCGTACACAGGCATAGCTTCGTTGGCTGCCCGCCAAAGTGGTGCGGAAGTTACCCATGTAGATTCTATCAAACAAGTGGTTACGTGGGCAAGAGAAAACATGGAATCTAGTAATTTGGACAATATTCGTTGGATTGTGGAAGATGCCATGAAATTTGTAAAACGTGAAGTGCGTAGGGGTAGCATTTATCAAGGCATTATGTTAGACCCACCTGCGTATGGTCGTGGGGCAAATGGTGAAATTTGGAAGTTGGAACAACATATCAACGAAATGATAGGAGAATGTGCCAAATTATTGGACAAGAGAAACGGTTTTTTTATTCTCAATATGTATTCTATGGGGCTTTCGCCTATTATTTCCGAAAATCTTATCAAATCTCATTTTGAAAATACGCCTAATCTCGAATATGGTGATTTGGTCGTTACAGATAAATTTGGTAAAAAATTGCCTTTGGGGAGTGTGTGTAGATTTGGGCAATAAAGTTTCTATCCCCGTAAGGGCTTCAAGCCCTTGCGGGGATTTTAAAAGAAGTAGTGCTAACAAAAACTAAGCAAACTTCAAGGTAAAATGCTGTTTCGGCTGTTCTTTCCTAAAAAACACCAAACCAACCTGAAATAAATCAATCGTAACAGTGGCTTGTGGGTGTTCACATATTTTTTTCCATGCCATTGTCATCTCTTTTGACCAATAAATATCATCAAAAATAAATACACTATTGTTGTGTATTTTAGTCAAACACCAATCAAAATATTGCAAAGTAGGCGTTGCAGCGTGGTTAGCATCAAAAAATACCATATCTACTTCAGGCAGTTGCTTCAACAAGGCGGGCAAGGTTTCATTGATATTGCCTTGTAACAAACGAATTTGTTTTTTACTATTAGGCAAAATATCAAAAGTTTTTTGAGCAATAGCACTAATAGCTGGGCAACCCTCAAAAGTATATAAATTGGCTTGCTGGGGTAGGGGAGCAGCCATGTATAAAGTATTGATACCCAACGAAGTACCTAATTCTATCACAGTTTTGGGTTGTTGCCAATCTACTAATTTGAAAAGCAACTGGCAAATATAGGGCTGCGAAACACCATAACGAGTAATATCACTCACCAACTTTTCAGGATTATTTAGGCGTTTTGAGCCTGCCCCAAAGTCCGTTACTTGGATTTTCGTAGTGTCTGTCAGTAACACATCTCTGTAATCTTCAATCGTATCAAAATCATAATACCATTTATCAGAGGCGATAATATCGTTGTAAAGCTCAAAGACAAAGGGAGAATGTAAACCGTGTGCATCTTTTGCCCGCAAAAGATACAGGATATATTGCCAAAATGTATGCAAAGCTCAATCGTGAATAGTGAAAACCCAAAATTAAGAGATATACTGCCAATCAATCAACATTTGTGCTATTATTTTAAGTACCTTTACTCAAAAGTAGCCTTACAAAATTGTAGGTTAAAAAAATATTTAAGAAATATGTTTGATAAAAATTTTAAAATAATAGCCCAAACAATGTTTGGTTTGGAAAATGTCTTAGCCAAAGAACTACAAGAGTTGGGTATTGAGGAAGTAGAAATATTGAACAGAGCTGTTGGTTTTACAGGAGATTTGGCAACACTTTATAAAGCTAATTTGTGTTTGCGAACAGCTTTGCGAGTGCTTGTGCCTATTCATTCTTTTGAAGTCCGCAATGAACAAGACCTTTACAACAAGATAAAAATCATGGCTTGGGAGGATTATATGGACGTAGATGACACTTTGGGCATTAACTGTTCCCTCAATTCGCCTTTGTTTAAACATTCTCAATTTTTGGAACAAAAAGCCAAAGATGCCGTTGTTGATAGATTTAGGGACAAATATGGTCGCCGTCCTTCGGTAGATTTGACTTTTCCTACTTTGCGTATTCACTTGTTTATCAATGACAATCGTTGCATTGTTTCATTAGACAGTTCTGGCGAATCTCTGCACAAAAGAGGTTATAGAGATAAAACCAATGTTGCACCTATCAATGAAGTGCTGGCAGCGGGTTTGGTACTTTTATCAGGTTGGGACAAAAAAAGTAATTTTGTAGATGGTATGTGTGGCTCTGCTACCATTTTGATAGAAGCTGCCCTTATTGCAGCCAATATTCCTGCGGGTTCTTACAAAGACTTATTTGGTTTTGAGAAATGGAAAAACTTTGACAAAGAGCTATGGGACGAGGTGTATGACGAAGCCATGAGCAAAGTTACAGACGAACACCCTACACTAATAGGTTGCGAAATCTCTAAAAACGTGGCACGAAAAGCAATTATCAATGTAAGTGAGGCAAACTTACGCCACCGTATTCAGATAGAAAACTGCGATTTTGCGGATTTAGCCGTACCAGAAGGTAAGGCAGGTGTGCTTATCTTAAACCCTCCTTACGGAGAAAGAATGGACAAAGACGAGGATATTAACGGCTTGTATAAAATGATTGGCGATACCTTTAAGAAAAAATGGGCAGGTTATCAGGCTTGGGTCATCACGTCTAATATGGAGGCAGCCAAGTACATTCACCTTACGCCCAAACCTAAAATTAAGGTGTTTAATGGGGCTTTGGAATGTCGTTTTATGCGTTATGAACTCTATGACGGTACTCGTAGGAGGGACAAGTTGGCTGCAAAAGACGAGGAAAAAGATAAGTAACCTTCAAATAAATTTAATCTATCTGATGCCTCAAAGGTGTCAGATAGCTATTAGTTGTAATTTTACTTCAATTTTTGGCATTTATTTATTGCTATGACTATACTTGCTTCACATTATTTACCTTCTATCCAGTATTTTCAACATTTATTAAATGCTGAAAAAGTACAAATAGAAGCCTTTGAAAATTACCAAAAACAAACTTATCGGAACAGGTGCTATATTTTAGGAGCTAATAAAATAGAATTATTGTCTATCCCTGTTCGCAGTTCCTCTAAAGGAGAAAAACTACCTATACAAGCCGTAGAATTAGACCAACAACAGCGTTGGCGAGTGATACATTGGCGAACTATTACGGCTGCTTATGGTAAATCACCGTTTTTTGTGTATTATGAGGAACTTTTGAAAGACGCATTTTTTCAACCTCAAAAGTATTTATTTGAATTTAATACTACCTTATTAAAAACTATACTGAAATTATTGCAAATAAATAAACCCATAGAATACACACAAGAGTTTATGGCTAATTATCCTACAGATTGTTTAGATGTAAGGGATACAATACCGCAACCCAATGCTGCTACTTTGCCACAAATGCCTTATCGTCAGGTTTTTGGAGAAACATTTACCAATAATTTAAGTATTTTGGACTTGTTATTTTGTAAGGGAAACCAAGCCAAAAATTATTTGTTATTGTAGCCAATCTTTTACTTGTGAGCCAAAAACAAAGACAATTCCCGATAAAGTACCACCCCAAAAAACAGCACTTATTAACATATAGCCAAAAATAATTTTAGGTTTTCCACCCAAAGTTACGGCTATGATACTACCCCCTAATGGCGTGAGTATCAAGGGAGTAAGTGCTGCTATGCCTATCAAACCATAACTTTTCCAAATTCGTACAATCATGCGTTTTCGTGGCGTAAATCTTTTTTGGTTTTGCCCAAAACGATTGACCAACCATTGGCGTAGGGGAGTACCAATCATCAAAACCAATAATACACTACACATCATACCCACCACAGTAAATAACCATGTTTCAACAAAAGAAAGTTGTGTAGAAAAACCCGCCAAAGGTCCAAAAATAAATTTGAGCATAGCCCCAGCAACAACCGATAAATAACTGAGTAGTTTAAGATACATAAAGCTATTAAAGTAAAATATTGAAAATCAGTAAATTATATATTTTTGTTTAAACATATAAAAATACAAATTATAGTTGGGTTGCAAAATAGCTAATTAGCTTTCTTGTAAATATATTTGTTGTATAACTTACTTTTATGTTAAATAAAAAAAATGCGTTAATTAAAGTTCTATATTTGTTGCCAAAAAAGTATATTTTTAATAGTTCTGATTATTGGATACGACAACCATAAATAAAATAAACAAATGAAAACTATTTGCCATTGCCTATTTTTTAAATGCTGATAAATATTTTCTAACAAACTACTAATAACTAACATAAATAGCAGTTGAATAGGGGAGAAATACCTATCGCCGTCCATTTCTAAGTTTCTTAATAACAGAATAAAAGCAATTAGATAAATCCCTGCAATAACTGTTATTGCTTTTACTTCAAAATTGATAGGGCTAAGATGAACATGAAAAAAGTAAATGCTAAAAATTATGACAGTAATAAGTAGTAGTAAATGAATAATCCAACTGATTTGCAAAGGAATAAACCACGAACCTATGCGGTAAACAGCCCAATACAGTACATCTTGAATAGGAAAATCAAATATATTTTGGGTAAAATGTATAGTTTCGATAAAAAGTAATTCGCATCGGACTTGCCAAAGCATAAAAGCTATACTTCCTCCAAATAAAATTAACAAGCTAATAATGTGCGGATTATAGCTGCTTTTTACAGATAAAACTTTCAGCGTAGTTTTAAAAATGTATTGATGCCAATAAAAACATACCACTGCAACACCAAAAACAACTAACACACCTACATTTCTTTGTAAACAAAGCAAGTTGAGCAATAATAGTAATACCCAAAAGTCTTGCTGTTGATTAATTCCTTCCAATAATCTATCAATAATGAGTAGGAGTAAAGCAATAAATGTAATTTCTGACCAAACAAAGACACTACATAGCAACAAGTAAGGAGAAAAAATAACTTGCAATAAAAAAAAATACAAAAATATTTGAGTAGAAAATACTTTTAAAGCAATTTTTTTGAATATTCTAATTATTACAAGTAATGAAATACTATGTATAATTTTTATCCATATTAAACCTAAAAAATTACTTCCCAAACTAATTAATAGTGGATATAAAGGTGTCCAAGCTACATAAGGACTTTGGTCGGGATTAAGTAATTCGCCTTTTGTAACAAGGCTTTTAGCAGCATATAAATAATGTAGAGAGTCGGGTGTGATGTGTAATTTTGGTGTGCTTGCATAAAGGCATAAGCACAAAGGAATAATATAGTATAAAAAATGAAGTAATAGGTTAAAAAATTTCCCCTTTAAATGGTTTAAAGGGGAAGAAAAATTATTAACTATTTTTGTGGGTTTCAGTAGCATTTTCCTTTGGCGTTTTGAGTTGCTCACTACGAATCTTAAGATAAGCACGAATAATTGTAATGGTCGTAATGCTGATAAAAAATAACACAATATATTCTATGTAATCTTTGATTTGTGGAAACTGCTTATCCAAATAGAATCCCGAAGCTACCAAGACAACTGTCCAAAGAAAAGCACCAATTAAATTATAGGTTGAAAACTCTTTGAAGTCCATCCGAGCAGTACCTGCCAAAATAGGTGCAAAAGTTCTAATAATAGGCATAAATCGACCAATGACTAAGGATTTACCACCATATTTTAAGAATAATTGGTTCGTACTTTCTAAATATCTGCGTTTGAAGAATAAAGTATCTGGTCTGTGGTAGAGCTTTTCGCCAACTTTTTTGCCAAAAAAATAACCTGTATAATTGCCCATAATGGCTGCTCCCATGATGCAAGCCAACAAGAGAAATAAATTTTCGCCTCTTTCTGCCCAAAAAACACCTGCCAAAAACAATAAATAATCACCGGGTAAAAAGAAGCAAAAGAAAAGTCCTGTTTCTGCAAAAACAATCAATGTAATAGCTATTAAGCCTCCTTTATCTATAATTTCTTTCGAGTTGAGTAAAAACTGAAAGAAATCCATTATAGCTGCTGTGTCAATGTTCATGTTGAGATTAGTTGATTAAGTGATAATTTGTAATAAAGTTATTGTTTGTATAAGTAACTGAAACTCCGCCACAAGCAAATTCTATCAATAGAATTGTTTACCAAACAATTTGTTCTTTGTTCAAGAAGGCAGCAATTCCTTTTTTGCAATCCGTTGTACCTCTGGCGGTTGCGTTGGCTTCGGCTGCATATTGCAGGGCATCCGAAAGTTCCATAGATTGAATAGCTGCTATCATTTGTTTAGTGCTTCCCATGGCTTGGGCAGAGTTTTGAGAACAAAGAGACAAAGCAAATTGTTCAACGTACTCATACAATCTGTCGCCTGTTACCACTTCATTAACTAAGCCGTAGTGCAGGGCTTTTTCTGCGGTAATTAAGTTTCCTGTAATTAACAAAGATTTTGCTCTGGCTTCGCCTACTTTTCGTAATAAAAACGTCATGACGATGGCGGGTACAAAGCCAATTTTTACTTCGGTATAGCCAAACTTTGCTTCAGGGACACTGAACACAAAATCGCAAACGGTAATTAAGCCACAACCACCAGCTAAGGCATGACCTTGTACGGCAGCTATGATGACCTTCGGAAAGTTATATATTTGTGCGTATAAATCTTTTAAATAGACGGAATCTGCTAAGTTTTCTTCGTAAGAGGCTTTTTGTAATTGTTGCAAATAATCTAAGTCTGCACCTGCACAAAAAACACTGCCTTCGGCTTTCAACACCACGATTTTCACTTGGCTGTCGTCTTGTGCTTGTTGGAAAGCATATTTAAGTTCTGTAACTAAATCATAGCTAAAAGCATTGCGTTTCTCTGGACGATTAAGGGTTATGTACGCCAAAGGGTAAGCCGTATTGTATTTTAGATATTGTAATTGCATATAGTTTGTTGTGTGTTTGGGAGGCAATATAGTGAATAGCAAAAGATTTGAGTAGATTTGTGGAACACAATTTACGAAATAATTTATGATTTTGTGCTTGAAATAAAATAAGTCCATTTTTCATAGCGTAGGGCTTGTAAGCCCTACGCTATGAAAAATAGACAAAATGTATTAAAGTTTATGAATTATAGCCCCACCCAACCCTCCCCACAGGGAGGGCTAAAAAGGACTTATTCATAAACTCTATTACTTATCTTATTAAACACTTGTTTAGTTGAATAGCCTAAACTGACTAAATTTATCCTTCTATATCAATGACTTTACTCATAGAAACTCGCCAACTCTCCAAAATATTTTACGAAGGGCAGCCCAATGAAGTGGCTGCGGTGCAAAATATCAATTTATCGGTAGAAAAAGGGCAAGCTGTTTTGTTAAGAGGGGCTTCCGGCTCTGGAAAATCTACTTTATTGGCGTTGTTGGCGTGTTTGTCAAAACCAACGGCAGGCGAATACCTTTGTATGCAGCAGCCTGTAAGCCGTTGGTCGGAGAAATTTCTTACTCGTTTTCGCCAAGAACATATTGGTATTGTTTTTCAGCATTTTCATTTGTTAAAAGGGCTAACGGTACAAGATAATATTGTGTTGCCTCTTGTGCCGTTGCAATTTTCTCGTAAAGAAAAAGCCTATAAGGTGCAACAGGCAGCGGAGTTGGCACATATCCAACACCGTTTACATTATAGGGTAGATACGCTGTCTGGGGGCGAAATGCAGCGTGTAGCTATTGCCCGCAGTTTGGTGAATGAACCTACCCTACTGTTGGCAGACGAACCTACTGCTCATTTGGACAGTGAGAATGCCCAAAAAATGATGAGAATTTTTGAGGAACTCAAAGCCAAAGGACGTACTATAGTGATGACTTCGCATGACCCACTGGTCTTGCAGCATGGGCTGTTTGGGCAGGTGGTGGTGATGAAAGATGGGAAGAAAGAGGCATAAGTTTAATAATATTTTGAAAGAATTATGTATTTTTGTAGAAAGTAATTGATAAATGTACGCAATAACTGATAAACCCATACAAAAACTTACAAAATCTCCACTCAATTACATTGGTGGTAAATTTAAGCTCTTGGAACAGCTATTACCCTTGTTTCCCAAAGAGGTTGATACTTTTGTAGATTTATTTGCAGGAGGTTGCAATGTAGGTTTGAATATAAAAGCCCGACAGGTCATTTGTAATGATAATTTGAAATTTTTGGTCGCAATGTACCAAGAATTTCAAAAAAATAGTTTGCATGAAATAGTCGAACACATTGAAAATCAAATTAATACATTTGAATTGTCTTTGATAAACGCAGAAGGCTATAAAAAATTTCGGCAATACTATAACGAATATAAAAATCCTTTGGACTTATTTGTATTAGTGGCGTTTTCGTTTAATCATCAAATTCGTTTCAATAATTCGCACCAATTCAACAACCCTTTTGGACGAGAAAGGAGTAGTTTTAATGAAACTATGCGAACTAATCTGATACAGTTTGTTCGCAAGTTGCACCACACCTCTATTCAGTTTACTTGTTTTGATTTTGAACAGTTTGATTTTGAGGGACTTACTTCTAATGATTTTGTATATTGCGACCCGCCTTATTTGATAACCACAGGTACGTACAATGACGGTAAAAGAGGTTTTACAGGCTGGAATAGCACACAAGAACGTAAATTGTTGCAAGTCTTAGAGAATTTGCACAAGAGAAATATCCGTTTTGCCTTGTCTAATGTGCTACAACACAAAGGGAATGAAAACGAATTGTTACGAGAGTGGATATACCAAAATAACTATTTGATAGTCAATTATTTGCGTGCAGATTACAGCAATTCTAACTACCAAACTTTGGTAAAAGACAAGAATACAAGTGTGGAGGTTTTGATTACGAATTATGAAACAGCACCTACTGAAATAAAAACTTTGTTTAATTAAAAATATATCTTATGAATTTTACTAATGTAGCTAAAACTACTTTTTATAACCTGATTGAAGAATTTCGCCAAATACAAGCTGATTTTCTCACCGTTTTTGGAGTAGATGACATTTTTTCCAACTCAAAAATTTACGAAATTATCATTGCCAACGAACTCGACCACGATTTGATAGCGGGACATTCAGGTTCAAAAGATGCAAAAGACGAAAACGGAGGTGAATATGAATATAAGCACTATAAAGAAACAAGTAGTAATCATTCTTGGACTTTCAATGATTATACAGCTAATACTATTGCAAATTTAGGGCTTGCCGAAGGTGTAGTTTTTGCACACATAGACGATACAGTTTTTCCTGCGGTGTTAGATTGGTATATTTTGGTAAATGGAAAAGTTTGTTCTTTATACCTCAAACAACGAACTGATGACTTGCTTAAAAGACAGCCCAAAGGAAAACCCAATGCGAGACGAATGATAAATATTTCTGCAAAACAGTTAGAAAACGACTTGAGTTTACAAAAAACTCAAATCTTAGTTCCTAAAACGAATGGAAAATATGGAGTCTGGTTACAAAAGCTATACAATCTAAACGCAGCCTTAGAAAAATGTACTAATGTTACTAACCTATTGACAAGCAATAAGATATGGGAAGTTTTGGTAGCAGTAGAATTAAACCACAATGTTAATTCTGAACAGGGTGGCAGAGCAGGTTCTCTCGATGCTTTTGACGAGCAGGGAAATGCGTATGAATACAAAGTTTCTAAAACCTATTCTTGGCAATTTCAAGATATTTCGGAAACTGTATTGGAAAAATACAAAGAAGATAAGGAAATTATTTTGGCGGTTGTAGATAAAACGAAAGTAGAAGTTTTGACAATTTTTTCGGCACAACCCGACAAAGTAGTAGAAAGACTAAAAGAAAAACTTGCAGAAAAAGCCCAAAATTATGCCGAAAAGGACAAAGAAATTAGGCGTTTGCAAGTTTCTCTTACCAAAGGTGATTTATTGATTATTGAGGCACATCGAATATTCCCAAAGTCTTAGTTTTTACTTTCTTTTTTTCAGTTTCAGTTTTAGTTTTGTTAAATATCACAGTTTCAATATTTTCCAATCTTTTCTCTGCGATTTGCAAATACTCATAATTTTGTTCAATACCAATGAAATTGCGTTTGTGTTGCAAAGCAGAAACAACTGTAGTTCCTGAACCTAAAAAACAATCTAAAACCGTATCACCTTCATTTGTTAAGGCAAGCACTAAATTATTAAATACTTCTAATGGTTTTTGTGATGGGTGCTTGCCAAATTCTCTTTCTGATTGTTTGGTTAAAGGCACATCAAAAAGATTTCGCATTTGCACGCCACCGTTTAATTCTTTCATTGTTTGATAATTGAAAGTCCAATTTTTTGCATTTTTCTTATTTTCATTCACACACCAAATAATTTGTTCGGTACTTTCACAAAACATTCTTTGTGTTACGTTTGGGAAAGCATTACGTTTATACCAAATAATGGAATTGATAGTTTTTAAATCCAATTTTTCTATCAAATAACCAATTTTGTATATGTTATGATAACTTCCAAAAATGGCAATATTTCCGTTTGGTTTTACAATTCTTTTGATTTCAGATAACCATTCTATCGTAAAACTTTCGTAGTCATCATCAGAAAATTTGTCCCAACTTTCATCAATTTTTTTGAAAGCCTTTTGTTTTTTCCAAAAATCATTGGACTTTAACCAACCAATTTGTTTTTTGTGGTCATAACCCGAAATATTATAAGGCGGGTCTGTAATTACGCAGTCTATTGAATTAGAAGGAATTGCTTTTAAAATTTCTAAACAATCACCTAAAAATAATTGATTTTTTACCTCAATATTTTTAAGGCTGTATGTTCTATTTTCCTCATTGTAGTTGCAAAACTTTTCAAAAATCGTAGTGAAATCTTTTGCCTTTTTAAGTAAAGATAAGGCTTTTTTGTCATACAATAATTTGATTAAGCCACTGCTTAATATTTCGTTCAAAGTGGCTTCTTGGTGCGTAAAAAGGTAGGATTTAGTAAAATGTGTTACCAAATTTTCTACTTCATTCAATCCTAAACCTACAAGGTCTTTAAGACCTTGTAGGTTTTCATCGCCTACAACTTCTTGTTTTTCAATTTTTTGTAGTTTTAAGATGCTTTCACCTGTCAAAGTTGTTTTGGTAGTTGTATTTTGTTTGTAAGTAAATTTGGCAGTATCCAAATATTCTTGACCTAAAAATGCAAAACCGATTTTATCCAAAATGTCCAAAAACGCAAACATTTTTTCAGGTCGGCTATCTTTGAAATAAATCAATAATTGGGCTTGTGGTTTCATTTTATTGAAAATAACTTGAAAACCTTTTTGTAAATTTTCTAAATACAATTTCTCATCACTTTGGCAAATTTCACGTTGCGAAACGATGATTTCGCCTTCAAAATTGGCTTTGTATCCACAAAAAAATTCCCAAATTTTTGCATATTCCGAATAAGCCACTTGGTCAAAATAAGGCGGGTCGGTCAAAACAAAATCAATAGAATTATCGGGAATTTCATTCGTAATATTTTGTAAAGGTTTGTTTATCAACAAACAAGCGTTGCCAAAAGTATATTTTAATTGCTCAAAACTTTCAACTTCTTGGACTTGCCCTTGCCCAATTTGTTTTTTCAAAGACTGAATTTTATTGAGCATCGTAATAAAAATATTTCTATCAACTAAATCAATTTTTGGCAACCAAAATGGAAATTGTGATTGAGATTTGGTATCGGTGATTTTGCAGAGTTGTAATACAGAAGAAAGAATGAATTTTAGATTTTCGTTGTCTTTAATTTTCTCTTTGAGTTCATATAAGACAAAAAAATTGATAGGGCTAAAAATATCCGCCAAAAACATATTTCCCTTAATAGCAATTCGGCTATTTTTAATTAGCAAAGGATTTTCTAAATGTTTTATTTTTTCCTTAAAAATTTGGTAATTTTTCAGATAAAAATCTATAGCTTCAGGATAATTTTCAGAAGTAAAACGGTTTCCTTCTCTATCTTGTAGATGAATAATTTTAATTTGTGGATTTTCTTTGTCATCAAAAACAAGTTTAACAAATTCCAAAACTTTTCCGTCATTACAAGTGTATTGATAAATTTCGTTAAATTGAATTTGTAAGTTTTTTACTTCAAATACTAAATTTTCAATAAATTGATTATCAATATTTTGCAAATTAAATTTTGCAATCTTGTAAGGCATTTCGTTAATATCTACACCTACAAATTTAAAATTGGTATTCCTGATACCATACAAAGAAGAGCCACCTCCCAAAAAACCATCTAAAATAATTGCGTTATCTTTGCAATATTCCTTATAAATTTGGTTTGCAATCGAAGCATTTTTCTGCGACCAATAAAATTGAACTCCGTTGATAATTTCAGTTGTGTTTTCTTGATTTTCAGTATATTGATTGACAAAATTTAACCAAACTTCATTTTGAATAATGCGTCTTGAACCACCAATCTTTACCGAAGGAATAAGCCCTTGCGAAACATATCTTTTTACTGAAATTTCAGAAACTTTTAATAGTTCTGATGCTTCCTTAATAGTAAGTAGTTTTTTATTTTTGCTTTCGTTATTCATATAAATATCAATTAGTATCAATTTGATGCAAACATATTAAACATTAATTTCAAATCAAAATATACGACTATTTTACTCAATAAAAATAGATAAATATTATTTTCAAGCCCCAAAATTATTTCAGGAAGCCATTAAAAACCTATTGGATTTTTGGAGTTGAATATTTGTGCTAACTACTTACCTTCACCTCCCAAAACCACTTTGTTATCCACACTATCGTAGATGATAAAGCCCAAATGAATAAAAAAATTACCTTGACTATACCAACGATATTTTTAGGCTTTTTTAAGATTGACTCTTAAAAAAATCACGTATTTTTGTGAACTATCATACCCTTCTCTTAGAAAAATGGCAGAAAACTATTACACAGGTACGGTTTGGGAAAAGCAAGTGGCTTATTGCAGAGCCAAAAAAGTTGGCAATTTAATTTTTGTGGCGGGTACAACGGCAGTAAACGAAAATGGCGAAATAGTGGGGACTACGGTTTACGAACAAACAGTATTTGTTTTCAAAAAAATCCAAAAGGCTTTGCAGCATTTTGGGGCAGATTTGCCACAAGTGGTGCGTACAAGAATTTATTTATTGGATATTTCACAGTTTAGTCAAGTTGCACAAGCCCACAAAGAGTTTTTTGAGGGAATAGACCCCGTTTCCACTTGTATAGAGGTGAGCAAGTTTGTTAGCCCCGATTTATTAGTAGAAATAGAAGTTGATGCGGTAATGTAAGCTGATTAACTAAAAAGTATTTAGCAATATTTATATTGCATATATAAATTAAAATTTACTAATTAAAAATTTACTAATTAATTTTATCACTATGCCGGGTTCAGAATTATTTGGAATTGAAGAAAGACAGGCTGTCCAAGAGGTAATGGAAACAGGTGTTTTGTTTCGTTATAACCATGACGCACAACGCAAAGGTATTTGGAAGTCGAGAGAGTTTGAGGCAGCAATAGCTAAACTCAATAATGTAAAGTATGCTCATGCGTGTAGCAGTGGTTCTACGGCTGTGGCTATAGCTATGGCAGCTTGTGGCATTGGTGTAGGGGACGAGGTGATTGTGCCACCATTTACGTATGTAGCAACGGTAGAAGGTGCTTTATTGGGCGGTGCATTGCCTATTTTTGCAGAAATAGACGAAACCTTGTGTTTGAGTCCTGCGAGTATCCGCAAGGCTGTTACACCTAAAACAAAGGCTGTAGTAGTAGTTCACATGTGCGGTTCTATGGCTAAAATAGATGAGATTGTAGAGATTTGTAAGGAACATAATTTGGTACTTATCGAAGATACTGCACAGGCTTTTGGAGGTACTTACAAAGGAAAACCTTTGGGTACTTTTGGAAGTATGGGCTGCTTCTCTTTTGACTTTTTCAAGATTATTACTTGTGGCGAAGGCGGTGCGGTAATCACAAATGACGAGAAATTATACAACTTAGCCGAACAATTCTCTGACCACGGACACGACCACATTGGTAATAACAGAGGCATGGAAAACCACCCAATTATAGGGTTCAACTACCGTATTGGCGAGTTAAATGCTGCGATTGGTTTGGCACAAGTGAAGAAAATGGACTATATCATGTCGCAACAACGCAAACACAAGCAAATTTTAACGGCAGTATTAGAGAAATTTGTCGAAGTGCAGTTGCGTAATATTCCTGATAAAGAGGGAGATGTAGCTACTTTCTTAGACTTTTTCTTGCCAAACGAAGCCGACACAAGAAAAGTATTGGCAGCTTTTGAAAAAGAAGGTGTAAACCAATTAGTAGGTTACAAATATTGGTACGACAACCAATACCACTATATCCGCAACTGGGAACACGTAAAAGAATTGAAAACTCCTATGAAGTTGGCTGTTCATGTATTGGGTACACCACAAGACTACAAAACATTGGAATTGCCACAATCTAATGCCTTGATTAGCCGTTTGATTTCATTTGAAATTAAAATTAAGTGGACAGATGCAGACTTACAAGAGTTGTCAAGACGTATAGAGGCTGCTTTGAGTAGTGTTTTTGCGAAGGAATTGGCTTAGGCTTTGTAATTGACAAATCAAATAAAAAGAGGTAATCTTATTAATTTAAGATTGCCTCTTTTTTATTCTTTAAGTTAATCATTTAAAGTAGTGTTCATTTTTACTATCTATTAAAAAAAGTAAAAAATAAAAAAGTAAATAATAAAAAAATAGCTACATTTGCATCGTTTTTACTTTTAATAAGAATGAAAATATTAAATAACTTTTTGTTAAAAAGCCTTTTATTGGCTTGTTTTTTTTGTGCGTATGCCACACAAAATACTGTAGCCCAAGAGTATGTGGAAAAATTTGGGCGTGTTTCTAAAGAAGTTTTAGAAATGACGAGCTATGAAGCTGACAAAGATGCAGAGGCTGTAGTTCTTTTTGATGTTGGTAGTAGTTACATGACATTTGACCAAGTAAAATTTAAGTTTGTCTTACGGCATGAACGACACAGAAGAATTAAAATCTTGAAACAAGGTGGTACATCTTATGCCGATGCAGAAGTTTTATACTATACGCCTGAAAATTCACGAGGAGATGAAACAGTAACAGGCATAAAAGCCTATACTTACAACCTTGAAAATGGAAAAATAGTAGAAACCAAAATGGAAAAAAATGCTATTTTTACAGAAGAGGTAAATAAAAACTATAGTAAGAAAAAATTTACTTTACCAAATGTAAAAGTAGGTTCAGTAATTGAATATCGTTATCAGTTCTCGTCTGAATATATTTATGATTATCAATCGTGGATTTTCCAAGATAATATACCAACGCTGTGGAGTGAATATAAAGCAGCTATTCCAGAGTATTACAATTATCAAATTCATTTGGGAGGGTATGAAAACTTTGAAGTAAGTGAGAAAGGAAGTAATAGCTCTTTCTTAACTATTACTTCTAAAGAAAGAACTTCAGGTTTTAACGGCTTTGTTAAAACTAACTATGAAACAGACAAAATAAACTATCAAGATATTACCTACCGTTGGGCTGCTAAAAATCTTCCTGCTTTTAAAAAAGAAAAAGGTTTTATTACTGCACCACAAGACTATTTGAATAAAGTAGAATTTGAGTTACTTTCTATTCAATACCCCTATCAAGCACCACAATATTTTTCTGGGTCTTGGAATGATATAGCCAAAAGATTATTGGAGGCTGAAAATTTTGGTGCAGAACTCAACAGAGGTGGCGATGTAAAAGATGTTGCCCAAAGTGCTATGCAACAAACCACAGATAAAATACAACAAGTAGCTTTGTTATACAATGTAGCAAGAGAAGTAAACTGGAATGGAGATTATCGTGTATTTGCCTCTAAGAATGTTAAAAGAATTTTAGAAGAAAAAGTAGGAAATAGTGCAGATATTAATTTATTGCTGATTGCCTTACTGCGTGCAGTTGAAATTCCTGCCTACCCTGTGGTATTAAGTACTCGTAATCATGGGCGGTTGCGTAGCTTTTCGCCTTCTATTTTAGCCCTTAATCATGTAATTGTTGCGGTAGAAATAGACGACAAAAACTTATTGTTAGACGCATCAGCTAAAAATACTCCTGTAGGCACATTGCCCTATAATTGTTTAAATGGTACAGGTATTTTGATTAAAAGCCAAGAAAACACCCAAACGATTAGTTTAACACCTCCAAAAAATACCAAAACTACTTGTATGGTTAATTTGGCTTTTACCCCCGAAGGTACATTGCAAGGAGATGCTACTTACTATTTTAATGGTTATGATGCTATTAATTATAGAGCTGCGTTTTTTGATGCCAAAGATGAAAAAGAGTACATCAACGAAGTATTAGCCAAAAACACATTGGCTCTCAAAGCTCAAAAAGTAGAAGTAAAAGATGCAAAGGAAATTTCTAAGCCTTTGACTATCAAATTGGACGTGGCAACAGAGGAGAAATTGGAGGGTGAGGTATTATACATAGAACCATTTTTGGAAAAAGTATATGCAGAAAATCCGTTTACCCAAGAAAGTCGTAAATATCCTGTAGATTTTGCCTACCCACACCAAGAAAGTTATGTTTTCAATTTAAGCATACCCGCCAACTACAAGGTGGAAGAACTGCCTAAAAATGAAAAGATGGTATTACCTGACAATGCAGGAAGTTTTAGTTGTCTGATTGCCCAAAATGAGGGTAAAATACAGATTTCTTGCAGTTTTGCCATTAACAAAACCTTATTTTTAGGGGAAGAATATGCTATGTTGAAAGAATTTGCTGCGAAAATAATAGCAAAACAAGCCGAGCAGATTGTTTTGAAAAAGGTAAGTAATTAATGTAAGTGGCGTAATATCAAAATGTACCGTACCTTTTAGGGTGCAAGGTCAATATTATCATTTTAATTACACAAAAAACATACTTAAAAGTAACTAATATTAACCTTGCACCCTAAAGGGTACGGCACACTCACAACTTAGGTGAAGTAGTTTTTTTCATAGTATAAAGTTCTAAGTAAGTTTTAGAATATCATCTTATTTAATATCAATAATTTTTGTTATATGAAAATCCATTTATTCATAAAAATACAAACTTTTCTACTCTTGTTTTTTTGTTGGACGGCTTACGCACAAGAGTATGCAGCTAATACCATTCCCGATAGCCTACGAGAAAATGCCAATGTTGTGGTACGTATAGACGAAGGTGTTTTTGAAATAAAAAGCCCTACAAAATGTATTTTTTCTACACGCATCGTTTATACAATATTGAATAAAAAAGGCGAAAAGTATGCTACAAAAGGACTAACCTATGACAATAAGTTTGTTTTTGTCAATAAGTTTCAAGCAAAACTATATGATGACACAGGCAAAAAAATAAAAGACTTGAAATCTTCTGAAATTACAGACCAGAGTAATATTTCTGGTTTTTCTTTACACGAAGATAATAGAGTAAAAATAGCCCAATTATTACATCATAGCTACCCTTACACTGTAGAGTTTATTGCAGAACAAGAATATAAAACAGCTTTGTTTTTACCTGATTGGTATTTTCAATCTTCAAAAAGTATCAGTGTAGAAAAATCTACGTATCAAATCATTACTCCTGCCGAATTGAGTCTTAGATTAAAGGAAAAACACCTTAAAAACAAGGTTGTTGTAACAAAAGAAAAATCTACGGTGAGTTATACTTGGAAAGAAACAGGCTTAAAGGCTTTTCAAACCGAACCGATGACCGAAGAAGTCCCTTTGCCTGTGCTTATGACAAACCCTTTACAAGCAGAAATAGACGGCTATCCGATTGACTTACAAAATTGGAATAATTATGGCAAATGGCAACAAAGTTTATTGGTAGGGAGAGAAGAAATTAGCGAAAATACTAAATCTTATATAAAAAATTTGGTACAAAACATAGCTGATGAAAGACAGCGTATAGCAAAAATCTATGAATATATGCAGTCAAAAACCAGATATGTTAGTATTCAGTTGGGTATTGGTGGGTGGCAGCCTTTTCCTGCCTTAGAGGTAGATACCAAAGGTATAGGCGACTGTAAAGCCTTGTCGAACTATACAAAATCTTTGTTGGCAGCAGCAGGCATCAAATCTCACTATGCTTTGGTACGTGCAGGCGAGGAATATATGCACACAAAAATAGCTACTGATTTCCCAAGTATGCAGTTCAATCACGTTATTCTATGTGTGCCTTTGAGTAACCAACAAGATACAGTTTGGTTAGAATGTACCTCTCAACAACAAGCAGCAGGCTATATGGGAGATTTTACAGGTAATCGTCAGGCTTTGTTAATCACAGACAACGGTGCAGCCATTGCCAACACACCTCGATATACCGCCGTGCATAACCAACAAAAACGCAATGCAACCATTAAATTATTGGCAGATGGTAGTGCTTCAATACAACTCAAACATTCTTACAAGGCATTGGCTGAAGAAGACAGAGATTATTTTTTGCAAAAATCGGAAGAAGAACAAAAAGAATATTTGGTAAATACATGGGAATTGCCAAAGTTTGAGTTTTTGAGCATGAAACTATGGAGAGAAAAAAGTGCTATTCCTACCACTTACGAAGAAGCCAATTTGTCTGTGGATAAATTAGCAACAACTTCGGGAAAACGTATTTTTATACAGCCTAATTTGTTTTCCAAATGGCAAACTATTCCTGATAACACGACAAAACGCAAAAACGATATTTATTTGGAGGAGGAGTTTGTGGAGTATGACACTATGAAATTTGAACTACCAGAAAATTATCATGTAGAAACTAATTTACCAAATACCCAACTGACGACAGATTTTGGAGAATATGAGGCAAGTGCTGTTGTAAAGGATAATACCTTAATTTATGTACGCAAATTGCTACACAAGAAAGGCACTTTTTCCAAAGAAAAGTACAATGAATTAGTTGAATTTTACAAAAAAATAGCAAAAACAGACGCAGCAAAAATTGTTTTGGTAAACAAAACATAAAGCTATCATTATGAAAACCGCCATTTGTGTTGTACCTTTGCATAAATTTATTTTACATGGAAGAATCAACAAGACAAAAAAAAGTAGCTAAGTTGCTACAAAAAGAATTGAGTGATATGTTGCAAAAGGAATTGAAAAGTCTAATTCCCAATGTGCTTATCACAATTACCGTAGTGAGAGTTTCGCCAGATTTAAGCAGTGCCAAAATATATTTGAGTTTTTTACCTGAAAAAAATGCAATGACTAATTTGGAGTTATTTAGAGAAAACTTCAAAGTGATTCGGCATGCCTTAGGCAACCGTATTCGCCACCAAGTACGCATTATTCCTTCTTTGTTTTTCTATTTAGACGACACCGAACAAGAAGTTTTACGCATACAAAACTTGTTGAGTACTTTGGAAATACCAAAAGAAGACGACTCTCGTTACAAATTAGAAGATTATGATGGTGAAGACTTGTAAGCACTTAAATTTCATCATTGATTAATATTTAAAAACAAAGGCTAATAGTTTGTAAAAACTATTAGCCTTTGTTTTTTATGCTGCCTCACGCACTACTTTTTGAATTAACTCACTTTCATAGCCTTTACTAAGCAGGTACTGATACAATTTTTGGGGTGTAATGTCGGGTTCTTGTGATTTTTTCTTTTCCAATAAACCTTCCAAAGCTGTTTGGTACGCCACTGCATCTATGCTTTCCAAAGCTGCCTTAATGAGTTGTTTGTCTATTCGGCGTTGTTGCAATTCGTACTTAATTTTGGCTTTTCCCCAATGTTTAGTACGGAATTTTCCGCCAACAAAAGCAAAAGCAAACCTTTCTTCATTCAAAAAATTCTCGTCAATTAGTTTTTGCACTATGTTGTCTATTTCATCTTTTGTGAGTTCAAAAGACATTAATTTTTCTCTTACTTCCTGTTCGCACCTTTCTTGGTAGGCACAAAAAGAAGCCATTTTAGTAAAAACTTGGGCAGCAGATAGTTTACTTTTTTTTATCATAAAACATAACTTTAGTTTTTCAAATCCTCCAACATACTGTCATCTTCTTGTGGCGTAGCTACGGAGTCTGTTTCTATGTTTTTCATACAATCAAAATCCGTAAAGTCCGCAGGTTTAGCAAAATAGCCACGTTTGTACGGAATGCGTGTATCTTGATAGACTTTTTGCATATACAAGGCGAAAGTAGGCAAGGACATTTTACCACCTGCCCCTAAGTCTGTAGTGCGGAAGTGAATACTTTTGTCTTCTCCACCCGTCCAAACACCTGTAACTAAGTTGGGCGTAATGCCTATGAACCAACCATCTGCATTATTGTTGGTCGTACCTGTTTTTCCGCCTATGTGTCCGCCTTCGGGAAGTCCGTAGCGGAAAAGGCTGCGAGCTGTTCCTTTTTCTTCCTCTACTGCCCCTCGCAACATATAGGTCATTAAATAGGCGGTTTGTTCACTCAAAACTTCTCTTTGTTCGGGTACAGCTTGGTACAAAATTTTGCTATTTTTGTCCTCAATTCTTAGAATAGTCATAGGTTTTACCCAAGTTCCTTGATTGGCAAAGGTGCAGTAGGCACTTGTAATTTCGTAAGGAGATAAATCACTAATACCCAAACACAAGGCGGGTACACTGTCCAACTTGCTTTCTATACCTAATTTTCGGGCATAGTCAATAATATTTCTTGGGCTAAGGTAACGCATCAAGAAAGTAGCAGCCGTATTGATAGACCTTGCCATAGCTTGGCGGAGGGTGTAGGTTTCACCAGAGTAGTTGCCACTGTTCGAGGGTGTCCATAACTTACCATCAGGCAGTTTAATCGTTTGTGGCACGTCTTGGAAACTTGTACAAGGGTTATATTCTTGTGGATTATTGTCTATAGCTGCCGAATACACCACAGCTTTAAAAGTCGACCCCGGTTGGCGTTTGCCTTGTTTTACGTGGTCATACTTAAAATACTTGTGGTTAATACCGCCTACCCATGCCTTTACATGACCATTTTTAGGGTCAATAGACACCAAACCTGTTTGTAAAAAGTATTTGTAATAACGCACAGAATCAATAGGACTTAATAAGGTATCTGTTTCATTATTTGGTTTGTACCAACTAAACACTTTCATTTTTACGGGCTTACTCATTTGGAACATAATCTTAGATTCAGGCATACCCGCAGCTTTTAATTTCTTAAATCTTGGCGTTTCTTTAATGGCTTTTTCTAAAAAATTAGCTACTTCGCTGCCGTCTGGGTTTCGCCAAGGATTTTGGTTTTTCCAATGCTGGAAAAATTGATATTGTAAACTTTTGAAATGTTTTTGCATACCTTCTTCGGCATATTGCTGCATACGAGAGTCTATAGTTGTATAGATTTTCAAGCCGTCTGTATGCAAATCATGCCCTGTACTGTCTGCCCAAGCCTTTAATTGGCGGTAAATATACGCCCTGAAATACGGTGCAAGCCCATGGCTATGTGTATCTGGTTCGTACTTATTGGCAATGATAGAATCATTTTTTAGTTGTGAGTAGTCTGTTTCTTTCAAATAATTGTATTTTACCATTTGTTGCAAAACAGTATTTCTTCTTCGCAAGGCATTGGCAGGATGGAACAAAGGATTATAAAAAGTAGGAGCTTTGAGCATACCTATTAATACGGCTGCCTCTGTTACAGTCAAATCTTTGGGGCTTTTACTAAAATATGTTTGTGCAGCTACTTTGATACCAAAAGAATTTGCTCCAAAATCTACGGTATTCAGGTACATAGTCATAATTTCTTCTTTGGTATAGGCTTTTTCTAAACGAATTGCCAAAATCCATTCTTTACTTTTAGCTATGACTTTGCTAATAATAGGTAAATTGCTTAGCTTTCCTTGAAATTTACCTTCACGAGTACGGAACATATTTTTTGCTAACTGCTGGCTCAATGTGCTTGAACCTCTGTTATCGCCTTTTAACAAATAATACGGAATAGCTAATGTGCCTTTAAAATCTATGCCCGAATGGTCGTGAAAACGGACATCTTCTGTAGCTATGAGGGCATTGATGACATTTGGCGAAATTTCTTCGTAATTAGTACGGCTACGGTTGGAGTTGTAGTAACGTCCTAAAACTACGCCATCTTCAGAAATAATTTCGGTGGCTAATTCTGTGCGTGGTTTTTCCAACATTTCATAGTTAGGCAATTCGCCAAAAAGGTAAAACAAATTGACACTCACAGCCAAGACATAAAAACATAAGCCTACAGTAAGGCTCAAAAAGCTATACCAAGCAATTCTAATGTATTTGAGGTAGTTTTGCATAAAAAGAAAGGCAAAAAACTTAGTTTGGAAATGTAAAAATAAATTGAACTAACAAAAAAAGTTAGGCTTTGTCTGTTTTTTGCTTTTATCAAGCAAATTTTTTAGCATAACCTTTCATTGAAAATCAAGACTTTCCAAGTCTTAAAGACTTGGAAAGTTTAAAATCTCTCTCTTGTTCTTATGATAGACAGGCTTAAAATTAGCATTTTTTTATTGCATTAGCTACTATTGTACGATTATACGACTTTTAACCACAGTATCATCATAAAAAATAGTAACAAAATAAGTTCCTTGAATTGTAGGAGCAGTAATTGTTATCACATCTTTTGTTGTAAAAGAATAGCTGCCGTAACTTCTTCCTACAATATCATCAATTTGAATATGAATCTTGTTTGCTAATGTAGGCAGTGGAATGTGCAGTTTCTCCCCTCTCAATACAGGATTAGGATACAATGTTATCTCTGGTTTAATTGATGTAGTTGAAAAATTAACAAACAATACTTTTGAAAATGCATAGGTATTATCTATATCTACCATTTTAAGCCGATAATAGGCTTTGGGTAAATAGTTTTTGTCTGTAAAGCTGTAATTTTTTAAGTTGTTTGTATTAGTAGATTGAACTTTACCAATCGTTTTCCAATCAAAACCGTTATCACTACGCTGCACCTCAAAATGACTACTCTGTTCTTCGGAGGTAGTTTGCCAAAGGAGGTCTATATTTTCGGAAGTTTTGGCAATAAAAGATACAAGTTCAACAGGTAACAAAGCATCATTATCAATAATTGTGTAAACAGTATTACTGATGACCGTACCATTACAATTTGTATCATTCATTAATAACGGGTCAGTTACTGTTATAATACTGAATGTAATAGTTTCGCTGGATTCTGGAATCAAATCATCAATAATAGACAAACTAATAGGAATACTTGTAGCCAAAGTGCCGTCATAATTACCTGCGGGAATCGTAACAGTAGTACCTGACGAGTAATCTACTGCCCCGCCTGTGGCAGTACCACCTGTAGCTGCTATTGTAACTGTTGCTCCACCCGCAGGAATTGTTCCATTGACAATCAAACGAGGTGTGCTAATCGTATTTTCTATGGCAGAGTAGGTTGGGCTTGCAAACTCTACTAAGGGTCTTAAACCTAAAACTTGGATATTGTCTATAAAATTACCCACTGTAGCATCACCACTTGCGGTAGTCCCCGGTCTAAAAGTAAACCGTATTGCACCATTAGGACCAGTATTAGTGATTGTACCTGTGTAGTTTACCCATGCCGTATTGCCCGTTGTAATAGTTTGAGTAGCCAACAGTGCGTTACTTGCGTCTGTTACATCAAGAAACATTTGGTCTGTACCACTACGCCCCCTATGCCATAATGACCACGTAAGAGTTTCGCCAGAAAACATACAAATTTCAAAAAACACAGGTGTTGCTCTGTCCGCATTCAATTCTATAAATTGATTACCATTCTGAGCAGGCACGCCTAAAAAACCACTGTTCCAAAATTCTACATTGTCATCTACAATATCTGTGCTTACAGTGCTTGCGTCCACTACATTCCAACCCGGTACTGTACTTTCCCTTGTTAAATACCAGCAAGCAGTTGCTGGGCTACAGCTTTGCCTTGGTGGGCTTGGCGAAGAAGGTGTAAGCACTGGAATTTCAAAATCTGAATTAAACAAAATACGTCCTGGTGGTTGTGCTTTAAGTGGTTGCACTAAAAACACAAAGCCCAAACAGCATAATATTAATAATCTGTTGGGTTGGTAAAAAGAAAATAAATAACCAATCATGGGGGAAATTCTATTTTAAAGAAATGTATTTATTAAAGGTAAGTAGTATATGTATCCAATGTAAAGGGAGGTTAATGGCTTCTACATAATTTTGTAACGGTAGTTGCTCAAACTTAGTTGTAGAATATTTTATAGATGATGATAGTAAATTTTATTTTAAATATGCTACTATTTTAATTTTCCAAACCTTAATTATTATATCTTTTAAAGCATCTTGATAATTGTTAAAAGATAAGTCCATAAAACGTGTTGGTGTGGACAAACAAATATTCTGTAATTATTTCATTTTCTTCTAGTAGGGGTTATCACTCATTATTATGGCTTTTCAAATTATGTTGCTTTCTACAATAAAGAAAGCAACATAATTTCATTAATAAAAAAATTACACCGCAGCCAAAGCCTGTTCCAAATCTGCTATCAAATCTGTAACATCTTCGATACCTACACTTAGACGAATCAAAGAGTCTTTTAAACCTGCTTTTTCACGTTCTTCTTTCGGAATACTTGCGTGTGTCATTGTGGCGGGGTGTCCTACCAAAGACTCTACGCCACCCAAAGATTCTGCCAAAGCAAAAATTTGCAAGTTTTCCATTACACGAATTGCCGTAGCTACGCTGTCATCTTTCAATGTGAAAGAAATCATACCGCCATAGGTTGCCATTTGTTTAGCTGCTACCTCGTGGTTAGGGTGTGAAGCAAAACCGGGATAATAGACTCTTTCTACTTTTGGGTGTTTTTTCAAGAATTTAGCTACTTTTTTCGCATTTTTGGCGTGTGCTTTCATACGAATATGCAAGGTTTTTAAGCCACGCAACGCCAAGAAACAGTCTTGCGGACCGGGGGTAGCACCACAAGAGTTTTGTAAAAATCTAATCTGATTGGCTAAATTTTCGTCATTTAATACAATAGCTCCCATTACTACGTCAGAGTGTCCAGAAAGATATTTAGTTACTGAATGTACGACTACAGTAGCTCCTAAATCCAATGGCGTTTGGTTGTAAGGTGTTGCGAAAGTATTATCTACTACCAACGTAATATTGTATTTTTTTGCAATTTTCCCTACTTTTTTAATATCAATGATGTTTAACAAGGGATTTGTTGGCGTTTCTACCCAAATCATACGGGTATTTTCATTCACCAAATCTTGTATAGTTTCTGGATTTTCCATATTAACAAAATGGAATTTTATACCAAATTTTTCATAGACTTTGGTAAAAATTCTATATGTACCGCCATACAAGTCATTCGTAGCAATTACTTCGTCACCGGGTTTCAAGACTTTCAACAAAGTGTCTATAGCACCCATACCTGTAGAAAAGCAAAAGCCATAACGAGCATTTTCTAATGACGCTAAGGCAGCTTGCAATACATCTCTTGTAGGGTTTTGGGTGCGGGCATATTCATAGCCCTTGTGTTTGCCCGGTGAGGCTTGCACATACGTAGAAGTTTGGAAAATGGGTGTCATAATAGCCCCTGTGGTGGGGTCTGGTTCTACACCTGCGTGTATAGTTTTTGTGCCAAATTTCATGGTGATTTGTTAAGGGTTTCAATAGAACTCAAAGGTAATAAGAAAAAAAGTTTATCAAAACCTTCTAAAACTTAAAAACTTTTAGGAAGTTGGGTAAACTAACTTTTTAGCTACCATGAAAATATTTTTTTTATTCATTTTAACTATTTTTCATACATATTTCTTAGTTGGGCAAGAAATGGGAAATATTGGCTACAGAACTAATAACAACAGCAATACTCCACGTATTAATACGCAAAACCAATTAGCTGTAGGCGACAGTGCAGTAGTTTTTACAGCAAATGTTTTACTCAATACTACTGCCGATGAATACCTGATGACGATTGCCCTTGCAGACGAAGGAACTACTTTGAAAGAAGCCAATACCAAGTTACAACAAAGATTAGAGAAATTTACAGATGCTCTTAAAGTCTTGAATATCAAGCAACAAGATTATTATGTAGATTTTATTGCTCAACATAAAATCTACGATTATGATGTAGTAAATAATACCTTACTGCAAGAAAAACTAAAAGGTTTTGAGGTCAAAAAAAATATTATGATACGTTTTTCGGACAGAAGTTTGATAGAAAAAATACAACTCTTGGCTGCGGACTTCCAAATTTACGACATAGTGAAAGTAGATTATCTGAAATACAGTGCCGAGCAGCTACGTCAAGAAATGTGGGAAGAAGCCTTAAAAATAATTGAAAAGAAGAAAAAAAATTACATAGATTTTACTGCACATCAACTTACGAAAAACTATGTAGTGAGTGAAAACTTTTTGCTAAAAGCCCCAGCCGAAATGTACGATAGTTACAAGGCATACGAGGCGGGCAGTGCCACCAACTACGAATATGACGACTACCGCAACCGCCTCAAAAAAGTTAATTTACGCAAAATGACTACTTTTTTCCTAAGCCCTATTACTGCCAATGGTTTTGATAAAGTGCTGAATCCCAAAATGATAGAACCTTGTTTGCAATATGTTTACCAAATAGAGGTGCGGTATGTCATCAAAAAATAGCTTTAAATAAAATGGAACTTCAACAAGCAAAATGAAGTTTAAGGATAGTTATTTGTATTATATTCAACCAATTCTTCAATGGAAAATTTTGTTGCATACAACCCCACAAAATTAGTATTTGGTAAAGGCGTTGTAGCCCAATTAGGCAAAGAAGCACAACCTTATGGCAAAAAAGCCTTAGTAGTCATAGGCAAAGGTTCTGTTAAAAAAAATGGTATCTTAGAGGCTGTTTATCAACAACTTACAGAGGTAGGCATCAGCTATACTTTGTATGAAGGCATCAAATCTAATCCGATTTATGAGGACGCAGACGCAGCCGTAGCCCAAGCCAAAACATTTCAGGCGGATATGGTGGTGGCGATAGGTGGCGGTTCTGTGATAGACTCTGCCAAAGCTATAGCAGCAGGCTACCATGTGAACCACTCTGTTTGGGATTTTTATTTGCGTAAAGCCCCAGCTCCAACAAAAGCCTTACCTATTTTTGCGGTGCTTACGTTGGCAGCTACAGGAACGGAAATGAATATGTTTACGGTGCTGCAAAGTGATGCCGAAAAAGCAAAACATGGCTACGGTAGCCCTTTGTTGTACCCTAAAGTATCTTTTTTAGACCCCGAATATACGTATTCTGTACCTCAAAACTACACTGCCTACGGTGTGGCAGATTTGATAGCCCACAGTTTAGAACAGTTTTTTGATACAAGTAATTCGCCTTTGAGTGATGCTTCAGCAGCTGAAATTATCCGTTTGGCAATGCAATATGGGCGTGAAGTACACAAAAATCCACATAGCTACGAAGCAAGGGCAAATATTATGTGGTTGGCTACGGCTGCCCTTAATGGGTCTTTGTCGGCAGGTAAATTGGGCGGAGATTTTGGGGTACATGGCATAGAACACTGTTTGAGTGTCTTGTTTGACATTGCCCATGGTGCAGGTTTGTCTATTGTTTATCCTGCGTGGATGCGTCATTTTTACAGCCAAATTGAAGGCAAATTGACGTTTTTAGCACAAAGAACTTTACACGCCAACGCCACTGCCAACGATTTTATCGTAGAATTAGAGAAATTCTTTACAGAAATTAATACACCAATTCGTCTTTCAGAAGCTGGTATAGATAGAGAAAAACACGCCTTGATTTTGGATAACTTAAAGCAAAATAACCCCAAAGGTCGTTTCTTTAAATTGACAGAGGCGGATTATAGTAGCATTTTACACTTGATGGCGTAGCTGCTACATTCAACTATAAAGCATAATGTTATTGTCTTTATCACTACTATTTCTTTTAGTATTGTGATATAAGTTGTTATAGTAAGCAAGTTTGGGGAGTGAGGAAATAGGGATTAAATCCTATTTATTTTTCATTTCCCCATACTTTTATCAATTTGCTCCTTTTGATAGTCAGCAAAATACCTTGCCCTTTTGGGTGCATAGTTACTCGTAATCGTAGGAGTTAAACTTATGCTTGTTTCATCACGAAAAGTGATTGTTGCATCTCCTACTAATCTCATTGGGTATCCAAAAGTTCAAAGAATAAATATATAAGATTTTAAGGCACGATATGATGAGCTTCCTTGCGGAGTTATATTTTCCTATATTTTTAATAATATTTAAACCTCTGTATTCTTTTTCTATCTAACAATCATACTCCTTTAATATTGTATAAAATATGCTAAAAAACCATCAATATTTACTAAGCCTCTTCGTCTTAGGTTATTGCCTAAGTTTGGGAGCTTGCCAAAAAGACAGTGGCAGCACTACGCCTACTAACCCAAGTACACAACTTTATTTTCCCGATAAAACCGCAGGTAGCACTTGGGAAACCATGACCCCTGCACAAGCAGGTTTTGATGCTACCAAATTAGAAAATTTGTATGCCTATTTAGAACAAAACAATACAAGAGCCTTTATTATCCTGAAAGATGGTAAAATAGTAGCCGAAAAGTATTTTAACAATGATTTTTTAGGCAGAAAATTTAGTGCTACAAGTAATTGGTATTGGGCTTCGGCAGGCAAAACTCTTACATCTTTTTTGATAGGAAAAGCCGAAGAAGAAAACTTTTTGGGACTTAGCCACCCTTCTAATCACTATTTAGGAACAGGTTGGTCGAGTTTGACCGCAGCTCAAGAAACAGCTATTACGGTACGCCACCATGTTACCATGACTACAGGATTGAATGATGGCGTAAGCAATCCCGACTGTACTACACCCAACTGTATGCAGTATTTGGCAGCAGCAGGTAGCCGTTGGGCATACCACAATGCTCCGTACACCATTTTGGATAAAATTATTGAAGGAGCTACTAAACAAAGTTTTTCAAACTATTTTAACAGCCGTTTGAGGGATAAAATAGGTATGGACGGTACATGGCAAAAAACAGGCGACAACAATGTCTATTACAGTACGCCTCGCAGCATGGCAAGGTTTGGCTTATTGATTTTGGCAAAAGGTAAATGGCAAAACGAAACTATTTTAGGCAATACGACCTACTATAATGATATGTTGAACACTTCGCAAAACCTTAATTTGTCTTATGGTTATTTGTGGTGGCTCAATGGCAAAACGTCTTTCATGGTGCCTACACTGCAAACTGTTTTTCCGCGTATGATGTCCCCACAAGCTCCTACAGACATGGTAGCAGCTATGGGCAAAAATGGGCAGTTGATTAATATTGTTCCCTCTAAAAATTTAGTGGTGGTACGCATGGGAGATAGCCCAGATAATAGCTTAGTACCTTTTACATTTCAAGATGAACTATGGAAAAGATTAGTGGAGGCAATGAATAAATAGAGTTTATGAATAACTCTTTTTTAGCCCTCCCTGTGGGGAGGGTTGGGTGGGGCTATATCATCAACTCTAATAAAAAGCACAGCATCAATTATTTATTAGAGTTGATGAATAATTCATAAAACCCTCTCCAAATGGAGAGGGCAGGGTGAGGTCGTAAGAAAAAATTATTCATAAACTCTATTGCTTAGTGAACTTGTGTTCTTGTGGTATAAGTAATAAAAGCATTATGATTGTTTAAGCAAAAAATCAATCTACAAACAGTTTGTAGATTGATTTTTTGTATATTTACCCAAATAAAACAACCTAATCAATCAAAAATTGTATGACTAATCCCAAATTATTAGAAAGCTATACAAAACTTTACAGTGGTAAATACACAGAAATTTATGATATGAGCCATGAGTTGCCGTATGTGGCATTTGCGTATTGGAAAGGATTTTATAGGCTGAATGACCCCGATTTTGTGAAAGAAATGCAAATTTCTACGGATTTTATTAGAGATAAAAGATTAAAAGTTTATATCTCTGACCATAGTATGTTGCAAGTGGTAGCAGATGACGTTTTAGCGTGGCTACATCAAAATTGGTACTCAAAAGCCTCTCAATACGGTTTGTTGATGGAGGCTGCCTTAGATGCCAACAATGTTTTTGGGCAATTAAGCCTACAAAAAATGTTGGACGAGTCTAAAACAGGCAAAATTATTACCCCAAAATATCCCGACTTTTTGACTGCCAAACAACAAGTAAAAGAGTTTTTAGATGCCAAAGCCAAAGCAATGGTAGGCAAAATAGTGTAAATAATATTGCAAAGATGTTGTCTTGTGAAAGATAACATCTTTTTTGTAGCATAGGTTTTAGCCTGTGCATTCATTAATTGATTTTCATTGTATAAAATCACAGGCTAAAGCCTATGCTACAGACTTTCATACATACAACTTTATAGGGTAGGGGATACATACAACTTCTAATTCGTAATTTCTAATTTTAAATTATCTATGAATATCGTCATCACAGGAGCATCAAGAGGTATTGGCAAAGCTATAGCTTGTAAATTGGCAAGTCCGCAAAATCAATTAGCCCTGATAGCCCGCAATGCCACTGATTTACAAGACATTATCAACGAACTACATGATATTGGTTGCCACGCCATAGCCTTTTCGGGAGATGTAACAGACGAGAAAAAGGTGGCAGAAATAGTTGCCCATGTAGAAGAATATTTTGGGCATATAGACGTGCTGATTAACAATGCAGGTGTAGGGCTTTTTAGGGAGTTAGAAGAAATTACCGTAGAAGAATGGGATATAGTCATGGACACCAATGTAAAAGGCACTTTTTTATTTTGCAAGTCCATAGTGCCTATGATGAAGAAAAGAGGCAAAGGGCATATCATTTCTATTACGTCTGATGTTGCTCGTAGGACTTTTGCTACAGGTACGTTGTATTGTGCCAGCAAACACGCCCAAGATGCTTTGTTGGCTGCTTTGCGAAAAGAAGTACAGCCTTTTGGTATCAAAGTAAGTTCTATTTTACCGGGACTAACAGACACTTATTTCAATGATACCGAACAAGGGCATGAACGTAAAAAAGATTGGTTGAAAGCTATAGACATTGCGGAGGCAGTAGTCTATGTAATGAATGCCCCTGAATATGTGGTGATAGATGAAATTACGTTGCACCCTATTACGCAATCTTACTAAATACACTACAAGACTTTGTTGTTTAAAAAACAGCAAAGTCTTGTTTACTTATGAAATATCTTCCTACCCTTATTGTTGATTATCTATTTTATACTGCTTGGCTGTTTTGTGATACTTTTTTTTGAACAATTTATTGAGATGGCTGTCGTCTGTAAAACCCAATTCATACGCAATTTCTGAAATAGTAAGATTACTGCACAAAAGCCTATTTTTTACTAAGGTTAATTTGTAATTCAAGATATAGTCCTTCAATGAAGTCCCTGTTTGGGCTTTGAAATAAAGGCTAATGTAGTTTTTTGATTTCAAAAAATGGTCGGCAATTACTTCTATTGTCAGTTTATTGTTGTCATAAATATTGTGTTGAATGTAAAGCAATATTTCGCCAATGTCCGACTTCGTGTTTTTTTGCTTAAACTCTGTCTGTAAATGCAGTTGGGTATGGCGAGCTATTAGCCCAAGTAGTAAAAAAATACTATTTTGCAGGATACTTTCGTAATAAGGGGCTTTGTTTTGATGTTCCAAAATGATGCGTTGGAGCAAATGACGAGTAAAAATAATGTCATCAGCACCATATTTTACTTCATTTTGTAGGTAATGGGCATTGCTAAAAATCAATTCTAATTTTTTGAACAAAGCACCAAAATCTAACAAACCATTTTGAGATTGGTGTTCTCTTGAAAAATAGACTTTGTTAAAAGTAATGATACAAAAATTTGTAAGTTCTTGAATTTCAAATGAATGATAGTCGTCTGGGGACAATAAAAACAAACTATCCTTTGCATAAGGATAGTAATTGCCGTTTAAAAGGTGTACGCCTTTTCCTTCCAAAACATAAATAATCTCAAAAAAAGTATGTCTATGGGTGTCAAATTCCCATTGCTTGGCTTCATAAACAGCCACATCAAACTCTTGAAAGAGAGATAAGGTTTTCATGCGTGAAATGTACTTATTTTTCATGGATTTTTACCTGTTGTACCCCACAAAACGGCTATAACTTTGTACCATCAAAAAATAAAAAATAATTCACAAATTTAAACGCAATAATCGTATGAAACTTATTTCTGCATTTTTAAACGCAACAATCACTTTGGTAATTCTCTTAATCTTGGGAACAAGCTGCACCAGCCAAGAAGTAACTGCGGGAAATATTGGCAACATTTACGTCTTTGAAAGTGACGGCAATGGATTTAACACCAAAACAGTATTTTATGACGATAGCAAAGAAGTAGTAGCCTTTGATGCACAATTTACAGAGCAAACAGCCCAACAAGCTATTGATTTTTTGAAAACCAAAACCAAAAATCCAATAAAATACTTGGTAGTTTTGCACCCCAATCCCGATAAATTCAACGGTATTCCAGCCTTCAAAAAAATAGGGGCAAAAGTGATTATGTCTAACCAAACCGCAAGTAATTTGGCGGGGGTTCATGCTTACAAAAAATATTACTTCGTAAATATTGCCAAAATGTTTACAGAAACGACTTACCCGCAGTTACCAACGGCTGATATAACTTTTGAGGACAACTACGTAATCCAATTAGCCAATGGCGGAAAAATAACTTTGACAGAGCTTAAACAAAAAGGTATTTCTAACAACCAAACCATTGCAGAAATTTCTACGGCAAAGGCATTGGTAGTAGGCGACTTGGTACATCATAATGCCCATGCGTGGTTAGAAGGAGCTATAGTTAATGGTGCAGCAAGTTACAATGGGACAACTTGGATAAATGTTTTAACAACTATTCAACAAAAATACGCCAAAGATTTAGTAGTTTACGGAGGACGTGGCGAGGCTGCTGCATTGTCAATAGCTATTCCGCAGCAAATAAATTACTTACAAAATGTCGAAAAAATCACCAAAGAATATGTAAATGCGTTGGCAGGAAATACTCTACCCGATAATTTTTTAACTTATTGATTGACAGTGATTTATTTTATGTTTTATTATTTGACAAACCCTTTCTATCCATTCTTGCAACTCGTTTTCTACTTTATTTTTAAGTAATCTTCGCCA